>Ga0207797_1001107_pt1 | contig 19915 bp, 18 predicted proteins | sample PRCRCaboRojoPR_6_FD_187275 | JGI IMG/M metagenome (GOLD analysis project Ga0207797, IMG submission 187275) | Marine sediment microbial community from Cabo Rojo, Puerto Rico - PR CR 10% Liquid 1 (SPAdes) | ecosystem: Environmental > Aquatic > Marine > Coastal > Sediment | place: Cabo Rojo, Puerto...
CGGTGCCGAACGTCCACGTTCCCGGACGTACCTGCGATAGTTCGAGACCGGTTCTGCCGGACGGACGCGCTCCGTGGGACGGTGGTCGATCGGTCGAAAACGGACGTCTTCACTGGCCCCCCAGACCGCGCTCGCGGGGGACGCTGAACTCGGCCAGCAGACCCTTCGAGGCGGGGTCGGGCACCTCCGCAACCCAGGCGTAGTCGCCCGGTTTCAGGGTCACGTGGAGGTACCCGGTCCTGGGCAGGTCCGCGGTCCGGATGTCCGAGACCCCGCCCAGGAAGGTCGTGGGCTCGTCCCCGTTCGAGACGAACTGGTCGGTGGCGGCCCAGTTCATCCAGCCGTTCACCTCGTCGAGGTCCGTCCCGTCTTCCAGACGGATCAGGTGCAGGTCGTGGCCCACGAGGGTATCGTACCGCCGCTGGTTCTCGAACTCGATCCCCACGTCGTACCGACCGGGCCGAACCTCCGCCGGGGCGTCGATGCCGTCGGTCGAGAGCGAGAGATCGAGCGTCGGGTCGGGCATCGGTGCGTCGGACCCCTCGCTGGTCACCGAGATCAGGTCTATCATCCCGAGATAGGAGTGGAAGTCGCCGGTGTCGTCCTTCACGTAGCACTCGACGATGTACGCCCCCGGATCGAGGTCGACCGTCGTCGTCGAACGCCCGTGCCCCGATGTCAGGCCCGGCCCCCCGTAGAAGGCCACGTCCTCGAACCACGGCGGGAACAGCGAGTCGTAGACGTCGGTGTCGTCGTCCGGGTCCGGCTCCTTCCCGGGGACCTTCGAGTCCCAGAGGAACTGGAAGGGCCGGGTCACGGTCTCGACGTAGAACCCCAGCGGGTCCATCCCCTCCCTCTCGGCGTCGGCCAGCGCCTGCCGTGGGAGCTTTGGCAGGTACGCGAAGTGTACGTGGTCGGTCCGGTTGTCGAACGCGAACGTCGTCCACCCGGAGGCGACCTCGTGGGTATCCAGTTCGAACCGGTGTTCGCCAGCCTCGTGGTCGTGTTCGGCGACGATCCCGACCTCGTTTCGGCGGTCCCGTGACTCCCCGGGACCGGTCTCGCACGTGGCACCCCCCGTACCCGTCACGAGACTCCCGCCGAACAGCGTCGCGGTCGTCGTTCTCAGTACCGTTCGTCTGTTCGCGTGTTCGGGTCCGTGCATCCTCGTGTTCTCACCGATCTGTTTCGATCGTCCGCTCCGATACTCCGAGCGCTGGCCCGCCGTCCGTGTCGGCCGCCGTCCAGCCGCGGCCAGCCGGGCACAGCAGTACCTGGAACGATGGCCGCGGAGAAAAGTATTTTCTGAATGATATTTTAGTCACGCGAACGTCTGAACCGCAGTTAAGTCAGTCGTATCATACTTCCTCGAGCCGGGGTCCGGGGCAGAGCGGGCCCGGATTTATCCGTTTTCGTGCCGTACGTTACCACATGCCGCCACCGGCCAGTTCGACGGACAGCGAGTCGCCAACGCCGGACGAGGCGTTCTCCATGCTGGGGAACGAGACGCGAATGCGGATCGTACAGGAGCTCGGGGAAGCCGACCGGTCGCTGTCGTTCACCGACCTTCGCGACCGGGTCGGGGTTCGCCAGGGCGCACAGTTCAACTACCATCTCGACGAGCTCGTGGGCCACTTCGTGGAGAAGACGGACGGGGGGTACACGCTCCGGGAACCGGGGCGTCGAGTGATCCAGTCGGTTCTCTCGGGGGCGGTAACCGAGGACCCGGTCCTGGAACCGACGGAGGTGGACTTCCCCTGTCGTCACTGTGGGGGGCCCCTCGAGGTGAGCTACAGTCGAGGGAAGCTCCGGCTGTCCTGCACGGCGTGTGTCGGGGATTTCGACGGTTCGACCCTTCGAGAAGGGGAAGGCGAAAGCGTGTCCGCGAACCTCGCGAACATGTGGTTCACACCGGCCGGCGTCCAGGGGCGGACCGCCCCGGACGCACTACGAACCGCGTCTACTACCAGTCACCTCGATGCCATGGCTCTCAGCAGCGATATCTGTCCGCGCTGTTCGGCACGGGTCGAGTACTCGGTGAGCGCCTGTGAATCACACGACGCGAACGGCGGGCTCTGCGAGGCGTGTGATTCCCGGTTGGCGGTCTGGTTTCACTTCCACTGTACGAACTGCATCTACGAGAAGACGTGCTCGGCAGGGATGGCGTTTCTCGACGTTCCGGAGCTGCTCGTGTTCGTCGGCGAACACGGACTGAATACGAGTTCCCGCGCCATCGAGTGGGGGTGGGACTTCGAGGAGGAGGTCGCCTCCGTCGATCCGTTCGAGGGCCGATTCACGTTCACGATCGAGGGCGATTCGATCACGTTGACCGTCGACGATACCCTGTCGGTGGTCGACGTGACGAAACACCATCCGTCCGAGCCGGCCTGACGGACGTACCCTCCGTATCTACCGCGCCGATCCCGAGAGGCCGGAACCGATCGTAGAGCGGAGTGCGAGGACTTCCGTCGGTCCCCGTCAGTACGGCGGGAACCCCGGTCGCGCGACCTCGGGGATCGTCCGGGCGTCGACCACCAGCGGCACCTCCGACCCCTCGGCGAGGTGTCGCTCGACGGGGTCGAGGTCGTCGAGCGACCGGACCGTGACACCGCGGGCACCCAGCCCCTCGGCGACGGCGGCGAAGTCGGGGCTGTCGTAGGACGCCCCCGTCTCCCGGCCGTACTCCAGGTGCTGGCGGTGCCGGATGATGCCGTAGCTGGCGTCGTTGTAGATCACGACGATCACCCCGAGGTCGTACCTGACGGCGGTCTCCACGTCGCCGAGCACCTGCATCAGGCTCCCGTCGCCGGCGTAGCAGACGACCGGCCGGCCGGGGTCGGCCGCCTTCGCGCCCAGTGCCGCCGGAAGGGAGTAACCCATCGCCCCGAAGTTGCCGTTGACGAGCATCTCCCCACCCTCGCCGACCTCGTGGAACACGGCCGGGAACCCGGTGTTGTTCCCCGAGTCGACCGTCACGACCGCGTCCGGGGGCGAAAGCCGAGAGACGGCGACGGTGAGCGTCCGGGGATCGATACGGTCGGGATCGGTCTCGAACGCGAGATCGGCAGGGTCGTCCGCCTCGCTGATACGCCGACGCACTCGCTCGGCGCGGCCCTCGTCGGGCGAGACCCGCTCGGTGAGCGCCGAGACCGTCTCACGGGCGTCGCCGAGGACGGCGACGTCGACGTCGCGGTGGCGGCCGAGCGCCTCGCGATCGACGTCGACCTGCACCACCGAGGCGTCGGCGTAGAGGTCGCCGTAGCGGGTCGTCTTACCCGACAGCCCTGCGCCGACGGCGAGGACGGCGTCGGTCTCCGGCACGAGCTCGGCGCTCGCGGGCGTCATGAACGTTCCCGCGATGCCGGTACAGAGGGGGTGGTCCGGGAGGAGCCCCTTCGCGTAGAAGGTGGTGGCGACGGGCGCGCCGAGCCGTTCGGCGAGCGCCGCGATCGCCGGGCCTGCGGCCGAGGCGGACGCCCCTCCGCCGGCGAGTATCAGGGGGGTCTCGGCGGCGTCGAGCGCGTCCGCGGCCGCCGCGATCCGAGCGGCGTCCGGGCGGATACGCCCCGTCTCGTAGCGTTTGGGCTCGTACGGCTCCTCGGGGGCCGCGGCCTCCTGGACGTCCGCGGGCACCTCGAGGACGACCGGGCCGGACCGTTCCCGGGCCTTCGCGAACGCTCGGCGGGTCGTCTCCGGGAGCGTCTCGACCGTCTCGACGCGCGCACCGTAGACCGAGACCGGATCGGTCACCCCGAGGTGGTCGAGGTACTGGAGCGAGGTCTCCCGGCCGGCGATCGACGTGTCGCCGACGATCACGACCAGCGGGACGCCGTCGCGGTCGGCGCTCGCGAGGCCGGTGACGCCGTTGGTCAGTCCGGGACCGTGGGTGAGCGTACAGACCCCGACGCGCCCGGTCGTCCGGGCGTAGCCGTCGGCCATCGTCACCGCCACCCCCTCGTGCCGCGCGTAACGGTACTCCAGTCCGGACTCGTGGAGGCGGTCGACGAGGTGGGCGTTCCCCTCGCCGACGAGACCGAACAGCGTCGAGGGGCCCTCCGACTCGACCGCCGCGAGGAGGTAGTCGCTCCCGGTTCGCTCGGTCACCGGTCACACCTCCGTCCCGTGCCTCGGTCGGAACGACCCGTCGTGCGTCGAACTCCCATACCCCGGCGTCGGTCACCCCGGCGATTAAACCTTCGACGCTCCGCCGGAGCGTGGTGTTCGAGTGCCGGTCCCGATGGTTCGACCGGGGCGTATCCGGACTCCAGGCCGCCGACGGAACCGAACACGTGCCGGTCACGATTTATGACGTCCCCGACCCTTGCACCGACCCATGAGTTCGGACCGACCGGAGGCCTACGACCTGTTCCTCGCCGGCGAGTTCGTCCCCTCGACCGGCGCGGACCGCATCGACGTCGACTACCCGTACGACGGGAGCGTCTGGGCGACGGTCCCCGAGGGGACCGCCGAGGACGTCGACCGTGCGGTGAACGCGGCCCGCGAGGCGTTCGAGTCCTCCGGGTGGGCCGAGACCGGGCCGTCGGAGCGGTCGCGGGTGCTCCACGGGATCGCGGACGTCCTCGACGAGCACGCCGAGGAGCTCGGCGAGCTGGAGACCAGACAGAACGGCAAGCTCGTCCGGGAGATGCGGGGACAGATGGAGGCGCTCGGCGAGTGGTACCGCTACTACGGGAGTCTCGCCAACACCCACGAGGACCGGGTCGTCCCCGTCGAGAACAAGGACGGGGAGCTGTTCAACTACGTCCGGAAGGAGCCGGTCGGCGTGGTGGGAGCGATCACGCCGTGGAACTCCCCGCTGCTGTTGACGACGTGGAAGCTCGCGCCCGCGCTCGCGGCGGGGAACACGTTCGTCCACAAGCCGAGCGAGCACACGCCCGTCAGCGCGCTCCGGTTCGCCGAACTGCTCGCCGAGGAGACCGACCTGCCGGACGGGGTGTACAACGTCGTCACCGGCGCCGGGGGGACGGGCGCCGCACTGACCGAACACGACGGCGTCGACAAGCTGGCGTTCACCGGGAGCACCGCCGTCGGCCGGCAGATCGGCAGCACCGCCGGCGAGCGGCTGATCCCCGTCTCGCTCGAACTGGGCGGGAAGTCCCCCAACGTCGTCTTCCCCGACGCGGACCTCGAGAACGCGATCAACGGCGTCATCAAGGGCATCTTCGCGGCGACGGGACAGACCTGCCTCGCCGGCTCGCGCGTGTTCGTCCACGAGGAAGTCCACGAGGCGTTCGTCGACCGGTTCACCGAGCGCGCCAGCGAGGTGAAGCTCGGCGACCCGCTCGACCCGGAGACCCAGATGGGGCCGACCGCCTTCCCCGGCCAGCGCGAGAAGGTCGAGCGGTACGTCGACATCGCCCGCGAGGAGGGCGCGACGGTCACGTTCGGCGGCGAACGACCGGAGGACACCCCCGGGGAGTGCTTCGTCCAGCCGACCGTCCTCGTCGACGTCGAGAACGGGATGCAGGTCGCCCAGGAGGAGATCTTCGGCCCCGTCGCGAGCGTCCTCTCGTTCTCGACCGAGTCCGAGGTGGTCGAACTCGCAAACGACACCGACTACGGGCTCGCCGCCGGCGTCTGGACCGAGGACACCCGCCGGGCGCTCCGGATGGTCGAGAAGCTGGAGGCCGGGACGGTGTGGGTCAACGAGTACCGTACGGTGTCGTTCCGGTCGCCGTTCGGCGGTTACAAGGACAGCGGGCTCGGCCGAGAGAACGGCCGCGAGGGCCTGGAGGAGTACCAGCGGACCAAGAGCGTCTGGATCGACCGCGCGGGCGAGGTCGAGGACCCGTTCACGATGGGATAGCGTCGATCCGGGGGCGGAAGGACGGGCGGATAGCGCCGGGGTCCAACCCAATCGTTGATTATATATCGGTCGTTCAGTTCCGGTCATGGCGCCGACAGGTCTGACCGACGAACAGCGGATGATCGCCGACCTGGCCGGGGAGATCGCCGAGCAGGAGCTGGCCGAGCGGGCGTTCGAGTGGGAGGGCGAGACGCCGTGGACCAACCTCGAACTCCTCTCGGAGCAGGGCCTGCTCTGTCCGGGCCTCCCGGAGGAGTACGGGGGCGGCGGACTCGGACGGATGGAGGAGGTGCTCGTGATCGAGGCCGTCGGGCGGGTCTGTCCCGACACGGCGTGGACACTGGTCCTCGACGGGATCGCCCCGTGGAGCGTCGCCAGGTTCGGAACGGAGGCGGCGAAGCGGCGCTACCTCCCGCCGGTCTGTGACGGCGAGACGACGATGGCCATCGCCATCAGCGAGCCGCAGGCGGGGAGCGACGTCACCGCGATGGACACGCGGGTCGAGCGCGACGGGGGCGAGTACTACCTCACGGGCGAGAAGACGTGGGTCAGTGCGGTGCCGAGTTCGGAGGCGGCCGTCGTCTGGACCCGGTTCCCCGACGGGGAGATCGGCTCGGTGATCGTGGAGTTCGACGCCGAGGGCGTCGAGGTCGTCACGGAGCACGAGAACATGGCCGGACACGTCCAGACCCACTTCGTCATGGAGGACGTCCACGTCCCGGATGAGAACCGCCTGATCACCGACGAGCGCGACTGGAAGGCCCAGCTGCGACAGCTGAACTGGGAGCGGGTGGTCATCGCGATGTGGACGCTGGCTGCGGCCCGCTGTGCCATCGAACACGCCCTCGAGTACGCCGGGACCCGGGAGCAGTTCGGCCAGCCGATCGGGGAGTTCCAGGGGATGCGGTGGAAGTTCGCCGACATGGTGGCGGAGTACGAGGCCGGCCGGAGTCTCGTCTACCGGACGGTCTCGGAGGCCCTGGAGGACGGCGAGCCCCCGAACAGGCTCATGTCGAGCGTGACGCGGCTGTTCGCCTCCGAACGGACGGAACGGGTGGTGAGCGAGGCGCTCCAGGTCTTCGGCGCGAACGGCTACCAGCGGGGCCACCCGCTCGAGTACCTCTACCGGTTCGTCCGCTCCCGGCGGATCGGCCACGGAACCGACGAGATACTCAAGAACGGGATCGCGGACCGGCTGTTCGAGCGGGGGATCCCGCCCTGAGAACGGGGACTACGCTCGCGTTCCGTCACGGACCGTTGGCACCCGAGCCCTGCGAAGGCCCTGCCGTACGGTCCGGGCCGCTCGCCAACGTACGGTCGAGGCCTCCCACGCACACCCTCGGCGGTGAGCGTCACCGGGACGGGAGCCGAAACGCCGCCGAACCCGTACACGCGGTCGAGCGGCGTCGAGGGGCGGACTGGTTCGTCGGCATCACCGTCGAGTGTCGAGGCGCCGGTACGACGGTCGGGCCGGCGGAAGCAAAGGAGCATGACCGCGACGGACCGATTTACGTCCCCGCACGGTCTCCTCGGAGCCATGCCGACACTCGTCATCGACCACGACCTGCCACTGGCCGATGCCCTGGAGGACCGGTGTGCGGACCTCGACGTGGTCTCCACGACCGGCCCCGGGGAGACGACCGCCGCGCTCGCCGACGCGGGGATGCTCGTCTGCAACCCGACCCGGTGGGACGACCGGTTCCTGGAGAGCCTCTCGTCGGGCGACTGGGTACAGGCGACGAGCGCGGGGTACGCGGCGTTCCCGGTCGATGCGTTCCGCGAGCGGGGGATCGGGTTCTCGAACGCGACCGGCGTCCACGACCCGGTCGTGGCCGAACACGCGTTCGCCCTCGCGTTCGCGTTCAGCCGACTGATCCCGACGTTCGTCTCGAAGCAGGCCGAGCGGACGTGGGGGCCACGAGACGCGGTCACCGCCGACCTGACCGACTGGACGGGGGACACGCTCACCGTCTACGGGCTCGGGAGCATCGGGGGGACGATCGCCGAGCGGGGCTCGGCGTTCGGGATGGACGTCTACGGGGTCAAGCGCGACCCGGAGGACTACGACGGCTCGCTCCCGGCGGAGCGGGTGCTCGGTCCCGGCGGGTTCCACGACGTCCTCCCCGAGACCGATCTCCTGGTGGCGATCGTCCCGCTGAACGAGGGGACCCGGGGGTCGATCGACGCGGACGTCTTCCGGGCGCTCCCGGACTCCGCGGTCCTCGTCAACGTCTCACGGGGGCCGGTCGTGGACGAGGCGGCGCTCGTCGAGGCGCTCCGGGCGGGCGAGATCGCCGGCGCGGGCCTCGACGTGTTCGAGACCGAGCCGCTCCCGGGGGACTCCCCGCTCTGGGAGCGCGAGGACGTCATCGTGACGCCGCACGTCGGCGGTCGCTCCGACACCTTCCCGACGAGGTTCGCCGACCTGTTCGCCGAGAACTACGGGCGGTGGCGGGCGGGCGACCCCCTCCGGAACGGGATCGTCTGAGCGAGTGGCGGCCCGTCCGGACGCGGCGGGATCCGTACGGCGGAGCGACGCGAGTCACGTCTTCTCCCGGACCGCCTCGGCCGCCGCCGCGAGGCCATCCCGCTCCTCGGCGGCGAGCTCCCACTCGACGATCTCGCCCACCCCCTCGGCGGTGAGTCTGACGGGGACCGACAGCGAGACGCCCTCGACGCCGTACTCGCCGTCGAGCGGCGTCGAGAGGCAGACCGGATCGTCCGTGCCGCCGTCGAGTATCGAGGCGACGACCAGCGCGGCGCCGCGCCCCGACACCCACCGCGAGGAGTCCTCGGGCCCCCGGCGGTCGATCACCTCGTATGGGACGGCTCTCGTGTAATCGAGGAAGTCCGCCCGGGCCTCGGCGGGGAGGTCCAGGGGCTCGCCGTCGACGGTCGCCCGCGAGAACGCCGGTACCAGGTGCTCGCCGTGCTCGCCGAGCGTGGGACAGCGGACGTCGGCGGGGTCGGCGTCCACCCGTCGGGCGATGGCATCCGCCAGCCGCGCCGTCTCGGAGAGCGAGTAGCCGACGAACCGCTCCCGGGGCCACCCCGACTCGGCGTGCAGGCGGGCGAGGAACCGGTCGACCGGGTTCGTGACCGCGAGGACGGGTACGGGGTCGGCCTCGGCCAGCCAGCCCGCCACCTCGTCGGCCACGTCGCGGTTCGCCGGCCAGAACCGGTCGCGGCCGCCGCGTCCGGTGCTCCCCGACGGCCGCCGGACGCTCGCGGTCACGAGCACGCAGTCGGCCCCCCGGATCGCCCCGGGACCGGGCTCGACGGCCCTCACGTCGGCGGTCGGACCGGCCGGGCCGAGCGCGTGGGAGGCGTGACACCTCGCGTGGCGGAGGTCGGTCGCGTGTCCGGCCGCCGGCTCCCGTCGCACGTCACAGAGCCGGACGTCGGCGTCCGGGCGATCCACCCCGATCGCGGACGCGGCGGTCGTGCCGATGGTCCCCGCGCCGCCGACGACGGTCACCGTCGGTGTCATGCGCGGTGGGTGCCCCGCCGGACGACAATAGGCTGTCGACTCCGGGCGAGGCCGGGGCCACCGGAACCACGACCGATCGGCCGCGGCGACCGGGCGCCCTCGCCCCGGGACCCGTGGTACTAAGCGAACCCTCCGGGAAGGGACGGCGATGGCAGTCGATCGCTCACGACACCGGGAACCGGAGGACGGACGATGACCGGCGAGGCACGCGAGCCGAGCGGCGAGACGGGCCCCCTCGACGGGGTCTCGGTGCTGGACGCCTCGCGGGTGCTCGCGGGGCCGTTCTGCGCGATGCAGCTCGCGGACCTCGGGGCCGACGTCGTGAAGGTGGAGCGACCGGACGGCGGCGACCAGACCCGCGGGTGGGCCCCGCCGACCTACGGCGACTCCGACGTCGGCTCGTACTACTGCTCGACCAACCGGAACAAGCGGTCGGTGACGCTGAACCTCGGCACCGAGGAGGGGAAGGAGCTGTTCCGCGACCTCGCCGAGCGGGCCGACGTCCTCCTCCACAACTTCCGCGTGGGGACGACCGAGCGGTGGGGCCTCGACTACCCCAGCCTGCGCGAGGAGAACCCGGGGCTGGTCTACTGCGCCATCAGCGGCTACGGGGAGTGGGGCCCGGACCGGGACCGCCCGGCGTACGACCTCGTGCTCCAGGCCGAGGGCGGGATGATGAGCATCACCGGCGAGCCCGACGGCCAGCCGGTGCGGGTCGGCGTCGCGATCACCGACCTCGTCACCGGGCTGTACGCCTCCCAGTCGATCCTCTCGGCGCTTCTGGAGCGGGAACTCGGTGCCGGGGAGGGACAGAAGCTCGATCTCAGCCTCCTGGACTCGGCGGCCGCGCTCAACAGCTACGCCGCGACGGAGTACTTCGCGACCGGTGATCCACCGACGCGACTCGGCGGGAAGATCGGGAACATCGTCCCCTATCAGGTGTTCGAGACGGCCGACGGATACGCGGCCATCGCGGTCCCGTCGGAGCATCTCTGGCCGAAGTTCTGTACGGCGCTCGACCGCGAGGACCTCACCGACGACGAGCGGTTCGCGACGAACACCGACCGCGTCACCAACCGCGAGACCCTCGAGCCGATGCTGGAGGCCGAGGTCGGCGAGTACACCACCGACGAGGTCGTCTCGCTGATGCGCGACCACGACGTCCCCGCGACAGCGATCAACGACATGTCCGACGTCTACGACCACCCACAGGTCCGGGCGCGGGGGATGCGCGCCTCCGTGGAACACCCGAGCGCGGGCACCATCGAGATGCCGGGCGTGCCGATGCACTTCTCGCGGACCCCCGCCGAGATCCGGACCCACCCGCCCGAACTCGGCGAGCACACCCGCGAGGTGCTCGCGGAGCTCGGCTACGACGAGGAGACGGTGGCGCGGCTCCACGAGGACGGCGTCGTCTGAAACGGCAGTCGACCGACGGGCCCCTGCAGGCGGTCACTCACCGGCCCCTCCGCGACGAGCAACCCGCTCGAGGGGACGGTCAGCCCTCGCCCTCGGACTGTCCGGGTTCGCCGACGGCCTCGACCGAGGCGTTTCCGTACACCTCGGCCTCGAGGTCCTCGACGCGCTCGAAGCTGTCCTGGTTCGACCGCCCGACGACGTCGGCAAGCGACTCCTCGCCGTCGGCGTACAGGAGCGTGACGTCCGACACCGCCTCGCGGGCCTCCGCCCTCGACATCGGGTATGCGAGCGGGTCGATCACCGTGCGGAGCTCGTTCAGCCTCACCTCTCTGCTCATGGTATCCGATAGCACGCGAGAGGGGATAGCCTCGCCGGCCGGAGGACTCCGGCCGTGGACGTCCGTTCGCGGTCGCTCGAGTCCGTGGTCGGAAGCGGTACGCCCATTACCGCGACGGGGTATCGGGGCGCATGGTGTCCTACGCGACCGATCTGGAGGTCCGTTTTCGCGACCTCGACCCGATGCAGCACGTCAACAACGCCATCTACGCGACCTATCTCGAGCAGGCCCGGGCCCGGTTCAGCGAGGAGGTCCTCGGGACCACGCTGGCGGACCTCGACACGGTTCTCGCGGAGGTGACGATCTCCTTCGAGCGGCCGATCGAGGGGGTCGGGACGGTGACCGTCGAACTCGAGGTTGGCGAACTCGGCCGGTCGTCCATCCCCGTCGACTACGAGCTGTTCTCGGGGGGCGAGCGGGTGGCGACCGCCCACACGGTACAGGTCTACGTCGACCGCGGGACGGGGAGGTCCAAACCCATCCCCGAGGAGCTCCGCGACCTGCTCTCCTGAGCGGACGGTCGGCGGTGGATACTTGCCGGCATCCCCCGAGGAGGGGCCATGTTCGCGCTGTCCCCCGAACAGGAGATGCTCCGCGACTCGCTCGCCGAACTCGCCCGCGAGGAGTTCGCCGACGACGCGTTCACCTGGGCCGGCGAGGTGCCGTGGCCGAACGTCGAACTGCTGGCCGACCGGGGCTATCTCGGCGTCAACGTCGACGAGGCCTACGGCGGCGGGGGGATGAGCGAGTTCGAGGCGATGCTCACGATCGAGGCCGTCGGTCGGGTCTGTCCGGACACCGCCGAGTTCCTCTACAATCAACAGCTCGTGGCCCCCCGGGCCATCGAGATGCACGGTACCGAGGAGCTGAAGGAGCGCTACCTCCCGGGCGTGACCGCGGGCGAAACGGTCGTCGCCATCGGCATCTCCGAACCCGGTGCGGGGAGCGACGTCGGCGCGATGGACACCCGCGTCGAGGAGCGGGAGGGCGAACTCGTCGCCAACGGGGAGAAGATCTGGGTCAGCAACGTCCCCCACGCAGACGCCGCGGTGATCTGGGCGAAGTTCGACGACGGGCTGGGCGCGTTCGTCACGGGGATGGACGCCGACGGCATCGAGGTCCAGCAGCACTACACGAACATGGCCGAACACACCCAGACCCACTTCTACATCGAGGACGTCCCGGTCCCGGAGGGGAACGTCCTCGCCAGGGGTCCCGAGGGGTTCAGACGCGTGCTACGGGCGCTCAACTGGGAGCGGCTCGGGAGTTCGACGCTGGCGAACGCCATCGCGGGCTGTGCGGTCGAGCACGCCCTCGAGTACGCCGAGGACCGCGAGCAGTTCGGCCAGCCGATCGGGGAGTTCCAGGGCATCGGCTGGAAGTTCGCGGACATGGTCAAGCAGCTGGAGGCCTCGCGGGCGCTCGCCTACCGCGCGGCGCTCGACGCCCGCGAGTCCGACGCGCCGCCGGACCGGCTGCAGACCTCCCTGGCCAAACTCTACTCCGGGGAGATGGTCGAGCGGGTGGTGAGCGAGGCGCTCCAGGTCCACGGCGCGAACGGCTACCAGCGGGGCCACCCGCTCGAGTACCTCTACCGGCTCGCCAGGGGCCGCCGGCTCGCCGCCGGCACCGACGAGGTCCAGAAGAACGGTATCGCCGACGCGCTCCGGGAGGACGGCCTGCCGTGGTAGGCGATCGCCGAACGAGGGGTTTCGGGGATCGCGGACGCCGCCTCCACCGGCCGTCAACGACACACCCCCGTTCGGGGTCGAGGACGGAGTCGTCTTGACGTTCGACGTCACGCTCGGCGCGGACGAACGCGACTACCGGTACACGTCGGAAGTCCATCCCGCACCCTTTCCGGACCACAGCGGGGTCGACACGACCCGGGAGGGGGCTTCCGCGAACGGGTACTCCAGCGGCGGCTCCGACCGGCGACGACTGCACCGGACCCCGGAGCGTCGCGCCCCTATCCGGCAGAACCCGTTCGAACTACCGGACGGCTGTCCGACTCACCCCGCCGGGCACGGATGAGTACACAGCGCTCGTTCACGGGTGAGTTAGCTATCCGATCGGCCGGTCCCCGTCCTACTCCCCGGGGCTGTCGAGCCCTCTCGCTTCCAGTTCCCGGTCGAGGAAGGCCCCGATAACCACGAACAAGAACAGGACCGTGGTCGCCGTCCCCGCGATACCGACGAACAGCACGGTGCCGACGGCAGTTCCCTCGGAGCCGCTGATCCTGTCGGCCCAAGCCATCCACATCAGGCCGGCGGTCCCGAGGGAGATGAGGACGACGCCGATCGCTCCGACGGAGCCGAACTTGGTGGCGCGACCGAGATCCATACCGCGAACCCTTGCGGATCGATGAAAACCCCTTCGGACGTCGAAGTCCGCGTTTCATCCAACCGCCCGCAGGTCGGAGGCGACCTCGGGCCAGTACCGTGGCCGAACGCTCAACGACGTCTCCCCGACGACGAGAGTGTAGAGCGGCACTCGCCGATCAGTTGAGCGAGACACGCACGACCCGCTCTGTGGCGTACCCCTCATCGACGCTCGAACGGAACGCGACCGGATCCCCGGATCGTTACGTCGATCCCTGTCGGTACTCCCGGTCGAACTCCGGATCGCGCTTCTCGCGGAACGCCGCCACGGCCTCCTCGTGTTCGGGGTCGTTGACACACTCCCACTGGTACTCGATGGCCCGCTCGCAGTAGTCCTCGAAGGTCATCGAGGGATCCACGAGCCGGTTGGTGTTCCGCACCGCCAGCGCAGGGAGCGAGAGCAGTTCCCCGGCGAGTTCGCGGGCCTCGGCGAGCGGGTCCTCGGCCACGGAGGTCGCCAGCCCCACGTCGACCGCCTCCTCGGGCGGGATGTCGACGCCCCGGAGGAGGTACTCGCGGGCCTTCGACTCGCCGATCAGCCGGGGGAGGAGCCACGCGCCGCCGTCCCCGGGGACGAGTCCCACCTTGACGAACCCCTCACGGAGGATCCCGCCCTCGCCCATCACCCGCAGGTCACAGGCGAGCGCGAAGTCACAGCCGGCGCCGATAGCCGGCCCTCCCACGGCGGCGATCGTCGGTTTCGGGGTGCTCCGGAGCCGGCGGACGACGTTCTGGACCGTCCAGAGGTAGCCCGCGTACTCCTCCTTCGTCTGCTCGGACCAGTCGGGCATGTCGGTGACGTCGGCGCCGGCGCAGAACCCGTCGCCCGCGCCGGTCAAGACGACGACGTAGACACCGTCGTCGTCCGTCGCCCGGCCGATGGCGTCGTTGAGTTCCACCAGCGTGTCCTTCGTGAAGGCGTTGTACGCCTCCGGTCGGTCGATCGTGACCGTGGCGATGCCGTCCGCGGTCTCGTAGCGTACGTCCTCGTACATGGTGGGTCCCCGCGGCGCGGGGTATCCGGGACGACCCGTCGAGCCCACTTGAACCCGCAGGGAGGCCGCGGGACGGTCGGGCGGTTCGGTCGTGGCTCCGGGCGCCACGGCGACGGCCGACCGGCCCGGGCGACCGCATGGTTGAGGACCCCTCGGTCCGAGGACCCGGCCGATGGGACTGGAGGACTACTGGGGCGTCGGGCCGAAGACCGCGGCGCTCCTCCGGGAGTCGCTCGGCGAGCAGCGCGCCATCGAGGCGATCGAGGCGGTCGACGCGCGGGCGCTCGCGGACGCCGGGCTCTCGCGCGGCCGGGCCACGCGCATCCTCCGGCGGGTCGCCGGCGGCGAGGGGATGGCCCTGCTGGCCACCCGGGACGCCCGCGCCGTCTACCGCGACGTCGTCTCGCTGATCGAGTCCTACGCGGTGACCGATCGCGCTGCCGACCGGCTCCGGGTGCTCACGCCGCTGACCGGCCGCGAGGCCATCGAGGCCCGCCTCGACGAGACGATGGCGGCCGTCGACGCCTGGCGCGGGCTCGACGAACCGACACGGGAGGCCGTCGTGGGAGCGTTCGCCGACCACGACGACGACGGGAGCGAGATCGAGGCCGTCGAGACCGCGCTCGCGCTGCTCGACGCGGGCGTGACGGCGGGGCCGTTCGCACCCCTGCAGTCGCTCGACGGTGACGCGCTGGCCGCGGCCGCGAGCGCGCTCCGGGCGCTCGGCGGGGACGGGCGGGTCGGGGAGGGCGCCGACGACGAACTCGACCGCCTCCGGGCCGCGCTCGGCGGCGTCGAGGACCTCGCCGCCGACCCGGCGGGTGTCCTCGAAACCGTCCGGGGGGACGCCCGGGACGCCTCCGAGTTCCGCGACGCGGTCCGCCGGCACGTCACCCGCGAGACGGCCGTCGGTGACGAGCTCGTCCGCGGGGCGCTCCCGGGGGAGGCGGCCGACGCCGACGCGTTCGTCACGGAGACGCTCAGGGCGCTCGCGGGGACGCTCCGCGAGCGCGTCGACGAGCGGGAGACCGAAGTACGGGAACGACTGGAGGCGGACGTCGGAGCCGCACGCGAGGACGTCGACCGGGCGGTCGAGGCGGTCGACGACATCGCGTTCCGGGTGTCGTTGGCGCGCTTCGCCGTCGCGTTCGACCTCACCCGACCCGAGTTCGGTTCGGCGGGAACGGACGGACTGGCCGTCCGCGGGGCGCGGAACCTCGGCCTCCTCGCCGGCGGGGACGGGGGGGACGTCCAGCCGATCGACTACGGCCTCGGCGATCACACGCTCGACGTCGGGGCGCCGGCCGGCGACCGGGTGTCGGTGCTGACGGGCGCGAACTCCGGCGGGAAGACCACGCTGCTGGAGACGCTCGCGCAGGTGGCGCTGCTCGCACACATGGGGCTGCCGGTCCCCGCCGGGGCCGCACAGGTCTCGGCGGTCGACCGGCTCGTCTTCCACCGCCGGCACGCGTCGTTCAACGCGGGCGTCCTCGAGTCGACGCTCCGCTCGGTCGTCCCGCCGCTGACCTCCGGCGGATCGACGCTGATGCTCGTCGACGAGTTCGAGGCCATCACCGAGCCGGGGAGCGCCGCGGACCTGCTCCACGGCCTGGTCACGTTGACCGTCGAGCGAGGGGCGCTCGGGACGTTCGTCACCCACCTCGCGGAGGACCTCGAACCGCTCCCCGACGTCGCCCGCGTGGACGGGATCTTCGCGGAGGGGCTCACCCCCGACCTCGAACTCGAGGTCGACTACCAGCCCCGGTACGGCACTCTGGGCCGGTCGACCCCGGAGTTCATCGTCTCGCGGCTGGTCGCACAGGCCCGCGACGCCAGCGAGCGCCAGGGGTTCGAGACGCTCGCGGCCGCCGTCGGGCAGGAGGCCGTCCAGCGGACGCTCGCCGACGCCCGCTGGACAGAGGGGGAGTGACCGGGGGACCGTCCAGACGGTCGACTCGTCCGGTGCCGAGGGCGAGAGTGTTAAACGTTCGCACACCGTAGGGGTCGAGACATGGAGCGCGGCACCGATAGCGAGTACGAGGCGCTCCGGGAGCGCTGGGCCGCGATGGAGCGCGAGCGAGCGATGACCGATCGGTTCGTCTACGGCCTCGCGCTCCTCGGCGTCGGTGGACTGCTCCTGTTGCTGTCGGTTCCCGCGGAGGCGTGCGTCCACGGCGGCGGCGTGGCGGGCGCGGTCTGTACCGCCGTGTCGTCGCCGGCGGTCGTCGAGGCCGGGCTGGTGGTCGTCGGCGTCGCGTCGCTACTCGGCGGATCCTGGCTCTGCTGGCGCGCGCTCGCCGGTCGGTCCCGGCTCGGGCGCCTCGCGGTGGGGTGAGCCGAGCGGCGATCAGTCCCCGCCCGCGGCGAAGTCGTCGAACGCGCGGGGGTCCTCCCAGAGCTCGCGGAGCGTCGCCGCCGCGAGGAACCGCGTCGGGGCGGCCACCCACTCCGTCGTCACGTCGGCGTCGAGCGACGGCGGCTCGTCGGCCTCGAACCACCACGCGACGTACCGGCCGTCGGCGAGCTCCGCGGTCGGATAGATCTCCCCCTGGACCGCGACGTCGATCCGCGTGTCCGACTCGACCGTGGGGCGCTCGTCGCACTCGTCCGCGACCGTTATCTCGATGGGAACGTGGCTGTCGGATATCATGTGTTCGCGGCCGCTCGTCGGCGACCGATCGTCCGGTAGTCGATGGGCACCGGATCCACAAAAACCCGCGTCAGGCGTCCGTCTGACGGCCGCCACGGGAGAACGTGACTCGCGAGCCGAGTAACATTATGATTAACTATTATAATACTGTTGGTCGGGGTATGGCACTCGACGCCACCGGAACGACCCCCCTCGACCGTCTCCGTAGCCGGCTCGACACCCGGTGTCCGGAGTGTGGCTACGAGGACGACGACGGACGGTGGACGGCGGCGACGTCCGGCTCGCGGGTCACCTACCAGCACATCTGTCCGAGCTGTGGCGCGGTCCGGCAGCGGACGTTCCGGTTCGACCGCTGAGGGGTCAGGCCGCCTCGACGCGGTCGAACAGCCACGCGCCGACGAGGACGGTGACCGCCCCCGCGAACGCGACCGCCCCGAGGTCGACGGGAAGCGGGTACGCCGCGGCGTCGCGTCCGACGAGCGCCCCCCGGAGCCCGTCGATACCGTACGTGAGGGGGTTCAGGTAGCCGATCCAACGGATCGCGGGCGGGAGGTTCGACAGCGGGTAGAACGCCCCCGAGAGGAACGCGAGGGGGAACAGGACGAAGTTGACGACGAGGCTGTACCCCTGTGTGTCCCTGAACCCGGCGGCGAGCGCGAGTCCGAAGCCGATGAACGTCGTCGAGAGTGCCACGAGGAACACCGCGGCGAGGCCGAGGCCGACCGCGGACGTCGGTCGGAACCCGACCAGCAGCGTCCCGCCGAGGACGAGCCCGGACTGGACGAGCCCGGTCGTCGCGCCGCCCGCGATCCGCCCGAGCACCACCGAGGTCCGCGGGACCGGCGCGACGAGGATCTCCTTCAGGAACCCGACCTCCCGGTCGGAGAGGACCGCGAGACCGGAGAACGACGCCGAGAACAGCGTCACGAACCCCAGGACTCCGGGGACGAGGTACTCGACGTAGCTGACCCCTTCGGGGACGCTCCCGAACCGGACCCCCTCGAAGCCGAACCCGAGGAAGGCGACCAGGAAGAGTGGGGTGACGAACGTGCCGACGAGCCGCGAGCGGGCACGGACGAACCGGAGCAGGTCGCGTTGCCAGAGCGCGTAGACCGCGAGCGGGTCCACGAGACCCATCAGCGACCCCCGCCGCGGCCGTTCGCGGCGGCTCGTCCGCCGGCCGGGTCGCCCGAACCGACGGCGCGGTCGCCCTCGTCGCGGAGCGATCGCCCGGTGAGTTCGAGGAACACCTGCTCCAGGGTCGGTTTCCGGACGGAGACGGTCGAGACGCTCGCCACCTCGCCGACCGCGGTCAACAGCGGGGCGACCCGCCGCTCGCCCGCGTCGACGACCACCTCGATCCCCCCGTCGACGACGGCGACCGTCTCGACCCAGTCGAGCCCCGCGACCCGGTCGCGGGCGGCGACCGGGTCGTCGACGCCAACCTCGACGTGGTCGCCGCCGAGCCGCGAGGTCAGCGCCTCGGGCGTGTCACACGCGACGACCGACCCCCGGTCGACGACGGCCACGCGGTCACAGAGCGCCGCCGCCTCGTCCATGTAGTGGGTGGTGAGGACGACGGTGACCCCGGTCCGGGCGTTGAGTTCGCGGACGTACTCCCGGACCGCGTTGCGCGTCCCCGCGTCGAGTCCCACGGTCGGTTCGTCCAGGAACAGCACCTCCGGGCCGTGGAGCAGGCCACGGGCGAGCTCGAGCCGGCGGGCCATCCCCCCGGAGTACGTCCCCACCCGCTCGTCGCGGCGGTCGGTCAGATCGACGAGGTCGAGCACCTCCTCGATCCGCTCGGCCCGTCGGGGGTTCCGCATCCCGTAGAGCCGACCGTGGAAGGCGAGGTTCTCCGCGCCGGTGAGCTCCTCGTCAAGCGCGGGCTCCTGGAAGACCACCCCGATCCGTCGCCTGACTTCGCCCGGCGCCGTCCGGACCTCGTGGCCGGCGACCGTCGCGGTCCCGTCGGTCGGCGCGAGGAGCGTACAGCAGACGTTGATCAGCGTCGACTTCCCCGCACCGTTGGGGCCGAGGAGGCCGAACAGCTCGCCCGACCCGACCGAGAGGTCGAGCGAGTCGACGGCGACCACGTCGTCGTAGCGCTTCGTGAGCCCCCTGACCTCGATGGCTCCCATCGGTGTCCCGTTCGGCGCAGGGACGTTTGAGACCGTCGCTCGGGGAAGGCGTCGTCGCGCCGAGAGCCCCGCCCGGGTCCCCGCCCCTGGCGGTCCGACGACCTCACTGCGGGCCCCGCGCCGTGCTCCGATCGGTCCCGATGGGTACCGATACTCCGGCTACCGCCTCACTCCAGGTCCTCCGGCTGCGTGCCGATCCCCTCGGGCCACCCCGGCGGTCGCGCGGGGGTCGGGTCCGCGTGCTCGCGTTTCAGGACCATCGGCGTCCGCTCGAGCGAGAGGACCAGTTCGTCGTCCTGGTTGTACCCCCGGACCTTCGTGGTGACGATACCGACGTGGTCCCGGGAGGACGACTCCCGTTTCTCGGTCACCTCGCTCTCGGCGAACAGGGTGTCGCCGTGGAAGACGGGTGCGTGGTGTCTGATCTCGTCGTAGCCGAGGTTGGCGGTCGCGTTCTGGGAGACGTCGACGACGCTCATTCCCACGACCGTGGCGATGACGACCAGCCCGTTGACGAGCCGCTCGCCGAACTCCGTCCCGGCCGCGTACGCCTCGTTGAAGTGCATCGGGTTGAGATTCATCGTGACGTTGGTGATCCAGACGTCGTCGGTCTCGGTCACCGTCCGCCCGTAGGGGTGCTTGTAGACGTCGCCGACCTCGAAGTCCTCGTAGTAC
>Ga0207797_1001108_pt1 | contig 19897 bp, 12 predicted proteins | sample PRCRCaboRojoPR_6_FD_187275 | JGI IMG/M metagenome (GOLD analysis project Ga0207797, IMG submission 187275) | Marine sediment microbial community from Cabo Rojo, Puerto Rico - PR CR 10% Liquid 1 (SPAdes) | ecosystem: Environmental > Aquatic > Marine > Coastal > Sediment | place: Cabo Rojo, Puerto...
CGAACGCGCCGGCGTCGCGGGCGACGAGGTGGTACGCACCCTCGTCACCGAGCCGGTAGCCCCGGTCGTGGTCGCCCGTGTTGGTGAGCGCGGTGTCGACGACGGCGTAGACGGCGTACTCGGCGCCGTCGAGCGCCTCGAACGAGACGTCGGCCACGACCGCGTCGTGCTCCGGGTCGGCGACGTACTCGGCGGTGAGCCGCCACTCGTGACCGCGGCCGTCGCCGGTCTCCGTGACGGTCTGGCGGAACCGCAGCGACTCCCCGCCGACGTGTTCGGCGTGGCGCTCGATGGTGCCGGCGCGGTCGTCCCGACGGTCCTCGTTGAACGTCCGGGCGGTGTAGCTCTCGTCCCCGTCGGCGTCGACGACGAGGAAGTCCAGCGTCCGGAGGTTCATCACGTCGATCCGCGGGAACCGGACCTCGGTGAGTGCCCCGCCGGTGAGCGTGAACCACACCTTCGAGGGGTCGGACTCGTCGTGGTCCGCGACGGTCCCGACGCCGTACTTCTCGGCGGTGGTCCACCGGGGGCGCGACTCGGGACCGGAGGGGACGGCGACCGCCGGGAGCGCGTCGAGGTCCGCGAGCAGCGCGGTCGTGTGGAGCCGGAGCGCGTGCGACCAGCCGAGCGGCGCCGCCGAGTCGGGGGAGCCGTCGTCGAAGACCTGCTCGGCCAGGAACCCCGCTCCGGTACAGAGCGGGCCGCCGGGCGCCAGCACCTCGTAGAGGTCCCCCGCCCAGTCGAGGAACGGCTCTGCCGCCTCGGGCCGGTCGTGTCGGTCGAGCAGCGCCGCGAGCCGCGCCGCGGCGTCGGCGCCCCACACGGTCCCGACCGACCACACCTTCTCGGCGTCCTGCCAGCTCCGCCGCCAGGTGTCCCCCTCGTAGCGGACCAGGCCGCGGACGTCGTCGGTCTCGCGGTAGAGCCCCTCCAGTGACGCCTCGACGTGGGAGACGAGGCGGTCGAGCGCGGCCGCGGGCAGACCGATCGTCCGGTCGTACTCGGCGAACGCGGAGACGAGCGCGAACGTGCCCGAGTCGAACCGGTCGTCGAGGTCGTCGCCGTCCAGCCGGAGCCCGTACCGGCCGGCCGACCCGTCCCAGAGCGCGTCGAGACCGTCCATCACCTCCTGTGCGCGGATGCTGGCGTGCTTTCGGACCTCGGCGTCGACGGGCGCCCGCGAGACGGTCGCGTACGCCTCGAGGAACGTCGCCGCGGTGTGGGTGAACCGGCCGTCCATGTCCTCCCAGAGGTTCTGACACCGCTCGGGGAGCCCGTCCTCGTCGAGGGTGGCGTCGAGCCCCTCGACCCCGCGCTCGACGGCCTCGTGGATTCGCGAGCGGAGCGACCCGTCGAGGTCGTCGCCGCGCTCGCGGAGGAGCTCGGCGAGGAACGTCACGACGCTCGCGGTCTGGTCGGCCTGGTACTCGGGGACGTCACGCCCCTCGAGGCGGGCGTTTGCCCACCCCGGGGCGAGCGAGCCGTCGACCGCCCACGCCCGGTGGGGCCAGGTGCCGTCCTCGAGCTGTGCGTCGCAGTGGAACCGGGCACTCCGTTCCAGCGTGTCCCCGAGGTCGAGGTCGAGCCGGTCGGCGGCGTCGAGCAGGTAGCCCGCGATCTCGGCGTCGTCGCGGAACCAGGTGTAGCCGTACCCCCCCGAGTAGGCGTAGTAGGGGTCGAACTCCGGGCCGGCGATGTGCGCGCCGGTCGGCGCCGTCAGCAGCGAGAGCGCACGGAGGTCGTCGGTCACGACCCCGTCGCGGGGGGTGTCCTCGGGCACGTCGACGGCGACCCGGTCGCGGGCCGCCTCGCGGAGCGCGTCCGGCGTCGCGTGCATCTCGGCGGCGCCACGGACGTCCGCCAGCGCCCGCTCGCGGGTCGTCTCGGTGTGATCGGAGAGCTGGGTGACGAGCGTCGTCCGCATCCCCCTCCCCGCGCGCTCCAGCGGCGCCGAGACGACGATGTCTCCCGAGAGGTGGGTGTCCTCGTAGTTCTCGAGCGGGACCTCCCGCGGGAACTCCACGGGCTCGGGCGCGAGCAGCTCGTCGAACCGCTCGGGGACCTGCCCCCGTACGGCCGAGAGACCGGTCGAGGCGGTGACGTAGTCGTGCTCCTCGCGGTGGAACACCTCGACGGTCGCCCCGTCCTCCGGCCCGGCCCCGTCGTGGATGAGCCGCCCCACCTGGCCGTCGAGCCCCTCGGGCGCGAAGGTGAGAAACGCCGTCAGGCGGGCGTCGGTCGGCACCTCCCCCCGCAGTTCGACGTGGGTGATGTGGGCCCGACCCAGCGTCAGGTCGTACTGGTGGACGGTGAACTCGTCGGCGTCGTACTCCGTCTCCACGAGCGCGGTGTCGCGGTAGAAGTGCTGGCGGACGGGGTCGGTGTCGTCGAACCACCGGACCCCGTCGTCGGTCTCGATGCCGAACCGCGAGCGGTCGACCCCGTGGAGGTCCGAGAGCGGCGCCGAGTGGTCCCTGAACGACCCGTCGGGGTCGACGTACACCAGTCGGTCACCGTAGCCCGAGAACGCTCCGGCGTGGGTCGGACACTCCGCCGGGAACGTCCCCCCATCGCGTCCCCGCTTGTATCGGTTTATCGCGGTCCGCAGTCGCATGTCGGCAACGCGGAGCCGTATCGCTTAAAGGGTGGCGATTCCTCGCGAAATACTTTTTCAGAAATGAGTAAACCCTTATACCCCCGTCATGTACGCGCGTACATGCACCACCCAGGTCCGCCGGTATTTACGGCTGTCGGCCACGACGTCGACCTCTCGCCGCGGGATCCGGACCCGTCGGCGACGTACCGATGGAGCGTGGAGGACGCCCCGGAGCCGAGCGCCGCGGCGCTCGGCGACGACCCCGTCGAGCACCTCGTCCCGGACGTTCCGGGCACCTACACCGTCGGTCTCGACGCGCCCGACGGACACCACCGCCTGACCGTCCGGGCGTTCCCGGGCGAGGCCGCCCCCGGCGCCGCGAGCGGCGCCTCGGGGCAGTCGGGCGTGAGCGGCCGGTCGGGGTTCTCCGGCCGCTCGGGGGCCTCGGGCAGCGCCCGCGGCTCCGAGCGGTTCGGCGACGCCGAGGGCGAGTCACGACCGAGGGTACGGCTGGACGGCGGGCGCGAGGGCGACCGCGTCTCGCTCCGGGCTACCGCCCGCCGCGGCGTCGGTGACGACCCCGACCCCGACCTCGACGTGGAGTTCTACGTCGACGATCGGGACGCCGATCCGGGGCTCGTCGCCGACGGCCGGGCGGCCGAACTGCCGCTCCCGGACGACCCCGTCCGTGTCCACGTCGTCTCCGTCGCCGAGGACGGCTACAGCGTCCCGGACGCGGTTCGCGTCCACCCCGACGGCTCCGTCGAGCGGCTCTACGACCCGCCAGAGTGGGCCGAGGAGGTCACGCTCTACGAGGTGTACGTCCGCGGGTTCGCCGGCGAGGAGGACTTCTCGTTCGACGCGCTGGAGGATCGCCTGGAGTACCTCGCCGACCTCGGCGTCAACACCGTGTGGCTCACGCCGGTCCTCCAGAACGACCACGCGCCACACGGCTACAACATCACGGACTTCTTCGCCATCGCCGAGGACCTCGGCACCCGCGAGGAGTTCGAGGCGTTCGTCGAGAGCGCCCACGACCACGGGATCCGGGTCCTCTTCGACCTCGTGCTGAACCACTCGGCACGCGACCACCCGTTCTTCCGTGACGCCTACGGCAACCCCGACAGCGAGTACTACGACTGGTACGAGTGGCAGGAGAGCGGCGAACCGGGCACCTACTTCGACTGGGAGTACATCGCGAACTTCGACTTCGATACGCTGGAGGTCCGCCGGCACCTGCTGGACGCAGTCGAGGAGTGGGCGGGCGTCGTCGACGGCTTCCGGTGTGACATGGCGTGGGCGGTCCCGCGTTCGTTCTGGCGGGAGGTCCACGACCGCGTGAAGGCGATCGATCCGGAGTTCCTCCTGCTCGACGAGACCATCCCGTACATCGCGGACTTCCACGGCTCGATGTTCGAGGTCCACTTCGACACGACCCTCTACTTCACGCTCCGGCAGGTGGGTCGGGGCCACCAGCCCGGCGAGGCCGTCGTCGACGCCGTCGAGCAGCGCAAGGAGGTCGGCTTCCCGGACCACGCCGGGTTCATGCTCTACCTCGAGAACCACGACGAGGTCCGGTACCTGGAGGAGTGCGGCCGGTCGGCCACCGAGGCCGCCGCCGCCACCGTCTTCACCCTGCCCGGGATCCCGATGCTCTACTCCGGCCAGGAACTGGGGATGCGCAACCGGCGTGGCGCGCTGGACTGGGACGCCGCCGACGAGACGCTGCTCTCGTACTACCGGTCGCTCGTCGGGACCCGCAGGTCGACCCCCGCACTCGGCTACGACGGTGGGTTCGAGCGGATCGACTTCGAGAGTGACTCCGAAGCGGTCGTCGCCTACGCCCGGACCGCCCCCGAGGGCGCCGACGCCGAGCACGACCGCTACGTCGTCGCCTGTAACTTCGGCGACGATCCGGCGACCCTCTCCTTCCCCGGCGAGACCGTCGAGCCGACCGACCGCGTCTCCGGCGAAACCGTCGGAGACGGCGACGGGCTCTCGGTCGAGAGCGCGGTGGTCCTCCCCGTGGAAGCGGACCGGCAGGGATGACCGGCGACGGGGACGTCGACGGCCGAACCGGCGGTCCGGGCACCGGCCGGCCGGGACTCCTGCCCGAACGGACCGAGGAGCTGATCGACCGACAGCGGCGGATACTCGACCGGTACGACGACCGGTTCGAGGCCGCCAAGGAGCTGGTTCGGTACCTCGGTGCGCACTGGCGCGACGAGGGAGGACACGCCGAGGTCGGCTTCTGGACGCCGGAGCTCGTCGACGAGGTGCCCGCCGACGCGGTGGAGCTGGAGCTGCTGACCGCGCGGGAACCGGTCGAGTTCGGCACCGAGACGACCGTCGAGTTCGACCGCGCGACGGTCGAGACACGCAGGGAGGGCGAGTTCACGTGGGCGGCCGTCGAGGGGATGCGCCCCGGGACGCGCGACCGGCTGGGGTCGCTCTACCGACTGGTGTACGAGCACCGCGGGGAGCGTGGCGAGATACCGGACCCGCTGGCGGCGTCGCTCCCGTTCGGCGCCTACGCGCCCGCGGAACTCTACGATCTGGACCGGCTGGACCGGGAACGGCCGGACCGCGAGCACTTCCGGTCGTTCGGCACCGACGAGGAAGCGATCCCGACGAGCGAGGACGACGGGCTCCCGCGCGTGGAGCCGGCGACCTCGATGCTGGAGATCCATCCGGGAACCGCCACCAATGCGGGGAGCCTCGCCGGACTCGCGCGTCGGTTCCGGGAGATCGCCGAGAAGCAGCGCGCCGGCGAGGAGCTCGCGCCCGCCGACCGGAACTTCCTCGGCTACGACGCGGTCCAGCTGATGCCCGTCGAGCCGATCACCGAGAACGAGGACCACCCGGGGTACTTCCGGCCCGACGACCTCTCGGGCGACCGCGTCGAGGTGACCGTCGAACCCCCCGACATGGTGAACTGGGGGTACGACATCGTCGTCTCGGGGTTCTCGGCGGTCAACCCCGCGATACTGGAGACGGGCCGCCCGGACGAACTGGTCGACTTCATCGCGGCGTGTCACGGGATGCCCCGGCCGGTCCGGGTGGTGTTCGACGTCGCGCTCGGACACGCCGACAACGGCGGGCTCGACCTCCTCCCCGACCGGTTCTTCTCCGGACCGGGGATGTACGGGCAGGAGCTGGACTACACCGAACCCGTGGTGCGGGCCGTGTTGCTCGAGATGCAGCGCCGGAAGATGGACTTCGGCGCGGACGGCATCCGCGTCGACGGCGCCCAGGACTTCACCAACTGGTCGGAGGAGCGCGGCGAGTGGCACGACGACGCGTTCCTCGCCGAGATGGACCGCGTGACACAGGAGGTCGCCGGGACCGAGTACCGCCCGTGGATGATCTACGAGGACGGCCGCCCGTGGCCCCGCGAGGACTGGGAGCTGGCCTCCACGTACCGGACGCTCGTCGAGCAGCACCCACACGCGTTCCAGTGGTCGCCGGTCACGTTCGCCCACAACACGCCCGCGCTGCTGACGTTCTGGGCGACCAAGTGGTGGCGGGTGTACGAGGTGGCCGACTTCGGCTCGAACTGGATCACGGGGGTCGCGAACCACGACACCCTCCGGCGTGGCGGCCAGCGGGAGGTCGGGACCTCCTGGGAGAGCGACCCGATCAATCCCCACCTCGGCGAGACACCGCAGGACATCATCGACGAGGCGTACGACAGCCCCGCGGCGAACGCGCTGATGCACTGTCTCCTCCCGGGGGTGCCGATGGACTTCCTCAACGCCAACTTCCGCGGGCCGTGGGGGTTCGTCAGGGACACGGACGCCCCCTGGAACGTGAAGGTGGTCGCCGACGAGCACAACGTCGCCGAGTGGCAGATCCGCGACGAGGACTACCGCGAGGGGGGCCACTTCCCCCGGCTGAAGGACCTCGGGTTCGCGGACCCCGACGACCTCCGGAGGTTCATGCACACGCTGTACGACACCGTCGACGCGACGGACTTCGATCCCGAGCGGATGGCGGCGATGCTCGCGCCGCTCGACCCCCCGCTCGGCGACGGGGACCCCACACCCGCAGATCTCGAAGCGTTCGGCTACGCCTGGATGCGTGACTTCCACGAGTTCGCGGACCTCGGGAACTGGGTCGACCGACAGGACGACGCCCGGACGGCGTTCGACCGGGCGGTGCGGGAGTTCCGCCACGAGCGACCGTGGCTCCGCGGCGATATCGACGGGGAGACGGAGGCGTTCGACTACCGTCACCCGACCGAGGGGACGGTGCTCTACTACGGCCACCGGATCGCGCCCGACGGGGACGAGTCGCTGCTCTTCCTCGCGAACATGGAGGGGGTCGCGGCCACCGAGGCGCCGACGGAACTCCCCATCGATGGGCTCCCGGCCGACGGGTGGGAGCTCGCGCTCGCCTCGCCCGGCGTGGGCGACGTCGACGCGACCGAGCCGGTGACGCTGGAGAACGGCGAGGTCGTCGTGTTCGGTCGCGAGTAGGGTTCAGGGGACCGTCGCCCGTTCGACCGTCCCTCCGCGGGGGGAACGGGAGGGGACTTCCGACACCGACCGGTACTCCCGTCTCGTCACCACCGGGTTCGTAGCCGGAGGTTCAAATACCGGGACGGGACCATCCCGTCCCGTGACCTGAACACCGCCGCGCGGTGGCCGCGGGAGTACGGCACGACACCGCGCGGACCCGCGTAGCGTGCCGTCTGTCAGCCCCGCGGTAGACGGGCGGTCGCGCGGCCGTCCCCGCCCACGGCCTACGTCCGGAGGTGGTGATCCGAGAGCGTCCAGAGCCGCCGGGCCACGTCGGGGTCGAACCCCTCGCGGGTGACCCGCCAGTCCCAGTTGCCCGAGGTCGTCCCGGGGGTGTTGAACCGCGCGTCGGACCCGAGGCCGAGCACGTCCTGGAGGGGCGCGATCGCGAGTTCGGCTGCCGACCCCCACACCGCGTCGAGCAGGTCCCAGTTGATCTCCCGACCGTCGGTGGCGAGGTAGTAGTGCAGGCAGTCCCGCTGTTCGTCCTCGAGCGAGCGGTACCACCCGACCACGGTGTCCGTGTCGTGGGTCCCGGTGTACGCGACGACGTCCTCGGGGTAGGTGTGCGGCTGGTAGAGGTGGTCCTCGGCGCACCAGTCGGCGTACTGCGGGATCCGCATCCCCGGGACGTCGAACCGGCGGCGGAGCTCGTGGATCGCCTCCGAGAGGTGGCCGACGTCCTCGGCGATCGCCGGGAAACCCCCCCGTTTCTCCCGGATCGTCTCGAACAGCTCGCCGCCGGGCGCCTCCCGCCACTCCCCCTCGGCCGGGCTCTCGGCCGCCTCGGGGATCGCCCAGTACTGGTCGAACCCCTTGAAGTGGTCGAGTCGGACGACGTCGACGAGATCGTAGGTCCGCTCGAACCGCCGGACCCACCAGTCGAATCCCGTGGCCCGGAGGTGGTCCCAGTCGTACAGCGGGTTCCCCCACCGCTGGCCGCTGTCGCCCATGTCGGGCGGGACGCCCGCGACCGCCTCCGGGCCGTCCGGCCCGACGGCGAAGGCGTCGCGGTCCGCCCAGACGTCAGCGCTGTCCATCCCCACGTACAGCGGGACGTCGCCGACGAGGTCGATCCCCCGCTCGGCGGCGTCGGCCCGTAGCGCGGCCCACTGCCGGTCGAAGCAGAACTGGACGAACTCGCGGAACGCCACCTCATCGGCCAGCTCCCCTCGCCACTCGGAGAGCGCGTCGGGGTCGCGCCGACGGATCGGCTCGGGCCAGTCCGTCCAGCCGGCGTCGTCGAACCGTCGCTTCAGCGCGACGAACAGCGCGTAGTCCTCGAGCCAGTGGGCCTCGCGCTCGCGGAACGCGTCCAGTTCCGCCCGCTCGTCGTCGCTCGCCCGTTCCTCGAACCCCTCGAAGGCGGCCCGGAGTCGGGGGGTCTTGTACTCGGTCACGGCGTCGAAGTCCACGTGGTGCGGGCCGACCTCGGGTCGCGGCTCGACCTCGCTCGCCCCGAGCCAGCCGGCCTCGACCAGCCGGTCGAGGTCCACGAGCAGGGGGTTGCCGGCGAACGCGGACAGCGGCGAGTACGGCGAGTGGCCGTGGACGCCGGCGGTCGGTCCGAGCGGGCAGACCTGCCAGACCGACGCGCCCGCCCGCTCCGCGAACTCGAGGAAGTCGCGTGCGCCCGCCCCGAGCGTGCCGATTCCCTCCGGTCCGGGGAGCGAGGTGACGTGCAGGAAGAGCCCGCTCCGGCGTCCGATGTCCATGCCGGCCGTTCACGCTCCCCGGGTTTCAACGGTGCGGTCCGTCGGACCCGGACGGGGGCGCCGCCGACCGGCCCGGACGGTCGGGATTTATGCTCGCCCGCCGGACAGTCGGGGGTATGGCGGACCTCGTGACGTTCGGCGAGACGATGCTGCGCTACTCCTCGCCGCCCGGCGAGCGGCTCGAACTGACCGATCGGCTCGACGTCCACGTCGGTGGCGCGGAGAGCAACGTCGCCGTCGCCGCGGCCGAACTCGGCCGCGAGACCGTCTGGCTCTCGAAGCTCCCGGACACGCCGGTCGCCCGCCGGATAACCCGGTCGCTGACCCTCCACGGCGTCGATCCCGACGTCGCGTGGGCCGAGGAGGGCCGGGTCGGCACCTACTACCTCGAACCCGGCGGCGGCCCCCGCGGGACGAACGTCGTCTACGACCGCGCCGGGGCGGCGGTGACGACGGCGACGACCGCCGATCTCCCGCTCCCGCGGGTGCGTGGCGCGGCGGCCTTCTACACGAGCGGAATCACCCCGGCGCTCTCGGAGACGCTCGTCGGGACGACGACCGACCTCCTCGAGACCGCCCGCGAGGCGGGCACCGAGACGGTCTTCGATCTCAACTACCGGTCGAAGCTCTGGACCCCGGCCGAGGCGCGGGCGACGGTACGTGGACTGCTCCCGCTGGTCGACACGTTCGTGGTCGCCGAGCGCGACGCCGACGCCGTGCTCGAACGCGACGGGGACCCCGGGGCCGTCGCGGCGGGGTTCGCCGAGGAGTACGGGATGGAGACGGTCATCGTGACGCTCGGCGAGGCGGGCGCGCTCGCGTGGCACGACGGCGAGACCCACCGCCAGGGGGCCTACGACGCCGAGACGCGAGACCCGGTCGGCACCGGCGACGCGTTCGTCGGCGGGTTCCTCGCGAGCCGACTCGACGGCGGGTCGGTCGAGGAGGCGCTCGCCTACGGCTCGGCGACAGCCGCGCTCAAGCGCACGCTCGACGGCGACGCCGCGACGGTCGATCCCGGGGAGGTCGAGCGGGTGCTCGAGGCGTCCGGCGGCGGTATCTCGCGGTAGCGCGACCGCGCGACTCCGGGTGGGTTTTTGCCCGCACGCGCACGGTACGGGGTATGGACTCCGGGCATAGCGTGCTGGTGGCCGGCGAGACGCTCGTGGACTTCCTGCCGGGGACGCGGGGACCGCTGGCGACGGTGGAGTCGTTCACGCGGCGGCCGGGGGGCGCGCCCGCGAACGTCGCCGTCGGCCTCGCCCGACTCGGGGAGACACCCTGGTTCTGGACCCGTGTCGGGGACGACCCCTTCGGCGAGAGCCTCGTCGGAACCCTCGAGAGCGAGGGGGTCCCGGACCGGTTCGTCGAGCGCGACCCCGAGGCCCGGACGACGCTCGCGTTCGTCGCCCACGACGAGGACGCCGACCGCGGGTTCACCTTCTACCGCGACGGCACCGCCGACACGCGGATGGAGCCGGGGCGGGTCCCCGACGAGGTCCTCGGGTCGGTCGAGTGGGTCGTCGCGGGCGGGGTGACGCTCGCCGGTGGCCCCTCCCGCCGAGCGACGCTCGACCTGCTCGAACGCGCGGCCGGGGCCGGGGCGACGGTCGCGTTCGATCCGAACTTCAGGCCGGAGCTCTGGGCCGACGGCGAGTTCGAATCGACGGTCGGGGGGGCCCTCGAACACGTCGACGTGCTCAAGGCCACCGCCGGCGAGCTCCGTGCGCTCGGGTTCGAGGGCGAGGACGAGGCGGGGCTGGCGCGGGCCGTCCTCGGGTCGGCCGCCGGGCCGCACACGGTCCTGACGACGCTCGGCGGGGCCGGCGCACGCGCGGAGGCGGGGGCCGAGGCACCGTGGGGACCGACGACGGCCACACACGCCGGCTACCCGGTAGAGCCGGTCGACACGACCGGGGCGGGGGACGCGTTCCTCGCCGGCGCGGTCGCCTCGTTCGTCGGCGGCGAGACCGACCTCTCCGGTGTCCTGGCGTTCGCGAACGCCGTCGCCGCCGTCACGACCACCGCGGCCGGCGCGATGACGGCCCTCCCGACGCGCGAGGCGGTCCGGACGTTCCGGGAGGGGTAGCCCGCCGTTCCCCGTCCCTCGAACTCGCCGTTCGCGGGGCGCTCGCGGGCGACGGCAGCCCCCGGGCACCGGTCGCTCATCGCACCGCTTTTGTCCCTCCCTCCGCCCGTGTCCGCATGGAGACGCCCCTCGGACGGCGAGCACGGGGCATCGCGCTTCTGGTCTGCGGGGTCGCCTCGGCCGTCCTCCTCCTGTATCTCGTGTTCGATCCCACGGCACTCGTCGGGCTACACCCGCTCCCGCTGCTCGTCCTCCTCGGGGTGGCGATGGTGTTCTCCTTCTGGCAGGCGGTCGTGCTCCTCCGCTGAACCGGGGCGTCGGGGACGTGTTCGCCGGGGTCGCCGTCGCCGCGGACCGTCACCCGGTCGGCGCGTCGTCGAACTCGTCGGCCCGAAGGCGGGCTACCGCGAGAGGACGGCCGGTCGCTCGAACGTCGCCTCGAAGCCCACGGCGGAGACCTCCACCGTCGGCCACTCGCCGCCGGTCAGGAACGACGTCCCGTCGGCGGTCACGACCGCGGTCCCCTCGCTCTTGGCGCCCTTCACCGTGGGGTTCCAGGCGTAGGCGGTCGGGAGGGTGAGCGGCGCGTCCGCGTCGGGCGTCGCGAACCACTCCCGGCCCGCGTAGCCGGTCGCGCCCCCCTGGTGGTGTTCGCGCCACTCCCCGCGGTGACCGAGCGCGGCGTAGGCGTCGCGTATCGTGTCGAAGACGTCGGCCGCGGTACCGCCCCGCTGGGCGTACGCCCGCGTCGCCGCCAGCGCCGTCGCCTCGACGGTCGCCGCCGCCTCGTGTCGCCCGGGGAGCCACGACGGCGGGTCGAACGCCACCGTCCGGGTGACGCTCGCGTAGAGGCCGCCCCGTCGGGCGGTGGCCGAGACGAGCGCGTAGCCGCCGAGCGCCGCCCCAGTCGGCGTGTAGTGGCGGTAGCGGCCCGCGCGCCCGGCGCCGCCGACGAGCACGACCGGCGCCTCGGCGCCACGCTCCGCCAGTTCGGTCTCGACTCGCGCGGCGACGTCGCGCTCGCCGTCGGTCGGCTCGGCCGCACGGGCAGCCGACTCGACGGCCGCCGCGGCGTCGGCACCCAGGTCGCGGTACCGGGCGACGTCGTCGCCGGTGAGCCCGAGTCTGAGCGGGGTGGCGTCGACGCGAGAGAGCCCGGGGACCTCGAAGTCGGCGCCGGCCGGCCGCCCGGCCCGCTCGGCCACGGCCCCGGCGAGCGATCCCGCGTGCCACTCGTAGGACTCGACCGCGACCCCGTCGGGGAGCTCCTCCTCGAGCAGACGGTCGGCCTCGATGTCGTTCGTCACGACGGTCCACTCCCCGTCGAAGCCGACGGCGGCCTCGCCGACGGCCGCCTGCCGGTCGACCAGGTTCGACCCGCCCGTCGCCCACGCGAACGTGTCCGGATCGGCGAACCAGACGCTCTCGAGGCCCTCCCGGTCGAGGAGCGAGGCGAGCCGCTCGCGCCGCTCCGTCAGTCGGCCCCCGCCGTCCGGGGCGGGATGACGGTCCCGATCCCCCCCGTCCGCGGACCGCCCGTTCGTGAACGAGTCGCACGGCGGCATGGTATGATTTATTCTATTCCGAGTAAACTTCTTAACGCTGGTGGTCCAATGGCCGCGTATGGCTACCGGACTCGAGCAGCGAGCGTACGAACTGTTCATCGACGGTCGGTGGGAGGAGGCCGAGGAGTCGATCGAGGTGACCGACCTCGCCGAGGGCGGGGTCTTCGCCCGGGCGGCGGCGGCCAGCCCGGAGCAGGCCGAGGCCGCGCTGGCGGCCGCCCACCGGGCGAAGCGACCGATGCGGGAGGCGACGATCGTCCAGCGGGCCGAGTGGATGGCGGAGATCGCGACCGAGATCGAGGCGCGCAAGGACCGCCTCGCCGACGTCATCGTCCGCGAGGCGGGCAAGCCCATCTCCTCGGCGCGGGGGGAGGTCGATTCGGCGGCCGAACGGTTCCGGCGCGCGGCCGAGGAGGCCCGCGGGCTCCAGGGGGAGTTCCTCGAGGGGACGACCGGCGGCCACGAGGGCTGGAAGGCCATCGTCCGCCCCGAACCGATCGGCACCGTCCTCTGTATCACGCCGTACAACTACCCCCTCTCGACGACGTCGCTCCAGCTCGCGCCGGCGCTGGCCGCGGGCAACAGCGTCGTCCTCAAGCCGGCGAGCAAGACGCCGGTGAGCGCCGCGATCCTCGCGGAGGCGATCGAGGCGGTCGGCCTCCCCGACGGCGCGTTCAACCTCGTCTCCGGGCGCGGCTCGGAGGTCGGCGACCTGCTCGCCGGCGACGACCGCATCAACGCGGTCGCGATGACCGGCTCCTCGAACGCCGGCAAACACGTCGCCAAGCAGTCCGGGATGACGAACCTCCACATGGAGCTGGGCGGGAACGCCCCCGCGGTGGTGTTCCCGGACGCCGACCTCGCGGACGTCGCCGGCCAGTGTGCCAAGGGGTCGTTCAAGTACGCCGGCCAGCGCTGCTCGGCCGTCTCGCGCGTGCTCGCCCACGAGTCGGTCCACGACGAGATCGTCGATCGGCTGGAGGCCGAGGTCGACAGCTGGCAGCCGGGTGACCTGTTCGACGAGTCGACGACGCTCGGCCCGCTCATCTCCGAGTCACAGGCCGAGTGGGTGGGGGAGCTCGTCGACGACGCGGTCGAACGGGGCGCGACACTGGTCCGTGGCGGCGAGCGCGACGGCCAGTTCTTCGAGTCGACGCTGCTCGCGGACGTCCCCCACGACGCTCGGATCCTCCACGAGGAGCAGTTCGGGCCGGTCGCCGTCGTCGCCTCGTTCGCCGACGAGGCGGAGGCCCTGGAGATCGCCAACGGCGGGGACCTCGGGCTCGACGCCGCGGTGTTCACCGCCGACTACGACCGCGCGATGCGCGTCGCCGACCGGCTGGAGGCCGGCGCCGTCCGGATCAACGGCGCGCCCTCACACGGGCTCGGGGACATCCCGTTCGGCGGCGTGAAGGACTCCGGCATCGGCCGCGAGGGGATCGGCTACTCCATCGAAGCCTTCACGACGACGAAGAGCATCGTCCTCTAGAATGGCCGACACCGACGCCCGACGGACGGCCGAGGCGGACACCGACCGGGAGCCGACCCCCGACGGGGAGACGAGACGGATACGCAACGCGAAGATCGTCTGCACGCTCGGCCCCGCCTCCGACGACGCCGAGACGATCGAGGGGCTCGTCGGGGCCGGGATGTCGGTCGCGCGGCTCAACGCCAGCCACGGCTCGACCGAGCACCGCGCCGAGCTCGTCGACCGGGTCCGGCAGGTCGACGCGACCTCCGAGGAGACCGTGGCGGTCATGCTCGACCTCCAGGGGCCGGAGGTCCGGACGGCCCCCCTCGACGAGCCGATCGAGATCGCCGACGGCTCGACGGTCCGGTTCGTCGAGGGCGACACGGCCACGCCCGAGGAGATCGGCCTCTCGACCTCCATCGCGGCGGCCGCGCCGGGGGATCGGGTCCTGCTCGCCGACGGGCGCATCGAGACCACGGTCACGGAGGTCGACGGCGGGACGGTGTACGCCCGCGTCGACTCCGGCGGGCGGCTCGGGTCCCGCAAGGGCGTCAACGTCCCGCGGGTCGACCTGGATCTCGAGACGATCACCGGGGACGACCGCCGTGAGCTCGAACTCGCCGCCGAGAAGGGCGTCGACTTCGTCGCCGCGAGCTTCGTCCGCTCGGGCGAGGACGTCTACCAGGTGAGCCAGACGCTGGAGGAGCTCGGGGCGTCGATCCCGGTGATCGCGAAGATCGAACGGGCCGACGCCGTCGAGAACCTCGACGCGATCGTCGACGAGGCCTACGGGGTGATGGTCGCCCGCGGCGACCTCGGGGTCGAGTGCCCCCTCGAACGGGTGCCGATCATCCAGAAGCGGATCATCCGCAAGTGCGTCCGGGCGGGCGTCCCGGTGATCACGGCGACGGAGATGCTCGACTCGATGATCGAGGAGCGCCGGCCGACCCGCGCGGAGGCGACCGACGTCGCCAACGCCGTCCTCGACGGGACCGACGCGCTGATGCTCTCGGGGGAGACCGCCGTCGGCGAGGACCCGGTCAACGTCGTCGAGACGATGGACCGCATCGTCCGCGACGTGGAGGGGAGCGAGGAGTACGCGGAGGTCTTCGAGGGGATGGTGCCGGCGACCGGCGAGACACAGACCGACGCGCTGGCCCGCTCGGCGCGGTACATGGCCCGGGACATCGGCGCGAGCGCCGTGGTCGCGGCCACCGAGTCCGGCTACACCGCGCTCAAGGCCGCCAAGTACCGGCCGTCGATCCCCATCGTCGCCTCGACGCCGAACGACGGGATCCGCCGCCGGCTCGGGCTCTCCTGGGGGGTCGTCCCGAAGTACACCCCGATGACGAGCGGCGGCGCGGAGTCGGTGATCCAGGAGGCGGTCCAGACCGCCCTCGAGGCCGGCGTCGCCGACAGCGGCGATACGGTGGTCGCGCTCGCCGGTATGATGACCGAGATCGAGGGCGTCGACACCACGAACATGCTGAAGGTCCACGTCGCCGCCGAGATACTCGCCTCCGGGCGCTCGGTCGTCGAGGGGTCGGCGACCGGCCCGCTGTTCCGGCTGCCGTACGGCGACCTGACCGCCCTCCCCGAGGGAGCCATCGTCGCCCTCGAGGAGGGGTTCGAGGGGGAGTTCACCGGCGAGCCGAGCAAGCTCGCGGGCATCGTCGACGCCCGCCCCGGCCAGACGAGCTACGCCGCCATCGTCGCCCGCGAGCTCGGTATCCCGATGATCAGCGGCGCGGACCTCCCCGAGGAGGCGTCGCTCCCGGACGAGTCGCCCGTCACGCTCGACGCCGAACGAGGGGTCCTCTACGAGGACTCGGTCAGGACGGGCCACGAGCGGGCCTGATCCGGGAGCGGGGCGCCGGGCACCGGCTGCCGCGAGGACAAACCCGATACGCCCGGAGGGCCTACGGACCGCATGGACCGCGACCGCGTGCGCCGGGCGTGGGACGCCGTCGCCGAGACGTACGCGTCGAACCGCCGGGCCGACGGCGAGGACGCCGCGCTGCTGTCCGAGCTCCTCGCGGAACTCCCGCCCGGGCCGACCGTCCTCGACGTCGGCTGCGGGGACGGGGCGCGGACGCTCGCGAACCTCCCGGCGGGGAGCCTCGGACTCGACGTCTCGCGCCGCGGGCTCGAACTCGCGCGCGAGCGGGTCCCCGGCGCGCGGCTCCTCCAGGCGGACATGACGGCGATCCCGCTCCGGGCGGACGCGGTCGAGGCGGTCACCGCCTACCACGCCGTCTTCCACGTCCCGCGTGCCGAACACCCCGCGGTCTACCGCGAGTTCGCGCGCGTCCTCCGGCCCGGCGGGTACCTCCTGATGACCGTCGGGACCGCGGGCTACGAGACGACCCGCGAGAACTGGCTCGGGAGCGGCCACGCGATGTTCTTCAGCACGCCGGGGCGAGAGGCGACCCGCCGCCAGCTCCGCGACGCCGGGTTCGAGGTGGTCCGGGAGCGGTTCGTCGACGACCCGCTCGGGAGCTCCGCCCTGTTCGTCCTGGCGTCGCTGGCGTGAGGCGGGACGCCTCGTCCGGCCGGTCGACCGCGTGATCCCGAACACGTTCGGGGCAAGCCTGACGTTCGGACGCGGCCGAGACCCCCGTATGAGTACGCTGACGACGAGCGAGGCCGGAGCGGCAACGGCGACGACGACGGTCGACGTGAAGGCGACGGGGCACGTCCGGACGGCGCTCGATGAACACCGGTTCGAGTTCACCTTCGAGGGGTCGACGCTCCGGGAGTTCCTCGAGGCGTTCCTCGAGGAGCACGACGTCGCGGACCTGCTCATCGCCGAGACGGCGGCGGAGGCGTCGACCGACGGGTGGGCGCGGTTCCCGGACGCCGACGCGCTCCCGGGGCGGTGGGTCGACAACCCGGAGGGGGAGCAGACCCGGCCGTACGCCCGGGTGCTCGTCAACGGCCGGTTCAACGAACTGCTCGACGGGTTCGACACCGAACTGGCTGACGGGGACCGCGTGGCGCTCGTGAACCCGTTCATCTACTGCTGCTGAGAGGCGGCAAAAACGCCCGACAGCACCCGTTTCGAGGCTCGAAACCGGTCGGCCGTTCAAGTGTCGCTCGCCCGGAGTGGGGACACGAGACTCCTATGAGCGAGCCACCATCGGAGCGGGGGGTGGGGCCCGGGACGGCCGACCGGACGGACGGCGCCGACGGGGACGGGGACGGTCGGGCGCCGGGGGAGCTGGCCTCGCTCCGCCGGAGCCACGAGGCGCTGAAGGAGCTCTACCGGACCTCCGCGAACCCGACGCTCGACACCGAGGAGCGCATCGAGCGGATGCTCCGTATCGGCCGCGAGCGACTCGGCGTGCCGAACGGCCACCTCGCGCGGATCGACCCCGAGGCCGACGAGTACGAGGTGGTCCACGCGGACGGGCCGGGGGCGGTCACGGTCGGGATGGAGGTCGACCTCTCGGCCACCTACTGCGACCGGGTCGTCCGCTCGGGCGAGACGGCCGTCGTCGCGGACGTCGTCGGGACCGACTGGGAGACCGCGCCCGTCTACGAGCGGTTCGGCCTGCGGTGCTACGTCGGCGGCGAGGTCAGGGTCGACGGGGAGCTCTACGGCACCGTCTGCTTCAGCGGGCGCGAGCCCCGCGAGCCGTTCACCGACGACGAGCGGACGCTCGTCGAACTGCTCGTCGAGTGGATCGGCAACGAGGTCGAGCGCAACCGGCTGGAGCGCGAGCGCCGCGTCCGGACGGAGGCGATCGAGGGCGCCGCGAGCGCGATCACCATCGCGGAGAACGCCGCGGACGGCGAGCCGCTCTCGTACGTCAACAGCGGGTTCGAGGAGCTCACGGGCTACGACCGGGAGGAGCTGCTCGGCGAGGAGTGTACCGTCCTCCAGGGCGGGGCGACCGATCCGGAGGCGCGGGCGCGGTTCCGCCGGGCGATCGACGCCGGCGAGCCGGTCGAGACCGAGGTGCTGAACTACCGGGCCGACGGCACGCCGTTCTGGAACGAGGTACAGCTCAGCCCCGTCCGCGAGGACGGCGAGGTGGTCCGGTACGTGGGGACACAGCGTGACGTCACCGACCGGGTCGAGCGCCGCGAGGCGCTGGCCGCGCTGCTCGACCGGACGCGGACGCTCCTCGGCGCCGACTCGACCGACGCCGTGGCGACGCGCGCCGCCGGGGCGTTCGAGGACGTCCTCGGCTACACCTGTGTCGTCCGGCTCTACGACCCCGACCGCGGGACGCTCGACCCGACGGCCGTGGCCGGCGACCGGGAGCCCGACCTCCCGCCGATACGGGTCGGCGAGAGCGTCGCCGGCGCGGCGTTCGAGCGCGGCGAGAGCGTGGCGTACCCGGCCGACGTCGAGTCGGGGACCGGCCTCGTCGGCCGGGCGGAGGTCGAGGAGGGGCTCGTGGTGCCGCTCGGCGACCACGGGACGCTGGGGCTGGCGGCGGCCCCCGGCGGCTCGATGGACGCCTTCGAGGGCCGGATCGCCGAGATACTCGCCGAGACCGTCCGGGCGGCGCTCGACCGGGCCGACCGGCGCGAACAGCTCCGCCGGTACGAGCGGGTCGTCGAGACGGGGCGGGACATGGTCGCCGTCGTGGGGCCGGACGAGGAGGTCCGCCTGGCGACGTCGGCGCTCGCCGGGTTCCTCGGGTACGACCGCGAGCACCTCGAGGGCCGGACCGTCGACGGGCTCGTCACGGACGAGGTGCTCGAGCGGGTGCGGAGCGACATCGGCCGGATGGAGGCGGGCGAGGCCCCGACCTACGAGACGACTCTCGAGACCGCCGACGGGGAGCGCCGGCCGGTCGAGATACAGCCCTCCAGGGCCGGTCCCGGCGACGAGATGGACGGGACCGTCGTGGTCGTCCGGGACATCCAGGAGCTCCAGCGGACCCGCTCGGACCTCGCCGCCGAGCGCGACCGGTTCTCCTACCTGTTCGAGAACCTCGCCGACCCGGTGGCGGAGGTGGAGTACGTCGACGGCGAACCGCTCGTCCGCGCGGCCAACGGGGCGTTCCTCCGGACGTTCGGCGTCGGGGGCGACGGGCTCGACGGCCGGCACGTCTACGACGTCATCGAGGTGACGGAGGCCGCCGACGTCGACCCGACCGAACTGGTCGAACGGGTCCGGGACGGCGAGGCCGTCTCCGCGGCGCTCCGGGCCCGGACGGTCGAGGGCGTCCGGGACTTCCGCTTCCGGGCGGTCCCCTACGAGGTCGACGGGACCCGGCGGGCGTTCGGCATCCTCGCCGACGTGACCGAACAGCGGCGACGGCGCCGCCGGCTCGAGGTGCTCAACCGCGTCCTCCGGCACAACGTCCGCAACCAGCTCACGGTCGCGAAGGGGAGCGCGGAGATGGTCGCACGATCCGAGGGCGTCGATCCGACCGACGCCGACCGGCTCAGGGACGCGCTCGGGGAGATCGGGACGCTGAGCGAGAAGGCACGCACCCTCGAACGGGTGCTCTCGGGGACCGCCGCCGGCCCCGGCGACCCGGACCGGGTCGTCCGGGAGGTGGTCGACGACCGCCGGGCGGCCCACCCGGACGCGACGGTCGAGTACGACGGGACAGCCGCGGACGTCTCGGTCCCGGCCGTCGAGCACCTCCGGCCGGTGCTGGACGAGCTCCTGGAGAACGCGGTCGAGCACGGCGACGCGGAGCCGTGGGTCCGGGTGGCGACCGGGACGACCCGTGCGGGCGACGGCGTGGCGGTGGTCGTCGAGGACGACGGCCCGGGCATCCCCGAGGACGAGCGAGCGGTGGTCGCCGGCGAGACCGAGATCACCCAGCTCAGCCACGCGACCGGCCTCGGCCTCTGGACCGCGACGATGGTGGTCGACTCGATGGGCGGCGAGGTCCGGTTCGACCCGTCCGGGCAGGGGAGCCGGATCGTCGTCGAACTGCCGGCGGTCGGCTCGGACGGGGACGGGTCGTAG
>Ga0207797_1001109_pt1 | contig 19890 bp, 14 predicted proteins | sample PRCRCaboRojoPR_6_FD_187275 | JGI IMG/M metagenome (GOLD analysis project Ga0207797, IMG submission 187275) | Marine sediment microbial community from Cabo Rojo, Puerto Rico - PR CR 10% Liquid 1 (SPAdes) | ecosystem: Environmental > Aquatic > Marine > Coastal > Sediment | place: Cabo Rojo, Puerto...
GAGGGCATGTCCGGCGGGGTGACCTCCTGCCAGTTCCCGCCGTCGTCCCGGGTCACGTGCACCAGCCCGTCGTCGGAGCCGGCCCAGATCACGCCCTCCTCGTGCCCCGACTCCCGCAGCGCGAAGACGGTTCCGTAGGTCTCCACGCCGGTGATGTCGTGCTGGATCGGCCCGCCGGGATAACCCTGGGTGGAGTCGATGTCCGCCGTGAGGTCCGGGCTGATCGTCTCCCAGCTCTGTCCCCGGTTCGTGCTCCGGTGCACCACGTGCGAGCCGTAGAGGATCTCGTCCGGGTCGTGGGGGGAGAGCTGGAGCGGCGGGTTCCAGTTGAAGCGGTATCTCAGGCTCCGCACCGCCTGCCCGTCCTGCATCTGCGGGTAGGGGACCACGTTCCGGGCCTGGCGCGTCTCCTCGTCCCAGGCGTACAGGTCGCCGCTGTAGCAACCGGCGTACATGCGGCCCGGGTCCCGCGGGTCCACGGCCACGTCGCCGCTCTCGCATCCGCCCGTGGTGTGCCAGAATTCGAACCGCGTCTCGGCCTGCTGCTGCCAGGCGGAGACGCAGATGGCCGAGTTGTCCTGCTGGCCGCCGCAGAGCCTCGTGGGGAACGAGGCGGTGTCCAGGCTCACCCGGTAGAACTGGGCGGTGGGCTGGTTCCGCATGGTGGACCAGCTCTCGCCCCCGTTGGTGGTGACCTGGGCCCCGCCGTCGTCGGCGATGGCCATGACCTCGGGCCGCTCCGGGTTGATCCACAGGTCGTGGGTGTCGCCGTGGGGCACGTCGATCCGCTCGAAGGTGCGGCCAGCGTCTGTGGAGCGGTGGAAGCTCACGTTCTCCACGTAGACGGTGTTCGGGTCCCGGGGGTCGGCGAAGATGTGCGTGTAGTAGTAGGCCCGCTGCCGGAGCTCCCGCTCCCGGTTCACCCGCGTCCAGGTGTGTCCCGAGTCGTCGGAGCGGTAGACGCCGCCCCGCTCCGGGTGGGCGACGATGGCCCACACACGGTCCGGGTCCGCCGGGGACACCGTGACCCCGATCTTCCCCACCACGCCGGTGGGGAGCCCGCCGTGGACCCGCTCCCAGCTGTCGCCGCCGTCGGTGGATTTGAAGAGGCCGCCCTCCTCCGCTCCGTCGACGATGGTCCACGGCTTCCGCTCGGCCCGCCACGCGGCGGCGTAGATCTCACGCGGGTTCTCCGGGTTCACGGCCAGGTCCACGAAGCCGGTGCTGTCGGAGACGAAGAGCACCTTCTCCCAGCTCTCGCCCCCGTCCGTGGTGCGGTAGACGCCCCGCTCCGGGTTCGGGCCGAAGGCGTGGCCCAGGGCCGCCACCCAGACCACGTCCGGGTCCCGCGGGTGGACGGCGACGTCGCCGGTCTGGCCGATCGCCTCGAGCCCGGCGAAGCTCCAGCTCTCCCCGGCGTCCCGGGAGACGTACACGCCCCGGCCGGCCGAGGCGTTGCCCCGGATGTCGGCCTCGCCGGTACCGACCCACACGACGCTCGGGTCCGAGTCGGCCACGTCGATGGCCCCGATGGAGCCGGCGCCGAAGTAGCCGTCCGAGACGTTCCGCCACACCTCGCCGTCGTCGGTGGTCTTCCACACCCCGCCGCCGGTGGTGCCCATGTAGAAGGTGTGCGGGCGGTCCCGGTGACCGGCCACCGCCTGGGCCCGGCCGCCGCGGGTGGGGCCCACCATGCGGTACTCGAGGCCCTCGAGCGCGCCCGGCGGCACGGCCGGCTCCTGCTCCTGCGCCCCGGCGGGGGTCGGCGCGGCGAGGAGGAAGAGGATCGCTCCGGCGAGGACGGCGACCAGGGATCGTGATCTCATGGGGCTCCGGTCGGCTGCGGGCGAGTCTGCGGCGAAGGGCGGGAATGTGCCGGCCTCGCCTCGACGGCGCGAAGAGCCCGTTGAGGCCGCGGTGACGGACGGCGTGATCCTCTCTTCGAGCCCATCGATGGTCCCGGATCCGCTCCAGAGGTATGATGTGTGTCCAATGGCCACCGCGGGAATTACCTGGAAACACGTCCAGCAGGCCCCCGACGATGGCAGGCGCCGGGAAGCCATCGGCGGCGACCTCTACGTGACCGCTGCACCCAGCGTGCGCCACCAGCGCGTGAGCGGCCGCCTGGAGGCTGAGCTCCGGCGGCTCCTCGAGGATCCGGGGCACGGGGAGGTCCTCGACGCCCCCATCGGGGTCGAGTTCCCCGAAACCGGCGAGGGCGTGCAGCCCGACCTCCTCTTCGTCTCCCGGGATCGGCGCGGCATCATCGCCGAGGACTGGATCCGCGGCGCCCCGGACCTCGTGCTCGAGATCCTCTCGCCGGCCACGGCCGAGCGAGACCGGGGCCTCAAGCGGGAGTTGTACGAGCGGCAGGGCGTGAGCGAGTACTGGATCGTCGACCCGGAGGAGGACGCCGTCGAGGTCTGGCGCCTCACCGGCGGGGACGAGCGCCGCGCCCACCACGAGCGCTTCACCGACCGCCTGCCGGTACGCGTCGGCGACGAGTACATCGGTGAGATCGATCTCGCCAGGATCTTCGCGAGGGGCACCTGATCCGATGGCTGCCACGCTTCAGATCCGAAATGTTCCCGATGATCTGCGCCGTCGGCTCGAGAAGGGCGAACGTGTCGATCCGGACGAGGCCGCTGCCGAGGCCGTCCGATCGGAACGGGAGGCACGGAACCGGGCCTTTCCGATGTTGTATTACAGTTGTATTACATCCCCGGCCAGGAGCCCCCTTCTGATGCGACACGACGCACAACTCTCGATACGCCTCCCGCGAGACCTGGCGGAGAAGCTGGACGAGACTGCCTCCGCCCGCGGAATGGACCGCTCCGACCTCGTCCGGGACGCCATCCGTCTCTACCTCGAGGGACCGGATGAGAGCGACCGCCCCTGGGATCGCGTCGGCGACCTGGCCGGTGCCGCTAGCGGCGGCCCTCCCGATCTCGCTCGCCGCCAGCGGGAGTATCTGAAGGAACTCCTGAGTGGCAGCTGAGCGGGCCCTGCTGGATACCAGCGTCCTGGTCGCATTTCTCCACGCCGACGATCAGGACCACGAGGTAGCCGTGGACGCGATTCGAGGCTTCCAGGGGACCCTGCTCGCTACAGAGGCGATCCTCACCGAGAGCATGCATCTCCTCGGCCGGACCGTCGGTGGCCCGGCTGCGTGTCTGACGTTCTTCCTCCGGGGCGGAGCGATGGTGGTGCCCTCCTCGCGTTCGTCCCTGGCCCGGTGTCGCTCGTTACTGGAGGAGTACCGCGACCTTCCGGCGGACTTCGGCGATGCGACGCTCGTGGCATTGGCCGAGGAGACGGAGACCTGGACGGTGCTGACCCTCGATCGGCGTGACTTCAGCGTCTACCGGGGTGAGGACGGCCAGGCGTTCGACGTCCGGCCCTACTGAGGCTCGTCCCCCTCCCACCAGGTGTCCGGCGCCGGGCGCTCCGTGGGCCACACCTGCCGCAGCGTGTCGTCCTCGTAGAGCCGGCCGCCCTTCATCACGTGCGTGATGGAGGTGGTGTTCCGGAGGTCCTCCAGCGGGTTCTCCTCCAGCACCACCAGGTCGGCCAGCTTCCCCTCCTCCAGGGAGCCCAGCTCCTGGTCCAGGCCGATGCCCTCGGCGCCCATGATGGTGGCCATCTCCAGCGCCGTGTGCGGGTCGGTGCCGCCGGAGGCCTGGGCCCACAGCTCCCAGTGGTAGCCGATACCCTGGATCTGCCCGTGGGCCCCGATCCCCGCGGTGGCCCCCTTCTCCACCATCTGCGTCAGCTCCCGGCTGATGGGCTCGAAGACGTGCTCCTCCTCCATGAACCAGTTGTCCCGCCGGCGGGTGAGCTGGGCCAGCTGCTGCTGCGGCGTGAAGCGCTGCATCTTCTCCAGGCCGTACGGGTTGTGGCGGCTGTAGAAGTAGTTCTCGGCCCACGGCCCGCCGTAGGCCACCAGGATGGTGGGCGTGTAGGTCACCTGGGTCTCCACCACCAGCCGGTCCACGTCGCTGTAGATCTGCATGTAGGGGAAGCTGTGCTCGTGGCCCGGGTACCCGTCGATCATCTGGGTCATGTCGAGCTTCATGTCCAGGGCGCCCTCTGTGGTGGGCATCATCTCCTGCTCGTGGGCGGCCATGAGCACCCACTGCCGCTGCTGACGGTTCCCGGCCAGGTACTGCTTGAGCGTCTTCGTGTGGAAGTACTCGGAGTACTTGCGCACCACCTCGTTGGCCTCCTCCTGGCTCCCGATGGTGGTCGAGGAGAAGATGCCGGGTCCGGTGGAGTAGACCCGCGGCCCGATCATCCGCCCGGCCTCCACCTGGTCGGCGTAGGTGAGCACGTCGGTGGTGGAGGTCTGCGGGTCGCGGCTGGTGGTGACGCCGTAGGCCAGGTTGGCCAGGTAGCCGGGCACCTGGGTCTTGTGGACGCCCCACGCGGGCCAGATGTGGGCGTGGACGTCCACGAAGCCGGGGACGATGGTCTTGCCCGACATGTCCCGGGTCTCGGCGCCCCCGGGCACCGACACCTCGGAGCTCGGCCCCACCTCGGTGATCCGGTTGTCACGCACGACGACCGTACCGTCCTCGATCACCTCGTCGCCGTCCATGGTCACCAGCCGGGCGCCGGTCAGCGCCACCGTGCCGGAGGGCACGTCCCGGTCGGCGCGGACGGTGATCCGCCGCTCCGCGGGCTCGTAGCCCTCGTCCTCCTCTTCGTCGCCCCCGGCCTCCGCGCCCTCCGCGGCGGCCCCTTCCTCTGATTCTTCCTCATCCACCTCTTCTTCGGCGGCGGTGTCCTCGTCGGCCTCGGCCTCGACCTCCTCGAGGCTGTCCTCCACGGCCCGGGCGCGGGCCAGGTCGTAGGTGAAGTGGGCGTTCCCCAGGGAGTAGTGCACCGTTTCCCCCTCGGGGCCCCAGGCCGGAAACTCGCCGCCGAGCTCCGTGAGCTTGCGGGCCGGGACCGAGGCGTTCTCGGGGCTCGCCACGTTCACGGTGGGCGTCTCGCCGCCCACGTAGGGGACCTCAGCCGTGTACAGGTGCCAGCCCACCTCGGCCAGCGCCCGCTCCCCCTCGGGGCCCATCACCACCAGGCCGGCCTCCCGGGGCTCGTCGGCGCCGGGCGGGGCCTCGCCCATGACCTTCAGGTGCGCCGTCCGGTCGGTGCCGTCGAAGCGCATGGAGATGAGTCCGTCCTCGGAGTGGTGCAGGTAGATGCGCCCCGGCCGGTCGGTGACGAAGTGGGGGTGCTGGATCCCGCTCGCCGGCTGGATCACCCGGGCGCGGCCGTTCTCACGCGCGGCGGGCGGGGCCTCCGGGTCGGCGGGCAGCCACACCAGGTCCTGGGCCGAGCCGGGGGCGAAGGGGCCGGCCGAGGAGGTGTAGGCCCGGGCCGGGCCGCGGATGGCGACGATGCGCTCCCCGTCGGGGCTCCACGCGGGCTGTCGGTAGACGGCGCCGATCTCGGTGAGCGTCTGCGGCCCGCCGGAGCCGTCGGCCCGCACCCGGCGGACGTGCCCGCCGGCCTCCTCGCCGCGGCCGCTCCAGGTGGCGTAGGCGATCCACCGCCCGTCGGGGCTCCACGTGGGCTGGGCCTCGGTGACCCGCACGGCGGAGGTGAGCCGGCGCGGCTCGCCGTCGGGCAGGTCCATGACGTAGAGCCGGTTCAGGGCCGTGAAGGCCAGCCGCGAGCCGTCCGGCGAGGGCACGGCGTCCCGGATCTGGCGCACGGTGAACTCGGCTGAATCGGGGATCTCGTACTTGAAGTCCAGCTCCGGGCCCAGGCCGATGTCCACCTCGGCCTCGAAGCCGATCTCCTCCGGCTCGCCGGCGCCCGGGGCCACGGGCACCCGCCAGATCGTGCCGTCCCAGGAGGCGATCAGGTGCTCGGAGTCCGGCGTGAAGCTCATCCCCGGGTACACGTCGCGGCTGGCCACCGACTCCTGGTCGTCCCGGTCCACCGGGTGGACCAGCCACCGCTCGTCGCCGGTGACCCGGTTCCGGATCCGGAGGCCCGTCTGGTCCTCGTAGCGGCTCCCGTACACCAGCCACCGCCCGTCCGGGGAGAGGGTGGGCCGGAAGGCCGACCCGTAGCGGTAGCTGCGCGTGAAGTGCTCGCCGGTCTCCCGGTCGTACTTGGCGATCTGGTACTGCGGCAGGTCGGCGTTGTACTCCCACGTGCCCTCGGCCTCGGCGTACCAGACGAAGCGGGCGCTGTCGCCGAAGGCCGCGCCGCTCATCCGCATCCCCGCGGGCTCGTCCACCAGCTGGATGCCGCTCCCGCCGTCCACGTGGTACATCCACAGCTTGGCGGCGCCGAACCCGCTGGCCTTCGAGCTCACCACGTACTCGCCCGAGGGGGTGAACTCGGGGCTGTGGTAGGAGGAGTGCTTGCCGCTGGTGATCTGCGTGGTGTCCTGCCGGTCGGTGGAGATCATCCACAGGTTCTCGCCGCCGGAGCGGTCCGAGACGTAGACCACCCGCTCGCCGTCGGGGCTGAACCGGGGCTGCACGTCGTAGCCCATGCCCGAGGTGAGCCGCTCGGCCTCGCCGCCCTCGATGGGCATCAGGTACAGGTCGCCCATGAGCTCGAAGACGATCTGCTCGCCGTCGGGACTCACGTCCAGGCTGATCCACGTGCCCTCCTCCGCCGTGAACTGCAGGCGGCGGGCCGGCTCCATGGGGAGCGGGCTCTTCCCCGCCGTGTCCTCCTGCGGGAAGGGGGCGGCGGCCGCGGCGGCCCGGCCCGGGGCGCTCTGCGTGAGCGCCGCGCGGTGGAGCTGCTGGTGCGGCGTGCCGTGGGCCTTCCGGTTGGCCTCGGCCCCGGCGTCCTGCTGCTGGGCCGGCGCCGGCGGGGCGGCCAGGAGCAGGAGGACCGCCGGGATCAGCGCGGCGGCGGAGGTCGGGCGGGGGACGGAGGGGGACGGGGATCGGTCGGGCGTCACGCGGGCTCCCGGTCGGGGGAGGCAGGGCGGGCTCGAAGGCGTGCAGGATGTGGTACGCCGGCGGCCGTGGCAAGCGAGAGCATCCAGCTCGCCCCATGACCGGTCGGTGAGGTCTGATGGAATCGTGTACCCGGCCCGCCTTCCCTCCCGAGCAAGGCTGGAACTCATGAGGCCAGGATGGTGGAATTGGCCGCTGGAGCTCACTGCTCACGTCCGAAGGCGGATGGTTGAACGCGCGTTCTCAGAGGTGGATCTCCGGAAGATGCTACATCAGGCGGAAGGCCTGAGGCCCGGACGGGTATGTGGACGCTGGATCGTGCGCACCTACGACGATGGGCAGGACTGGGAAGTGGTTGTGGAGCCGGACCACGACCGGCGCCTTCTGGTCGTCATTACAGCCTATCCTCTCACCGGGTGATGCCTGTGTCCGGTCGATATCTGGAAGTCACGTACCGGGACGGTGCCCCCCTCGCGGCCTACCTCTACCTGGCTCGCCGCCAGGGAGACACCTGTGCCCGGACGGAGAAGGTCGAGGACGGCCTCATTGTCGACTTCGATGAGGACGGCCAGCCCATCGGAGTCGAGATTACGGAGCCGTCTCTGATTGAGACAGATGTGGTCAACGACGTGCTGGAACGCCTCGGTCTCGCCCGCCTGAGCCCAGAGGAATTGGCTCCCGTTCGGGACGCCCGGACTCCCTAGATCAGCGCTACGCTCTTCCAGCCGCGGGAAGCCGACAGCGCTCCTCCGGCGGCGACCTGTGGGACGTCCGGACGCGGAACGCCGTGGTGAAGCTCACCTGCATGCTCCGGCTGTAGCGGCGACGCAGCCGGGTCCGCACGCCCGAGGGGAGGTCACCCCATGGTGGACCCCCGCCGACGCATCCGCTGGTTCCTGGCCGCCACCGTCGTGGCCGCGGCCATGGCGACGCTGTGGTTCCTGTCGCTGGACGCCGGCCCGGACGGCGGGCCGGGCTCCGACGCGCCAGGCGGAGAGGGGCCGGGGGTGGACTGGCGGCGGACCGTGACTGTGGACTCGGGACCCGGGCGGGTGGGCCCGTGGCGGATGAACCGCTCCGACTGGCGCTACGTGGACGACCCCACGGTGGCGCTGGACGGCCGGGGCCGGGCCGCCGTGGCCTGGGTCGACCAGGCGCGGAAGGACGTGCTCTTCCAGCGCTACGGCCCGGGCGGGGCCCCGCTGCTCGCGGAGCCGGCCAACGTCTCCCGCAGCCCCGGGGTCTTCTCCTGGCTCCCCCGGGTGTCCGTCGCCCCGGCGGACCCGGACCGGATCTACGTGCTGTGGCAGGAGATCGTCTTCTCCGGCGGGACCCACGGCGGGGAGGCCTTCTTCGCCCGCTCCACGGACGGCGGCCGCACCTTCGGCGAGCCGATCAACCTGTCCGAGACCGAGGCCGGCGCCGGGAAGGGGCGGCTCACGCCCCGGGTGTGGCACAACGGCAGCCTGGACCTGGCCACCGGACCCGGCGGCACCGTGTACGCGGCGTGGACGGTGTACGAGGGCGGCCTCTTCCTGGCCCGGTCGACGGACCGCGGCGACCGCTTCTCCGACCCGCTGCGGATCACCTCCGCCGGCGGGAGCGCCGGGCCGGCCCGGGGGCCCACGCTGACCGCGGGACCGGAGGGCACCGTCCACCTGGCGTGGGCCGTGGGCGGCGACCCGGAGGCGGACCTCCGGTACGCCCTCTCCCGGGACACCGGGCGCTCGTTCGTCACCCCACGGGTCCTCTTCCCGGGCCCCGGCCACGCCGACGCCCCGAAGCTGGCGCTCGGCGACGGCGGGACGCTGCACCTGGCGTGGACGGTGAGCCCGGAGGGCCCGGGACGCCGCTACCGGATCCGCCACGCCCGCGGACGGATCGACTCCGCCGGCGGTGGGCCGGCCTTCGGGGAGGCCCGCACCGTCGCCCGCGAGCCGGAGCGGGGCGAGGCCGGCGCCCGTTTCCCCCACCTGGCGCTGGACGCCTCCGGCGACCCGTGGATCGCATGGGAGCGGTATCCGCCGGGACGGCGCCGGCCCCGCGGGCTCGCCCTGGCCGCCTCCCCCGACAAGGGACGGAGCTTCTCCTCCCCCTCCCCGGTCCCGGGAACCGCGGACCCGGCGTTCGGGGCGAACGGGAGCCTGCAGGGCCTGCTGATGCGGAAGCTGGCCCTCGGGGCGGACGGCACGGTGGCCGTCGTGAACAGCGCCGTCGAGCCGGGGGAGGCCAGCCGGGTCCGGCTCTACCTGGGACGGGCGGGTCCTCGCTGACCCTTCCCCGCTGAGCCCTCCCCGTTGCGCCACCCGCCAGCGGGGGTTCGGATGACGGGGACGGAGTCCCGAGTCTCCCCCCGCCCTCCCCGACATGTCCCGACACCGGCGACGCGTCCTCTCGTACCTGGCCCTGGTGGTGGGCACCGCCCTGGTGCTCACGGTGGCCTACAACCTGGGCATGGCGGGCTGGGAGGACCGGCCCCAGCCGCTGTATCGCTCCTTCGAGGTGGTGGTGCAGAGCCTGACGACCACCGGCTACGGCGAGGACGCCCCGTGGCAGAGCCCGGGCATGAACGTCCTGGTCATCGTCACACAGCTGGCCGGCATCGGGCTCATCCTGACGGCCGTCGACCTCTTCGTGGTCCCCTGGCTCCGGACGGCCCTGGCCCCCACCGCCCCGGAGGAGCTCGAGGAGCTCGACCGCCACGTGATCATCTGCGGCCACACGCCGCGCACCGACACCTTCATCGACGAGCTCCGCGCCCGGGAGGAGGACTACGTGCTGCTCGAGGAGGACGAGTCCGCCGCCGGCGGGCTCCACGAGGAGGGATACTCCGTGATCCGGGGGAACCCGGAGTCGGTGGAGGCGCTCCAGCGCGCCCGGGTCGGCTCGGCCCGGGCGCTGGTGGCGGACGTGGCCGACGACATCAACGCCAGCATCGCGCTCACCGCGCGGGAGGTGCGCGCCGACCTCCCGGTGGTGACGCTGGTGGAGGACGCCTCGCTGGCCCGGTACCACCGCATGGCCGGGGCGGACGTCGTCCTCTCCCCCCGCCAGCTGCTGGGCGAGAACCTGGCGGGCCAGATCCCCACGGCCGTCACCGCGGCCGCCGGCGAGGGGGTGCCGCTGGGCGAGGACTTCGAGCTGGCGGAGATGGCGCTCGGCGAGGGGAGCGAGCTGTACGGCCACAGCCTCCGGGACGCCCGCGTGCAGGAGCGCTACGGCGTGAACGTCATCGGGGCCTGGGTCCAGGGCGACTTCGAGACCCCGGCGGATCCGACCCTCACGCTGGGCCGTGGCACCCGCATGCTGGTGGCCGGCCAGCCGGAGCAGCTCGACCGCCTGCGGGAGGCCACCGCCTCCACGATCCGACGCCTCTCGCCCCAGAAGACGATCCTCGCCGGCTTCGGCGACTCGGGCCGCGCCGCGCACGAGGCCCTGCGGGAGACCAGCGCCGAGCTCACGGTGGTCGACATCGACGACCACGAGGGGGTGGACGTCGTGGGCGACGCCTGCGACCCGGAGGTGCTGCGGGAGGCCGGGGTCGAGGACGCGGCGGCGGCCCTCTTCGCCATCGAGGACGACACGCTGGCCATCTTCGCCACGCTCGTGGCCCGCGACCTGAACCCGGACCTCCGGATCGTGGTCCGCGCCAACGAGGAGGAGGACGTCCCGAAGCTGTACCGCGCCGGCGCCGACTACGTGCAGTCCCTGGCCACCACCAGCGGCCGGATGATCGCCTCCACGGTGTTCGAGGACGAGGACGTGCTGACCTACGGCATGTCGATCCGGGTGATGCGGATCTCCGCCCCGGGCCTGGCCGGCCGGACGATCGGAGACGCGGCGGTGCGCACCGAGACCGGGTGCACGGTGGTGGCGGTGATCCGGGACGGGCGGACCCTCACCGGCTTCGACCCGAACGCGCTGGAGCTGGAGGACGGGGACGAGGTCGTCATCGCCGGGACGGACGAGGCCATCACCCGCTTCGAGGCGGCCTTCGGGTAGGCGACCGGCCGCCCGCGGTCGCAATCAGCCGTAATCAGCTCAGGTACGCCCCACAGCCGTAGCACCACAGGAAATCGTAGCCCTGCTTCTCGTGCGGTCGGATCAGGGGGTGCCCCGTTTCCTCCCAGTGGTCCCGGTCGTGGGACTCCATGGACTCGCAGCAGTGCACCCGGCCGCAGCTCTGACACACCCGGACGTGCTCGGTGCCCCCGCAGTCCGCGCACTGCTCCGGCCCGCCGGTCCCCACCGAGGGGTCCAGAGCGTCCAGGTGCGGGCAGTCCTCACGGTCGATGGTCTCGTCCTCGTTCGTCACAGCGGCCTCCGGTCCGGGTTCACCTCGACCCCACTCCACCCGGAACGGAGCGGCGAAGCACCGGGTAGGCAACATACATCGTCAGTATACATCACACTTCGCGCCGCGGGACTCCCAACCGTTTGAGGCCAGCATGATCCGCACGCAGATCTATCTCACCGAGGAGGAGAAGCGCGGACTCGCCGCGCTGGCCGACCGCACCGGACGCACCCGGAGCGAGCTGATCAGGGAGGCCGTGGACCGCTACCTGCGCCGGTTCCAGACCGAGGAGCGACGGGAGTTGCTCCGGTCGGCCCGCGGTGTGTGGAAAGACCGGGAGGACCTCCCGGACTTCGCTCGCCTGCGGCGGGAGCTCGACAGGGACGGCACGGAGGAGGGCGGACGGTGACGGCCGTGCTCGTGGACACCGACGTCCTGGTCGAATACCTGCGGGGCCAGGAGGCCGCGGCGGACTATCTCGAGACCCGGGAGGGTCTCCTCCACGTGTCGGCAGTGACGGTGGCCGAGCTCTTCGCCGGCGCGCGTTCGGACGAGGAGGGGCGGCTCGAGACGTTCCTGGAGGCGTTCTCGGTTCGTTCGGTGACAGCCGGTGTCGCGATGCGGGCCGGTTCGTTCCGCAGGGAGTACGGTGACAGCCACGGGACGGGCCTCGCCGACGCCCTCATCGCGGCCACCGCCGCGGAGGCGTCCCTTCCCCTGGCCACCTTCAACACCCGCCACTTCCCCATGCTCGAGCGGGTGGACCGGCCGTACGAGCGCTGAGCGACGCCCCGCTCAGCCCCCGAGCACGCCGAACCCGAACGACGCCAGGCCGAAGGTCGGGCTCCACAGGTAGTGCAGGGCCACGCCGGCCACGATCGCCGGCACGGTGGTGTAGACGCTGGCCACGATGGCCGCCCCGGGGTCCACGGCCAGGAGCGGGAAGAGGGCGTCGCCGTCCTGGCTGATGGCGTTGGCGGTGAGGGTGGAGAACGGGATCCCCCCCTTCACGTAGGCCTCCGCCAGCACGATCTGCGGCCCGCATCCCGGGATCAGGCCCACCAGCGCGCCGGCGACGGGGGCGAAGACGCCGGCGGCGGCCGCCAGCCCGGCCACGTCGATGCCCAGCAGGGACACCGGATACTCGTACAGCAGGTAGGCGGCCACCACCCAGACCGTGACGAAGCTGGTCTCCATGGCCGCGTGGGTGAGGGTGTCGTAGGCGCTGCCGAAGGACTCCCGTCCGTGGCCCACCTGGCCCTCGCCGATGTAGTGGCGTCCGACCAGGTACAGGTAGAGGGAGAGGGTCGTCCCGGTGATCCCCACGGCCGTGAACAGGCCGGCGAAGTCGACGCCGAGGCGGAGCGGGACCTCCGGGGCGCTCTGCACGAGATAGGTGACGCCCAGGACCAGGGCGAACGCCGCCGCCACCCACCACAGCACGTGGAGGGCGTGGCTCAGGGGCGTGAGGATCGGCGAGCTGCGGTCCGGCCCCTCGTCGTGCGTGTGCACCGGCACGTCCACGTCGCCGTAGTCGTGGGCCGGGTTCGAGCTGCCGCTGGCCAGTCCGCCGGACCGCCCCCCGTGGGAGAGGGCCGGACGCAGCCGGCGCACGGCCCGGTCCAGCCGCTCCACGCCCAGCCCGTAGGCGTCGATGGCGTAGCCGAAGCCCACCGCCGAGGCGAAGGCGATCCCGTAGGAGGTGGCGGCGGCCAGCGGCGCCTGCGTGAGGATCACGAACGCGGAATCCCCGGCCGTGGCCACCAGGGTCGAGACGACCGTGCCGAAGCTCACCGTGCCCCGGACGTAGAGGGGCATCATGACGATGGCGCCGCCGCACCCGGGGGTGAGTCCGAGCAGGGCCCCGGCCAGGGGCTGGATCGCCCGGTTCGACTCCAGGCGAGCGATCAGCGCCCCCTCGGAGCGATACTGCACGTAGCTGAACAGGAGGACCGTCACCGCCACGAAGGCGCTGACCTGGATGTAGGCGTCCCGCACGGACGCCGCGAAGATGTGGACCAGCTCGGAGGCCATCGGGACCGTCCCGGAGATTCCGCCGCGGGTGAAGCTGTTTAGGCGAGTTTAATCCGTAGTTTTTACTCGCCTAAATGTTTCGATGGACCCGGCCGGGACCACGACCGGCGGCCTACGTCACGTCCACCACCCGCCCCGCCGGCAGGAAGAGCAGCCGGGCCCGCACCCGGTCCAGCGGGACGCCGCGGAGGTCGGCCACGGCCCGCCGGTAGGCCTCCAGCTGCGGCCGGTAGCGCTCGGCCGCCTCCCGCAGCCCCTCCTCCCCGCCCTCCGGGTCGTCGGTCTTGTGGTCCAGGACCTCGGCCGCCGCGGGGGCCTCCTCCCCCCGGCGCCGGAACAGGACCAGGCGATCCACCTGGCCGGTGACCACCTCCCCGTCGGCGCGGCGCATGAAGGACCACTCCGTCTCCGCGGAGACGTCGACCGCCCCGTCCTCCAGCCGCTCCCGGGCCCGCTCCACCGCCGCCTCGCGGGAGAGCGCCCGCCGCACCTCGCCGGCCCGGAGCCAGCCCCGGAACGCCGACATCAGCTCGTCCACCTCGTCCTCCTCCAGCGAGGGCGCGGCACGGGCGGCGATCCGGCGGAGCTCCCCGTCCCCCGGCAGGCCGTCCTCGATCCACGGCACCTCCTCCAGCCACCGGTGGACCACGTCTCCGCGGACACGCGCCGGCTCCCCCCGGTCCGGGCGGAGCACGTCGCCGAGCCGGCGGACTCCCTCCGCCAGGTCCGACGGCGTCCGGTGCCGGAGCATGCGCCCGGCGCTGCGCCCCGGATCGATCCGGAGCCGGGCCGCTTCTTCGCCCCGCCCCCGCTCTCCGGCGGCCTCTCCCCCGGGCTCTTCCTCCCGGCCCGGCCCCCGGTGCCAGCCGGCGGACCCTCGCTCCAAAAGGACGTCGCCCTCCGCCCCGTCGGCTCCCTCCAGGCCCAGGCCCGCCAGGGCCAGGCGCGAGAAGCTGTGGGCGCCCGATCCCGGGTCGGCGGAGCTGGCCGAGACCATCAGGTGGACGGCCCGCTTCGCCCGGGTCACGGCCACGTACAGCAGGGAGAGCGAGTCCCGGAGGGCCGCCTCCTGCTGCTGACGGTGCGCCCGGGCCATCTCCGGAAAGAGCTCCCGCAGCCCCTTCTTCACGCGCGGGAAGACCCTGAGCACGCGGCCGGTGTCCGGATCGCGCTCGGCCAGCGCGGCGGGTCCCCCGCCGGCGCCCGTCAGGTGTCCGTTCAGCTCCGGGAGCACGACGGCGTCGAACTCGAGCCCCTTGGCCTGGTGGACGGTCATCACCCGCACCGCCGAGGCCCGCGGATCCTCCACCCGCTCCGACTCCACGAAGCGGACGAAGTCCCCCGGGCGCAGGTTCGCCCGCCGGTCCCAGCGGAAGCCGAGCTCCACCAGCTGCCGCAGGCGGCGCTCCTGGCGCGGGTCCAGCCGGGCCGCCTGCGTCAGCTCCCGCCGCACCGCCGCCAGGGTCGGGCCGTAGCCGTCCCGGACCAGGCGCGAGCGGACCCGCTGCGCCAGGCGGCGCGCGGCGGCGTCGTCCTCGTGATCCTCGAACGCCACCCGGTCGCCCAGCGTGCCCAGGGCGCGCCCCACGGGCGTCTCGGCCACGTGATAGCGGGCCACGGTGTCGCCGGGGTGGTCGGCCAGGCGCAGCAGGGAGAGCACCGCCGAGGCCGCGGCGGAATCGCGGACCGGGGTGCCGCCCTCCTCGCTGGCGTCCACGCCGCGGCCCCGCAGCTCCGCGATCAGGCGGGACACGGCCTCGTTCGTCCGCGTCAGCACGCCCACGCTGGCGCCGGGCGCCCGCTCCCGGAGCCGGGCCACGCGGGCGGCGGCCCAGCTCATCATCTCCTCCGGCGCCTTCGACCGCGTGCTCACCTCCGGGCCCACCTCCACCCGTACGTGTCCCGGGGCGTCCTCCAGCGGCGGCGCCGGGCGGTGGTCGCCGAAGGCGTCCATCCAGTCCCGGGCCACCCCGGCCCCGGCGTCCATGTCCGCCAGGACCGGGTTGGACGGCAGACCCTCGAAGAGCTCGTTCACGAAGTCCAGCACCACGGGGCTCGACCGCCAGCTCTCCTCCAGCCGCCCCTCGGACAGCTCCAGCTCGGCTCCCACGCGCCGCACCAGCGAGGGATCGGCGCCGCGCCATCCGTAGATGGACTGCTTGGGATCGGCCACCACCACGGCCGCGGTCTCCTCGCGCGGCCGGCCGGCGACCCTGTGGGCCAGGGGCCGGAGGGCGTCCCACTGCGGAGGCGCCGTGTCCTGGAACTCGTCCAGGAGGAGGTGGCGGGGCCGCCGGTCCAGGCGGTAGCCCAGGTCGTCCCGGCCCGTGGGGCCCGGCCCCTCGCCCAGTCGGTGGGTCAGGTCCTCGAAGCGGTATCCTCCCTCGTCCCGCTGTCGGCGCCGGTAGGCGCGGTCGAAGGCCTCCGCCAGCCGTCCCATGGCCCGGGCCTGCCGGTCGTAGTCGGCGCCGAGCTCGGCGGCGGCCAGCCGGCGGATCTCCTCCAGGCAGGCGGCCATCTCCGGAGGCGGCGCCTTTCCGTAGTAGGTGGGCTCGTCGTCCAGGGCCCCGGCGCCGAGCCCCCCGTCCAGGACCGCCTCCCAGTCGCCCTCGCGGAGCTCCTCCACGAGGTCCTCCGCGGCGCTCACCCAGCGGCTGTCCGGATCGCCGTCCTTCGTGGTCGCCAGCTCCGCCCGGGCGACGCGCGCAGCGAGCTCCTCCCGCGCCGCCTCCGGGTCCTCCGGCCCGGGCCGGTCCCGGAAGGGCGACCACGGCTCGTCGGCCCCGGAGCTCACCTCCCTCCACAGCCGGTGGACCGTCTCCACCTGCTCCATGAGGCGCCCGTGCACCCGGCGCGTGGCCCGCCCCCGGGCCAGCATCCGCACCAGCTCGACCCACTGCTCCCCCGTGCCCTCGGACAGCACGTCCTGCAGCGCCTCGGACCGCAGGCGCTCGGCCGTGGGCGTGTCGGCGATCTCCCACCCGGGCGGCAGGTCCAGCTCCGGCCAGAACCCCCGGGCCACGCCGACGAAGACGGAGTCCAGGGTGCCGATCTCGAAGCGGTGCAGCCGCGCCGCCATCTGCCGGAGCAGCGCCAGCGCGTCGCCGCGGGTGAAGTCGTCGGGCCCGGAGCGGGAGGCCCCGTCCAGGAGCGCCTCCCGGGCCAGCTCGGCCCGATCCTCGTCGTCGAGGCCGGCGGCGGCGGTCCGGGCCAGCACCCGGTCCAGGATCTCGCCGGCTGCCTTCCGGGTGAAGGTGGAGGCCAGCACCTCGTCGGGGCGTGCGCCCGCCTCCAGCAGCCCGATGATCCGGCTCGAGAGGTGATAGGTCTTCCCGGTCCCGGCGGAGGCGAGGACCAGCTCCCGGGGCAGCGGCGGACGGCTCACGCGTCGTCCTCCCCGTCCCCGTCGGCGGGGCCCTCGCCGGGAGCCGTCTCCCCGGCCCGTCCGGCCTCGGGGAAGAGCACGTCCAGCGGGTCGTCCCGGAAGGTGCGCCTCTCGCCCGGGCGGAACCGGAAGACGCCCTCCCGCAGCGTCCGCACCGCCCGCCGGGCCGCCTCGTCCGCCGCGTCCAGCTGCTCCCGGGTCCAGTCGGCCAGCAGGAGCTCGACGCCCTCCGAGGACAGGTGCAGGTAGCCCAGCTCCAGCCGCTCGCGGGCCCGGCCCAGGGAGTCCGGGAGGCCCGTCCGGCGGGCGACGCCGGGCAGCAGGTGACGGTAGAGGGGGAGCTGGAGGTCCACCCACCGCTTCTCCCCCCGCCTCCCCTTCCGGTGCCGGTCGTCGGGCGAGGACGGCGACTCGCCGGTCTTGTAGTCCAGCACCTGCCACTCGTCCCGCTCCTCGTGCCGGTCGATCCGGTCGATCCGGCCCCGGAGGAGCACCGGCTCGCCGTCGACCTCGAACTCGACGCCCTCCCCCTCCGGCTTCACCTCGGCGGCGGCGATCCTCCACCCTTCCCTCGCCCGGCGGGCCTGCCACCGGGCGAAGGCCCGGAGCCGGACCCGGAGGTGGCGCACCTGCAGGCGCACGGCCGGGTACGCGTCGGCGCCGAACCGCCGGCGGGCCTCGTCCTCCACCAGCTCCCGCAGGCGGCCCCGAATCTCGTCCGGGTCGGTGCTGTGGGCCGCGTCGGAGTCCGCGAAGCGGTGCAGCACCCGGTGCGCCAGGCCGCCGAAGGCCGGCGGCCCCAGCTCCCGGTCCCGGTCGCCCCGGCTCTCCAGCCCCCGGAGCCGCTCCAGGGCGAAGCGGTACGGGTCCTCCAGCAGGTCGCGGAAGTCGGTCACGTACAGCCGGGCCGGCGGCTCCTCCACGCGGATCACGGGCTCCGGCGGCGAGGGGAACCGCTCGCGGCGATCGTCCCCGTCCGCCCTCTCCCCGCGTGGACGCACGGCCGCGACGGCCTCCTCCGCCTCCTCCCCGAACAGGCGCTCGACCCGCTCCGCCAGCTCCCGGCCGGAGGCGGCCAGGAGAAGCCGGCTGGGACGCAGGGGGTCGCCGCCGGCGGTCCGCCGCCCCACCACCAGGTGGCTCTCCTCCCGCGGCCGGAGGCTCGCCTCCAGCAGATAGGCGTCGCGCCCGTGCCGGGAGCGGTCGTCCGAAAGCCCGAGCCGGGAGCGGAGGCGGTCGGGGAGGAAGGGGTCGCCGGCGGCGGTCCCGGGCACCGACCCGTCGTCCAGGCCCGTGAGGACCAGGGCCGGCGCGTCGTCCAGGTGGAGCTCCAGCCACCCCAGCATCTCCACGGCCGGGCGGACGGGCTCGGGCGGGATCGCCGCCCCGCGGAGCTCGGACAGCAGGAGGCGGACGGCGGTGGCGGCGGTGCACTCCGGGGCGGCGCCCTCCGGGAGCTCGGCGACGGTGGAGGCCTCGTCGGCGATCCGGGAGCAGGCCTCCGACAGGCGGCGGCCCGAGGGACGCGAGCGGTCCACCTCCCGGTCGCCGTAGACGCCCTCCAGGACGCCCAGGGCCGGCCCCATCCACTCCGTCAGGGGCCGTCGTCCCCGGAGCTCGTCCAGCCCCAGCGCGCTCCGGAGGTCGCCGAGCAGCCGCGTCATCTGCTCCTCCACCCGGGAGGCGGCCAGCGGCAGGGCGTCCGTGCGCTGCGGCAGGTGCTCCTCGAAGTACTCGTCCACCTCCTCCAGCGGCACGTCGAGCCGGCGGCCCACGTCCGGGTGACGGACCAGGGCGGCCAGGTCCGCGAACCGGCGCCCGTCCAGGTAGGCGGCGGTGGCCTCCAGGAGCCGGTACGGCGCGGTCTCCGGCAGCGGGGTCCCCGCGGCATCCCGGTGCGGCACCCCCAGCTCGCCCAGGCGCTCGGCCAGGTGCGGCGCCACCTCGTCGTTCGGCACGCCCACCGTCACCTCGTCGGGAGCCAGCGGGCGGCCGTCCCCGGCCAGGGCGGAGAGGGCGGCGTCGGCCTGTTCCGGCGGGCGGCCGCAGACGGTGAGCTCCGGCAGGACCAGCTCCCGCTCCACCCAGGGATCGGGCCGGACGGCCCCCAGCTCGTCGAAGCCCCCGGCGAGGTCGGCCGGGGCGTGGATCAGCGGCCGGACCGGGGCGTCCAGCCGGCGGAGCATCTCCCGGGTGACGCCGGGGAGCTCCACCACGCCCACGAGCCACACGGGCCCGTCGGCCGCGAGGCGTCCCTCGTCCAGGGCCCGGCGTCGGGCCTCGTGCCGGTCCGCGACCCCCAGATCCGCCAGGCCCTCCAGGTAGGCCTTCTCCACCCGGGCCAGGGCCTGCCACCGGTCCCCGTCCTCCAGCTCCGGGTCGGAGGCACAGAGCCCGGCCACCGCTCCGAAGTCGTGGCCCTCCGCCGCCACGTCCTCACGCAGGCCGGCCATCACCCGGCCCAGGCCGTCCCACGCCGTCAGGTCGTCCTCCTCCGGGGGCTCCGGAAAGACGGTCTCCAGGACGCCCGTCGGCACGGAACGGAGCGCCCGGGCCCACGCCCGCCGGGCCAGGAGGCTCCCGGCCCGGGGACGAGCGGGCTCGTACAGCAGCTCCGGCAGGACGCCCGGGGTGACCGTCCGGGGCGGCGGAACGGGTCCGGCGCGGCGGTCGCCCTCCTCCAGCAGGAGCTCCCGCAGCCTCCGCCCGGCGCGCCGTCCGGGGAGCACCACCAGGGCGCGGTCCAGGGACGGCGCGCTCCCGTCCGCGTGGGCGTCGGCGAGCCGTCGGGCCGCTGCCGGGAGCGCCGGCTCGTCCCATCCGAGAAACGTGCGTTCGATCACGGTGGGCGGGAACGTCGCGGAGGGCAGCGCTCAGTACAAGCTCGGGCACGGGCGGGCGCGGGCCGGCGGGCAGCCACGGGAATCGGACGGGGCGTCCGCGGGGGGTACAGACATGACGAAAGCCCGGATTGGCCTTACGGCACCAATCCGGGCTCTCGCTGCGCTGGCGAGGTCGGCTCCGCTGATGTGGTACCGCACCGTAATGCGGTCGGAGCGTCACTCTTTCCCTCGACATCCAGGGCCTGACGGCCCCGCTGTCTCAGGGGTCCCCGTTCCCGGGACTCACGACTGGGGCCAGCGACCTCACAGCCGGCTCACTGGCACCACACAGCCAGCGAGCAGTGCCGGACGACCTCTCGATCGACCGGCTCCACCGAGGTTCGACCTTTCCCTCTCGGGTCCGGC
>Ga0207797_1001110_pt1 | contig 19889 bp, 16 predicted proteins | sample PRCRCaboRojoPR_6_FD_187275 | JGI IMG/M metagenome (GOLD analysis project Ga0207797, IMG submission 187275) | Marine sediment microbial community from Cabo Rojo, Puerto Rico - PR CR 10% Liquid 1 (SPAdes) | ecosystem: Environmental > Aquatic > Marine > Coastal > Sediment | place: Cabo Rojo, Puerto...
CCTGCCGACACCGCGGAGCCCACGGAGTCCGGGCCCACGCCAACGGCCGCCCCCGGCGAGCCCACGCCCCTCCCGGCCTACGAGGCCCCGCCGCTCCCCACCGAGCGGAGCACCTTCTTCGCTGCCTCCGGCGTCTGCGCCAGCTGCCACAACAACCTCACCGACGAGGCGGGCAACGACGTCTCCATCGACACCAACTGGCGCCCCTCAATGATGGCCAACGCGTCCCGGGACCCCTACTGGCAGGCCTCCGTCCGCTCCGAGGTCATCGACCACCCGCAGCTCAAGTCCGTCATCGAGGACAAGTGCGCCACCTGCCACACCTCCATGGCCCGCTTCACGGCCGTCGTCTCCGGCACCGAGTCCGCCCTTCTCGATGGGGGATTCATGGACCCTGACCATCCCTATCATGCCTTCGCCATCGACGGCGTCTCCTGCACCCTCTGCCACCAGATCGAGGAAGAGGGCCTCGGCGACGCCGAGAGCTTCAGCGGCAACTTCTCCATCGACGCCGAACGGCCCCGGGGTGAGCGGCTCATCTACGGGCCCTTCCCGCCCGTCGAGGAGCCCGCGACCCTGATGCAGGACGTCTCCGGCTTCCTCCCTGTCGAGGGGCCCCAGACCCTCCGCTCGGAGCTCTGCGCCACCTGCCACACCCTCTACACGCCCTACGTGGACGAGGAGGGGGAGGTCGCCGGCACCTTCCCGGAGCAGGTGCCTTACCTCGAGTGGCAGCATAGCGACTACTCCGAGGACACCAGCTGCCAGGACTGCCATATGCCCCCGGCCGAGGGCGCCGTCGACATCGCCAGCACCGGTGGTGGCCCGCCTCGCAGCCCCTTCGCTCAGCATCTCTTCATCGGCGGCAACACTTACGTCCTTAGGATGCTCTGGACCTTCGGCGAGGAGATCGGCGTCACTGCATCCAGCGATCACTTCGCTCAGAAGGTCGAACAGACCCTGACTCAGCTTCAGGATCGCACTGCCACCGTGTCCGTGGAGAACGTCACCGTCGCCGATTCGGCTCTCACCTTGGACGTCGCCGTCCAGGCGCAGACCGGCCACAAGTTCCCCACCGGTTTCCCGGCCCGGCGCGCCTGGCTCCACGTCACCGTCGCCGATAGCGAAGGCACCGTCGTCTTCGAGTCCGGTGCCGTGGCGCCCGACGGCGCCATCTCCGGCAACGACAACGACGCCGACCCGGCGTCCTACGAACCTCACCATGAGGAGATCACGGCTGAGGATCAGGTCCAGATCTACGAGCCGATCCTGGACGACGTCTCGGGTGAGGTGACCACGGGGCTACTCCAGGCTATGGGGTATCGGAAGGACAATCGTCTTCTGCCGTCTGGCTTCGATAAGGGGTCCGCTGGGGAGGATTTCGCCGTCTACGGCGGCGCCGTTGAGGATGACGACTTCGAGGCCGGTGGCGACACCGTCCGTTACCGCGTCGACCTGGGGGACGCTCAGGGAGAGCTGACGGTCACCGTCGAGCTGCTCTACCAGTCCATCGGCTACCGCTGGGCGGAGAACCTCCGTCGCCACCAGGACGCCGCCGAGGTTGCGCACTTCTTGGATCGGTACGACGCCCTGCCTAACCAGCCCGTGGTCGTGGCCGAGGCCACCGCCACCGCGAGCCCCTAGGCGCCCAGAACGAAACAAGGCCCTGGCAACTCGCCAGGGCCTCTCACTCCATCCCGACCTCCGAGGTCTGCAAGACAGCCCTCTATTGAGGAGTTTCAGCCACAGCGGGATGCGCTGTAGGCGCATAGGCGCCACCTGGACCTCGGAGGTCTTTCTCGTCTCTTTCCGTCCTTGCGTCTCTGCGTCCTTGCGTTGATCTCTTGTCGCGCTACTCCGGAATCTGCCCCACCACGCCCTCGACGAGCCAGTCGAAGGAGAGGAGCGCCTCGTCCGTCATCGTCTCGCCCTCCGCCACCCGCATCTCGCCGTCCTGGTCGCGGATCGGTCCGCTGAAGGGGTGCAAGTCGCCGCTCATGATCTCCTCTTTGGCCGCGTTGGTCTCGTCGCGGACCTCCTGCGGCACCATATCGCCGAAAGGCGCCAGGTCCATAATGTCGTCGGACATGTGTCCCCAGAAGGCGTGGGACTCCCACTCGTCGTTGTACGCTTTCTCCACCGTGTCCTTGTAGTAGACGCCCCAGTCCCAGATCGGGGCCGTCAGCACGGCGTCCGGGGCCACGTCCTGGGAGATGGCGTTATACCCGATTGCGTACGCGCCGTTTTCCTGGGCCAGCTTGTCCGGCTCGGTCGAGTCGCTCTCCCGGGCGATTATGTCGGCGCCCGTGTCGAGCAGCGCCTGGGCCGCCTCCCGCTCCGCCGGCGGATTGAACCAGTCATTGATCCACACGATGTGGAGCTCCGCCTCCGGGTTCACCGAGCGGGCGCCCAGCGTGAAGGCGTTCAGATTCCGCACCACCTCGGGAATCGGGTAAGGGGCCACGTAGCCGAGCATGTTCGACTCGGTCATCCGCCCGGCCGTGATACCGGCTAGGTACCAGCCTTCGTAGCCGCGACCGTCGTAGATTGCCACGTTCTCCGCGGTCTGGTAGCCGGTGCAGTGCTCGAACAGGACGTCCGGGTGATCCTCCGCCACCGCCATCACCGAGTCCATATAGCCGAAGGACGTGGCGAAGATCATGTCGTAGCCGTCCTCGGCGTAGTCGCGGATCACGCGCTCCGCGTCAGGGCCCTCCGGGACGTTCTCGCTGAAGGCCGTCTCCACCCACTCGAATTCCTCATCGAGGGCCTGGCGGCCCTGATCGTGGGCGTAGCTCCAGCCCAGGTCGCCGACCGGGCCGACGTATACGTAGGCGACCTTGAAGCTCTCTGTTTCCTGGGCGGGTCCAGCGCACTGAATGGCCATCAGGCTCATCACGATTAGCAGAGCCGTCAGCAGCCACCGTTTCTTCCTCATCTTTCAACCTCCTTGGATAGAATCATGATTGGTGGGCAGTCCGGGACAACGATCGTTTTGGGAAGAGGCGCACCTCCTTTTTTATCAAGAGAGACAGTCGCCGCGCCGCCGCGGCCAACCGGTCCGGCCCGCGCACCCGCAGCGCACCGCCTCCATTATATCATAACCCCGCTTCGTTTGAAGTTGTGCGCCAGGTGACCGGCCCTTGCCTGGCGTGGTAAGCGCAGCGACCCAACAAGCAAAGCGACCCAATAAGCAAAGCGACCCAATAAGCAAAGCGACCCAATAAGCAAAGCGACATAAGCTGGCGTCGTTAGAGTGCCGGTCATCTTGAGCGCGGGAATGGTGAAGCCCGGAGAAACCCTCCCGCCACTTGACACCCCCCAGATCTATGGTATTCTAGGCTGCGAGGACAGATAACTGATGATAGACACGCAGACAGACACGCAGATAGACACGCAGATAGACATACACTTAGCAACTGTTTGTTTGAAGCGACGAGCCCGAGGAAAGCCAGTCCACCCGTCTGGGTAGGCTTGCCGTACCGGGCGTCGCAGCCCAAGAGCTCACAGAAGCCAGCCTCCAGACGGAGGCTGGCTTTTTTTGCGCGGTGGATCCCCATCGCGCTTTTTGTTTGCCGCTTGGCTTATCTAGCAACTAGGAGGAAAGACATCATGAGTGAAAAATACGATAAAGTAGTCCTGGCCTATTCCGGCGGGCTCGACACGTCGGTGATCGTCCCCTGGCTGAAGGAGAGCTACGACTGCGAGGTCGTAACCTACACCGCCAACCTGGGGCAGGGCGATGAGGAGCTGGAGGGTCTGGAGGAAAAGGCTCTCGCCAGCGGGGCCAGCAAGGCCTACGTTGTCGACTTGCGCGAGGAGTTCCTCACCGACTACGCCTTCCCTACGATGCAGTCCGGGGCCATTTACGAGCACCTCTACCTTCTCGGCACCTCCTTCGCCCGGCCGGTCACCGCCAAGAGCTTGGTGGAGGTCGCCGAGAAGGAGGAGGCCGACGCCGTCTCCCACGGCTGCACCGGTAAGGGGAACGATCAGGTCCGCTTCGAGCTGACGGTGAAAGCCCTCAACCCGTTCCTCGACGTCATTGCACCCTGGCGCGAATGGGACATCCGCTCCCGTGAGGACGCCCTCGCTTATGCTGATGCGCACGGCATTTCCGTGCGCCAGAACTCCAAGTCGATCTACAGCCGCGACCGGAACATCTGGCATATGAGCCACGAGGGCGGCGACCTGGAGGACCCCTGGAACGAGCCGGGCGAGGACGTCTTCTGCCTCACCGTGGCCCCGGAGGATGCGCCCCACCAGCCGCTCTACGTCACCATCGACTTCGAGCAGGGCGTCCCCGTGGCCGTGGACGGCCAGGTGATGGGAGCCGTCGAGCTGCTCTCGCACCTGAACGAGGTGGGCGGCGCGCACGGCGTCGGCCGTGCCGACTTGGTGGAGAACCGGCTCGTCGGTATGAAGTCCCGCGGCATCTACGAGACCCCCGGCGGCACCATCCTCTACGCCGCGCATCAGGGCCTGGAGAGCATCTGCCTCGACCGCGACACCCTCCACTACAAGGAGGTCGTCGCGAATCGCTTCGCCGAGCTCACCTACTACGGTAAGTGGTTCACCCCGCTCCACGAGTCGCTGCGCGCCTTCGTCGACAAGACCCAGGAGCGAGTGACCGGCTCCGTCAAGGTCAAGCTCTACAAGGGCAACTGCTCCGTCGTCGGCCGCAAGTCGCCTCTCAGCCTCTACCGGGAGGAGTTCGCTACCTTTGGCAAGGACGATGTCTACGACCAGAGCGACGCCGAGGGCTTCATCAACCTCTTCGGCCTGCCGCTCAAGGTCAAGGCGCTCGTCGACATGGAGAACGGCGACACGGCGGACCTGGTCAAACCCGACTACGCCAAGTTCAAGCGGGACTGATCGAAGCGGCGCGAAAGAGCGATCGATGGGCGAACGGTGCAAGATGCCTGGCGGGCGCGCTCGAAGGGGATAGTCAGATCCTCGTCTCAGCCCCGCAGGCCAGCAGCGCCGAATCGGTGCTCGGCCAACCGAGTTCGTACCGCAAGTGTTCAGAGAATGGATTGCTAACGCTCAAAGGGGATTGTCAGATCCCCGTCTCAACCGTTCATAGATCAGGAGGTAAACAAGATGGCTATGTGTCCCGAATGTGCTGCAGAACTCGATCTTCCCTCCGACGTGGAGGTCGCGGAGATCGTCGTCTGCCCCGACTGCGGGGTGGAGCTGGAGGTGATGGGCCTCGACCCCGTCACCCTGGATCTCGCCCCCGAGGTCGAAGAGGACTGGGGCGAGTGAGGTCCTCGTGCCGTCTCGCTCCCCCGAGCCCGTGACCCGAGCAGCGCGACCGACGGTCGCTCCGGGTCACGCGGCCTCCGCGGGGCGGCGGCAGGGCATGAGTGGAGGACAAGACAGGAGACAAGAAAGACATGGGGAAGTGACGATAGGAATCCTTGGTTCTCGCATCCGGCTGGAGGAGAAGCTCCTCCTGGAGGCCCTGCGCGAACGCGGCGTCAGCGTCGAGCGCATCGACTCCCGCAAACTGGCCTTCGAGCTGAGCAGAAACGGGTCCGATGACGGCCATTCTCCAATTTCGAATCTGCAATCCGCCATTCCCGTGGATGCCGTCCTTGTCCGCTGTCTGAGCCACTCGCGGGCCTACTACCTCACCCGCTGGCTCGAGGGCATGGGCGTCCCGGCGGTCAGCCCGCACCCGGCCATCGCTACCTGTGGCGATAAGATGCTCACCAGCGCCGCGCTCCAGGAGGCCGGGCTGCCGATTCCACGCACCCGGGTGGCGTTCACGCCCGATGCTGCGCTGGGGGTCATCGAGCAGATGGGCTATCCCGTGGTGCTCAAGCCGCTGTTTGGGTCCTGGGGGCGGCTCCTGGCGCGGATCAACGACCGCCACGCCGCCGAGGCGGTCCTGGAGCACAAGAAGCGGCTGGGCAACTACATCCACGGCGTCTTCTACATCCAGGAGTACGTCGATAAGCCGGGCCGCGACATCCGCACCTTCGTCGTCGGCGACGACACCGTCGGATACGAGACCATCGCCGCTATCTACCGCAGCTCGGACCACTGGATCACCAACACGGCCCGGGGTGGGGAAGCCGCCAACTGCCCCATCACCCCCGCCATCGACCGGATCTCCTGCGCCGCGGTCCGGGCCGTCGGCGGAGGGATGGTCGCCGTCGATCTGCTGGAGGACGCTGACGGTCAGCTTCTTGTCAGTGAGGTCAATCATACACCGGAGTTCCGCAATAGCATCGACACCACCGGTGTCGACATTCCGGGACGGATCATCGATTACGTTGTGGAGGTTGCCATGGATGGCAAGTCGGGGCGATAGCGTCGCTGGGACGGGCAGCGACGTCCGAGGCTCGCGTGGGCGTCCTTTGCTCTCGGGTGCGCCTGGAGGAGAAGCGCATCTTCCAGGCCCTCCGGGAGCGCGAGGTGCCGTTCGAGCGCATCGACGCGCGCCAACTCACGTTTGCTCTGGGCAGGAATGGATCCAATGACGGCCGTTGCGCAATGTCGAACCTGCAATCTGCAATTCCCTTCGACGTTGTCATTATCCGCTGCCTCAGCCAGACCCGCGGCCTCTGCGCGTCCCGGCTCCTCGAGGGTCAGGGTGTGATCACTGTGAACAGTTTCCGTGCCCTTAAGACCTGCGGGGACAAGGTGCTGACCACCATGGCCCTGAAGGAGCATGGGGTGCCGACGCCGCACACCGCTGTCGCTTTCTCGCAACAAACGGCCCTGGCGACTATGGACGCCTTCGGCTACCCGCTGGTCATCAAGCCGCCCATCGGTTCCTGGGGGAGGCTTATGGCGAAGGTCAACGACCGCGAGGCGGCGGAGGCGGTGGTGGAGCACAAGCGGGCCCTGGACGCGGACGAGCCCGTCTACGTCCAAGACTACGTCGCCAAGCCAGGTCGGGACATTCGCACGCTCGTGGTGGGTGACGAGACCGTCTATGCGGTCTACCGTCACTCGTCCCACTGGATCACCAACACGGCCCGCGGTGGAAAAACCTCCATCTGCCCGATGACGGCGGAGATCGATCGCATCTCCCGGGCCGCCGCCCGGGCTGTCGGCGGCGAAATCGTGGCCGTCGATCTGCTGGAGGCGCCCAATGGCCAGCTGCTCGTCAACGAGGTTAATCACACCCCCGAGTTCCACGGCGCCGTCGAGGCGACCGACGCGAACGTTGCCGACCGGATCGTCGACTACATTCTGGCCTGTATCGAAACATAACCATGAAACCCATTCGTCCCTTACGCATCACGTTTCACGTTTTACGCCTTACGTTTTACGTCTTACGTTTCGCGCCTTACGTTTCACGCTTCTGATTCAGGCAGGAGACCCTGAAAAACGCTACTGGAAGGAGCCCCACATGATCCAAGCCGCCATCGTCGGCGCATCCGGCTACGCTGGAGGGGAGCTGCTCCGCTTGCTTCTCGCTCATCCCAACGTCGAGGTGACCCAGATCACCTCGGAGACCTACGCCCGCCAGTACGCCCACTTCGTCCATCCCAATCTGCGGGACCGAACCGACCTGAAGTTCCGCAGCCTGGATGACCTGGAGCCGGCGGATCTCCTCTTCCTGGCGCTGCCCCACGGCCACGCGATGAACCGCATCGAGCAGTTGGGCGCCATGGCCGAGCGCATCGTGGATCTCTCGGCCGACTTCCGCCTCCGGGACCCCGCGGACTACCCGCGCTGGTACGACTGCGAGCATCCGGCTCCCGGCTGGCTCGGTGGCATGCCGCCCGACGAATTCGTCTATGGCATGCCGGAGCTCTACCGGGAGGAGTTGAGCGGAGCGAAGTACGCCAGCGGCACCGGCTGCAACGCCATCGTGACGAACCTGGCGCTCTGGCCCCTCTACCGGCGGGGCCTGGTGCGCGAGACCGTCGTCGAGGTCAAGGTCGGCTCCTCGGAGGGGGGCAACAAGCCCAACCCCGCCTCCCATCACCCGGAGCGGGCCGGCGTCGTCCGATCCTACGCCCCGACCGGGCACCGGCACGTCGCCGAGTTGATCCAGGAGCTGAACCTCGATCTGGAGCAGCCCGGACTCTATTTCTCGGTCACGTCGGTGGGCATCGTCCGCGGCGCGCTGGCCACCTGCCACTGTCTGCTGCAGGAGCCGTTGGAGGATCGGGACGCCTGGCGCATCTACCGTCAGGACTATGATGACGAGCCCTTCGTCCGCATCGCCAAGTCGCGGCGCGGCATCCACCGCTACCCAGAGCCGAAGATTCTTACCGGATCTAACTATTGCGACGTCGCCTTCGCCGCCGATCCGGCGAACAAGCGCATGGTTGTCATCGCAGCCATCGACAACCTGATGAAAGGGGCAGCGGGCAACGCTGTGCAGACGATGAATGCGATGTACGGATTCGCCGAGACAACGGGGCTGGAGTTCCCCGGCCTCCACCCGGTCTGACCCGGGGTGCCGTTTACACATCACCTTTTACACATCACGTTTTACGTTTTACGCAACGCGTTCTACGTTTCACGTTTTACGGAAGGAGTACCATGATCATCGTCAAAGCCGGAGGCAACGGCGGCCTCGACATCGAAGCCGTCTGCCGCGACGTCGCCGCGCTGGTGAAGGAGGGCGAGCAAGTGGTCCTCGTCCACGGAGGCTCGTATGAGACGACCCGCATATCGGAGCAGCTGGGCCATCCCCCGCGCTTCGTCACGTCGCCGTCTGGTCACACCAGCCGCTACACCGACCGCGAGACGCTGGAGATCTTCGCCATGGTCGTGGCCGGCCGCGTCAACAAGCTGCTCGTCGAGCGCCTCCAGCAGCTCGGCGTCAACGCCCTTGGGCTCTGCGGCCTCGACGGTCGGCTGCTGGAGGGGAAGCGGAAATCGACGCTCCGCATCAGGGAGAACGGGAAGCTGAAGGTGCTCCGCGGCGAGTACAGCGGCATCATCGAGACCGTCAACGCCGGTTTGCTCAGAACCCTTCTCGACGCCGGATACGTCCCTGTCGTCGCGCCGGTGGCCGTCAGCTACGAGAGCGAGGCGCTCAACGTCGATGGCGATCGCGCCGCCGCGGCCATCGGCACTGCGCTCAAGGCCGATCGCATCGTCATCCTCTCCAACGTGCCGGGCTTGCTGCGGGACGTCTCCGACGAGAGCTCGCTCGTCCCTCACGTCCCGTCGGAGCAGGCGCGGGAGTACCTCGATCGGTATGCCCGGGGGCGCATGAAGCGGAAGGTACTGGGCGCCGTCGAGGCCCTGCGCGATGGTGTGGAGCAGGTGATCATCGCCGACGGTCGCGTCGATCAGCCGCTTCGTCGGGCCCTGGCCGGCCAGGGGACGGTCCTCAGATGAGCGCGGAGGCGTCGACCGTAACCAGAGACGATCTCATCGCCCTCGAGGACCGGTATGCCAGCGGCCTATACATCAAGCAGCCCATCGTCCTCGCGCGGGGTGAAGGCGCCCGGGTGTGGGACGTCGACGGCACCGAGTACATCGACTGCACCAGCGGCCACGGCGTGGCTAACGTGGGGCACGCCCATCCCCGGCTCGTCGAGGCGATCGGGCGGCAGACCCGCCGCATGGTCACCTCCCCTAATGGTTTCTACAGTGATCAGCGCGCCCGGCTGCTGGGGGAGCTGGTGCGTATCGCGCCTCCCGGCTTAGAGCGGGCCTATCTCTGCAACTCCGGTGCCGAGGCGGTCGAAGCGGCCTTCAAGTTCGCGCGGCTGAACACGAGGCGCCAGAAGATCGTATCCACGATGCGCGGATTTCACGGTCGTACGATGGGGGCTCTCTCGGCGACGTGGCACAAAGCTTACCGCGGTCCCTTCCAGCCGCTGGTGCCGGGGTTCGATTTCGTGCCCTACGGCCGGCTGGAGCCGATGGCAGAGGCCATCGACGGGGAGACGGCCGCTGTCATCCTCGAGGTCGTACAGGGGGAGGGTGGCGTCAACCCGGGCGACGGCGACTACCTGCGGCAGGTCCAGGGCCTCTGCCGGGAGCGCGGTGCTCTTTTCATCGTCGACGAGGTTCAGACCGGCTTCGGGCGGACCGGGCGGATGTTCGCCAGCGACCATTATGCCCTCCAGCCCGACTTGATGTGCCTGGCCAAAGCGATTGCGGGCGGCGTCCCCATGGGTGCCACGCTCCTCGGTTCCCGGGTCGGGGAGCTGCCCCAGAAAGTTCACGGATCCACGTTCGGGGGCAACGCGCTGGCCTGCGCGGCGGCTCTGGCGACGATCTGCATCCTTGAGTCCGAGGATCTTCCTCGCCGCGCGGCCGCGCGCGGCGCACAGTTGATGGAGGGCCTGCGCGCCATCGAATCCCCCATCGTCCGCGAGGTGCGAGGCATGGGGCTGATGGTCGGCATCCAGCTGAAGGCGCGGGCGGGCTCCTACCTGGCTGCCCTGGCCAGACCCGTCGATGGGTTGGGGGTGCTGGCCCTCTCGGCGGGGTCGACGGTGATGCGTTTCCTTCCGCCCCTGGTGATCGACGAGGAGGATGTCGACGAGGTGGTGGCCCGCGTTGAAGCCGCGCTGGCGGAGGGCGAATGAGCCCGGATGAGGTCGCCTTCCTGGATGGGTTGCTGACCATCCCCAGCGTCTCTGGCGAAGAGGATGTCCTCGCAGAGCACTTAGCGGAGCAAATGGCGCGGCTTGGCTACCGGGTCCGTCGAGACGCGGTCGGCAACGTCGTCGGCGCATTCGGCGAGGCTGACGCGGAGCGCACCATCCTGTTGCTCGGCCACATGGATACCGTACCGGGCTGCATTCCCGTTCGGCGCGCGGAAGGGTGTCTGTATGGACGGGGTGCGGTGGACGCCAAGGGGCCTTTGGCTGCCTTCGTCCTGGCCGCTGCCCGGGCTGCCCCAAATGTGGAGGCCACACGCTTCCTGGTCGTCGGCGCCGTCGAGGAGGAGGCCCATTCACGGGGGGCGCACTACCTGGCCGAGGCCTTGTCGCCCCCGGACGGCGTCATCATCGGCGAGCCTGGGGGTTGGGATGGCATCACCCTGGGTTACAAGGGGACTCTCTCCATCGACTACCGTCTCACCCGGCCGGCGGGCCACGGAGCCGGCGCCCGCGTGCCGCCGGCCGAGGAGGCGGTCGCCTTCTGGAACCGGCTGGTGGCGTATACCCGAGAGGAAAACGGGGACCGACGCCCGCCCCGGTTCGATACGCTCGACCCGACCCTGCGATCCATTGAGACCGGTACCGACGGGCTTAGGGATCAGGTGGTCATGGGCGTCGGTCTGCGGGTCCCTATGGGGGTTGACGTGGAGGCGCTGAAGCAGCGGATGCTCGAATGGAGCGCGGAGGCGAGCGTGACCTTCCCCTACCAGGAGCCGCCTTTCCGGGCTGAGAAGAATACTCCGGTCGTGCGCGCCCTCTTGCGGGCGATCCGGGCGGTCGGGGGCAGGCCGCGGTTCAAGCTGAAAACGGGGACCTCCGATATGAACGTGGTCGGCCCGGTCTGGGGTTGCCCTATCGTCGCCTATGGACCCGGCGATTCCTCCCTCGACCATGCCCCCGGGGAGTGCATTCGGCTTGATGGGTTCCGCCGGGCAGTAGACGTTCTGGCGAAGGCTCTCGGGGAGCTTTGAGCGACGGTTTGACAATTGTGGGCCGTGTGTTATCATTCTTCGTCAACGCAGAGCGTTGCGGACTATCCAGGCGAAGGAATGACGAATCTAACTTTGTACACTTGGTCCAGCGTCACTATTATCCCTGTTGAGCCTAATCGCGTCCTTAGCGGAGGGATTGCGGCTGGGAGGGAATCAGGGTAGCCTGGAGGCTGAGCGGAGCCGTCGTTTCTTGGCCCAGAACCCCCCGGACGGGGGTTCTTCTGTTTTTGGGTTATCGAGCACATTCACTAATCAAAGCCCCGGGAGGCAAGCATGTCTATCACCAAAAGCAAATTGGTCTGGTTCAACGGCGAACTGGTGCCGTGGGATCAAGCGCAGGTCCACGCGGCGGCACACGTTCTCCACTATGGTTCCAGCGTCTTCGAAGGCATTCGCGCCTACGCCACCGAGGGCGGTCCGGCGGTCTTCTGCCTCGAGCCCCACGTCGACCGTCTGTTCAACTCGGCGAAGGTCTACCGCACGGAGATTCCCTACACCAAGGAAGAGATCACGCAGGCAATCCTGGATACGGTCCGGGCCAACGGTCACGAGTCTTGTTACATTCGCCCGCTGGTCTACCGGGGCGTCGACGTCTGGAGCATCGATCCGCGCCCTTGTCCGGTAGGCGTAGCCATCATGACCATCGAGTGGGGGCGCTATCTGGGCGCCGAGGCGATTGAGGAGGGGGTTGACGTCGGTGTCAGCTCGTGGCGGCGCATGGCGCCCAACACGTTCCCCGCGGCGGCGAAGGTAGGCGGACAGTACGTCAACTCCCAATTGATCGCTATGGAGGCAGCCGACCACGGCTACACGGAGGGCATTGCCCTGGATGCAAACGGGTTCGTCAGCGAGGGGAGCGGCGAGAATCTGTTCGTCGTCCACAACGGGGATATCGTAACGCCGCCTCTGGCATCCTCCGTTCTGGAGGGAATCACCCGGCGGTGCGTCATGACTCTGGCTCGCGAACTCGACTATTCGGTGCGGGAAGAGCTGATTCCCCGCGAGGTTCTTTACATGGCCGACGAGGTTTTCTTCACCGGCACGGCAGCTGAGATTACGCCTGTTCGTTCCGTCGACGGGATCGCCGTCGGGACTCGCAGCCGCGGTCCGGTGACTAAGCGGCTCCAACAGCAGTTCTTCGGCATCACCAGCGGCGAGATTAACGATCGTTACGGCTGGCTCACGCCGGTCAGATAGGGACGACGCGGCTTCAGGGCGTGGCCTGCTGGTGGTCCTGCTGGCCTCGGGCCGCCGGGAGGCTTGTCGCAGCTCGTTCATTTCAGAGCCCTCCGCGGGTCGTAGGGCGGGTTTGCTACTCGCCAGCGAGATAGGACGGTGTATATGGCGGAACCAACACGGGAGTTGTTGAGCGGCAAGGCGCTGGCTTTCGTTGGCAGCGGCACGATGGCCGAGGCGATGATCCAGGTCCTCCTGGACAAAGGATGTATGGCTCCGGCCCATATCTGCGCCAGCGGCCCCCGGGAAGAACGGGCCCAGGAGCTGGAGCGACGGTATCATGTGGTCGGCACCACCGATAATCGCGAGGCCGCTGAGGCCGCCGACATCGTTATTCTGTCCGTCAAGCCGCAAGTCATGCCGATCGTCCTCAGTGAGTTAAGAGGCCTCGTCTTTCCCCAGGGCTTGGTCCTTTCCATTGTCGCCGGTGTCAACATCGAGACGATTGCTATGGGCCTGGAGCATCCGGCGGTCGTTCGGGCGATGCCCAATACGCCAGCTCAGATCGGGGCAGGGATGACGGTTTGGACCACTTCCCGGGGCGTGACCGAGACCCAGCGGGCCGAGGCACGCGCTATTCTGCGGGCCATGGGGAGCGAGATCTACGTCAAAGACGAGGACATGCTTGATATGGCGACGGCCGTAAGCGGCACGGGTCCGACGTACATCTTCATGATGATGGAGGCGCTGACAGACGCTGCTGTCCATCTCGGCTTCTCCAGACGCGTGGCTGTGCAACTGGTCACCCAGACCGTCCTGGGCTCGGCCGAGTTCGCCCGCCAGTCGGACCGCCACCTGGCCGAACTACGCAACATGGTTACCTCCCCGGGCGGCACCAGCGCTGAGGCAATCTATCAGCTTGAGAAGGGAGGCCTCAGGACCGTCCTGTCCAAGGCGGTATGGGCGGCGTATCAGAAATCGAAGCTCCTAGGGGAATCGCAGGAGCCATCTACGGGTCCGAACGAACTGCCGTCTTTCGACAGTGAAATGTGAGCATACTCACTGAGAGGGCCTGAAGCACTTCCTCCTTAACATAACGTTAACAGAGAGACCACGTCCCCGCTTGACAAACACGGAAACTCGCTTATAATCGCGCCAGTCAGACGGAGAGAACTGGTTATATCAGGAAAGACTATGTCAAGAGAACTGAGTGCTTTAATTATTGCCCTTCCCGTCTTGCTCCTTGTTATTAACAAGGGGCGATGACCCGCTGGGCAACTGCGCTTAGCTCTCACTTTTAGCCAGAGGCCGCCCGCGGGGGCGGTCTTTTTTGTTTGCAGGTCTCCGTAGAGATGACGCACGCGCTGGATCGTCAGATCCAGCTATGAGTAGAGTAAGATTCTGAGTCTGTTGAGTCTGAAAGTCTCGGACAATGAGTACGAAAGCGACAAGCCCTAACCAGGATCGCAGCTTGACACATCAGGACACCCGACCCTGGGTCGGAGATGTTCCGGTCTTTGAGCTGCTTCCTAGCCTCCTTATTATCATCGTTATTATTGTCCTCCTGCTTAGCCAGGAGGCATCGGGGGTTGGGTTGGCGCCGTAGGCATAGCCAGTGCTGAAAGCCGAGGAGTTAGATGAAAGCCGCCCAGCCGGGCGGCTTTTTTTGTTATTGGTCTCGGGTCGTGATGAATGATTTAGGAGGAAAGATGAGAAGGACAGGAGCGCAGATTGTATGGGAAATGTTGAAGCGGGAGGGCGTCGAGGTCGTGTTCGGTATCCCGGGCGGTGCGATCATGCACACCTATCACCCGCGGCAGGACTATGGTGTTCATCACGTCCTGATGCGCCACGAGCAGGCAGCGGGCCACGCTGCCGACGGCTACGCTCGGGTCTCCGGGAAGGTCGGTGTGGCGATGTCCACGTCGGGTCCGGGTGCCACGAATCTCGTCACGGGGATTGCGACGGCGGCGATCGATTCCTCGCCGATGGTGTGCATCACGGGGCAGGTTCATACGCCTCTCATCGGGTCCGACGCCTTTCAGGAGACGGACATCACCGGCGTCACGCTTCCCATCACCAAGCACAACTACCTCGTCACCGACGTCAGCGAGTTGGCCGACACGATCCACGAGGCGTTCTACGTCGCCCGCAGCGGACGACCCGGCCCGGTCCTCATCGACCTGCCTAAAGACGTGCAGATCGCCGAGACGGATTTCGTCCCACCCACGGACGGCCTTGAGCTTCCAGGCTACCATCCTCGCGAGAGGGGCGACGCCGAGCTAGTGAGACGCGCTGCCGACCTGGTCAACGAGTCGGAACGTCCTGTCATCCTGGCGGGACAGGGCGTGCTGATGTCCGGGGCGATGGATCTCCTCAGACGGTTCGTGGAGAAGACGCAGACGCCCGTGACCCTCACTCTGTTGGGGAAGGGGGGCTTCCCCGAGTCCAATCCGCTGGCTTTGGGGATGATGGGTATGCACGGCGAGGCGTTCGTCAACCGTGCCATCCAGGAGGCGGACCTGCTCCTCGCCTTCGGCATGCGATTTGATGACCGCGTGACCGGGACACTGGAGACGTACGCGCCTAATGCTCGGAAGGTCCACGTCGATCTCGATCCTGCCGAGTTGAACAAGATTGTCGAGGTTGACGTGCCGATCGAAGGGGATCTGCGCCGCGTCCTAGAGCAGCTCTTACCCCTGGTCGAGGCCGCCGATCATGAATCGTGGTTGGAGCAGATCGATCGTTGGAGAGGTGAGACGGAGAAGCGCGACGTCCTGAATCGCCCGGAAAACGGCCGACTGACCGGTCCGCAGGTGGTCGACGCTGTCTATCGCGAGACTGAGGGCGAGGCCATCGTGGTCACCGATGTCGGTCAGCATCAGATGTGGGCGGCCCAGTACTATTCCCTCGACTATCCCCGGACGCTGGTGACATCTGGCGGGTTGGGGACGATGGGCTTCGGCTTGCCGGCGGCCCTCGGTGCTCAGGTGGCGGAGCCTGATCGGGAGGTCTGGGCCATCGTGGGCGACGGTGGCTTTCAGATGACGCTTCAGGAGCTGGCCACCGCCGTCCAGGAGGATCTGCCGGTGCGCGTGGCCGTGTGCAACAACGGCTATCTGGGCATGGTGCGCCAGTGGCAGGAGATGTTCTACGATGGGAGGTACGAGTCGACGCGGCTGCTCAACCCGGATTTCGTCAAGCTGGCCGAGGCTTACGGGGTGCGTGGGTGGCGGGCAGGGAATCCAGAGGAAGCTCGAGAGGCCGTCGCTGCGGCCAGAGCCCACCCGGGCCCCGCGCTGATCGAGTTCCAGGTGGTACAGGAAGGCGAGGAGGGGAACGTATACCCGATGGTGCCAGCAGGAGCTGCGCTGCACAATATGATCCGCCGGCCCGTCAAACAAGCGGCTTAGCTCGGACGTACTGATTCGTTGGGTCGCGGTCGTTAGAGAGATTTTGTAGTTGGGGAGAAGAATGACCATGGATAGAACATTGGTGGCTTGGGTCGAGGACAAACCAGGAGTGCTGAATCGTGTGGCCAGCCTCTTTAGGCGCCGTGCTTTCAACATTGAGAGCCTGACCGTCGGCCATACGCAGGAACCGGGTGTGTCGCGAATGACGATTGTCGTCGATGGGGAGCGAACCGACACCGAGAAGGTGGTGCAGAACCTCTACAAGCTGGTGAACGTGATTAGGGTCGATGACGTGACCGAGGAGCCTGCCGTCATGCGCGATCTCGCGCTCATCAAGGTCGGCGCCAGCAACGGGACGCGCTCGGAGGTCATGCAGATCGTGGAGACCTTCCGGGCCCGGGTGGTCGACGTTGGCCTAAAGACCCTCACGGTCGAGGTGACCGGCACGGAGGAGAAGATCAACGGGCTGGTCGAGGTGCTGCGGCCGTTTGGCGTGGAGGAGATGGTGCGTACCGGTCGCGTGGCTATGACCCGCGGATAGATGCCGTTCGGTCTATCGCCGGCTAGGCATCCCCTACGTTTTACGCATTACGTTTTACGCATTAGGGAGGCAACAGTGACGAAGATCGATTTCGGAGGCGTGGTGGAGGACGTCGTTACGCGGGACGAGTTCCCGCTGGAGAGGGCGCGTGAGGTCCTTGAGGACGAAGTTGTGGCCGTGCTCGGCTATGGCGTCCAGGGGCCGGCCCAGGCGCTCAATATGAAGGATAACGGCCTGAACGTGATCGTCGGTGGATCACCGGAGCGGTCGCGCTCGTGGGAGAAGGCGCAGGACGATGGCTGGGTGCCCGGTGAGAGCCTCTTCCCCTGGGAGGACGCCGTGGAGCGGGCGACCGTCGTCCAGTACCTGGTCTCTGACGCTGGCCAGATGGCCTTGTGGCCAACGATTGAGCCCCACTTCAGCGAAGGAGATGCCCTCTATTTCTCCCATGGCTTCGCCGTCGTCTACAACGACCAGACTGGCGTCGTCCCGCCCGAGTTTCTCGACGTAATACTCGTCGCCCCTAAAGGCTCGGGCACCAGCGTCCGGCGGAACTTCCTGGCCGGGAGCGGCATCAATGCTAGCTACGCCGTCTATCAGGACTACACGGGCCGAGCCCGCGAGCGCGTGCTGGCACTCGGCGTCGCCATCGGCTCCGGCTACCTTTTCCCCACCACCTTCGAGAAGGAGGTCTACAGCGATCTGACTGGTGAGCGCGGTGTCTTGATGGGTGCCCTGGCGGGCGTTATGGAGGCCCAGTACGAGACGCTCCGCGACCACGGTCACAGCCCCAGCGAGGCCTTCAACGAGACGGTCGAGGAGTTGACCCAGAGCCTCATCCGCCTCGTGGCCGAGAATGGCATGGATTGGATGTACGCGAACTGTAGCACCACCGCCCAGCGGGGTGCCCTCGACTGGCGTCATCGTTTCCGCGAAGCCGTCGAGCCCGTGTTCGACGAACTCTACCAGAGCGTCGTTGCCGGTGAGGAGACGACCATCGTCCTGGAGGCGAACAGCGCGGCCGACTACCGGGAGCGGCTCGAGGAAGAGCTCCGTGAGATGCGCGAGTCGGAGATGTGGCGAGCAGGGGCCGCGGTGCGCTCGCTGCGACCGGAGAATTGGGAGTGAAGAGGCGGGATTAAGGGGTAGGAAGTAAGGGGAGGAGGGACGGACCGTACTCCCCTCCGTACGCGAAGAAACAGGAGTGACATAGAGTGATGGACGAGAGCGAGGTTGACATTAACGGCAATGTGCACGTCTTCGATACCACGCTGCGCGACGGCGAGCAATCGCCGGGTGCAGCGCTGAACGTCGACGAGAAGCTGGAGATAGCCCGTGCGCTGGAAGCGATGGGGGTGGACGTGATCGAGGCGGGGTTTCCCATCTCATCTCCGGGTGACTTCCAGGCGGTGCAGCGCATATCGCGCGAGATTCGAGGCTGTGTCGTCTGCGGCCTTACTCGGGCGAACCGGAAGGACATCGACGCTGCTGCAGAGGCTCTCGAGGATGCCGCCCGCCCGCGGATCCATACCGGATTGGGCGTCTCCGATGTACACGTCAAGTATAAGTTGCGCACGACCCGGGAACAGGCGCTGGAGATGGGAGTCGACGCCGTAAGATATGCTAGGCGGTTCGTGGACGACGTTCAGTACTACACCGAGGACGCGGGTCGCGCCGACCCCGTTTACCTATATCGAGTACTGGAGGCCGTCATCGACGCCGGGGCGACGGTGGTCAACATCCCGGACACCACTGGCTACACGTCACCGGAGGAGTTTGGGGCCCTCGTCCGCGGCATCGTGGACAACGTGCCGAATATCGACCGTGCCATCATCTCTGTCCACTGTCATAACGACCTGGGCATGGCTACGGCCAACACGCTGACCGGCGTGCGCAACGGCGCCCGCCAGGTGGAGGTCACTGTCAACGGCATCGGAGAGCGGGCAGGTAATACATCGATGGAGGAGGTGGTGATGGCCCTGCGGACGCGCCGCGACTACTTCGGTGTGGATACGAACGTCGATAGCCGGCGCATCTATCCTATGAGCCGGATGGTCAGCCAGCTGACGAGTATCCCGGTGCAGCCGAACAAGGCCATCGTAGGCGCCAATGCCTTCGCCCACTCGTCGGGCATTCACCAGGATGGGGTCCTCAAGGAACGCACGACCTACGAGATCATCGATCCACGCGACGTGGGGGCACCTGAGTCGGCCATTGTCCTCTCGGCACGCTCGGGTCGCCACGGCCTGAGACACCGCCTGGCCGAGCTCGGTTATGCCCTCAGCGACGAGCAGTTCGAGAAGGTCTACCAGCGCTTCCTGGATGTGGCCGACAAGAAGAAGACAGTCGACACCCGCGACTTGGAGGCCATCGTCGCCGACGAGGTACAGATGTTCTTCGAGGAGGCATACCATCTGGAGCAGATCCAGGTCAGCTGTGGCGACCGCAGCATTCCAACGGCCACCGTCCGCATCCGCAAGCCGAATGGATCGATCGTCATCGACGCCGACCACGGGACAGGCCCGGTCGATTCCGTGTATCGCGCCATCAACCGCGTCATCGGCGAGCCTAACGAGTTGATCGAGTTCTCGATCCAAGCTGTCACCGAAGGGATCGACGCGGTCGGACGGGTGACGATTCGCATTCAGGCTGACGAGCCGGTGAACGGCGACAAGCGCCAGATCTTCAGCGGCCATGGCGCCGACACGGATATCATTGCCGCCAGCGCGAAAGCGTACATGTTTGCTCTCAATCGTCTTATCGCCGCGCGACGGGACGCGCAGCAGCAGAAGCTGGCTAAGGATGTGCGACGCGAAGCGCCCGTACATTCCGTCTGAGCGCTACATTTCACGCCTTACGTTTTGCCCTTTACGTTTTACCAACCAGGAGGAACAAGATGGATACCAAGAATGACCCAAACGCCAAGAAGTTCTCGGAGCCCCGAAGCTGGTCCGCCAAGTGGTGTGGTCACGGTCTCTCTGAGGCCAAGAGTCACCCCGAAGTGCCGAAGACGAACGGTAGAAAGTTCACCGAGCCCCGTGGCTGGTCCGCGAAGTGGAGCGGAGGCGGGCTCTTTCCCGGGCGGGAACGGTAGAGATACGACACGATGGGACATACAATCGCAGAGAAGATCATCGCTGCCCACCTCGTGGACGGCGCTGGGAAC
>Ga0207797_1001111_pt1 | contig 19885 bp, 18 predicted proteins | sample PRCRCaboRojoPR_6_FD_187275 | JGI IMG/M metagenome (GOLD analysis project Ga0207797, IMG submission 187275) | Marine sediment microbial community from Cabo Rojo, Puerto Rico - PR CR 10% Liquid 1 (SPAdes) | ecosystem: Environmental > Aquatic > Marine > Coastal > Sediment | place: Cabo Rojo, Puerto...
GGCGTAGACGGCGACCGCGACGAGGACGATGACGCCGCCGGCGGTCGCCTCGCCGTAGTAGGCGATGCCGATGCCGAGGACGACCGCGATCTCGGCGAGCGCCACGGAGGTCCAGAGCGAGCCGGCGAAGCTCCGGGAGACCTGCGAGGCCGCGGCCACGGGGACGACGAGCATCGCGGCGACGAGGATCACCCCCATGATCTGCATCGCGCCGACGACCACCAGCGCCGTGAGCATCACCACGACGCGGTTGTACCACTGGACGGGGATGCCGGACACCTCGGCGGCCGTCTCGTCGAACGTGACGTAGAGTAGCTGGTTCCGGGTCACACCCACCGTGAGGACGATGGCGGCGAACAGCACCAGCAGGATGGCCGCGTTCTCCGCCGAGACCGTCGAGAGGTTGCCGAACAGGTACTGGTTGATGCCGACCGCGAGCCCGCCGGCGTTGAGGCTGATGAGGACGGTCCCGAGCGCGAACCCGGTCGAGAGGACGATCGCCATCGAGACGTCGTTGTAGGCGTCGGTGGCCTCCGAGATGAGCTCTATCAGGAGCGCCGCGAGCATCGCCACGACGACCGCGGTGAGGTACGGCGAGACCCCGAGTTCGAGCACGCCGTTCAGGAAGAGTCCGACGGCGACCCCCGCGAAGGCGGTGTGTGCGAGCGCGTCGCCGATGAGCGAGAGCTGCCGGTGGACGAGGAACGTCCCGATGAGCGGGGCCATCACGCCGATACAGAGCCCCACCAGCAGCGCCCGGTGCATGAACCGGAACTCCGGGCTGATCAGTTCGAGGCCGGTCAGGTAGTAGACCCACGTGAGCAGCCAGTACCAGCCGTCGAGCACCACGAGCAGGAGGTCGTAGAGGAACTCTCCGACGGCCCCGACGGGACCGAGCCCCGACTGGAGCGGTCCCGCGAGGAGGAGACCGAGGTCGGGGACCGGCGCCAGCACGGCCGCGAGGAGCCCGAATCCGGTCACGACCGGACCTCCGCGAGGAAGCGCGCGTTCGTCCCGAACGCTCTCGCCAGCGCGTCGCTCTCGACGAACTCCCCCGTGGGGCCGTCGAAGTACACCTCGCGGTTCATGCAGACCACCCGTTCGGCGTGTTCGGTCACGGCGCTCAGGTCGTGCTCGATGAGGAGGACGGTGATCCCCGCTCGGTTGAGCCCGTCGAGGAGGTCGTAGAACGCGCCGACGGACTCGACGTCGACGCCGACCGTCGGCTCGTCGAGGACGAGCAGGTCGGCCTCGCCCGCGAGCGCCCGGGCGATGAACGCCCGCTGGCGCTGGCCGCCGGAGAGCCGTGTCACCCGGCGGTCGGCGAACCCGGCCATCCCGACGGTCTCGAGCGCGCGGTCGACGATCCGCCGGTCGGCCGCGGAGAGCCGGCCGAACCCGACGTGGGGGAACCGGCCCATCCGAACCACCTCGCGGACGGTGATCGGCATCTCCTTGGCCGCGCTGGCGTGCTGGGCGACGTAGCCCAGCCGCGAGCCGTCGTCGAACGAGTGGGACCGTTCGCCGAACAGCCTGGCCTCGCCCCGGTCCGGACGGAGCAGTCCGAGCATCAGCTTCATCAGCGTCGACTTGCCCGAGCCGTTCGGACCGACCACCGCGACGTACTCGCCCTCCTCGACCCGGAGCGAGACGTCCTCGACGACCCGGGTCGAGGTGTAGCCGAAGTCGACCTCGACGAGTTCGATCGCCGGAGGGCCGTCCGTCCCCCGGGCGTCCCGGTCCCGCCCGGCGTCGGTCCCGGATCCGGTATCCGGACCCGCCCCGCCGTCCGCGGCGGTCATTCGAAGTTCCTCCAGCGCTCGGCCCACCCCTCGCCGCCGACCTCCTCGGGCGCTTTGTTCCCGAGGACGACCTCGAACGTGGGCATGTTGACGTTGTAGGCGATCTCCTCGTACCCCCAGCCCCTCTCGACCCACTCCTCGCGGACGCCGGCGTAGGGCGTCACCGGGAAGTACGCCTCGACGGCGGTCTCGGCGAGCAGCTGCCGGGCCGGCTTGCGCGTCTCGAACACCGCGGCGCCGATGTAGCGGATCCCGTTCTCGTCGATGACCCGCTTGGCTCCGGTGATGTCCGAGGGCTTGACGTCGCCGCTCGCGGCCAGGTTCACCACGAGCGGACGCATCTCGACGTCGTAGCGAACCCCGAGGTACTGGAAGGCGTTGTGCGCGGCCAGCTGGACGACACTCCGTTCGGCCCGGCCGAAGATATCGGCGTAGTCGCGGTCGATACGGTCCAGCACGTCCGTCTTGTACGCCGCGGCGTTCTCGCGGAAGGCGTCCTCGTGCTCGGGGACGAGTTCGACGAACCCCTCGGTGATGTTGTCGACGGCGGTCTTCGCCCGTCGGGGGTCGAGCCAGAAGTGCGGGTCCTCCCCGCGGTCCTCGCCGACGCCCTCCTCCTCGGGGTCGAGGCTAGCCGCGAGCTCGACCAGCTCGACGCCCTTCCGGACGTTGATGAGCTTCGTGTCCACGCCGTCGTCCTTCAGCGTCCGGATGGCCCGGTCGGCCCACGGCTGGAAGTCCTCCCCGACGTGGACGAACGCGTCGGCCCGGATGATGTCCCGTGTGATACTCGCGTTCGGCTCCCAGCCGTGGCCGTGCAGCCCCGTCGGGACGAGGTTCCGCACCGTCAGGGGCGTCCCGTCGGCGACCGTCCGGGCGAAGTCGTAGAAGCTGAAGAACGACGCGACCGCCACGGGCCCGTCGTCCCCGTCCCCGCCGTCCCCGCCGTCGCTCCCGCCGGTCGATCCGGGGCTCCCGAGGCCCGTGCAGCCGGCCAGCCCGGCGATCAGTCCACCGCCGACCCCGGCCAGCACCGAACGGCGTGACGTCCCCGGGGGCTGGAGTCGATCCGCCTCCCTGCTACCCGTGTTTAGACCCATCTAATCCTTGGTTCTTGCTCCCCTAATATGAGTCTTGCCTGTGGGACAAGAGTCGCCGGTTCCGGCGGCGGTGCCTGACGGGAGGCGGTCGCCCGTCGGTGAAGTCGCTCGTTCGGTCTCGGCCGATGGAAACCGTCTTTTCGCCGCCGTCCGAACCACGGGTATGCAACCGAGAGCCGTCGCGGACCTCGGGCCGGCCGACCGGGCGGCCCTGTTCGATCGCGACGCCGGTGTCGGGGACGCCCGCGAGGACGCCCGGGGGATCGTCGACCGCGTCCGCGAGGAGGGCGACGTCGCCCTGCGGGCGCTCGCGGGCGAGTTCGACGACGTGGATGTGGGGAACCTGGACGTCACCGACGAGGCCGAGCGGGCCTGGGCGTCGCTCGACGACGGTATCCGGGGGGCGATCGAGACGGCGACCGAGAACGTCCGCGCGTTCCACGAGCGGCAGGTCCCCGAGGACTGGCGGGACGATTTCGGCGGCCGGGAACTGGGCCGGCGGTTCCGCCCGCTCGAACGCGTCGGGGTGTACGTCCCCGGCGGCCGGGCGGCCTACCCCTCGAGCGCGATCATGGGGGTCGTCCCCGCGACCGTCGCCGGGGTCGACCACGTCGCCGTCTGCACGCCGCCGGCCGGGGACCTCAACCCGGTGACCCTCGGTGCGATCCACCACGCCGGGGCAGACCGCGTCTACCAGGTCGGCGGCGCGCAGGCCGTCGCCGCGCTCGCCTACGGCACGGAGACGGTCGACGCCGTCCAGAAGGTGGTCGGACCGGGGAACGCCTGGGTGACCGCGGCGAAGGCGGAGGTCCGGGGCGACGTCGAGATCGACTTCCTCGCCGGGCCGAGCGAGGTGCTCGTCCTCGCGGACGGGACCGCGGATCCGGATCTCGTCGCCGCCGACATGCTCGCCCAGGCCGAACACGACCCGGACGCCTCGGTGGTCGCGGTCACCGACGACGGGGGGCTCGCCGACGCCGTCTGCGAGGCCGTCGACCGGCAGGTCGGGGAGCGCGAGCGCGAGGAGGTCATCCGCGAGGCGCTCGCCAACGACGCCTCCGGCGTGTTCCTGGCCCGATCGATGTCCGAGGCGGTGCTGTTCGCCGAGGAGTACGCCGCCGAGCACCTCTCGATCCAGGCCGACGACGACGAGGCGCTGCTGGACAGGATCGACTCGGCGGGGAGCGTCTTCCTCGGCCCCTTCTCGCCGGTCGCCGCCGGCGACTACGCCGCCGGGACGAACCACGTCCTCCCGACGGGCGGCGGCGCGCGGACGTTCGGCGGGCTCTCGGTCGAGGCGTTCCTGCGGTCGACGACCGTCCAGCGGCTCGACCGGGACGCGCTCGCGGGCATCCGGGGGACGATCACGACGCTCGCCGAGGCGGAGGGGTTCGAGGCCCACGCCGAGAGTGTCGAGGCGCGCTTCGACGGGGAGTAGTCCCCCGGGAGTCGCTGCCCGCGGGCGGCGACGGGCCCGTCCCGGTACGCTCTTGCCCCGAGCCGTCGCAGGATCGGCCGGACGATGGAACACGTGAGCGTGACGCGGACGGACGCGGTCGGCCGGATCACGATGGACCGGCCGGAGTCGCACAACTCGCTGAACCCCGCGATGAGCGAGGAGCTCCACGAGGCGGCCATCGAACTCGTCGAGGACGACGCGATACGGTGTATCGTCCTGACGGGGACCGGGGAGGTCTTCAACACCGGCGCGGATCTGGGGGCGCTCTCGGCCGATGCCGGGGACGCCGCGCTCCTCCGGTCGATGGCCCACCAGCTCCACGGGACGGTGAGCCAGCTCCACCGGGCGCCAAAACCGGTCGTCTGCGGGGTCAACGGGGTCGCCTCGGGCGGCGGTATCGGGCTCGCCGTCTGTGGGGACATCGTCCTGGTGTCCGGATCGGCCCGGTTCGAGTTCGCCTACCCCCGGATCGGCCTCTCGGCCGACGGCGGCTCGTCGTACTTCCTCCCGCGGCTCGTCGGCCTCCGGCGGGCACAGGAGATCGCGTTCCGCGACGAGCCCGTCGGGGCCGAGGAGGCCGCCGAGATCGGCCTGGCGACCGACGCCGTTCCGGACGAGGGGTTCGAGGACCGGCTCGCCGAGGAGGCCGCCAGGCTGGCCGATGGGCCGACGCGGGCCCACGCCGCGACGAAGGCGTTGCTCCGCCAGTCGCTCGACCGCCAGCTCGACGAGCAGATGGCGACGGAGGCCAGCACCATCGCCGGGCTCACCGGCACCGACGACTACCGGCGGGGCATCGAGGCGTTCTTCGAGAAGGAGCCGGCCGACTTCCGGGGCGAGTAGCGGCGTACCCACCGGACGAGGCGATCCCTCGCGTCCCCGGGGACCGACAGGTCCGTATCGGTCCGGCCGCATCCCGCTGGCGTGCGCTACCTCGTCGCGACCGACTCCGTCCACACCACCGCAGCGGCCTGTGACTACCTCGAGCCCCGTCTCGATCCGGACGACGAGGTCGCCGTGCTGACGGTCGTGGCACCGAACGATGACGCCGCGGGGGCCGACGGCGCTCCCGGATCCCCGTCCTCGAACCGCGACGCCGGCGACGCTGCGAACGTCGCGGCCGCACGTCTGGCCGGCCGGGCGACCGTCGAGACGCTCCTGCGGGAGGGCGAGCCCGCCGGGACGGTCCGCTCGGTCGGCGACGAGCGCGACGCCGACGTCGTGCTGGTCGGCGTCCACGGGGGCAGGCCCGGCGCCGGGCCGGGGCTCGGGTCGGTCGCGCGGTCGGTCCTCGAGGGGGCCGACCGTCCGGTCGTCGTCCTGCCGCTCCCGTCGCTCGGGGGGAACGGGGAGGGCGCCTGAGGCCGCGACGGCGGCCCGTCGGGTCGGGAACCGGCCCCCACCGCGTTCCCGACGTATCCCCGAATACACTCCCGAGACAGCCCGAAACGCTTTTTTCCAGGAACACGATCATCGAACCGTGACGACGTACCTCGTCGCGACCGCCTCGGCCGCGACGACGTCCGCGGCCTGTGACTACCTCGAACCGCGGCTGGAGCCGGACGACGAGGTGTACGTCCTGACGGTCGAGGAGCCGGGGGTGCCGGGGGCGACGCCCGCCGACTTCGAGGAGGCACAGACGCGGTTCGCCGACGTGGCCGCCGTCCGGACGATCAGGCGGCGCGGCCACCCCGACCAGGAGATCGTCGCGTTCGCCCGCGAGAAGGAGGTCGACGAGATCATCATGGGGCCACAGCGCGACGCCGCACCGGGCTTCTCGACCATCGGGTCGACCACCCGGGCGGTGCTGAACAAGGTCGATGCGCCCGTTTTCGTGGTCCCACGATCGCCCGGGTGAGCCGACCGCTCGACCTCGTTCTCACGCAGTGGGTTCCAGCGGTACCTTCCTGACCGCGTCCCGTGTAGGGTCGTCCGTATGACCCGACACACGCCACACCACGAGGTCGAACTCTACCGCGAGGGGGACAGCTACGTCGTCATCGTCGAACTGCCCGGGACGACCGCCGAGGACGTCGACGTCGACTGGGTCGACGGTCACCTCTCGGTCGCCGCGGAGATCACCCGGGAGGACAGGCAGCGCGTCGTCTCCCGGCGGCTGTCGGTCCCCAAGCGGATCGATCCGGCCGGCATCTCCGCCCGGTTCGAGGAGGGGGTGCTCGAGGTGACACTCCCCATCGTGGGGGAGAACCGACCGGACGGGATCAGCATCGACGTCGAGTCCGGATAGGGCGGCGTCCGCGACCCGGCCCCGGCCAGTCAGCGCGACAGCGACAGCCCCGCGTGCCAGGTGTCCGCGCCGGCGGCGGCCTTCACCGACTCCATCTCCTCGAGCAGCTTCGCCGCGAGGCTCGCACACCGGCCGGCCCGGCGCTCGCCCGCCGTGCGGAACTCGCCGGTGACCCGGTTCGCGTACACCGTACAGACCGCCCCGCCGCGGAGGCCGTAGAGGTTCGCCAGCGTGAGGATGGCCGCGGCCTCCATCTCGAAGTTCACCACGCCGGCCTCGCGGAGCGCCTCGACCCGCTCGGCGGCGCCGGCGGCCTCGAACCCGCCGAACCCCGGTCGACCCTGTCCGGCGTAGAACGAGTCCGTCGAGCAGGTGAGCCCGACGTGGTAGTCGTAGCCCAGCTCCTCGGCGGCCGCGACCAGCGCCGAGACGACCTCGTGGTCGGCGACGGCGGGGTAGTCCTCGCGGACGTACTCGGCGCTCGTCCCCTCCTGTCTGACCGCACCCGAGGTGATGACCAGGTCGCCGACGTCGATGCCGGGCTGGATGACCCCACAGGAGCCGACCCGGAGGAACGTCTCGACGCCGACGCGTGCGAGCTCCTCGACCGCGATGGCCGCCGACGGCGAGCCGATACCCGTCGAGGTACAGGTCAGCGGTGCACCCTCGTACTCGCCGGTAACGGTCCGGAACTCCCGGTGGCTTGCGACCTCCTCGGCGCGGTCCCACGTCTCGGCGATCTTCGGCACCCGTTCGGGGTCCCCGGGCAACAGCACCGGCCCCGCCACGTCGTCCGGGCCGACGGCGACGTGGTACGCCACCTCGTCGTTCGGGTCCTCGCTGTCGTCCATGCGCTCCGCAGGACGGGCCTCGACCTAAGTGCTGGGTCGGCGGGGGCCGTGTACAGGTCATCCCCGGCCGGAGGGAGGACGTGGACGTACACCACGTCGGCCAGACGCTCGACGCCGACTTCGAGGCAAGCGTCGCCTTCTACCGCGACACCCTGGGACTGTCGCTCCGCGAGACGACCGAGGGACCCGTTCGGGTCGCGTTCTTCGAGACCGACTCCGCCGAATTCCACCTCATCGTCCGCGAGTCCCGGAGGTCGCCCGCAGACCGCCTGCTCGACACCATCCGGGCCCGGTCGGCTGCGCACGTCGCCTTCGAAGTCGAGGACCTGGAGGTGGCGGTCACCAACGCCGACGCGGCCGGCCTCGAGTTCCTCGGTGACCCCGTGATCCAGGAGGGACTGGGCCCCGACCGCCGGGCGTTCGTCGTCCCCGAGGGTCACGTCGGCATCCCGTTCGAGTTCGTCGAGCCGGTGTAGCGCCTCCGGGACCTACCGGCCGAGCGTCTCTCGACTGATCGTCGCCGGGATGAGTTCGCCGAGCGTGTACTCCGCGAGGACCGGCCCCGCCTCGGCGCCCGCACCGTCCCCCTCGTCACAGTAGACCGGCAGACCCGCCTCGCAGAACTCCGCGAGCGTCTGTCGACACATCCCGCAGGGCGTGACGCCGTCGCGCTCCCCCGAGGCGACGGCGATCGCGTCGAACTCGCGGTGGCCGTCCATCAGCGCCCGGGCGACCGCGACCTCCTCGGCGTGGAGGCTGTTGGAGTAGTTCGCGTTCTCCAGGTTCGCGCCGGTGTAGACGCTCCCGTCGGCGGTCAGCAGGGCGGCGCCGACCCGGTACTCCGAGTAGGGGACGTACGCTCGGTCGAGGGCGTCGCGTGCTTCGGCGACGAGTTCGGTGGGGTCGTGGGTCATGGAGCGTTCGTGCGTGTCGGGCGGGGATAGGTGTCGTGGTGTTCGCCACCCCTATCGATCGGGATCCATTGCCGACCGGACCGAGAATGTCGGGTGGGACCGAAAGGGGCCGCTGGCTGGACGAAGCCCGGGGCCTCAAGCACCGCCTGGAGGGAGCGAAGCGACCGACCGAGGCGCGCAGAGCGTCCCGCGCGAGTCCAGCCAGCGGGGGCTTTCGAGGTGATCGTGCCGTCAGTGGGAACAGCTGGGAACACCTCGAAAGCCCCCGCCCACTACGCTCCCGCGGCTCGCTGCGCTCCTCGATCGTTCACTCGCTTCGCTCGTTCACTCACTGTGGTGCTTCCATCGCCGGGGTTCGCGTAGTGGGCGGCCCCTTTCGGTCCCACCCGACACCTGCGACCGGTCACGTCGTCGAACCCCGGACCGACGAAAACCTGCTACTCCTCGCCGGACTCGTAGTGCTCGCCCGCGGCCTCGGGGATCCGCGTCCGGCCGACCAGCGCCAGGACGACGATCACCGTGACGAACGGGACGATGCGGACGAGCGAGTCGGGAATGCCCGTCCCGCGGGTCTGGAGGGTGAGCTGGAGGGCGTCGAGCCCGGCGAAGAGGAACGTCGAGAGGAACGCCCCGACGGGGTTGTAGTTGCCGAACAGGTAGGCGACGATGGCGATGAACCCCTTGCCGTTGACCATCGTGGGCCCGTTGCCGGTGAACTGGCCGAGGCCGAGCGAGAGCGCGGCCCCGCCCATCCCCGCGAACACGCCCGAGAGCAGTACCGCGGCGTAGCGCACCCGCGAGACGTTCACGCCCGCCGTGTCGAGCGCGCTGGGGTTCTCGCCGCTCGCGCGGACCCACCGGCCGAACGCCGTCCGGTTGAGCAGGTACCACGAGGCGACGACCATCAGGAGCATCAGGTAGACCGACAGCGACGCCTCGAGCAGCACGTCGAGGACGAACCCGACGAGTCCACCGACCACCGGGACGCCGAACGAGGTCGGTATCTGCTCCGCGGTCGGGAGGAACCACAGCACCTCCGGGAGCGTCGGCACCGTCCCGACGCTGTCGGTGTTCGGCCCGCCGTAGACGACCTGCGAGGCGAACGGTGCGAGCCCGAGCGCGATGAGCCAGACGGCGAGCCCGGCGATGATCTGGTCGGCGCGGAACTCGATGCAGACGACCGCGAACAGCCCCGCGAGGAGCGTGCTCGCGATGACGCCCAGCGCGAACCCGAGCAGGATGGAGCCGGTGATATCGGTCCCCCACACCGCGCCGAAGGCGGCGATTATCAGCAGCCCCTCGAGGCCGATGTTGATGACGCCGCTCTTCTCGGCGAAGATGCCACCGAGCGCGGCGAGCGCGATCGGGACCGAGAGCCGGAGCGCGGCACCGAACGCGGACTCGCTGGTGGCGATGTCGAGCAGTTCGCCGGCAAGCGACGCCGGCCGGGCGAGCCCCGCGGCGACGAACGCCACCAGCACGACGGCCCCGGCCGCGAGCCCCGCGGTCTGCCGCCCGGAGAGCCCGTCGAGCCGCTCGATCAGGCCGTCGCGGGCCCGGTCGAGGGCGGAGCGGGTCGACTCACTCATCGGTCTCGCCCCCGGTGTCGACCGCGCCGCTCCCGTCGGCGGCGACCGCCCGCCGCTCGGGGTCCGCCGTCGGGCCGATCCCCCGGGCGAGCATCCGGAAGAACTCCGGCATGGCGACGAACAGGATGATCAGCCCCCGGAGGACCCCCACCAGCTGGGGTGGGACGTCCGTGGCGAACTGGACGACCGTCGAGCCCGACTTGAGGGTACCGAACAGGAACGCCGCGAACCCCACGCCGAGGGGGTTGTTCCCGGCGAGGATGGAGACGGTGATGCCGTCGAAGCCGTACGCCGGCACGCCGGTCTGGAACTTCCCGAGGATCATCAGCACGTAGATCGCTCCGCCGATCCCCCCGAGCGCCCCCGAGAGCGCCATGCTGTAGACCACCGTCCGCTCGGCGTTCACGCCGCCGTACTCCGCGGCGTCCGGCTGGAGTCCCGAGGTCCGGACGTCGTAGCCGAAGGAGGTCTGCTCCAGCAGGTAGTAGACCCCGACCACCAGCGCGGCGCCGAGCCCGAGCGCGATGAACGAGAAGTCGTCGCGGGGCTCGAACAGCAGCGGCGGGACGTTCGCGTAGTCGGGCACCGGCGTCGTCTCGACGGCCTGGGAGTCGGGGTTCCGGAAGTAGTTCGCGACGAGGAAGAACGCCACGCCCGTCGCGACGAAGTTCAGCATGATCGTCGTGATGACCTCGTTGGCCTCGGCGTAGGCCTTCAGCGCCCCCGGGATCGCCCCGTAGAGACCGCCGACCACGGCACCGACGAGCAGGCCGAGGGTCACGAGGACGACCGTCCCGGCCATCCCCGCCGGGACGAACGGCGCCGCCCACAGCACCGACAGCCCCGTCCCGAGCGCCCCGAGGACGAGCTGGCCCTGGGTGCCGATGTTGAAGATGCCGGCGCGGAACGCGACCGCGACCGCCAGCCCGGAGAAGACGAGGATCGTCGTCTCCCGGAGCGTGACGGCCATCTGCGGGTTCAGGAGTTCGTACCCCTCGCGGAACGGGTTCAGCGGGCCGCCGCGGAACGGCGAGAGCGGCCCCCAGCCCCGCTTGAACGGGTCGCCGAGCGCGCCGAAGAACAGCCGGTCGAACACCGCCACCGGGTCGAAGCAGAACCCCATCGAGAACAGCCGCGGGAGGCCGAACGGCGTCGGGTGCGTGAGGACGAACGCCGCCGTCTCGCAGGTCGTCGCCCGGCCGGCCGCGAGCACGAGCACCGTCCCGACGGCGATCGAGAGGACGAGCGCCGCGAACGAGAGGAGGAACCGCTCGGTCGCCGACGCGCTCGCCAGCCGGTCGAGCGCCCGCCGCGCCCGATCCATCGGTGGGGCGGCGTCGCCGGACGGTCCCGGAACCGGCCCCTCCCCGGGGTCGCCGGACGCCCCCGCCGTCTCGCGGTCGGAGCTGCCGTCCGCGATCCCGTTCGGGTCCGCCCGGTCCTCGCCTCCGCCCTCGGCCCCGTCCCCGCCCCCCTCGCTCATCGCCGCTCACCGTCCGTCGTCGCCCCGTCTTCGGCCGCCGCCCCGTCTTCGGCCGCCGCCCCGCCGTCCCGTCGTGCCTCGACCGTCCCGGGATCGGGCGGCTCCGTCGCGGCGTCCGGGTCGAACCCCTCGGGGTACTCCCCGGCCATCAGCAGGCCGAGCTCCTCCTCCGTGACGGTCCCGGGGTCGACCACGGCGACCAGCTCGCCGTCGTGCATCACCGCCAGCCGGTCGGAGAGCCCCTGGACCTCCTCGAGCTTCGAGGAGACCAGCAGCACGCCCACGCCCGCCGAGCGCAGGTCGAGCATCCGCTCGCGGATGAACTCGGTCGAGCCGATGTCGACCCCCCTGGTCGGGTGGGTCGCGACCAGCAGCGCGGGGTCGCGGGCGAACTCCCGCCCGACGACGAACTTCTGCTGGTTCCCCCCGGAGAGCGACCGCGCCGTCGTGCCGGGGTCCGGCGGCCGTACGTCGTACTCCTCGATGACCGACGCGGCGTGTTCCCGGGCGGCCCCCCAGTCCATCCGGCCGCCCTTCGCGAACGGCGCGGCGTGCTGGCTCCCGAGCACGCCGTTCCCGACGAGGTCGAACGCCATCACCAGGCCGCGCTCCTGTCGGTCCTCTGGGACGTACGCCATCCCGGCGTCGATGCGACGCTGGCGCGACCACCGGGTGACGTCCTCGCCGTCGAGCCCGACGCGGCCGGCCTCCGGCCGTCGCATCCCGGTGATCGCCTCGACCAGTTCGGTCTGGCCGTTGCCGTCGACGCCAGCGATGCCGAACACCTCGCCCGCCCGGACGTCGAAGGAGACGCCGTCGACGGCGGTCACCCCGCGCTCGTCGCGGACCGAGACGCCGTCGACCTCGAGCACCCGGTCGCCGGCCTCGCCCGGCGGTTTCTCGACCTCGAGCAGCACCTCGCGGCCGACCATCATCCGCGCGAGCTCCTCGCGGGACGTCGCGTCGGCGTCGACCGTCCCGACGTTCCGTCCGTCCCTGAGGACCGTGATCTCGTCGGCGGCGTGCATCGCCTCGCCGAGCTTGTGCGTGATGAAGACGATCGTCTTCCCGCCGGCGGTGAGCTCCTCGAACACCTCGAACAGGTCCTCGACCTCCTGTGGGGTGAGCACCGCCGTGGGCTCGTCGAGGATCAGCACCTCGGCGCCGCGGTAGAGCGCCTTCAGGATCTCGACGCGCTGCTGGACCCCTACCGAGACGTCCTCGATTCGGGCGTCGGGGTCGACGTCGAAGCCGTAGCGCCCCGAGAGGTCGATCACCTCCCGACGGGCGCGTTCGCGGTCGACGGTCAGCCCGCCCCACTTGCGGGGCTCGTTGCCGAGCGTGATGTTCTCGGCGACCGTCATCGGGTCGACGAGCATGAAGTGCTGGTGGATCATGCCGACGCCGGCGTCGATGGCGTCCCGCGGCGAGTCGAAGTCCCGCTCCTCGCCGTCGACGACGACGCGGCCGCTCGTCGGCTCGTACAACCCATAGAGAACGTTCATCAGCGTCGTCTTCCCCGCCCCGTTCTCCCCGAGGAGCGCGTGGACCGTGCCGCGCTCGACCGCGAGGTCGACGTCGTCGTTGGCCACGACGCCGGGGAACCGCTTGGTTATCCCGTCGAGGTGGACGGCCCTCGTCATTATCGGCCGCTTGGAGGGCTACCGCTTAAACGCCCTGTTTCGGGGGACCGCCGCCGCGAACGGGACCGGCGCCGGGACCGGGACCGGGATCGGGACCGAACCCCGGACACCGACGTCTCAGACGTTCGAGGGGTCGGTCGGGACGCTGATGTCCCCGTCGATGATCGACTGCCTGGACTGGGCGATGGTGTCCGTGACGCCGCTCGGGATCTCCGAACCGAGCTGCTGGCCGTAGACGATGTCGACGCCCTCCTGTTCGAGACCGAGCGCGGTGGTCGTCCCGCCCTCGAACGCGTCGTTCACGACGGCCTCGACTGAGCTGTAGACCGCCGTGTCGACGCGCTTGACCATCGACGCGAGGATGACGTTCGCGTAGGACTCCTTCGTCACCGACTGGTCGCGGTCGACGCCGATGGCGAACCGGCCCTGCTCCTGTGCGGCCTGGAACACGCCCGTCCCGGTGTTGCCGGCGGCGTGGTAGACGACGTCGGCCCCGGAGTTGTACATCGCCAGCGCGGCCTCCCTGCCGCCGGAGGGGTCGTTGAAGTCCCCGACGTAGGAGGTCTGGACCTCGACGTCCCCGTCGGCGGCCGCCACGCCGGCCTCGTAGCCGGCCTGGAACCGCCGGATGAGCGGCGACTCGACGCCGCCGACGAAGCCGACGGTCGTCGAGTCGCCGGCCGTCGAGCCCGCGCCGGCCGAGAACTCGCGCGTCGTCAGCAGCCCCGCGAGCTGGCCGACGAGGTACGACCCCTCGTGTTCGGCGAACACGTACGAGGCGACGTTGTCCGCGTCGACGGTGCTGTCGACGATCATGAAGTTCTGGTCCGGGTAGTCAGGGGCGTTCTCAGAGAGCGCGGAGGCCTGGAGGAAGCCGATACAGCAGATCAGCTCGTAGGTCGGGTCCGTCGACCGGGCGAACTGCTGCTGGAAGTTCGAGAACTCCGAGACCGCCGAGGGCTGTGCCTCGCCGTAGGAGATCCCGAAGTCCGTCTCGGCCTGCTGGATCCCCTGCTGTGCCTGGTCGTTGAACGACCCGTCGCCGAGCCCCCCGGTCGCGTACACCATCCCGACGTTGGTCGGGTCCGAAGGGGTCGGTGACGCCGTCGCCGTCTCCGTGTCCGTCCCCATCTCCGACTCGGTCCCCTCCTCGGGTGTCTCCGTCGGCTCCGGTGTCGACGTCGGCGTCGACCCGCCGCCGGTCGGTCCGCCGGTACAGCCCGCCAGGGCGATCCCGCCCGCGGTCCCCACGCCGGTGAGGAACTCCCGCCTGTCTATCTCCATAGTCGTTCGCGTAGAGCGGCGAACGCGGGTTAAACGCTACGAATCCGCGAGTGTCGGTGGTGCCGCCCGGCGACCGCCAGCGATCCGTCCGCCCGCCGCGCCGTCCCCCCGCGACGGACCGATCAGCCCGCCCGGTCGACGGCGGCCGCGACCAGCTCGCGGGCCCGCTCGGCGAGCGCGTCGACGTCGTCGCTCTCGGCGTAGAGCCGGACGTAGGGCTCGGTCCCCGAGGGTCTGACCAGCAGCCACGACCCGTCCGGCCGCTCGAGACGGACGCCGTGCTCGGTGTCGAGCGCCGCGTCCGGGAACGCGTCGGGCAGGGTCGTCTCCAGGGTCGTCATGACCGACCGCTTGTGCTCGTCCGGACAGGGGACGCTCACCTTCCGGTAGGGTCGCTCGGTCACCGGCGCGCGGAGCGCGGCCAGCCCCTCGACCGCGACCAGACGCGAGAGGACCGCCGCGCTCGCCACGCCGTCGATCCACGGGCCGAACGCGGGGTGGACGTGCTTCCACGGCTCGGCCGCGAACACCACGGCGGTCTCCGGACCGCCGGCCTCGTAGGCCGCGTCGGTGCCCTCGTGGAGCGCTCCCAGCCGCACTCGCTCGACCCGGCCGCCCGCGGCCCGGACCCGCTCGTCGATGCGCGCCGAGGCGTTCGGCGTCGTCACCACCACGGGGTCGCCGGCCTGGCTCGCCCGGACGTACCGCTCGGCGAGCACCGCGACGACGGTGTCCTCGTGGACCACCTCGCCGTCGCCGTCGACGAGCACGATCCGGTCGGCGTCCCCGTCGTGGCCGAACCCGAGCGCCGCGTCGTCCTCGGCGAGGAACGCCCGGAGGTCCGCCAGGCTCTCCGGGGTGGGCTTTGACTCCCGGCCGGGGAAGTGGCCGTCGACGTTGTCGTTGAGCGCGACCACGTCGGCGCCCATCGCCGCCAGCACCCGCGGCGTGGCGACCGACGCCATCCCGTTGCCGCAGTCGACCGCCACCCGGAGCCCCTCGAGCGAGGCGCCGTAGGCCCGGGCGTAGCCGACGACGGCATCGCGGTAGTCCGGGAGCGGGTCGGCCCGCTCGGAGCCGGTCCAGTCGGTCCACTCTGCCGGCGGGTCGGGGTCGGCGACCCCCCGCTCGATCCGGCGCTCGGCGTCGCGGTCGTACTCCTTGCCGTCGAGGAAGAACTTCAGGCCGTTGTCCGTCGGCGGGTTGTGGCTCGCCGTCAGCATCACGCCCCGGCGACCCCGCGAGGCGAACGCCAGCGCCGGGGTCGGCACCTGTCCGACGCGGACGACGCGGGCGCCGACGGCCGACAGGCCGGCCTCGACCGCCGCGGCCAGCGCCGATCCCGACTCGCGGCCGTCGCGGCCGACGACGAACTCCGCCCCGTCCCGTCCCGCGGCGGCCGCCACGCGCAGGGCGAACGCGGGCGTCACCCGCGTTCGGACGTCCCCCCGGATGCCGGCGGTCCCGAACAGCTCCGCCACCTCCGCATCGTCCATACGGGGAGGAGAGCCGCGGGGTACTTAGGTGGACGTGTCCGGGTCCCGGCCGCGACGCTCGGGCGTGGTCGTCGGACAGGAGAGAGGACGGGCCGTATCGGAGCGGAGGCGGGTGACGTGGTGACCGACTGCGTCGACGGACGGCTCCGGGCTCAGAGTTCGACGCCGCTCGGGATGAGACTGTGGCCCCGGAGGAGGCCGCCGTCGGCGTCGTAGACGAGGAGGGTGGACTTCTCGTAGGCGGCGAACGGTTCGCCGTCGATCGACAGCTCGACGCGGTAGCGTTTGCCGTCGTCGGTGTCCTTTCCGTACGTCCGTGCGGCGTCGACGAACCGGGTGACGTCGGCGGCGTCGGCGTTCAGTTCGAGGACGAAGTCCCCGGTCACGCGGTCGGTCACGGCGACGACGCCCTCGGTGTCGTCGTCGTCGACGGGGCCGTGGAGTCGGTAGGAGACGTCGAGGTCGCCCGCCTCGAGGACGTCCCCGGACTCGTCGGTGAGTCGGTCGGTCAACTGCTCGTCCGGCCCGTCGAAGTCGATGGCGACGGTCGGGATCCCCCGGTCGTCGGGGGTGTCGTCGCCCCCCAGGTTCCTGACGTCGAGCGTAAAGTAGTCGCGCCTCATTCCAGCACATCCGGGCTACGACGCCGCCAGTGATGAACCTGACGACTGCGACAGGACGACGCGGACTCACGTCACGATACGCGGGCGTCCTTTATATCGGGACGCGGGGCAGGGGAGGTATGGTCTGGGTCCGCTCGGAGTACGCCGGGGAGTTCGCCGTCCTCTCGGCGTGGGTGTCGGCGCTGGTCCCCTGGTCGGTCTCGTTCGCCAGCCAGGGGGGCGTCTCGCTGGCCGTGGTCCGGTTCCCGCTCCTCTCGCTCCAGTTCCTCCTCGGGGCGCGGATCGGCGGCGCCGAGCGGCCCCTGCTCCCGGTCTGGAACGCGTACGCGTTCCCGGCGAGCGAGGCGGTCGCCCGGGCGTACCTCGTCTGGCTCGGCGGCGCGGCCGTCCTCGGCCTCGCGCTCGCGCTCAGCGTCGTCTACTACGCCGCCGACGAGCGGCTCGAGGAGTGGCTCCCGGTCGACCCCGTCCGGCTGATGGGCGGGCTCCTGCTCGCGACGGCCGTCCTCCTCAGCGCGTCCACGGCGATGCTCTGGGGGAGCTTCCTCGGCCGGGCCGTCCCCGTCGGCGTGCCCTTCCTCTACGTCCTCGGCTACCTGCTGCTGGTCGTCGAGCGACAGGACGACGCGGCGACGGTGCCCGAGCGTCCCGCGTCGGTGGTCGAGGACCGAGCCCCGGCGGCCGAGGAGTGAACCCGCATCGGGGGGGCTCCCGACCGGCGGTGGGTCCGCACTCGGACCGGCGGTGAGGTCGCGTCCCGGAACGCGCCCGCGATCACCGCGGCTCCCGGAGTCGGGACGGTATCGGCTCGCAGTCCCTCGGTTTCGTCGCTCATCACGGGACGGAGGTTTATACACCGAGGCGGCGAGTCCCCGACGGGAACCGCCGTGTCACGCGAGGAACCGACGTCCGACGGGCGGTCCGGGATCACCGGGGGGCTGATCGATCGGCTCGCCGAGTACGTCGACGTCCTCCGTGGCACGGACCTCGACGCGGTCGACTACCGGCCGGACGAGCACGGCCGTCTGGTCGAGTTCGACGGGCTCGAGGGCTACGAGGAGGTCGAGCGCTACTGGGTCGACGCCCCGTACGCCTTCGTCTCGATCAACTACGACGACACGGGGAAGGAGCACCGCTACCAGGTCGTCGAGCCGACGCTCACGCCGCTCGAGAGCGAACTGCTCGACGCCCTCTTCGAGGACATCCGCGCGCCCCTGCTCTACGACCGGGCGGTCGGGGCGGACCCGGAGGCGACACTCCGGGACGAACTGGCGAGACGGCTCGGGGAGTACGGCGTCCGCGTGGGGACCGACTCGTTCTACCGGCTGTTCTACTACCTATACCGCCGGTTCCGGGGGTTCGGCCCGATCCACGCGATCATGAACGACCCCCACATCGAGGACGTCTCCTGTGACGGCTACGATCTCCCGGTGTACGTCTACCACGACGACTACCGGGACGTGGAGACGAACGTCCGGTTCGACGCGGAGCGCCTCGACTCCTACGTCGTCCGGCTCGCTCAGGGGTCCGGCCGGCACGTCTCGGTCGGGAAGCCGGTCGTCGAGGCCACGCTGCGGGACGGCTCGCGGGCCGAGCTCGCGCTCGGCGAGGAGGTGACCCCCCGGGGATCGGCGTTCACCATCCGGAAGTACTCCGACGAGCCGTTCACGCCGGTCGACCTGCTCGAACACGGCACCTACGACCTCGACCAGCTGGTCTACCTCTGGATGGCCATCGAGCACAACCGGAACCTGGTGTTCGCGGGGGGCACCGCCGCCGGGAAGACGACCAGCATGAACGCGATCTCGATGTTCATCCCGCCCCGGGCGAAGCTCATCACCATCGAGGACACCCGCGAGCTGTCGCTGCACCACGACAACTGGCTCTCCTCGGTCACGCGCGAGCGACTCGACGACGGCTCGGACGTGACGATGTACGACCTGCTCCGATCCGCGCTACGACACCGACCCGAGTACATCCTCGTCGGCGAGGTCCGCGGCGAGGAGGCGATGACGCTGTTCCAGGCGATGAACACCGGCCACACCACGCTGTCGACGATGCACGCCGACAGCGTCCAGACGGCCATCAATCGCCTGGAGAACGAGCCGATCGGCGTCCCGCGGTCGATGGTCCAGTCGCTCGACGTGCTCTGCGTGCAGGTGCTCGCGCGGTCGGACGGCGAGCGGGTCCGTCGCGCGCGGAGCGTCGCCGAGATCGAGGGCGTCGACGCCCGGACGGGGGAGCTTGACTACTCGACGGCCTACGAGTGGGCCGCGAGCGAGGACACCTTCCGCGAGGGGGACCGCGGGCTACTCGACGGGATCCGTCGGGAGCGTGGCTGGTCACAGACGGAACTGCTCCGCGAACTCCGTCGGCGCCGGCGGTTCCTCGCGTCCCTCCAGGACCGGGGCGTCACCGGGTTCCGCCGGTTCACGGCGATGGTCGACCGCTACTACGCCGACCCCGATGCGGTGATGGAGCGGATCGGCGAACGGTCGGACGGGAGCGACGACGGGTCCGGGGCCGTCCCCGAGGGCCTCGGGGACGTGGCGACGCCCCCCGCCGACCTCGGCTGACCGATGGTCCTCGCGCTCCTGCCGCTGGTCCTCGCGCTTCTCGTCGTGGCGACCCTGGCGCTCGGTCGGGCCCGCACTCGGGTCCGTGTCCGCGTCGCGAGGGTGGCCTACCGGCTGTTCGGCACGGTTCGCATCGAGGCCGACGCGGCGCGGCGCCGCCGGCTCCGGAAGGCCGGGATCGGGACGCCCTACCGGGTGTACGCGAGCGAGACCTTCCTCTACACGGCGGCGGCGGCGGTCGTCGGGACGGTGGTCGGCACCTACCTCGGGGCGGCGGTCGTCCGGTTCGTCGGCGTGGCCGCCGTCGCCGAACGCGTCCCGGACGGGCCGTTCCGGTCGGTGCCGGCGGTGCTTCTCTCGCTGTCGGTCCAGCAGTTCCTCCTGCTCGGCGCCGCGAGCCTCGGCGTCGGCGCGCTCTCGGCCGGGGCCGTCTACGTCCTCCGGTGGCAGCTCCCGGCGTTCCGGGCCGCCACCCGGCGCCGCTACATCGACGCGACGATGCCCCGGACCGTCGCGTTCGTCTACGCGCTCTCCAGGGGCGGGCTCTCGTTCCCGGACGTGATGCGTGCGCTGGCTGCCAACCGGGACGTGTTCGGCGCGGCCGCCGAGGAGATGCGGACCGGGGTCCGCGACGTCGAGCTGCTCGGTGCCGACGTCGTCACGGCGCTCGGCGACCTCTCCCGGCGGACGCCGAGCGACGGGTTCCGGGAGTTCACGGAGAACCTCTCGTCGGTGCTCCAGTCGGGGGGGAGCCTCTCCCGGTTCCTCGAGGAGGAGTACCGCCGCTACCGCGACGAGGCCGAGGAACGGCAGGGGG
>Ga0207797_1001112_pt1 | contig 19878 bp, 17 predicted proteins | sample PRCRCaboRojoPR_6_FD_187275 | JGI IMG/M metagenome (GOLD analysis project Ga0207797, IMG submission 187275) | Marine sediment microbial community from Cabo Rojo, Puerto Rico - PR CR 10% Liquid 1 (SPAdes) | ecosystem: Environmental > Aquatic > Marine > Coastal > Sediment | place: Cabo Rojo, Puerto...
CGCCTTCGGTCACGTCCGCCACCAGGGCGCCCTGCTCCGTACCCAGGTCGAGCTTCTCCGCGAGCTCCGGGGTCACGTCCTGGATCATGACCCCCAGCCAGCCTCGAATCACCTTGCCCTCCTTGAGCTGCGGGATCAGGTCCTTGGCCATGTTGACGGGGACCGCAAAGCCGATGCCGATGCTGCCGCCGCCCCGGCTGAAGATGGCCGTGTTGATGCCCACCACCCTGCCCGCGGTGTCCAGGAGGGGCCCGCCGCTGTTGCCCGGGTTGATGGAGGCGTCGGTCTGGATGAAGTCGTCGTAGGCCCCCTGCCCGATCCTTCGGTACTTGGCGCTGATGATCCCGGCCGTGACCGTGTTGCCGAGCCCGAAGGGGCTCCCGATGGCCACCACCCAGTCCCCCACCTGGAGGTCGTCCGAGTCCCCCAGGGGAAGCGGCGTCAGCGGTTCGTCCGGCTCGATGCGGATGAGGGCCAGGTCGGTCTTGGAGTCCCGGCCCACGATCTCCGCCGGGTACTCGGTGTCGTCGCTCAGGGTGACCTTGATCTCCTCCGTGTTCGCGACCACGTGGTTGTTCGTCAGGATGAAGCCCTCCTCCTCGATGATGAACCCGGAGCCCAGGCTCCTCTGCTTGAACTTCCGGGGAGGCCGGTCCTCGAAGAACCGGCGGAAGAACTCCTCGAACGGATCGTTCTCCCCGAAGGGGCCCCTCCGCAGGGTCCTCCCCTGCATGCCCTCCACGACCTTGACCGCGCTGATGTTGACCACGGAGGGCCCCACCTTCTCCACCAGGGGGGCGAAGGAGGAGGGGGCCGCCTCCCCGGCGAACGCCGCCCCCATGCCCGCGACGGAGACCGCGCAGAAGACGAGGATCGACCACCAGAGGAGATTCCTGCGGGGCGACCCGCTTTCCGGCTTGCTTCCTTTCATGACATTGCCTCCTTGAATAAGGTACGCTCCGATACGGCACCCATGGCGGGGTGCGGCCTTCGGCGGCCGTTCCGCATCAACCCGTTGCGTCCGTGTCGATCCCGGACCGGTCCTTCCGGTCCAGGTCCACGGTGATGGCATACTCTCCGGTTCCGTCCCTCTCGACCACGAACCCCCCTTTTCTCGCCAGCTTCACCATGCGCCGGTTCTCCGCGAGGACCTTTCCATAGACGGTCCGAACCCCCCGGTCCCCGGCGATGCGAAGGGCGTGCTGGAGGAGCCGGGACCCCACGCCCTTGCCCTGCCACGGGTCTCCGACGGCGATGGCGAACTCACCCCGGTCCCCGTCCGGGTTCAGGATGATGCGCGCCACCCCGAGAAGCCGGTTTTCCTGCTCCGAGTCCAGCGCCACCATGGCGATCTCCCGATCGTAGTCGATCTGGGAGAACCGGACCAGCATCTCGTGGCTGAGGGTCTTCAGGGGACTGAAGAAACGGTTGTAGACGCTCTCCTTGGACAGGTGGCTGAAGAGATCCAGGAGCAGGGGCGCATCCTCGGGCTTGATCGGACGGATGAAGACGTCGAGCCCCTCGGCGGTGGTCTCCCGGTACTCGTACTGATCCGGGTAGGGACTGATCACCAGGTGGTGGGGGGACGGAACCGGCGACGGAGCCAGGACCACCCTCGCGTCCACCACGTGGGGTTCACCGTCCTTGACGGCCACCGGGTTCATGTCCAGCTCGGCCACCTCCGGGAAGTCCACCAGCAGGTGGGCGAGCTGCACGATCATCTCCTGGAGGAGCTCCGTCTTGGCGGGCGGGCGGTTGCGATATCCCTTCAGGAGCTCGCCTGCGCGCGTCTCCTTCATCAGCATGCCGGCCAGGCTCCTGTTGAGCGGGGGGAGCCCGACGGCCCGGTCTCGCAGGAACTCCGCGAGAAATCCGCCCAGGCCGAAGAGCACCACCGGCCCGAAGTGGACGTCCCTCTTGGCCCCGAGCAGGAGCTCGTAGTCCGGGTCCTCCACCATGGGCTGGACGGTCGTCCCGTCCACCGCGGCGTCCGGATCATACGCCCGAACCCGGTCCATCATGTCCCGCCAGGCCCGTTTCACCTCCTCCCGGTCCCTGAGCCCCACCCGGACACCCTGCGCGTCGCTCTTGTGGGTGATGTCCCTGGACAGGACCTTCAGGACCACCGGGAACCCCATCTCTTCGGCCAGCCCCGCCGCCCGTTCCTCGCTCGCGGCGACCTCGGTTCGGTTGACCGGGATCCCGCAGGCCGCGAGGAGCTCCTTGGACTCCGGCTCGGTCAGCCTACCCTTCTCGAGGCCCTGCCGGACCAGCTCGGCGAGGCGTTCGTGGTCGAACCGCACGTAATGGGCGTGCTTCGGTGGGATCTCCTGGAGCGCCTTCAGGTTCTCGGCGTACTCGCGGAGGTGCATGAAGGCGCGGATGGCCTGCTCCGGGGTGTTGTACGTGGGGATGCCGGCCTCGTTGAGGACGGCCCTTCCCTTCTCCACGTCCACCCCCCCGATCCAGGAGGCGAACACGGGGTGGGTGTGTCCCTCCACGGCCCGGGCCAGGCTCCGGGCCGCCTCGGCCGGGTCGGTCATGGCCTGGGGATTGAGAATGACCAGCAGACCCTCCGTTCCCGGGTCCTCCAGGCAGACCTCGACGGCCGCGGCATACCGTTTCGGCGTGGCGTCCCCCAGGAGGTCCACGGGGTTTCCTCCGCTCCAGTGGGGAGGCAGCACGCCGTTCAGGCGCTCGATCGTGTCCGGCTTCAGGGGGGTGAGATCCAGGCCGCTCTCGGACAGGGCGTCGGCCGCCATCACCCCGGGGCCTCCGGCGTTGGTGATCACCGTCACCCGGGAGCCCCGCGGCCGCGGCTGCTTGGCCAGGAGCTCGGCGCAGTCGAACAGCTCCCCGATGGTCTTCACCCGGACCACGCCCGCCCGTCTGAACGCGGCGTCGTACGCGTCGTCCTCACCCGCCATGGCCCCGGTGTGCGATGAAGCGGCCTGGGCCCCGGCCCGGCTTCTCCCGGACTTGAGGACCACGATGGGCTTGACCCGGGAGACGGCCCGGGCGGCGCTCATGAACTTCCGAAAGCGCTTCAGGTGCTCCACGTAGAGGAGGATGCTCTGGACCTGGGGTTCGTCGCCCAGGTAGTCGATCAGGTCGCCGAAATCCACGTCCATCATGGAGCCGGTGCTGACGAAGTGGCTGAAGCCGATGTGCTCCTTCACGGAGAGGTCCAGGATGGCCGTGCAGAGGGCCCCGCTCTGGGAGACGAAGGCGAGCTTCCCTTCCTCCGGCATGTGGTTGGCGAAGCTGGCGTTCAGCTTGCACTTGGGGCAGAGGACCCCGAGGCAGTTGGGACCCACCACGCGGATCCCGCCCCGGCGCGCCTGCTCCTCGATGCGCTCCTCCAGGGCGAGCCCCTGCTCCCCGGTCTCCCGGCCGCCGGCCGAGATGACGATGGCCGCCTTGACGCCCTTCTCCACGCAAGCGCCCATCACGTCCGGTACCGTCGCGATGGGGGTGGCGATGACGGCCAGGTCCAGATCGCCCTCCACCTCGGTGACCGAGGGGTAGGCGCGCAGCCCGCCGACCTCCGACCGGTGGGGGTTGACCGGATGGATCGCTCCCGGAAACCCGCCCAGGAGGGCGTTCTGGATCAGGGCGCGGCCGATGCTCCCCTCTTTGTCGCTGGCGCCGACCACGGCCATGGCGTCGGGCTCGAAGATCTTGTCCAGGTTGTAGAGTCCCATCTCGGCTGTCCTCTGTTCGCGGTCGCTTCCGAATCCGGCCTGCACGACCCCGCGCGGCCCGGCCCGGCGCGCCCGGCCTGCGAATCCGTCAACTCCACCATCCTAGGCCGGGCCCGAAGCCCGGGCAATGGGGTGAATCCTGTAATGCGGCTCCGGCGGGGGATCGACCGAACCGGGGGAAAATACACGATCCACCCCATTCAGCCGGCGGGGTGCACCTGGTAGGGGTGGAGGGATCAATCGGAGACGAAGAAGGAGACGACATGAAGAAACCGCTGCTTTTGATTCCGCTCCTGATCCTGCTCGCCTTTCCGGCGGCCCCGGGCGGCGCGGAGGCCGGTGAACCCGCGGCCCTCCTCGCCGCTTCCGCGGAGAAGGCCTTCCGCGGGGGACAGCAGGTGGCGGTCGAGGTCCGCCTGACGGAGACCGGACGTCTTGAGGCCGAGATGACCTTTCGGGACGAGCTGGACCTTTCCGGGCTCTGCGCCGTGGCCCACTTTGCGCTCGAGGACGCCCGGGGCCGGATCCTGGAGGTCCACTCCCTGCCCCGGGCCTGCATCGCGGAGATTCGAGACTATCGAACGGTGCAGAACACCATCCACTGGGAGGGCGAGGTGGCGTCCACGGGCCACCTGAAGGAGGCCTCCTCCATCGAGATCAGGATCTTCTCCGCGGCCTCCGATCCACTGGCGGGAACGGATCCGGGAGCCGAGGAGCGGAAGGCGATCTTCCAATGAGGCCGGGCGCACGGAGCGGCCCGCGAACCCGCACACACGAGGATGAACCATGATCGACCCCAAAGACGTTCAGACGCTTCGGCGCCAGCTCGAGGAGAGGCGGGCGTCCCTCGTCAAGCTTCGAACCAGCCTGGGCGAGTCCTGGCGGGAGCTGCACACACCCGAGGTGGAGCCCGAGGAGTCCGGGCAGAAGGAGTGGACCGCCCAGGGTATCGACCAGCTGGACGCCCAGGCCGAGAAGGAGATCGAGAACATCGATCTCGCGCTCGGCGAGATGGAGACCGCCGGCTACGGCCGGTGCGACGCGTGCGGCGGCGAGATCTCCTTCCGGCGCCTGAAGGCCATTCCATGGACCCACCTCTGCTCCCGCTGCGCCGAGGCCGACCGCCCGAGCGAGACGGGAACGGAGGCCGGGATCGGGGGTGAGATGACGGGTCCGCCGGACCTCTCCTCCCTCTATCCCGACGCCTCCGACGAGGAGCTCAGAGAGGAGATCCTCGCCCGGCTCGGGGAGGAGGAGCGGCTGGACACCCAGGAGCTGGAGGTCTCGGTCCGAGAGGGCGTGGTGACCCTGGAAGGCGTGGTCCCCAGCGTGACGGAGCACCGCCGGCTCACGGAGCTCCTGGAGGGAATGGGCGTGGGCCGTGTGGAGGACCGCCTCACCGAGAACCCGCTCCTCTGGGAGAGGCCTGACCGGGCCGGGCCGCCTCCCTCCGGGAAGTCCGAGGAGGACGTGCTGCTTCAGGGGGAGGACGTGGATCAGGACACCTTCGAGTCCATGAAGGACGGCTCCTCCGCGCCGCCGCCGGACGCGCTGGTCCCGGAAAGCGAGGAGTGAGGGCCTCGCCGGCGGGCGGAGACCGCCCGCCGGTGTCCTGAATCAGTCGTACACGGATCGCATCCAGGCCGTACGCTTGTCGATCTGGATCCGGTCCACCAGGTCGCCGGCCTCCTTGGTCAGGATCTCCGCCTCGAAGACGTTCCCCTTGTCCTCGATCCCGCCGATCTTCAGGTTCGGGTTCCTGGACATGTCCAGGTACTCCTGGACCATGTCCCGGGCCTCCTCGCTGCCCAGCTCACGGTCCGTCCGCCCGTATCGGGGTCCACCGTACCAGTGGCGGTTCATCATGCCGGGTCCCATGCCGCCCCAGCGATGCATCATGCCCGGGCCCATGCCGCCCCACTGGGGCATCATGTGGGAGCCCGTGCCGTAGGTCCACCCCGGGCCCATGGGAGCCCCGCGGGCCATGTCCCCGCGATAGCCGTGATAGGAACCGCAGTAGGGACAGAACCATCCCTGCCCCTGGGGACCGGAGTACCCCGGCCCCCACCCCCCGCGCATCCCGGATCCGGGCTGGGCTGCGGCCCCACCGGCCCAGAAGAGAAGAGCGAGGCTCAACGCGCTGATGATCATGGCTTTCTTCATGCCGTTCCTCCTTTCCATGTTCGCAGTTCGTGCGGTCCCCACCGCGTCGCCCCGAGCGGGCGGTCCGGGAAGGACCGGCGTGACAATCGGCCTTGCCCCGATGGAATCACCGATGCCGCGGGCCGGGTATGGGGTTGATCGTGTATTTTCGGGGGAAGCCGGGGCGGGGGCGGCCGTTACGTGGGCACCCCGGCCGGACCCTCGCGCAGCCGGCGGAAAACCCGCAGCGGCAGGATCAGGCCGAAGAAGGGAATCATGTACATGGCCGCCAGGGTGGGCTCGATGGGGCTGAAGAACCGGGCCGCGAACACGATCACGAGCACGTTGTTCATGTTCCCGAGGCTCACGGCCGCGGCGAGACGGTCGTCCAGGGGGTCCCGCCAGGTGACGAGGAGGCCGACGGCCAGGTAGATCACCGCCAGGATCACCGCCAGCCCCGTGGCCACGGCGATGGTGGCCGGCTTCTGGTGGAAGAACTCGGAGTAGCGGGAGAAGACCGCCAGGTTGATCATGGCGAAGACCGCCAGGGAGATGGGAAACCGGCGGCGGTCGATCCTCTCCAGGAGGCGCGGCACGGTGCGCCGCAGCAGCTCCACGGCCGCAACCGGCACGAAGATCACCAGGGCCAGCATGCGGATCATGGCCGCCAGGGAGAGGGTCATGGCCTCCTCCGAGAGGACCTTGACCAGCACCGGCAGGGTGAACGGGACCAGGGGCGAGGTCACCACCACCAGGACCAGGACCCGGGCGCTGTTCGCACCCACCAGGCTCGAGATGAACGGGGCCACCACGCCCGTGGAGATCCCGGTCAGCAGAAGGGCCCCCAGGGCGTACTCCGGAAAGGCCCAGCGGAACAGGAGGAACACCGCCACCGGGAGCAGGACGATCTTGACCGCGGCGAGCAGGAAGATGCCCCGCCATCCCGTGCGAACCGCCTCCCAGATGTCCTCCATCCGAATGGGAAGGAGGCTGATGAAGAGGAGCAGCATCATGAGGTAGAGGGGAAACGGCTGGAACAGCGCGCCGAAGTCGGGCGCCAGGATCCCCGTCATCATGGAGGAGAAGAGCACCAGCAGCAGGATGAGGTCGTTGAGTCTGATCATGGGCTCGCGTTACCCCTTTCCGGTCCTTTCGGCCAGGAGATACGCGTCCGGCTCCAGCCGAGCGAAGATGGCCGCGCCGGGGCAGGGGGCCACCAGCTTCCGGGCGTGCTCCGCACCGACGACCTGGAACAGCTCGAGGCAGCAGGAGCAGAGGAGGGCGCTCCGCTGGATGGAGTAGGGGACCACCCCGCCCCCCTCGCGGACGAAGAACCGGGGCTTCAGGAAGTTGGCGTGGTTGGCCGTGTGAACGAGGTAGAGCGCCTCCCAGCCGTCCACCTCGGCTCCCAGCCGGCGCGCCCAACGCAACTGGATGCGCCGCTCGGTCTCGCTCGCCCGGGGCCAGCCCGGGGGAAGGCGCTCCAGGAAGGAGGGGTCCGCCGTCATGGCCTCCATCTCCTCGCGCCCTGCGTGCTCCGGCGGGCTGAAATCGGCCCGGGTGATCCTGCCCGCGGCCTCCTCCTCGTACCCCTCGAGGGGAAAGGAGCTGACGACGAGAAACAGGCCGTTCCGGTGGGAGCTCCGGTACCAGCTCCCCTGGCGGCCGCACGTGTCCGCCCAGACCTCGGGCGCCACGCTCGAGATGCGGTTGATCTCGTCGAGCGGCGTGCAGACCACCCCCTTGGCCGACTTGAGGCGCACCCCCCGGCCCGCCAGGTCCGCCCTCAACCGGGCCTCCCGCTCCGGCGTCATCCAGTAGATCCACTTCTCGTAAACCTTCCCCGGTTTCAATGCGGGTCCCCTCCTTCCCTCTCCGCCGCCCGGCGCTCACCGTGAAAACGCCATTGCATTTTGCCCGCGCTGTTATATCCTGCTTGATACAAAACGGGGCCCGGTCCCGTCGAACCGCGGGCGTCCATCAGGGTAGCGGTTGTTGGACCTCGTGAAAAGGGAGATTTCCAACACCTTGTTCTTTCAGCTGAAAACCGTCGAAGAGATCCTGGAAACCGTCGAGGGGCTCGACGCCCCGGCCGACGAGGCCGAGGTCTCCCTGGCCGACGCCCCGGGCCGCGTCCTGGCCCGCGACCTGATCTCCCCGGAGGCCCTCCCCGGGTTCGCGCGATCCTCCATGGACGGGTTCGCCGTCCGGGCCCGGGACACCTTCGGGGCGACGGAGAGCCTGCCCGCCCTCCTGGAGATCGCAGGCGACGTGGCCATGGGGACGGATGCGCGGTGCCGGATCGGACCGGGACAGGCGGCGCGCATCGCCACCGGCGGCATGCTCCCCGAGGGCGCCGACGCGGTGGTCATGGTGGAGTACGCCCAGGTCCTGGACGATCGGACCGTCGAGCTCTCCCGGGCGGTCTCCCCCCTGGAGAACGTCATCGGTCCGGAGGACGACGTTCGAAAAGGGGACACCGTTCTTGCCGCGGGGACCCGCCTGCGTCCCCGGGAGCTCGGTGTCCTGGCCGGGCTCGGCGTGGAGCGCGTTTCGGTGCTCCGGGTCCCCGTCGTCGCCGTGGTCTCCACGGGCGACGAGATCGTCCCCGTCGACCGCAAGCCCCGGCCGGGGCAGGTGCGGGACATCAACGGCCACACCCTGTGCGCCTTCTGCACCCGGCTCGGGGCGGAGGCCCTCGGCCTGGGGATCGTACCGGACCGCTTCGACCGGCTGAGGGAACGGCTGGTCGAGGGACTGGATCGGGCCGACTCGGTCTGGATCTCCGGCGGGAGCTCCGTGGGGACCCGGGACCTCACGGTCCAGGTGCTGGAGTCGATCGACGGCATGGAGATCCTGGCCCACGGGGTCTCCATCAGCCCGGGCAAGCCCACCATTCTGGCGCGTCGGCACCGCAGCACGGTCTGGGGGCTCCCCGGTCACGCCGCCTCCGCCCTGGTGGTGGCGGAGGTCCTCCTGGGACCGTTTCTTCGAAGAATCGGCGGAGAACGCCCGGGCACCCTGCCGCCTTACGGAGCGGTGGAGGCCGAGCTCGGCCGGAACATCGAGTCCGCCCCGGGCCGCGACGACTTCATCCGCGTCCGGCTGATCGGGAAGGACGGGCGGCTGGTCGCGGACCCGCTCTTCGGGAAGTCCGGGCTCATCTCGCCCCTGGCCCGGGCGGACGGGCTCGTTCGGGTGGGCCGGTTCACCGAGGGGCTCTATCAGGGAGAGCGCGTCACCGTCCGCCTGTTCGTCGCGTGACCGCAGATGGAGAAGGCATGAAACGAAACGTCTACCTGGCCATGAAACCCCTCGAGGAGGCCCGGACCCTGTTTCTGGACCGATTTCGGGAACGGACGACCGAGGCCGAGCCCGTCCCCGTGGACGAGGCCCTGGGCCGCGTCACCGCAGAGCCCGTCTTCGCCCGGATGTCCGCGCCCACCGAGCACGCCGCGGCCATGGACGGCATCGCCGTGCGCGCCCGGGAGACTTACGGCACCACGGAGCTGGAGCCGAGGACCCTCGAACTGGGAAGCGACGCCCTCTGGATCAACACGGGGCAGACCCTGCCCCCGGGTTTCGACGCCGTGATCATGGTGGAGAAGCTCCACCAGCCGGACGAGCGCCGGGTGGAGATCCGGGCGCCCGCCCATCCCTGGCAGAACGTGCGCAAGGTGGGAGAGGACATCGTGGCCACCCAGCTCCTCCTGCCGCGGAACCACCGGGTCCGCCCTCCGGACCTGGGCGCCCTCATCTCGGGCGGCGTGTTCGAGGTGAAGGTGCGAAGGAGGCCCGAGGCGGCCGTCCTCCCCACGGGCTCCGAGCTCGTCCGCCACGCGGACCTGAGCGACGACCTCCGGGTGGAACCGGGCCGCATCGTCGAGTACAACTCCGTCATCCTCTCGGGGCTCATCCGTGAGAGCGGGGCCCGGCCCAGGGTGTGGGACATCGTGCCGGACCGGGAGGACCGGATCCGCGAGGCGGTGCTGGAGGCCGTCCGCTCCGATGCGGACGTGGTGATCGTCAACGCGGGCTCCTCGGCCGGAAGCAAGGACTACACGGCCCGCGTGATCGCCGAGCTCGGGGAGATCCTGGTCCACGGCGTGGCCATGATGCCGGGGAAGCCCACCATCCTGGGCGTGGTGGAGGACAAGCCCGTTGTGGGGAACCCGGGGTACACCGTCTCGGCCGCCCTCTCCTTCGAGCAGTTCGTCCGCCCCCTCCTGCTGGGGCTCCAGGCCCTGCCCCGAACCGCACCCCGGACCCTCCGGGTGCACCCCTCGCGGGACATTCCCTCCAGGCCCGGCATCGACGAGTTCGTGCGCGTGAACATCGGCCGCATCGGCGACCGGGCCGTGGCCACCCCGCTCCCGAGGGCCGCCGGCTCCATCACCACCCTGACCCGGGCCGAGGGGATCCTGCGGATCCCCGCCCTCTCCGAGGGGGTGGGGCAGAACGAGGCCGTGGAGGCGGAGCTGCTCGTCCCCGACGAGGAGCTGGACAAGACCGTCGTCGTCATCGGCAGCCACGACATCACCATGGACCTCCTGGCGGACGAGATCCGCCGGCGGGGCCGGGACCTCCGCGTCTCCTCCGGGCACGTGGGGAGCCTGGGCGGGCTGCTGGCCCTCCGGAAGGGAAACGCCCACCTCTGCGGGACCCACCTCCTGGACCCCGAGACCGGCGACTACAACGTACCGTACATCCTTCGGTACCTCGCGGGGCTTCCGGTGGCCCTGTTTCGCATGGTGGGCCGCGAGCAGGGCCTGATGGTCGCCAGAGGCAACCCCAAGAACATCCGGCGCCTGGAGGATCTCGCCCGCGGGGACGTCTCCTTCGTGAACCGACAGGCCGGCTCCGGCACCCGCGTGCTCCTCGATCACCAGCTGGGGAGGGCCGGCATCGACCCGGCCTCCATACCGGGATACGACCACGAGGAGTACACCCACATGACCGTGGCCGTGGACGTGCTGAGCGGTGCGGCCGACTGCGGCATGGGCATCCTCGCCGCGGCCAGGGCGCTGGACCTCGACTTCATCCCCGTGGTAGAGGAGCAGTACGAGCTCGTCGTCCCCAGGAGAGAGCTCGAGCAACCGAACATCGCCCTCCTCCTGGAGACGATCCGCTCGCCGGGCTTTCGCGAACGGGTCGCCGCCCTGGGCGGGTACGACCCCTCCAGGAGCGGTGAGCTCCGCGCCGAGCTGGGATGACCGGGCCGGCGCCCGGCGGGCTCCGCTACCGAGGCGAATGCCCGGCTCCACCCCTCGAGGAGGACCGTGAACCGGTCGGATCGACGACAACAGGGAGGCAGTCATGGTGAAGCTCAAGCTGAAATCCCGGCAGTGGATCGTGAACGAGCGGGGCGAGATGGTCATGGGCGAGGGCAGAAAGAAGATTCTGGAGACCATCGAGGAGACCGGGTCCATCAACCAGGCGGCCAAACGGCTGAAGATGTCCTACAAGGGGGTCTGGAGCCGGATCAAGGCCACGGAGAGCCACGTGAACGCCCGGCTGGTGCGCTCGGACGGCAAACGCGGGTCCTACGTGACCGAGGAGGGCAAGGACCTCCTCCGCAAGTACACCCGGCTCAAAGACCGGTGCCTGGAGGCCGATGACCGGATCTTCCAGTCCGTTTTCGAGTAGCCCGGCCGTGGAACGCACCCTCCCTCCCGTCGTGGCCGTGGTCGGCTTCTCCGATTCAGGAAAGACCTCCCTGATGGTCGATCTCATCCCGGAGATGCGGAGCCGCGGCCTTCGCGTGGGCACCATCAAGCACCACGCCCACGAGCTCGAGGTCGACCTCCCCGGCAAGGACACCTGGAAGCACCGCCGCGCGGGGGCCGACGGCACCATCCTGTCCACCCCGTCCCACATCGCCGTGATCCGTAACGCGGACCACGACCACTCCCCGCTGGAGCTGGCCGGGTACCTCTCCGACATGGACCTCCTGCTGGCCGAGGGCTACAAGAACGCCCGTCTTCCCAAGATCGAGGTCCATCGGGCCGACCTCGGCCGACCTCCCCGCTGCCTGGACGACCCGTTTCTCCTGGCCCTGGTCACGGAGGCCGACCTTCCCGGGTCGGCCGTCCCCCGCTTCCACCCCGGGGACGCCCCCGGCCTCGCCCGCTTCCTCCTCCGGCGCCTCGGTCTTCGGCCTTGACGGGCGGGCTTTCCGGTCCCGCCCCCGCGCTTTTCACGGCCAAATAGTGCTTGCATGCGGAATCATGGGATATTAGAACTAGGGCTCGTCGAACGAACGCCCGCCGGCCTGGAAGCAGGCGGCCTGTGGTCCATTCCCAAGCGCGCTCGAAGGATGCCGAGATGATCCCGATGTCGATCCAGCCCCTGGTCCTCCCGGTCGGGGCCGTGGGAACGGGGATCGGCGGCGACGTCCTCCAGATGGTCGTCAACGCCGGTCTGATGGTGAAGTTCGTCATGCTGATCCTGCTCCTGTTCTCCGTGGTCTGCTGGGCGATCATCTTCATGAAGTGGCGTCTCTTCCGGAAGGCCCGGGCCGAGTCCGACTACTTTCTCGAGCGTTTCTGGGAGGGAACGGAGTTCGGGAAGCTGCTGAACGAAACGGCCGAGCTGGGCTTCAGCCCCATCGCGCAGCTGTTCCGGGCCGGGTACGCGGAGTTCCGACGGGTGCGCAAGCTCAACGCCCCGCCCTCCGGCAGCGGGGAGGAGACCATCCGCCCCGTGCTCGACCAGGTGGAGCGCGCGCTGCGCCGCACGGGCACCCAGCAGGCGAGCCGCATGGAGAGAACCATCTCCTTTCTCGCCACCACGGGCAACACCGCGCCCTTCATCGGCCTCTTCGGAACGGTCTGGGGGATCATGGAGTCCTTTCACGGGATCGGCCTCCGCGGCTCGGCCAGCCTGGCCGTGGTCGCACCCGGCATCTCCGAGGCGCTCATCGCCACGGCCGCAGGCCTTGCGGCGGCCATACCGGCGGTGGTGGCCTACAACTACTTCAGCCGGAGGGTCGCGGTGTTCACCTCGGAGATGGACACCTTCGCCTCGGACCTCCTGAGCGTCATCGAACGGCAGCACCTGAAGCAGCAGGCCTCTTCCCGGGAACGCTGAGGAGGCGCCTCTCGTGATGACCAACGGCGGAAAGCGGCTCATGTCCGACATCAACGTCACGCCCTTCGTGGACGTGATGCTGGTGCTGCTGATCATCTTCATGGTCACCGCGCCCATGATGATGCAGGGTGTGGAGGTGGACCTTCCCCAGACCACCACGAAAAGCATCAAGACCAAGGAGGAGCCGCTTTTCCTGAGCATCAACAAGCAGCGGGAGATCTTTCTCGAGCAGGACCGGATGAAGCTGGAGGACCTGGAGGACAAGATCCGGGCCATCAGCAAGTACCGCCGGGACAAGGGCATCCTGCTGCGGGCGGACCGGGACGTCCCCTACGGGTTCGTCATCCAGGTGATCTCCAGGCTCAAGCGGGCCGGGGTGGAGAACCTGGGCATGGTCACGGAACCCGAGGACTGACGGGCGCCGGAGTCTACGGGCCGGGAACGCGGAAACATGCCTCAAACGTGGGAAAACAGGGAAGCGTTCGATTCGGACGGGATGCGGTGGAGCCCCGTGGTGATCCTGTCCGTGCTGTTCCACGTGGCCCTCTTCTCCCTGATGTTCCTCGTGCCGGACTCCTTCTCCATCCGCAGGCCCGACCGGCCGGGAACGGTGTACGAGGTGCAGCTCGTGGAGATGCCCGGGGATCGGGGGACCGGGAAGAAGAAGACCGCCGCGGCCGAGCCGAAGGCGCCCGCTCCGAAAAAGGAGGTCCGGAAAGCCGCCCCCGTACCGGCCCCGAAGCCGGCCAAGCGCATCGCCGAGGTCAAGCGGGAGAAAAAGCCGGTGGTCGTGGCCAAGAAGACGGTCCGAAAGGAGACCACCCCGGTGAAGAAGCGGGAGGCTTCCCCCTCCGAGCTCATCGATCGAGCCATCTCGAAGATCGACCGCAAGGTCCAGTCCGAGAAGACGCCGCCCCCTTCGAAAAAGCCCGAGACCGAGGGCGGCCACCTGGAGCGCGCCCTGGCCGACATCGAGTCGAGGGCGGGGCGGCGGGCGGAGAGCGGGACGGGCCGGCCCGGCGCGGGCGGCGTCATGGGCACCGTGATGCAGATCTACAAGGCCAACATCACCCAGTGGATTGCGGGCAACTGGTCCTACCCCGCGGCCCTCGACCCCGAAGGAAACCCGGAGGCCACGGTCCTGCTCGATGTGAAGCGGGACGGCACCATCCTCTCGAGCCGGTTCGTGAACCGCTCGGCCAACGCCGTCTTCGACGAGTCGGTCCTCCGGGCGGTGGAACGCTCGAACCCCCTGCCTCCCTTTCCGGAGGCGTACAACAAGAGCCGAGATGAAATCGAGATCCGTTTCAACCTCGACGAGCTGCAGAAGGGCTGAGCCCGCCCTGTTGATCGGGATCCTCTGGGCGGCGCTCCTGCTTCTGCCGGGCCCCGCATCGGCCCGGATCTTCATCGACATCAACGCGCCGGCCGTCCAGCGGCTCCAGATCGCCGTCCCCGCCTTCAGCACCCGCGCCTCCGCAGCGGCGGAGCCCGGGTTCGGGGAGAAGCTCGCCGACGTGGTCGCCAACGACCTGGAGCTCAGCGGGTACTTCGTGTCCATCGAGGAGGAGGCCTTTCTCCCCGGGGCGGTCGAGGAGGCCGCCAGGGACGACATTCAGTTCAAGGACTGGTCCATGATCGGGGCCGAGCTGCTCCTCGCCTGCACCTACAGCGCCATCGGCCAGAACCTGGAGCTGGAGGTCCGGCTCTACGACGTGTTTCGTGCGAGGAGGGTCTACACCAAGCGGCTCCTGGGAAAACGCAACGACTACCGGACCCTGATCCATCGGCTGAGCAACGAGATCATCTACCTGCTGACCGGTCAGAAGGGCATGTTCCTCTCCCGCCTGGCCTACGTCAACCGCCTCCAGGGGAAGGAGGAGGTCTACAAGGAGATCTTCACCTGCGACGTGGACGGCCACAACGCCGAGCAGCTCACCTACGACAAGAGCATCTCGCTCCTGCCGCGGTGGTCGCCGGACGGGAAAAAGCTCCTCTACGTCTCCTACAAGGACGGTGGCCCGATGCTCTACCTGAAGGAGCTCGGCACGGGGGTGGACCGCCGGATCTCGGCGCGCAAGGGGTTGAACATCGGGGCGGACTGGGCGCCCGGGGGCAAGAAGGTCGCCCTCACCCTCAGCCACGGGGACAACCCGGACATCTACACCATCGACCTGCAAGGGAACATCCTGGACCGGCTGACGAGGCACTGGGGCATCGACGTCTCCCCCGCCTACTCGCCGGACGGCCGGAGGATGGCCTTCGTGTCCAACCGCTCGGGCTCCCCGCAGATCTACGTCCGCGATCTCGAGAGCGGCGAGGAGAGGAGGCTCACCTTCGAGGGCAAGTACAACACCTCCCCCTCGTGGTCCAGCTTGAACCGGATCGCCTTCTCCGGAATGAACGGCGGCCGGTTCGACATCTTCACCATCAACGACGACGGGACCGGGTTGCAGAACCTGACCCGGGGGCAGGGCAACAACGAGGACCCCTGCTGGTCCCCGGACGGGCGCTACCTCGCCTTCAGCTCGAACCGGGCGGGGGGGTACCACCTCTACCTGATGACCGCGGGCGGGCGGAACCAGACGAGGATCACCTTCCAGAAGGGGGAGCAGACCTCCCCCAGCTGGTCGGACGACTGAACCCCTTTTTTTGTCCGGCGAGTGCCCGGAATCACGAGACCGTCCGGCAAAAAAAGTCACCACGCTGCATCTTAAATTCTTGAATCCAAAACAGGAAAGTGGTAAAGGTAAGGTGCTTTGGTTCCGGCATCGATTCCTGGTTTGACATCGCAAGCGTGTACATCACCAACAAATATTTATCAGGAGGGATATAGAGGATGAAGAAGAAAGCACTGTTCGTCTGGATGGTCCTGGTCATTGCCTGTTCCTCGCTCTTGCTGATGACCTCGTGTGCGAAAAAACAGATCGGCGCCGGCCAGGCCGAGGGCATGCAGGAACAGCCCGCCGCAGAGGAGACGGAAGGAAAGGTTCCCTCCGACGAAGGGTACGCTGAGCGGGAAAAACAGCGGCAGGCCGAGCTGGAGGCCCTTCGCCAGAAGCAGCTCGAGATCGACGCCTTCGAGTCCGTGAACATCTACTTCGATTTCGACAAGTCCGAGCTGAAGCCGGAGGCGCAGATCGCACTCAAGAACAAGGCCGCCTGGCTCGAGGAAAACCCGGACTACTCCGTCCGCATCGAGGGGCACTGCGACGAGCGGGGCACCAACGAGTACAACCTGGCGCTGGGTGAACGGCGCGCCAATGCCGCGGCCAACTTCCTCATGAGCTTGGGGATCTCCGGGGACCGGATCCGAACCATCAGCTACGGCGAGGAAAGGCCGGCCGACCCGCGTCACAACGAGACGGCCTGGGCCCGGAACCGCCGTGACGAGTTCAAGCTGTTCAAGTAGGCTTCGCCCCCCGGGACCCTTCCCGCTGCGGCCCCCGCGATTCGACGCCCCCCGGAGGGCCCGAAGACCGAAGGTGGTGCCGGCCGCAACCGACCCGGGTCCCGACGTCCGAATCCGCCCACGGGGTGCCGGTCCGTCGTCGCGAGAGACCGGCACCCTGTGCCGGACGGCCTCGCGGGAGCCGGTCAGCCGCCGCTGGGGACGGAAGCACCTGTTGATATTCCAAGGGCGGATCTCAAGCCTTCAGGCCACTCACGGCTCCATCGGGGACGCTCAATTCATGGCACGACTTCGCATCCGGCTCCTGCCGGCCCTCTCCTGTCTGCTGCTCACCTCCTGTGTCTACGACCAGGAGATGTCCTACTTCAACAACCAGATCACCTCCCTGAACCGCAGGGTCTCCACCCTCGAGGAGTCCGCGGGGCCTTCCAAGCTCGACGCCCTCCAGTCCAGCCAGGCGCGCCTTCAGCTGGAGATCGACCAGCTCAAGACCACCTTGAGCGAGCTGTCGGGCCGCACGGAGGACAACGAGCATCTGGTCCGGCGGATCGTGGAGCAGGACCTGAGCGAGCTGGACGCCCTGAAGGCGCGCATCGAGGAGCTGGCCGAAAGGCTGGACCGGATGGAGCGCATGATCCGCCAGCAGCAGCAGTACTTGGGCCTCGAGCCTCCCGAGGAGCCCGCCCCGGCCGCGGAGGCCGCAACGCCTCCAGAGGCCGAACCCGCCCCGGCCCGTCCCGCATCCCCTCCCGCCGAGGGTCCGGCCGCCCCGGAGGAGGCTCTGCCCTCCGGAGAGATCGAGCTGTACGAGCACGCCCTCGGTCTCTACCGCGAGGGAAAGCACGAGGAGGCGCGGCGGACCTTCCGTACCTTCCTGGACCGGTACCCCAAGTCCGACCGGGCGGACAACGCCCACTTCTGGATCGGGGAGGCCCACATGGCGCTCGAGGAGTACGAGCAGGCCATTCTCGCCTACCAGAACGTGATCAAGGACTACCCCAAGGGGAACAAGGTGGCGAACGCCATGCTCCGCCAGGCCGTGGCCTTCCTGGAGATCGACGACAAGACGAGCGCCCGTCTTCTCCTCAAGAAGATCGTCAAGGAGCACCCCGGCACGAGCGAGGCCGAGCTGGCCCGAAAGAAGCTCGAGGCCCTGTAGACCCCACCCTCTCCGCTGCACCCCGGACGCCTTTTCGATGGAAAACGGAAGTCAGGGGGCGTCCGCGCGCGGTCAGCCCTCGTCCGGGGAGGAGGGTCTGCGGAACCCCCGGTGGATCACATACCTTTCGTACCCGGCGATGATGTCCCTGCGGCTGATCACCCCGACCACCCGGCGGGCGCCGGGCCCGTCGATGACGGGCAGGATGGCGTAGTCCCCCTGGCTGATGCGGCTGAGGGCCAGAAAGAGGTTGTCGTCGGCGGTCACCGTGACCACCTGCTTCGTCGCGAAATCGGAGGCCTTCAGGGTCGTGAGCTCCTCCGAGAGAGGGTAGTGCTCGATGTCCGAGAAGGACATCACGCCGGTGAGGCGGCCTTCGGCGTCCACCAGGGGAAAGCTCCGGTGCTTGCTCCGAAAGAAGAAGTCGTGGAGCTCGTCCGCCGGCATGTCCTCCCGGATCGTCCCGGGCCGTTCGTTCATGGCGTCGCGGACCCGGATGGTCTTGAGCTGCGAGACCTCCCGGTCCGACTCGATGTTGATGCGGTGGAGGCCCGACTTGATCGTGTCCACCCGCTGGTTGTAGTACTGGATCACCTCCCGGCGGTCGAGCATCCCCAGGAGGACGCGGGGGTCGTCCTCCCGCACCACCGGCAGCTGCCGGATGTTTCGACCGGTGAACTTCTTCAGCACCTCGTTCAGATCCTCCGACGGGGTGGTGGCGATGATCTCCGTGGTGGCGATGTCCTTCATGAGGACCAGGTCGCCGATCTCCTGGTTGAAGAGCACGCTGCGAATGTCGTTGATCGAGAAGATCCCGGTCAGGTGCTTGTCCTCGTCCACAACAGGGAAGTAGTGCTGCTGGGTCGAGCTGAACACCCGCCTGAACGCGCTGAAGGGCATGTTCTCCGGAATCATCTCCACCTTTCGGACCTGGGGCATGAGCTCCTTGACCCGGATCGCCCCCAGCACGTCCACGAAGAAGTCCCCCAGGTGCGCGTTGGAGTCCACCCGCGATGAGACCTGCCTCTCGTAGATGGTGAAGCGCCGCGACAGCAGAAAGGCCAGCGAGCAGACGAGGAGGCTGGGCAGCAGGAGGTGGTAGGAGTTGGTCATCTCGCTCACGAAGATGATCGTCGAGATGGGGGTGTTGGACACGGCCGCGAAGAACCCCGCCATGCCCACGATGACGAAGGCGCCCGGCTGGGTGACCACCCCGGGCACGAGGGCGTGAAAGATCCGACCCACGGCACCGCCGAAGGCACCGCCGATCACCACCGAGGGACCGAACACACCGCCGCTCCCGCCCGACCCGATGGAGAAGGACGTGGTCAGGATCTTGCCGAAGGCCAGTCCCAGGAGGAAGAGCGTCGGCAGCTGGTTGTCCAGGGCCAGCTGGGCGAAGCCGTAGCCGAAGGCCAGGGTCTGGGGCAGGAAGAACCCGATCAGGCCGGTCAAGAGCCCGCCCACGGCGGGCTTGAGGTGGTTCGGGATGGGGACGTGCCGGGAGAAGAACCGCTGCACCCCGTAGAAGCTCTTGACGTACAGCGCCCCCCCGCCCACGAGGACGAAGGCCAGCACGACGTAGGGGCCGAGCTCCAGCGGGTTCCTGAACACGAAGTCCTGGGACTCGAACAGGGAGCCCCACCCGAACACCAGGCAGAACAGGCAGTAGGCCACCACGGAGGAGATGCCGGCCGGGATGATCACCTCGGACTCGAACTCGGGCTCCTTGTACAGGACCTCCGCCGCGAACAGGGCCCCGGCCAGGGGGGCCCGGAAGATGCTCCCCACCCCGGCCCCCATGCCGGCGGCCAGCATGATGCGCCGGTCCCGGTCCGAGAGCTTGAGACGGGTCGCCAGAAAGGATCCGAACCCGGCCCCGATCTGGGCGATGGGGCCCTCGCGGCCGCCCGACCCCCCGGAGGTGAGGGTCACGGCCGAGGCGAGGGTCTTGATGACGGGGATGCGGCCGCGGATGAGCCCGCCGCGGTTGTGGTAGGACTCGATGGCCGCGTCCGTCCCGTGTCCCTCGGCCTCCGGGGCGAAGGTGTAGACGAGCCACCCGCTGATGACGCCCCCGATGGCCGGCAGGAAGAGGAGCATCCACCGCCGGAACGGAACGCCCGCAGGCTGGAACAGGTGGTGCTCTCCCGCGGGGGCCGGCGGCCGGTACCCCGCCATGAGCTCCATGAAGCCGTAGGAGCCGAGCTGGCACAGGTAGTGGAAGACGATGGATCCCAGACCGGCGATGATGCCGATCAGGACGTAGTAGAACATCCGCTTCCCCGCCATGCTCAAGCGTGGGTCGCGCCATGCCCTTCGGAGCAGCTGAACCATCCGGGGAACCTCGAGCCGGGGTCTGCGCAAGCGGG
>Ga0207797_1001113_pt1 | contig 19877 bp, 18 predicted proteins | sample PRCRCaboRojoPR_6_FD_187275 | JGI IMG/M metagenome (GOLD analysis project Ga0207797, IMG submission 187275) | Marine sediment microbial community from Cabo Rojo, Puerto Rico - PR CR 10% Liquid 1 (SPAdes) | ecosystem: Environmental > Aquatic > Marine > Coastal > Sediment | place: Cabo Rojo, Puerto...
AATCGTTAATAGTACCTATTCGCTAGCCGATCTTAGGACTAACCAAAAGTACTTGAGCCAAGTCGCACATCTCATTTTAGTGCTGGGTCAATTTTTCGTTTTTCAAATTTGGGGTTAACTTTACAATTGTATTTTTATATGCCCCGCCCTGTGGGCGGGGAGTTTGACTTATATGCTGGAGGAAGGCGGGTGGATCCAGGAGCTACCGAGATGGTAGGTGAAACGAGGGATATATACCCGCCTCCCCCAGTCAGTTCATATCTTGATGTCACGTCGCGGTGTCGAAAATCTTCCACAATAATCATAAATTAATACCGTTAAACAAAAAGGACTTTTACTTCGTAACTTACCCTAATTGATCACCCTGGGGAGTGAATTGGGTTTCGATCGGGGAAGAAAATGGTCTTCGAAAATCCGGATACGAGACCCCGACTTTAATAAAAGCTCTCCCAAACACGGTACGTCCAACGTATATTGACGTACGGTCGTAACAAACCGTGGGAACTAATGATGGCAATCAGAGCAGGAAAACAAATAATCTTTCCTAAAAAAATGAATCCTGTCGGATAGTCAACGCGCTATTCTCCCGGAGGTCGTATCTGTTGAAAATCCTCCTTTGCCATTGGATTTGGCCGAGTAATTAAGGATAATATTATATATTGAAAAATAGTTGAAACTCCTTATCTGTAAAGGAGGAGCGTAAGTAGGTTTATTTTAGAATATCGTTTTCCGGTTAACGGGGCAATCTTTTCTCTTTTCGGAGGATAAAGCAATGAAGGAAGACGTGGAAGAGGTAATAGAGTGGCAGGAATGGTTCGATCAGCTCGGGGATCCGCTGTTCGTCGTTGATTACGACCATAAAATACTGAAGTCCAATAAAGCCGCGGCCGAATTTCTGAGTCAAGAACCCCGCCCCAAGGGACGGGGTTTGTAGAAAAACAGATTTAAGGACGGACCTTGTTCTTTTACAAAAGAAGACCCAGCACTCAAATGAGGAAAGCTGCCCGGCCCAAGAAATCGTTAATTGTGTACCTATACGCTGGACAATCCTGGGCCCAAGCTACGGTACTTGAGCCAAGTTGCACATCTCATTTGAGTGCTGGACAAAAACCAGCCGATTCATCCCCGGAGCGAGCTCCGGGTCTTTCTCTGCAAGTTTTGGTAAATCCAAGGAAGAGATTGAGGGAAGCCGATGCTTTCAGGTGGTCCACGATAGCGCTGAACCTCCGGAAAAATGCCCGCTTGACGTATGTATTGAAGAAAATAGAGAAGTAGAGGAAGAGTTCTACGAACCCCACCTCGACAGGCATGTCCGAGCAAAGATATTTCCCGGCAAGTCTCCCGAAGGGGGGCGAGATCCGGGATACTGCACTCACCAGCTCCAGGATATTACGGAAGAGAAGAGAAGGATTGAAGAGCTGGAATCGTTCCCGAAGCGAAACCCCCACCCGATTATGGAGTGGAACCGTGAGATGGAGCTTACCTTTGCCAACGAAGCCGCGGAAAGACTTTTCCGTAACGGGTCTCCGCGTGCTTTAGAAGGAGGCAAGGGTTGTCTGGAAGACGAACTACCCCGGATAAGAGAGGAGATTAAATCGCCGTCTAGGGTGAATTTCCAATCCAGGGGAGAAACCGAAAGCCCCCAGCTATACAGGGAATTTACCTGTATAGGCGAGGACCAGAAGCGCGTCTACGGATTCTACTTCCATTACGTTCCGACCAAGGAATCTATACGAGCCTACGGGTTCGAAGTGACTAAGCGGCATCAGTCGGAAAGGGAGTTAAGGAGGACAAACGAAGACCTGGAGTTGCTGATAAGGGTAAATCACCTGTTAACCAGAGTGGATGAGCAGTCGGAGCTTCTGGATCGAGCCTGCAGGGAAATAACGGGCGTTCGCGATTATCCGCTCGTATGGGTGGGGCGCAAGGACGGAGGGCCGGAAAAACGGGTAATACCGGTAGCTAGCTCTGGCTTTGAAAAGGATTACCTGGAAGACCTCGTCGTCCGATGGTCGGAAGACGAGCTTGGCCAGGGTCCAACCGGCAGGGCAATAAGGAAGAACGAAGCTCAGGTACAGGAAAGGATTTCCAGTGAGAAAGATGAAAGTTACAGTCCCTGGAAAGATAAAGCGGAAGCGCACGAATTTTCCGCCTCGATAGCGCTACCGATTCCCCGAGGGGAGGACGGAGATGTATTCGGGGCTCTGAATATCTATATACAGAACAAAAAAACTGTTTCCGCTTCCCAGGTAAAATTACTGCAGGAACTGGCGAACGACCTGGGGTACGGCCTGCAACATATTAAAACCCAGAACGAACTTCGAGAAATGACGATAGGAACGCTGGAGGCACTCTCGAGAACGGTGGAGGCAAAGGACAAATACACCGGCGACCATATCGATCGGGTCAAAAAATACGCTCTGAAAATAGGGAAAAGCCTTGATTTATCCCGGGAGAGTCTGGCTCAGCTCAGCTACGCATCGGAGCTACACGACGTCGGGAAGGTTCGAATACCTGACTCAATTCTCGGAAAGCCGGAAAAATTGACCGAAGAAGAGTGGGAGCTAATGGAGAAACACCCAACGATCGGGGCGGAAATCGTAGGAAAAGTACCCCGGCTCGAGAGGGCAGCAAAGATCGTAGCCCAGCACCAGGAAAAGTACGACGGGTCGGGTTATCCTGAAGGGCTTGAGGGGGAACAAATAACCCTTGAGGCTAGGATTATCGCCGTCGTCGACGCATGGGATGCCATGCAGACCGATAGGCCCTACCGTGATGCGATTCCGAGGGAAAAGGCAGTTAAAGAGCTAACGGAAAACGCCGGCAGCCAGTTCGACCCCGATATAGTAGACGAGTTCTTGAGAATACTGGGAGACGGTGGTTTCGGGAATTGACAAAAAAGTGGCGGAAACTATACCTCCGCCGGAAGATTACTGCTGAGCCTCGCGTATTAAAGGACTTAGTTGTTGTTTATAAAGGGGTTTTCTAGAAGCCCCGCCCGTAAGGGCGGGGTAATTGACACCTGGTTATCTGGAATTTGCAAGGAGTTTGATGAGCGATTTTTCTTCTTCGATTATATCCTCAATAATCTCCCTATCTCCTTCTGAAGTCGCTTTGTCGAGAATTTCGTAGTAGTAAAGTATTTTGTCCTTGGCAATGGATATCGCTATGCTCAGCAATTCTCCCCTGTTGCTTGCTTTTTTGGCTGCTCTAATATTCTCGTTTGCAGATGTAAAGATCTTTGAATCCGCCAGAGCATCCAGGTAAGAATCCTCCAATCCTCCGTATAGTAGTGAATTGAGGTCTTCACCCGAATCCAGGTTGTCGCCAAGCATATTTTCGAACTTCTTTTTGTGTTCCTCTTCCTGTTTGGCAAGCTTTTCGAATAATTCTATCAGTTCTTCGTCTTCGGATTCTTTAGCCATTCCTTCGTGGAATTTTCTACCGTTTTCTTCGATGCTAATAGCAAGTTTGAGAGTTTCTTCTGCTGAAAAAGGTATAGTGCCCATAGTTACCTCCGAGAAATCCATTACGGTTTTTAGTAAATTCACGCAGAATCCCCTGGCTTGTGACCCGGGATAGCGTGATTGAAACGATTTTTTTACTTCTGATTTTGTTTCTGCTCTACCTAACAAATGTATCCGGGAAATCCTGTTAAAGCAATCCCATATATTACCTCATTTTTGTCCCCTTCTTCCGGGAACCGTAACCATTTCATTGGCAGCTCTCTAACTGAGAGAAAAGAATGAGAAAATTTCCTGGCAGATTTCAACGTGAGATTATAGTGCTAAATGATACGAAAAATTCTGGTTATTGGCGGGTCATAATACTCCTGGGTGAGGCTGGGTAAAGCCGATACGCGTTAGTTAGTAGAAAGCTTCCGCATATAGAAAATATCATCGCCAAATTTGGTCTGAATTAACTCGTCTTGCTCAATAAGTTCTTCAACTATATCCCAGTCCCCGCCGGCTTCTTTCAATAGCTCTTCTATCCCACTCTTTTTCATTGGGTGTACTGCCGTAATACTCAACAGGTCATCCACGGGGTTGCCCGTAGAGGAAAACTTGTCACCTTCGTATCCAATCAGATATTCCACGTTATCCAATTTTTTGCTGAAGATTTGGTAGGCCCTGTTGATACTTTCTTCGTTTGCCGGTTTCGCCCATATCTCCGCCGGAGGCCTTGTTGGTATGGCAATGTAAGGTTCATCTGGCTCCACCCGGCCCAGGAAGCTTGCTATACGTTCGAGTTCTTCCGGAGAGTCGTTGTGGCCATCCAGAAGCATCGTTTCGGTGGCCAGTATTCCCTCGAATTGGCCTGCAAAGTCTTCTATTCCTTCTAATATATCCTTCAGGTTCAGCGATTTTTCGGCGCGATTAATTCTTCTCCACGTATCTTCAGTAACTGAGTCTACCTTTAGCGAAACCCAGTCAGCTCGGGCGAGGTCCGACTTCACTTCGTCGTCCCATATCAAAGAGGCGTTGCTTATGACCGCAACGTCGATGTCCAGAGTCGAAACTAACTCGATTTCCTCCCCGAGACGCTTTTCCAGAGTTGGTTCTCCATCCGGAACGAAACTCAGATAGTCTATCTTTATTCCATTATCTCTGGCTTCCTGAACTTTTTGTTCGACTTCCTCTTTTATTTCTAACGGATTGTAAAAATTTTTTCGCTCGGACCGGAGTTCCAGAGTTGATCCTAACTGGCAATATATGCAGGAGTAGGGACAATTCTTTGCCGGAATATTGTTTATGCCCAGACTCCTGCCGAGTCTTCGGGAAGGAACTGGGCCGTAAGCTTTCATCTATGATCTTCTCACCAAAGCTTGCCGAGGAATCCCCACAGCTTGCTGTGGGGAGGAATCGGCTGGTTTTTGTCCAGCAGTCAATCGAGCCAAACTCTTGGTAATGCACTGGATAAGAAATATCCAATAATACACTAACCAACCATTATTAAGAAAGAGAGCCTCGATTGACTGCTGGGTCTTCTTTTGTAAAAGAACAAAGTTCTTTATTAAATCTGCTTTTCTACAAGTCCCGTCCCTTGGGGCGGGGTTCTTGACCTACCCTTCACTCTCTCTATCTCCCTCTTCCTTGTCCTTCTCTAGTATCTCCTCTATCCTGTTCAACCTTTCTAAGCTGCGGTCGAGTTTGAAGGTGAGCTCCGGGGTAAATCTAGGGTTTAGCTCGTGAGCCAGGTTTGTCTTGAAGAACCCCTCTTTGTCGTTGAATTTCTCCAGAGAACTTTCCTTTTCTTCTTCCTCCCCTATCACGTCTATGTAGACGTCGGCGTATTTGAAGTCGTCGGAGAGCTCGACGTCCGTTACGGTAGCCAGGTCGAATTTCTTGTCCCTGGTCTTTTCTTCAATTATCTTTGCCAGCGCCCGTTTGAATTTTTCTTCTTTTCGTTTCTTGGCTCTGCTGCCCATTATAATACCTCAGTTGACTCACGTTCTATTTGAAGGTTTTTTACCCTCTCTGCTTCGTCTATTATCCGGGATAATTTCTTGTGATTGAGATCGCTGCTTTTTGCGATATGTGCGAATCCCAGTGTTGCTGACCTAGGGTCGTTTTCCCCGCCCAGTTCGTTGATCGAGATGTTGTAATTGTTTCTTATTCTGTGAATAAAGGGTTGCAGTATAGATCGTTTTTCTTTGAGCGAGTTCGCTCCGTGAACTATAAACTTGACCTTTAAAACGCCGATACTCATATCACAACCCGGTGTTGAAGCCGGTTAGAAGGCCTCAACCCTATTCTTCGTGAATGCTTCCAGAGTATCTCCTTCTTCAAATCCTTCGAAGTCCTCGACAGAAATACCGCACTCGTAGTCTTCGCCGACCTCTTTGACGTCTTCTTTGAATCGTTTAAGGCTTTCAATTTTTCCTTCGTGGACCAGTTCTCCGTCCCGCCAGACTTTGATGATTGACTTATTGGTTACTTTTCCCGTGTCCACGTAACATCCCGCTACCTGGCCCGAGCCGGTTATATTGAAGACCTGTCGTACTTCGATCTCACCGATTTTTACTTCTTCGTACTGAGGTCCTTTGACTTCACCGATTGCCCGTTTGACGCTGTCCACGAGGTCGTAGATTATGTCGTACGTTTCGACTGGAATCTCTAGCTGTTCGGATTTTTCTTCAGCTTTCGTTCTTATTTTGACTCCGAAACCCACGACGGCAGAGTAGTTTTCAGAAGAAGAAGCAAGCATTATGTCGCTCTCCGATATGTCCCCTACTCCCTCGTGCAGAATTTCTATTTCGATATCTTCGACTTCGATTTCATCAAGTTCTTTCTTGACTGCGTCCAGGGAGCCACGAGAACTGGCTTTGAGCACCAGGTCGAGGTTATCCTTCTGCGCCTGAGCAAACAGGTCCTCCACGGACGGCTTTGCCTTCCGGCTTTTGATTTTTTCTTCTTCCTTTTTCTCCTGAGCGATCTTTTTTGCTTCGCTGAGGTCGTCAAACCTCTCGATGCTGGACCCGGCTGGGGGTACGTCCTTTAGCCCCATAATTTCTACCGGCTTGCTCGGCCCGGCTTCTTCTATCTGTCCGGTTTCATCGCTGAGTGACTTTACTCTACCGTAAGTATTACCCACCAGCAGCGCGTCTCTTGCCCGAAGAGTGCCTTCCTGGATGATCGCCGTTGCCAGAGGTCCCATGCGGGAATCGAGGTGACTTTCCACTATAAAGCCTTTCAGTTCGCCTTCGGGGTCTCCAGTGGGATTCTCCATTTCGGCAACGAGGCTTAACATGTCCAGCAGCTCTTCCACGTTTTCTCCGGTCAGAGCGGAGAGTTGAACCATTATCGTATCGCCGCCCCATTCATCAGGAGTGAACCCTTCCCGGGCCAGCTGATTCATCGTTTCCTGAGGGTTAGCGTTATTCTTGTCTATCTTGTTTATCGCCACGATCATCGGTATATCGGCGGCTTCGATATGGGCGATGGCTTCCTTGGTCTGTTCCATGATTCCGTCGTCCGCCGCTACGACGAGAATGGCGATATCAGTTGCCTGAGCTCCGCGGGACCTCATGGAGGTAAATGCCTTGTGGCCGGGAGTGTCCACAAAAGTGAATTTATTGCCCTCCCATTCTATCTGGTAGGCCCCTATGGACTGAGTTATACCTCCGGCTTCCTTATTTGCCACGCGGGTTTCCCGTATCGTGTCCAGCAGAGTTGTCTTGCCGTGGTCTATGTGTCCCAGTACGGAAACAACCGCGGGTCGAGAGGGACCTTCTTCCTCCTTTTCCTCTTCCGCTTCTGGCGTTTCGGACTCTTCAGTTTCTTCCTCTTCTTCTGCTGTCTCTTCCTCGGCGGCTTCCATTTCCTCTTCTTCCTCTTCCGGTTCGCCCTCCTGTTCCTCGTATAGATCAAGGATGAGCTGGTATTCCTCGTCGTCCACCGTATTTAACGGGGTTAAGTCCCCCATACCCAGTTCCTCCAGGATCCCCAGCATTTCCTTGGATTCCAAATCTAGCTCGTTAGCGATTTCGTAAATCCTGTGCTTTGACACTAAATTATCCCTCCACGCTCAGACCTCATATTTATAATCATAAAAAATCAATCACCTTTGTTTCGATTAAAACCAAAAATTCATCAGGTCATTTCCGTTTAATTGTAACTATTTTGGGGGTTGTTTCTCACCCTTTACCAAAACTTGCCGAGAAAGCCCCGGATCTCGCTCCGGGGCTTATTTTTGCCTTATTCCCCGGAATCAGGTACGTTTTCTACCATAACTGAGCTTAGTATAAGATTTGCCGGGCTAATATCCAACCTTGATTGCCGGGTTGTCCCGTCTCAGGTGCTTTAACAAATCCTGGGGACCGGATCTCCCAGCGGCGCCTCGAGAAATCTCCTTCCTCCGATTTCCGTTTCCATGATGACTTTTTCCGACCATTCTTCGGTTACTTTCCCGATTTCTCGAGCTTCAGGGCCAAGAGGATGGCTTCTTAGTGCATCTACTACTTTTCCGGCCGTTTCGTGGGTCGCGGTTATTACGGCCTTTCCCTCGTTTGCTACTTCGTAAGGGCTAATGCCGATTAATTCGGCTATTCCCGAAACGGCTTCTCTGACGGGGATGGATTCCTCTTTAACGGTTATTCCAAGCCCGCTCTTGTCCGCCATTTCGTTCAGAGCAGCGGCAATTCCTCCTCTGGTCGGGTCCTTCATTGCCGTTATCTCGCCGGCCTCCAGGGCTACCCCCAGGAGGTCGTTTAGCGGTGCTATATCCGACTCTAGCTCCGTTCTGAAACTTAAACCTTCCCGGTACTGCATGAGTGCCATGCCGTGGTCGCCTATTGTCCCCGTAAGTATAACCCTGTCTCCCGGATTCATTCCCGCGTCGGAAACCGGCTCTTTGGCAAAACCAACTCCCGCGGTATTGATTGCAAGGCCGTCCATGGCTCCTTTCTCCAGGACTTTGGTGTCCCCCGTAATAATCGGTACGTCCGATTCCCGGGAAGATTCTTCCATTGACGCCATGACTCGACTCAGCTCCGGGATCGAGAAGCCCTCCTCCACTATGAGACTTGAAGTCAATGCCACGGGCTTCGCTCCCATAACTGCCAGGTCGTTGACCGTGCCGCAGACGGCTAGCTTTCCGATGTCACCGCCGGGAAAGAACAGGGGATTCACGACGTGACTATCCGTCGTTAAAACCAGCGTACCTTCCCCCGGCAAATCTATCGTGGCTCCGTCGTCTAGCTGGTCGAGGCCGATATCCCCCGCGCTTTTGTTGGTAAAGGTGTTTAGAACGTATTTTTCGAGCAGCTCACCCATGGCTCTTCCGCCTGCTCCGTGGGTAAGCTGTACGGTTTCTTCTTTGCTCTCATTCATAATTTTGGTCTCCCGCCGTAGCGATACCAGATGTTACACATGGCTTCTTCTCCCACCATACAGGGTCCGTAGGGGCTATCGGGAGTACACTTTTCTCGGAAGAGGTCGCACTCTCCCGGCGTCGCCCTGGCGGTTATCACCTGGGGGCAGAGGCAGTTCGGGGGTGTTTCAACTCCCTCTTTGGGGTCGATCTCGAACCTCTCCCGGGCGTTCCACCTTTCGTACTCTTTATTAAGCGTCAACCCGGAGTCGGGTATGGTACCGATTCCCCGCCAGATGCTATCGGTTACGTCAAATACCTCGTTTATCAGCTCTTTTGACTTTTCGTTTCCCTCGTAATTAACCGCCCTCCTGTAACCGTTTTCTGCCTTTGGCTCTCCCTCGGCAATCTGATTTATTATTAAAGCAAGGGCGTATAATACGTCCAGTGGCTCGAATCCCCCTATTGCTATCGGTACCTCGTAATCCTCGGCTAGTTTCTCGTAAGGCTCCACGCCGATTATCGTAGAAACGTGTCCGGGAGCTATAAATCCGTCTATCCGGTTATCCGGCAGTTCAAGCAGGCTTTCCATTGCCGGAGGGATTAGCTTGTTGCTCGGCAGGATGCTGAAGTTTTCGGGGGGATCGTCCTTCAGAACAGCGGCCGTCATTGGCGTGGTCGTCTCAAATCCGACGCTGAAGAATACTACCTGCTTGTCCGTGTTTTTTGCGGTCTTTATCGCTTCGCTCACGCTGTAAACCAGCCTGACGTCCGCCCCTTCGGACTTGAGTTCCTTTAGTGATTTTGCGGTCCCCGGAACGTTCATCATGTCTCCGAAGGCAGTGACGATTGCTCCGCTTTCGGCGAGCTGAAGTGCCGCGTCCAGGTCCGAGGTGGGGGTGACGCAGACCGGACAACCCGGCCCTTCCCTGATATCAATCTGGTCCGGAAGCAGGCTTCTCAGCCCGTTTTCCGTTATTGCCACTTCGTGAGTTCCACAGACGTGGACTATTTTGATCCGCCTATCCGGAACCTTTTGGTTTATTATCCGGACGAGCTTTTCCGCCCGATCCCTGTCCTTAAACTTAAACTTCACGTTCTTCCTCCAGCTGCTTGTTCGTCTCTATCAGCTCGTCGAACAGAGACAGGGTCTCCTCGGCCTCTTCGGAAGAGAGTTTTTGAATGGCGAAACCGGTATGGACCAAAAGATAGTCCCCCTCGGCAACGTCTTCGCTTAAAGTATCCAACCTTACTTCCTGCTCAACTCCACCGACGTCCACGGTAGCGCGGTCTTCCTCGACGGCGAGAACTTCTCCGGGTATTGCAAGACACATAACTTGATCTTCCCTCCAAACTAATTAAGGTAATCTTCTCGACACTTAACTCGATCGATCTAATATAATAAAACGCAAGATATTTTGTACAAAGATACGTCATTGCGGGTGCCTTATTCAGCCGCCAGCGCCCTTAATTACGCCCAAATCGGAACAACTGATCGATTGACCTATCCCACACGGCAGACTATGTGAGATTTTTAGATTTGTAGCTCGCTAAAAGGATTATATCGGGGCAATAGGCCAATTCGGGTCCCGATCAATAGAATGGTAAATTATTCACCTGTTGTATTCCAGTGGGGACCGAATGGTTGTGTGGTCGGCGGGTACCGCTCCTCGTAACCGGTCGATCGTTTATTGGCTAATGTTGTTCCCAGGTGCATTTCTAATACCCACGACAGGGAACCGCCGGGTTTGCACAACAAATGAAGTCTTCTCATACTTTTTCGAGGTGGTTTGATATGTTGCTTTCCGGTGATAAGGTAGTCGATTGCGTGGACGGAATAGTTCACGAGGAGACACAATTGGCTGAAGACGGGGTTGATTTGACCGTGAACGAGGTGAAGGAGGTTACGTCACCGACCGAGCTGGACTTCGGTGGTGGCGAGGAAGAACGGGGCGATCTCCAGGTGGTAGAGCCAGAAAAAAGGTCACGGGAAGACGACTACGGCTGGTGGAACCTGCAGGGCGGTATTTATATAATTGACTTTAACGAAGAAGTTAAGGTGGGGGAAGGATTGGGAGTCGTGACGCCTCTGGAGAGGTTGACTTCCGGCGGGTCGTTTCACTCTCCGCTGTTGTTTCAGGGGGAAATGGACAAAAACCCCGTTTTGTTAGGCAATCCCTCGGGATTGAAACTTAAAGAAAACGCCAGAATCAGTCGCCTTATGGTCTGGAAGAAGCTTGCCGGCGGGAATTGCTGCACGGGGTAGAGAATATTTTAGTTTGGAAATTATTGAAACCGGAGATTATGGTTTCGGGCCGAATTACGGAGAGTACCTGGTTTTTAGTCGATATTAAAACCTGGAGGGATGGTTGCAGGGTGGGAAATTTACAGTATTTCGTGATAGCTCTTTCAGTCCTGGTACTGGACAGGCTAAGTAAATTCCTCGTTGGAATGGGGTATCGGGGCGGCCACAGGATGTTTTTCAGAAACGGGTTCTTCTCGCTCCGTTACGTGGAAAATTCTGGCGGTGCGTTCGGTATATTTCCGAGGAAGAGTTACCTGTTTGTGGTTATCACGATAGTTGCCGTGGGACTGTTGTGCTATCTTCTGTTCTTTTCCGGCCTTCGTAACGGGATAACAAAGGTCGGATTGGCCCTCCTGCTCGGAGGCTCGGTTGGTAACTTGATAGATAGAATAGTATCCGGTGCCGTGATAGACTTTCTCCAGGTGGGGAATATGCCGATTTTCAACTTTGCCGACGTGGCAATAGTTAGCGGGGCGAGTCTGGTGGTCTTTATGCTCGCGGGAGGTCCGAGGTTAATTGGGCAATAATTTTTCCGGCAACCTGATAGTGTTTGAGGGACTGGACGGTTCGGGAACAACGACTCAGTCGGGGCTTTTGGCGGAGTACCTCGAAGAAAGAGGTCATACGGTGCTCGAGGTGGAAGAGCCGGGAGGAACGCTGCTGGGCCGCAAGGTCCGGGACCTCTTACTGGAAGATCACGGAATTGATATTGAGCCGCTGAGCGAGCTTTTCCTCTACGAAGTTTCCCGGTCTCAGCTCGTTAGAGAGAAAATAATTCCCGAACTCGAACGGGGTCGAGTCGTAATTTCGGATCGGTTTGCCGTCTCGTCAGTAGCCTATCAGGGTTACGGGCGGGGGATACCAATCGACGTGGTCAAAGAGCTGAACGACGTCGCTTTAAATGGAGTGGAACCGGATTTGACGTTCTTTCTTGATATAGATTTGGCCGAGCGGGCAAAGAGGAGTTCCGGGCAGAAGCCCGACAGGATAGAGAAGGAAGCCCGTGAGTTTTACGATCGAGTCAGGCAAGGATATCTAAAAGAAATTCGCTCGATGGAAAGTGCCGTGTCGATAGACGGATCGCTGTCAAAAGAGGAAATATCCGACCTGGTTGTGTCGGAGCTGAAGGAATTCCTGCTTTAAGGATTATGTGATTAGAGACGGGTAAGTTGGTATTATATAAAAACGAAACCAAACCTTACGAACTTAATTAGGAGGTAAAATAGTGACAGATCAGGAGCTTGACGTGGGAACCGATAGCCCAGCAGAAGTCGACTTCAAGTGTGCCACGAAGGACCTAATCTACGGCATGGATATAGTCAAGCGGAGCATCGGTACGGGGCGGGATATGCCGATACTATCGGGGGTAAAGCTGGAAATTAAGGAAGACGAACTCAAGCTTACCTCCACCGACCTTGAGATGACCACCAGGTGTACTGTGCCGATATCGAATCTTCAGAGCTCGGCCACGGTGGTTCTTAAAGGCGACGTCCTGGCAAAGATAATGCAGCGTATCCCGGAGGAAGGAGAAGTGAGATTGAAGTCGGACCCGGAAGAAAACCAGAAGGTGGAACTTTCATCCGGCGCGATCAACTTCGACCTGTTCCAGCTCTCCAGGGAGGATTATCCGAGCGTCGAGGAGCTGCCAGAAGAGCCTATAGCTCGGATAAACGTAGATGAACTGAAAGAGGCGATAAAACAGACCACGTTTGCCGCGCTGAAAGCAAAAGAAACGACCAGGCTGTCGCTAACCGGGGTAAAAACCATATTCTCCGAGGACCAGCTAAAGATGGTGGCGACGAACGGGTACAGGATGTCGGTAAAGACCATTCCCCTCTCTCATGTTGAAGAACCCACCGACCTGCTAATAGAGTCCGGTGCCCTGACCGAGCTGGATAGAATACTTTCCAGTACGGATTCGGACGAAGTTTCGGTCTACGCGTCGAAGTCGGAAGTGTTCTTCGTATCCGACGACGTGGTTTTTTCGGATAAACTTATTATGGAGCAGTTTCCTGAGTACGAAGCCGTCATTCCCGACGACAACGAATTACCGCTGAAACTCGATAGGGACAGGACCCTGGAGACGCTCGCCCGGGCGGAAATTACCGCCTCCGAGGAATCCGGAGCGGTGAAGCTCACGGCTGAAGAAGGTTCGGACGGGCTGACAATGTACTCTTCCTCTCCCGAAAAAGGTGAACTGGAAGAGGTGGTCGAGCTGCTCGAGACGAGCAAAGGTGACGTGGAGATCTCGTTTAAAGCGGAGTTCCTCATAGACGCGCTGCGTCGAATGAGTGCCGAGGAAGTGGTTCTCTGGCTGCTCGATTCTGATACGGCGGGGTTGCTTGAGCCGGCAAAAGGAGAAGGCGACTTCCTCTACGTTTGCATGCCCATATCGGCGGAGAGATAGCACCGGAGGACAACTCTATTTGTCGACCCTGGCAGTTAGATGCCCGGAAATCCCGGTAAAACTAGTTTGGACGGGAACTATGGAGGCCGATAGTTCCCTGATCCCGGTCCGGTCTAGTCTATATTGGACCTTACTATGTTGGCGCCGGACCTCAAGGCTTCGTCTATCTGGTCCTTTTTCGGCCCTCCTCCCTGAGCAAAGTTTTTTGAACCGCCTCCGCCGCCTCCCAGTACTGCCGAAACCTCTCGAATTATTTCACCCGCGTCGAGGACTCCCGTCAGGGGTTCGGAAATCTTACAGACCACCGAGGCGCTGTCGTCTTCGGTGGTTCCGAGAATAACCACTCCATTTACTTCAGCCTCGACGTAGTCAGCAAGTCTCTTCAGGTCCGAACCGTCAACCTTGGGCTGGGCCGAGATCAACTCTATGCCGTCGAGCTTTTCCGCCTCTTCGATTATTTGTTCTTTTACGGTGGATAGCAGTCGCTCGGTTTTTCGCTCCAGTTCGTCCCTCAGACTTTCCTGCTGGGTTAGAATGGATTCGAGCCGATTTACGAGGTCCGACTTTCCGGAACCTGCAAGGTCAGCCAGCCTCTCCAGTCGGCTTCTCTGACTTCGGTACTCCGAGAGGAAGTTTTCACCGGTTACGGCTCTAATTCTACGAATACCGGAGGCGATCGTTTCGATCGACTGGATCGCAAATCCCCCTATTTCCCCCGTGCGGTTTACGTGAGTTCCACCACAGAGCTCCTTGCTGAAGCCCTCCACGGTTATCGTCCTTAATTTTTCCTTGCCCCGGTACTCCTCTTCGAAATGTGCGGCCGCTCCCAGTTCCTTTGCCTTTTCCACGCTCTCGACCCAGTTCTCGGTTACCTGCCTGTCCGAGAGGACGACTTCGTTTACTTTCTCCTCTATTGTCTTTTGCTCTTCCTCGGTCGGGATCTCGAAGTGGTTGAAGTCGAATCTCAACTCGTCGGGTGCCACTTTAGACCCGGACTGGACCACGTGGGGCCCCAGGACCTGTTGTAGGGCCTGATGGAGGAGGTGGGTTCCGGTATGGTTTCGCTCCGTACTTCTCCTTTTGTCGTCGTCTATACTCGCGGTAATTCTGTCCTCTACGGACAGCTCGCCGGTTTCGACTTCCAGCTGGTGGTAGTAAACGCCGCCGCGTTCGTTGACTTCCCGTACCGTCGCCCTGGAACCTTCACCTTCCAAAATCCCAACGTCGCTTACCTGGCCTCCGGCTTCCGCGTAAAACGGAGTCATGTCCAGGACAGCCGTTCCCTCTTCGCCCTCCGAAAGCCGATCCACTTTACTGCCGTCTCCAATCAGTGCCAGGATTTTAGCTTTGAGGCTGTCTTTTTCGTAACCGAGGAACTCGGTATCCTCGACGTCGGCGACCTCGGGGATATCAGCACCTTCTTCCTGTTCGCTTCTCGATCGAGACCGCTGTTTCGCCATCTCCCGCTCGAACCCCTGTTCGTCCACCTTCAGGCCTTCACCCTCCGCCAGCTCCTTTAAGAAGGAGAGCGGCAAGCCGTGAGTATCGTATAACCGAAAGGCGTCTTCTCCGGGAATTTCCGACATATCTTCCTCTTTTAGGTCCGAAGCCAGCCGGTAAAATAGCTGTTCCCCCTCGTTTAGAGTGTTTCTATAACTTCCTTCCTCGTGGTCTATTACGTTCTCTATAAGGTCCTTTCTATCGATAAGTTCGGAATAAGTCTCGCCCATTGTGTCGAGAACGGGTGGCAGGGCGGAGGTCAGAAAAGTCTCCTTCATACCGAGCCTGTCGCCCGCCTGAACCGCCCGCCTGATTATCCGTCGCAGCACGTAACCTCGTCCCTCGTTTGCCGGAATGACTCCCTCGGATATGAGGAAAGCTGCCCCTCGGAGATGGTCTGCGATCCGGTTTACGTAACTTATTTGTTCGGACGAGTAGTCGTTCAGACCGATAATATCTTTCAGTTGGTGGATCAACGGACGGAAGATATCAATCTCGAAGTCCGAGTCAACCCCCTGGAGAACGGCGGCGACCCGTTCAAGACCCATACCGGTATCGATGTTCTGTCTCTCAAGTTCCCGGACTTCTCCTTCCCTGTCCATCTGATAACCGGTGAACACAAGATTCCAGAGTTCGTTGAACCTGTTGCAGTCACAGGCCACGCCCTCACAATCGGGACCGCATCCGTATTCCTCTCCCGCATCGAAGAATATCTCGGAGTCGGGCCCACAGGGTCCGGAATCGCCTACAGGACCCCACCAGTTTTCGTCCTTTCCCAGTCTGACTATCTTATCCTCCGGTACTCCGATTTCGTCCCTCCAGATCTCGTAAGCTTCGTCGTCCGTCTTGTAAACCGAGACCCAGAGGTTTTTCTCGTCGAAGAAAAGGACCTCGGTGACGAATTCCCAGGCAAGTTCGATGGCTCCCTTCTTGAAGTAATCCCCGAAAGAGAAGTTGCCGAGCATTTCGAAGAAAGTATGGTGGTACCAGGTTTCTCCGACCCGTTCGATATCGTTTGCCCGGAAACACTTCTGGCAGGTCGTAACCCGGGTTTCCTCGGGGTCCTTTTTACCCCAGAAGATGTCCTTAAATTGGACCATTCCGGCCGAGGTAAAGAGCATAGAGGGGTCGTCGGGGATCAGCCCGGACCCCTCCATCCGAAGATGGTTCTTCTCCTCGAAGTAATCAAGATAGGCCTCTCTAAGTTCGTCCGTTGTCCACTGCATGATCTATCCTTTATTTATTGACAATTTGTGAATTACGGGACCCGTGAGTAATTTGGGATAGAAGTCGGTCGACTTCTGGGGCATCTTTTCTCCCCTGTCGGCGACTTCTTTTACCTGGTCTATCCTGGTCGGGTTCATTATGAACGCACCCTGATAGCCTCCCTCTTTTAGCATGTCCAGAGCTTTTTCCCGGCCCCGGACGTATTCCAGGTTCCGCTTCTCCTCCAGCGCCTCTTTATCTATTCCGAGGTAGTTTTCCAGTACCAGCTTGTGGAGTATAGCAACGTCGAGCTTCCGCCAGGCTTCGGACTTATCTGGAAGTAGGTCCGCCATAATCGATTCGTCGCGAAGCGTAAGACTCCAGTAGGCCTTGTCGTCCTTGGCGCGGTAACCGAAGGTGTGTTTCTTTCCTCTATCTTCGTCGAGCTTGTCCAGCAGGTCCTGACGTTCCTCGTAGCGTGAGATGGAAAAATGCTCCCTGGCTTTGTCGAGTACTCCGTGAGGTCTGAAGTTCTTGAGGTCGTGGAGGAGCCTGTGAGTTGCCAGGATGCTCAGCCCCGGGTCGTCCACGTTTACGAAGGTCATCATCCGGGTATCGAAGCCTCCGCCGCCTTCAGGCGATTCCCAGCCCTTGTCCCTGCACTCGTTTCTGTAGTTCAGCGCGGTTTCGTACCTGTGATGACCGTCTGCTATGTAGAGGCTTTTGTCTCCCATCGCTTCTTTGATTTTTGCGATAAGGTCTTCGTCCGTAATCTTCCATACCCTGTGGGTATTTCGATGCTTGTCCTTGACCTCTACCTCGGGTTTTTCTCCTCTGGCTCCGTCCATTAAATTTGTTACTTCGTTATCGGGGTCCGAGTAGAGCATGAAGATCTGTCCGAAGTTTGCTTCAGTAGCCCTGAGCAGCCGCAGTCTGTCCGCTTTCGGACCGGACATGGTTTCTTCGTGAGCTTTTACGCCCTCGCCTTCCTCTATTTTACCCAGCCCGATAAATCCTTTTCTTACCCTCTTCTCTCCTTCGGCTTCGTATTCCTGGTAATAAGCGTAGAATCCCGGCTCTTCGTCTCTCTGCAGTACTCCTTCGTCGATCCATTCCTGGAGGTTTTTTGCGGCGACTTCGTATTTGTCCTCTCCCTCCTCTTTTGCCTTGCTCAGAATTATTCGTACGATATTGTAGAGGCTGTCATTTGCCAGATCTTCCCGTTCTTCTTCGTCAATTTTGTCGTAAGGCGGGCTAACCACGCGGTTTACGTCGCCCACCTTTTCCGGATTGTACCTGTAACCTTGAAAAGGATAAACTTCAGCCATCTGTCACTCCCCCTTGTCGAAGAATTCGATTAATTTGTCAGCAGCCTGGGTTCCGACTCTGGTCTGAGCCTCGGCCGTCGACGCACCTACGTGAGGCGTCAGCGAGAGGTTGTCGAAGGCGAGCAATTCCTCGTCTTCGGGAGGCTCTTCCGAGAATACATCCAGAGCGGCACCGGCGATCCAGTCGTTCTTTAGCGCCTTTTTCAGGGCCTCTTCGTCGACTACTCCGCCCCTGGCACAGTTGACCAGATAAGCCGAGTCCTTCATCTTCTGTAATTCGGGTTCGGCTATCGTTGCCCCTTCTGATTTTACGAACGGTATATGGAGCGTGACGTAGTCTGAATTGACCAGTAATTGATCCAGGTCGACCATGTCTACTCCCTCTACGGGAGATTCGTCCACGAATTTATCGTAAGCCATCGGTTCCATGCCGAGAGCTTTCCCTTTTTCGGCGACGAGACTGCCTATTCTTCCGGCTCCGATTACGCCCAGAGTCTTTCCGGAAAGCTCCGTCCCTTTTAGGTCGCTCTTGATCCATTGTTGCTTTTTTAGCGATTCAGTGCCGCGGGGTATTTTCCGGGCGAGCGAAAACATATGGCCGATCGCCAGTTCGGCGACGGAATTGGAGCTGGCTGCCGGAGTATTCTGAACCTCTATCCCGAGCTCGTCGGCGTGATCGAGGTCTATATTGTCCAGCCCGACTCCCGCCCTGACTATGAGTTTAAGGTTGTTCGCCGCGTCCAGTATGGGGGCCCGTAACTTCGTGGCGGACCGAACTACGATACCCTCGTATTTTCCTATCTGTTCTTCCAGCTCATCGGCGGATAGGTCGTACTTGTGATCGAGATCGAATCCGGCTTGTTCAAGCTTTTCGACACCCTCTTCCGCTATCGGATCCGAAATGAGTAAATTGACCATATTTCTTTACCTCCTTATTTAAGGCCGAGAATGTCGTTTATCGTCGCCAGCAGGCCACGAATATCCGGTTCGGAAGTATCCGCCATGTTGGAAATCCTAAACGTCTCCTCTTTCATGTCTCCGTAGCCGTTCGCGATTCTCAGGTTATGTTTTTCGATCAATTCCTGGTTCAGGTCGGCGACAGAGATGCCCCTCGTGTTCTTGACGCAGGTCAGGGTGTTTGACCAGTAACCTTTTTCCGGAAATATATCGAAGTATTTCTTCGCCCAGTCCTGAACGATTCCGGAGAGTTTGTCGTGTCGGGCAAACCTGTTTTCGATTCCCTCCTCGTCCACTATGTATTCGAGCTGCTTTCTCAGCGCGATTATCTGTGGTATTGCCGGGGTGGTTCTAGTTTGGCTCCTTTTGTGGTATTTGTGAAGCAGCGGCAGGTTGAAGTAGTAGCTTCTGGGCTCGACTTCTTCCGCTCTTTCCAGTAGCCTGTCGCTCACCGAGGCAACTGCAAGGCCCGAAGGTAGTCCGAATGCCTTCTGGACGCCCGCTAGACACATATCGATTCCCCAGTCGTCAACCTCGATTTTTGAGCCGGCCATTCCCGAAACGGCGTCCACGAGGAACAGTACGTCGTCGTAACTATTTACGACTTCTCCGACCTCCTTTACGGGATTCTCCATGCCGGTAGAAGTTTCGTTGAATACCATGGTTACTGCGTCGTAATCCCCGGTCGAAAGCTTCTCGTCAACTGCTTCTGGCGGGACCGGCGTGCCCCAGTCTCGTTCGACTTTGTCGGCCGGAACGCCATTATTCAAAGCAATTTTATGCCAGCGTTCCGAAAACGCGCCGTTGGATACGGTGAGACACTTTTTCTTCACGGCGTTGGTTACGGCCGACTCCATTGCGCCGGTAGAAGACGAACTGAATAAAAACACCGGATTGTCCGTATATAGAAGCTTCTGTAGTCTGGGCTGGATGGCGTCGTACAGTTCGCTGAATTCGTCCGTTCTGTGATGAATCTGGGCCGTCGAAAGTTCCTGGAGAAGTTCGGTTCTGACCTCGGTTGGTCCAGGCGTAAATAATTTGTCGTGCATTAAAGCAGCACCTCCTGATGGTTTTTTACAATTAATTCAAATTTGGACAATTACCTGATTTTACCAAAACTTGCCGAGAAAGCCCCGGAGATTGCTCCGGGGATGAATCGGCTGGTTTTTGCTCAGCACTCAAATGAGATGTGTAACTTGGCTCAAGTACCGTAGCTTGGGCCCCAGGATTGTCCAGCGTATAGGTACAATTAACGATTTCTTGGGCCAGGCAGCTTTCCTCATTTGAGTGCTGGGTCTTCTTTTATAAAAGAACAAGGTCCGTCCTTAAATCTGTTTTTCTACAAACCCCGTCCCTTGGGGCG
>Ga0207797_1001114_pt1 | contig 19874 bp, 17 predicted proteins | sample PRCRCaboRojoPR_6_FD_187275 | JGI IMG/M metagenome (GOLD analysis project Ga0207797, IMG submission 187275) | Marine sediment microbial community from Cabo Rojo, Puerto Rico - PR CR 10% Liquid 1 (SPAdes) | ecosystem: Environmental > Aquatic > Marine > Coastal > Sediment | place: Cabo Rojo, Puerto...
GCTCGGATGACGACGGCTCGGATGACGACGGCTCGGATGACGACGGCTCGGATGACGACGGCTCAGACGACTCCGGCTCGGGCGATGATGGCACTGATGACGGCGATGACGGATCGGACGATGACGACGGAGACGATGACGGAAATGAGGACGACGGAGACAACGGAAACGACGACGGCTCCGATGATGACGAGGGCGAGGACGAGTACGACGACGATGCCTCAGAAACCGAGGTCGAGGTGGAACTTGAGAATGTTGGGCCCGACCCCGACGCCTCGGGCGACGCCGAGTTTGAGCAAGAGGACGACCGAACGGAGTTCAAGGTCGAAGTGGAGGATCTAGAGGAAGGCGCCTACGACCTGCGCGTTGGCGACACCGTGCGAGGGACGCTGAAGGTCACCCCGGACGATGACGGCACCGAAGGCGAGGTCGAGTTCCGCGATCCTGCCGAGCCCGGCCATCCACAGCTCACGTTTGATCCTCGTGGCCAGCGCGTGACCGTCGAGCGAGACGGCACCGTGTACCTGGAAGTCGCGTTCCCGGACGGATCCTGAGGCCGATATTCAATTAATCGTTAATGTACCAACCATTCCAGAAGTCCGTCGTTGGAAATTTTTACGACGTCGCTCTTCCGCTCGCGCCGGAAGACGGCGTTGGGGGAGGCGGAGGTCGGCGGTCGCACCGCACGGCCTCCGCCTTATTTTTTTGCGGCTCTTCGCTGATTGCGGCGTTTCGGAATCCGAACGCGTGTGAGTCTGTTCGCCTATCTACGCCGCGGCCCTCCCATCAATGCTTCGGGTTATGAACCGCCTCGTCCCTCTCGTTCTGGCGTTTGTCGTTGGCATCGGTGCGTCGGGAGGGGGAGGCACCGCGCTGGCCCAGACCCCCGACGTCTGCACTGAGGCCTATGCCGGGGCCGAAGAGGCCTACTACGCGGCCAACTTTGAGCTGGCGATTGATACGCTGCAGACGTGCCTGAATCGCCCGGGAGTGAGCGACTCGATGCGAGTGCGCAGCTACCGGCTGCTCAGCTTCGTGCACCTGGGACGCAACGACCAGGCGGCCGCCCGTCTTGCCGTCGAAAGCCTTCTCGATCTGCAGCCCACATATTCGCCCGATCCGGGCCGCGACCGGCCCGACTTCGCGGCCCTCGTCAAAGAGGTGAAGGCCTCGCGCCAGCCACCCACCGCACAGGCCGAGGCGGAGAACGGACGACGATGGCTTCGGTGGGTCGCTGCTGGAGTGGGGGCTGTGGCTCTGGGGACGCTCGCCGCCGTCCTGTTTGGCGGCGGGGACGGGGACGATCCGCCGGAGCCATTGCCCCCGCCCGACGTTCCCTCGCAGTAATCGATGGCCTCTCGGATGGAACCCCCGGTGCACTCGTAGCTCGGCTTTCCGATGATGAACGTTCTCTCCCGCTTCCGATCCGGCCTGTGCGTGCTCGCGTACTGCCTGCTGACGGTCGTCGCCGGGCACGCGCAGGCGCCCCAAAACCTAACGGCCCAGCCGGGCAACGGCCTCGTCTCATTGAGTTGGACGCCTCCCAGCGTCGATACCGACGAGGCCATTGCGTGTTATCGCGTCTATCGCGATCAGAAAGCCATCCCGGACGACCCCCCGTCGGACCTTCGGGACCTGGTCGTGGCGACCCTCGAGACCCCGACCGATTCTCCGTCGTTTGACGACGCGGACGTTACGAACGGCCTCACCTATTTCTACCGCGTGACGGCCGGCGTCGTGGAGCAAGACGAAGGCGACGTTAGCACTCCATGTGCGTCTCCGAACGTCGAGGAAAGCAACTTCTCGAACCAGGTATCGGCCACGCCCACCGGACCTGTGACCGTCACGATCACGGAGCCCTCGGTTCCGGTGACGGATCCGGTTGCAGCCGGAACCGCGGTGGAGGTCCGGGCGGAGGTCGAGAACGCGGCCCCCGGAAGCGTGGAGTTCCGTTATCGCCAGGGCGGCCGGGACCGCTTCGCCGCTCTTCCGATGCAGCAGCGCGGCGATGCCTTCGTGGCGTCCATTCCGGCCGACTCGGTCACCGTACGCGGTGCCGAATTCTTCGTGACGGCGCAAGACAACCGCGGCGGCGTCGCGCGGGCACCCGCTGAGGATGAGGCCTCGGTGCGGGTGCGATCGGATCGTCTGTCGTTTTCCCAGGCCGGCGGCACGGCGCAGTCGGCGTACCGGATGGTGTCGTTCCCCACTGCGCTCGACGACGACCGACTTGCGGCCCTGTTCGAAGACACCCTCGGACCGCCGGACAACACCCGGTGGCGCCTCTTCGGCATCGGGGATGGACGCCTCGCCGGGCCGGACGACTACGAGGAGCGGACGGACATGGGCACGTCGCTGGCTCCCGGGCGTGCCCTGTGGCTCATCACGCGCTCGGACGCTACCCTCGACAGCGGTCCGGCCACCTCCATCCGTACTGATCAACCGTTTCGCCTTGCCCTCGAAGAAGGGTGGAATCTGATCGCAAACCCGTTCGCATTCGACGTGCCACGCTCGAACCTCCGGGCAGAAGACACGTCAGGAAGCCTCCAGGATGTCTTTGGCTACGACGGGACGTTCGTCCCGCGCACCGGCAACGACGTATTGGCGCCGTACCGCGGCTACCTCGTCCGCCTGTCCGACGGCTCCAGCGGAACGCTCGTCATCGAACCGCACCTCGACGTGGGACTGACGTCCCGCTCCGCGTCGTCCCGCCTCCAGACGGACTGGACCCTCCACGTCGAGGCCCGGGTGCAGCAGGCACGAGACACGCACAACACGTTTGGCGTGGCGTCCGATGCGTCCGATGGGTTAGACCGCCAGGATGGCCGCGAGCCCCCGCCCATCGGACGCTACGTATCGCTGGCGTTCGCGCCCGCGGCCGCACCAACGGCGTCGCTCTGGCGCGACGTGCGCCCCGACGCCCGCACGGTGCAGTTCTGGGATGCGCAGGTGCGGACCAACGTGGGCGGCGTTGTGCAGCTGACCGTGACGGGGCTCTCCCAGGTGCCCGATTCGTACGGGGTCTGGCTCGTCGATCCGGCCCAGAACGCGGCCCAAGATCTCCGACGGTCCGCCACGTATCACTTTTCGGCAGCGGGCGATGCCGAACCGAAGCCCCTCCGTTTCGTCGTCGGCCCGTCCGAGGCTGTGAGCGACGCCCTTGCCGACCGGCAGTCCAGCCCGTCGGAGGTGGCCCTGCTGCCCAGCGCTCCGCATCCCATTCGCACCCATGCCACCCTCCGATATCGTCTCCCGGACGCAGGACCGGTGACTCTCGAACTGTACGACCTGCTCGGCCGTCGGGTGAGCACTCTCGTTGACCGCCAGCATCAGCCAGCCGGCCTCCACACGCTGTCCTGGGCAGCGGAGGTTGACGGACGTGCCCTCTCCAGCGGCACCTACGTGGTGCGGCTGCACGCGGGCGGCGTCTCTCGAACCCGGCGCCTCGTGGTCGTCCGGTAGACGTGCGGTGCAGGCATCGATTCAGGCCCGATCCGGGCCCGGGAGAACGTGTGAACCGTTGGCGCGGTTGTCGGTCTGATTTGTGATCCCTATCCTCGGGGTGCCCTGCCCGTCGCGTCCGTCCATTCCGCACCGCCGTTCTTCATGAGCGCCTCGCCCCCTGTACACGACGATCCGCAGCGCCCTGCTGGACTGCTCGAGGTCGACGAGTCGGTCGTTGAGGACATCGCCGCGTTGCTGGAAGCCGGCCAGCGCGGCATGGTGCTCAATCTCGTGGCCGACCTGTATCCGGCCGACGTGGCGCTGCTGCTCACGCACCTCCCGTTCGACGAAGCCCACCAGCTCGTCCGATGGCTGCCGCCTGAACTGGCAAGCGAGACCGTCACGGAGCTCGACGACACGTTTCGCGCGTCCCTGCTCGAGGACCTGTCGGAGGCACGACTGACGGACCTGCTCGACGCGCTCGACACCGATGATGCCGCCGACGTGCTGGCCGACCTGCCTCCCGAGGTGGCGCGGCACGTCCTCCCGGACTTGGCGTCGCGCGAGGATATTACCGACCTGCTCGACTATGACGAGGAGAGCGCCGGCGGCATCATGGCGCGCGAGTTCGTGTCGATTCCGCCGGATTGGACCCTCGCCGACGCCACCGAAGAAGTGCGGCGCAATGCCGACACGGTCGACGAGCTGTACACGGCGTTCGTGGTGGACGACCAGGGAGTTCTGGAAGGCGTCATCTCGCTCAAGGATCTGCTCCTCTCGCCGGCCGACGTGCCGGTGCGCGAGATCATGGAGGAGGAGTTCATCTCTGTGACGACCGACGTGGACCAGGAGGAGGTCGGCCGCATCGTGCAGCGCTACGACCTCGTGTCGCTTCCGGTGCTCGACGAGGGCGGCCACCTCATGGGCCGCATCACCATCGACGACGTGGTGGACGTCATCCGCGAGGAGGCCGAGGAGGACATGCAGATCATGAGCGGCGTCGCTGGGGGCGAGGAACCAACCGACTCTGTCTTCCGGATCAGCCGGGGGCGGCTGCCGTGGTTGCTCGTCGGACTCATCGGGGCGGGACTATCGGGGTTGGTCATCGGGTCCTTCGAGCACACGCTGGAGCAGGCCGTCGTCCTGGCGTCGTTCATCCCCATCGTGATGGCCATGGCCGGCAACGTGGGCATTCAGAGCTCGGCGATTGCCGTGCAGGGACTGGCTTCGGGCGAGGTGTGGTCCAGCGACGTGATGCGGCGCCTCGGCAAAGAACTGGGAGCGGGGCTCATCAACGGCGTCATTCTCTCGATTGTGCTCGGGCTCGCGGTGATGGTCATCCCCTTCTCGAACGTCGACGTGGTGCGTCTGGCGCTCACGGCCGGACTGTCGCTCCTGTGCGTGATTCTGATCGCGGCCGCGCTCGGCACCACCATCCCGCTGATGCTGGACCGCCTGGGCATCGACCCGGCCATCGCCACCGGGCCGTTCATCACGACGAGCAACGACATCATCGGGCTGTCGGTCTTCTTCCTCGTCGCGATCCTCCTCTACTTGTAGGGAAGAGGGAGTAGGAAAGAGGGAAGAAGACAACTCACTCCGTCCGGGCGATCCCTCGAACGCGGACCCCGAATCTCAATGTCTCAGCTTCGCGAGGCGGTTCCTGCCGATGCCACAACGGTTGCCCAGATTTACAACGCGTCGGTGACGGCGCGGGACAGCACGATGCACCTGGAGCTGGTGGACCCCAGGGACGTGCGCTCGATGATCGAGGCACTCGGCGACCGGGAGGTGCTGCTCGTGCTGGAGGCCGACGAGTGCGTTGTGGGATGGGGGCGTCTGACGCGCTACAGCGACCGCGGCGGCTATCGGCGCACCGCCGAGACGGCAGTGTACGTTCGGCGCGTCCGAACGGGCGAGGGGTTCGGCACCCAAATCCAGGCGGCCCTCATCGAACGCGCCCGGGAGTTCGGCGATCATCATCTCGTCGCCAAGGTGTGGGCCGACAACGCCGCCAGCGTCGCCCTGCACCGACGCTTCGGCTACGAGGACGTAGGCGTCCAGCGCGAGGTCGGCCGCGTCGACGGGGAGTGGAAAGACGTCCTCATCCTGCAGAAACTCCTGTAGGCCAAATCGCGAATGGCGGCGCGGGTGGGGGACATCCGTTTTACCGCCGCGTCAGACGGGCGACGGTTTCGATGTGGGGGGTGTGCGGAAACATATCCACGGGCTGGACGGCGTCGAGGCGGTAGTGCTCGTGCAGCCGATCGAGGTCGCGGGCTTGCGTCTGCGGGTTGCAGCTGACGTAGACGAATCGTTCGGGCTTGAGATCAGCGATCTGGGCGACGACGTCCTTGTGCATGCCGGCGCGGGGCGGGTCCACGAGCAGCACGTCGGGACGGCCGTGCGTCTCCACGAAGTCGGGGGTGAACACCTTCTTCAGGTCGCCAGCCACGAACGTGCAGTTGTCGACGCCGTTGTCCGCCGCGTTCGTCCGGGCGTTCTCCACGGCGGGCTCGACCATCTCGATGCCAATGACCTCGTCGACGTCCTCGGAGAGAAAGAGGGAGATGGTCCCGGCGCCGCAGTACAGGTCATAGAGGCGGTCGGTCGGCTGCAGATCGGCCACCTCGCGGGCCACCTCGTAGAGCCGTTCCGCCTGCTTCGTGTTCGTCTGGAAGAACGCGCTTGGGCTGAGCTCGAACGCATAGTCGCCGATGTGATCGACGATCGTGCCCGGGCCGAAAATCACCCGTTCCTCGCCTTCCGGATTCTGCGACTTGCCGGTATGCGAAGTGTGGATAAACGTCGAGACCTCGGGAAACTCCTCCTGCAGAAACGCGGCAAACGCCTCCATCCGTTCCCGGTCGTAGCCGTAGGTGACGAGGTTCACCATCACGTCGTCGGTGTGCGTGCTCTCCCGGATGACGAGGTGGCGCAGAAAGCCCTTCTGGTTGCGGATGTCCCACGGCTTCCACTCGCGCGCCTTCACGAAATCGCGGATCCCGTTCACCAGGCGCGCCGAGAAGTTCGACTGCAGGTGGCACTCCTGCAGGTCGAGCACCTTGTAGAAGTTGCCGGGCACGTGCAGGCCGAGGGCGAAGTCGGTGTCGAAGTCTTTGCCCGTATCGATCTCACCGCGTGTCAGCCAGCGGTCCGCGCTGAAGTCGAAGTCCATCTTGTTGCGGTAGTAGAAAATCTCTTCCGCGCCGATGGTGGGACGGACCTCGGTGTCTTCGAAGTCGGTGTGGTGGCGATAGGCCTCCTGAACGCTCTGCCGCTTGGCCTCCACCTGCGCATCGTACGCAACGTGCTGCCACTTGCAGCCGCCGCATTCGTCGGCGTAGCGGCACCGCGGCTCGGTGCGCAAGTCGCTGGGCTCCAGCAGCGTGTCGAGCTTGGCCTCCGCGTAGTTGCTCTTCGTGCGGTGCACGTACGCCTTCACGCGGTCGCCGGGCACCGCGCCCTCGACGAACACGACGTAGCCGTTCACGCGGGCCAGCGACTTGCCTTTGTCGGCAAACTTTTCAATGTCGAGCTCAATGAGGTCGCCACGATCGACGGTAGACATAGGGCCAGGGAGAGAGTGGTGGGAGAGACGGAGAACCCGACAGGCAGGATAAGCACGCTGTGCCCAGAGAAACGACGGGACGCGCAGGGGATGCAGAAAAGAGAGATCACGCCGGACACGGCTGCTTCGGGCTTCACCCGGCGCGCAAAAACCATCGCCCGGCAGCGGGCTTACGACAGCGGGCCGTCACCGTTGAGGTCGTATCCGTTCGAGGCCTGCTCCTCCGTAGCCAGCGCAACGTACCGACCGATGAAGGTGACAGCGCGCTCACCCGCCGCGTCGATCTTGCACTGCAGGTCGAGGCGTGCGCGGCCCCAGCGGTCGAGCATGTTCTGGAATCGCTCCAGCGCGTCCTCGTCCGGCGGCTCGCAGATCACCGAGATGTTTTCACACACCGGCTTGAGGTACTCGATGTCGCTCTCCTGAATGATAACCTCTACCCGGCGGCGCATGTCCTCCATTTTTTCCGACACGAGCTGGTGCATCATCGCCCAGCCCGTCACCGTAGCGAGCATGCTCAAGCTTCCGCCGAAGGCGGTGCCCATGTGATTGGCGTTCGGTTTGAGCGGGGCCGAGGCGCGGAGGCGTCCCTCATCGTCGGCGGCCAGCGAGAACTGCAAGTGCTCCGTGATCGGCATTTCCTCGACGATGAGTTTTTCCAGGTGCTCCATCGCCTGTTCCGTCAGAGACAACTCGGGCATGAGTGGGGGGGCCGCGTGATTGCGAAGGGGGAATCCTGGACTACCAAGGCAACCTCTCCTAACGAACGGAATGCGATTACGTTCTCCCCGGTCGCGAAGGTTCCGACGATTTGATCGCGGTGCGGATTGAACCTCTACAATTTCTTTACATCCCCGCGTAACGCGAGGCGGGGGTACGACAACGGAGGAACAGGACGGCAGACGCCGTCCGCGACGCAGGGTCAGCGGGTCGCTCGGTTCACGCCGGGCGGCCCGTGTTTTGTCCGTGGTGTGTGGTTTGTTGGTTGTGGTTCGTTCATGACTCACAACCCACATCTCACAACTCACAACACGAGGTCAACGACGTCCTGAAGCGACGCCGCACCGGCGACCTCCAGGTCTGGCGTGGCCGTGAGGCGCTCCACGTTGTTCGACGGGATGACGGCCCGGTCGAAGCCAAGCTTGGCGGCCTCCTTCAGGCGGGGCTCCACCTGGCTGACGGTTCGGATCTCCCCGCCGAGCCCGATCTCGCCGATGAGCACCGAGTGGGTGTCGGTGGGAATGTCGCGGAACGAGGACGCCGCGGCAAGGGCCACGCCCACGTCAACGGCGGGCTCGTCCAGCTTGACGCCGCCGGCGACGTTGATGAACACGTCGTAGTCGCTGAAGGCCAGTCCCGCCCGCTTCTCCAGCACCGCCAGGATCATCTGCAGACGCTGCGCACCGAAGCCGGTGGTCGTGCGCTGCGGCGTGCCGTAGCTGCTGGGCGTGACGAGCGCCTGAATCTCGACAAGGATGGGGCGTGTGCCCTCCAGCGAACAGACCACCGTCGATCCACTGACGCCGTAGCTGCGCTCGGAAAGAAAAATTTCGCTCGGATTGGGCACCTCGCGCAGGCCGGTTTCGCGCATCTCAAACACCCCGATCTCGTTGGCCGCCCCGAAGCGGTTCTTGACGCTGCGAAGGATGCGATAGGCGTGATGCTGATCGCCCTCGAAATACAGCACCGTGTCGACCATGTGCTCCAGCACGCGTGGACCGGCAATCGTGCCCTTCTTGGTAACGTGGCCCACGAGAAACGTCGAGAACTCCAGGTCTTTCGTGATCTTCAGCAGCGACGCCGTGCTCTCGCGCACCTGACTGACGCTGCCGGGCGCGCTGGTCAGGTCGGGGCGGTAGATCGTCTGGATGGAATCGACGACGAGCAGATCGGGCTCGGCCTTCGTCACGGCGCTGCTGATCTGCTCGACGTTGGTCTCCGACAGCAGCAGCAGATTCTCGGAGTCCACGCCAAGCCGCTCCGCGCGGATCTTTACCTGGCGCTTTGACTCCTCGCCGGTCACGTACAGGATCGTCCGGTCGGGCAGGTAGCGCCCCATCTCGGTCATGAGCGTCGACTTGCCGATGCCCGGGTCGCCGGCGATGAGGCTGAAGGAGCCGCGCATGATGCCGCCCCCCATGACGCGATCGAACTCGGCGACGCCCGTTTGCAGGCGCGCTTCCTCGCTCATGTCGATGTCGGTCAGCCGCTCGGGAGACGCCTCGGCGCCGCCGGTGCCGTTGTCCGCGCCTTTCGGGACGCGGGCCTTTACGTCCGAGGGGGCCGCCTCCTCCACGAGGGTGTTCCACGCCCCGCAGCCCGGGCACTTGCCCATCCATTTGTGGGCCTCGTGCCCGCACTCCTGACATACAAATCGAGGATTGGATTTCGCCATTCTACGATCGGAGGGGATGAATGGAGAGTGCAGAGAGCCGATCGAACGCCGTTCGACCCCGGACACTTTCTGTTTGCGCTGTTTGCGTCCGTGCGGGACATGTCGCCTGGCGCGAGTGGCGACCACCGTAACTCTTAACGCGACATCTGGAACTCCGGGAGGGAGGAGGCATGCACTAGTTGATCACGGTTCTCGGCGCCATCTGCCGAAGCGTTCTGTTCTCCCTACGTCTCCGGTACGTTGATTGATCGCCTGCTTTCTCCCTTTTACGTTTTGGGCCGATTTGCCATGCTGCTCGGCCGTGCGTTCAGCTCCATCGACGAGGTGCGCACCTACTGGGGAAACCTGATGGATCAGATGGTGCGGATCGGATACGACTCGATCCCCATCGTGGCATTGTCCGCAGCGTTCTCAGGGGCCGTCTTGACGGTGCAGACGGCCTACCAGCTGGAGACGTCCTTCATCCCGAACACCATCATTGGGTCCATCGTGGTGCCGTCGGTCATGCTCGAACTGGCGGCCGTCATCACCGGATTCATCCTCGCAGGCCGCGTGGGGGCTCGCATTGCAGCGGAGCTGGGCACCATGCGCGTGTCAGAGCAGATCGACGCCCTGGAGGCCATGGGCCTGAACTCGGTGAGCTTTCTGATTCTGCCGCGGGTGCTGGCCGGCCTCGTCATGTTTCCGATGCTGTACGTCGGCGCCACGTTCATTGCGATCGTGGCCGGCATCCTGGTCGGCGAGCTCGGTGGCTTTCTCAGCATGGCGGAGTTTGTGGACGGCGCCCGGCAGTTTTTCAAGCCGTTTGATCCGTTTTTCGGGCTCATCAAAGCCGTCACCTTCGGGTTTATCATCACCTCGGTGGCTTGCTACAAAGGCTACTACACGAGCGGCGGTGCCGAGGGCGTGGGCGATGCCACCACCGAAGCGGCGGTGCAGAGCTGCGTCTTCATTTTGCTGGCCGACCTGTTTCTGGCAGTGACGCTCCTGTAGCCCGTGCCCCCGAGGACCATAAGACCGGACGGACTCCGAGAACCGTCCGTTTCCAGCCAGTTGGATCGCCGTTTGCGGGAGGCCAACCCCCACCGACCGTCGAGGAATGAAGCCCGGGCAGCCCGGAGTCGGACTCCGGCCCAACCTCCGCAGGGTGGAAGGCGTTAGCCTGTGTCCGAGAAGGGACGACTGTTCTGTTTCAAAGCGCACCCTGACCATGATTCAGGTCGAACATTTATACAAGGCCTTCGACGATTTGCAGGTCCTCAACGACGTTACGCTCGACGTCCACGACGGGGAGACCCTCGCCGTCATCGGCCGCTCGGGTTCGGGGAAGAGTGTGCTTATGAAGCACCTCATCGGCCTCTTGCAACCCGACCGTGGCCGTGTCATTGTGGATGGCACCGACATCTGCTGCATCCCTTACGAGGAACTGCGCGAGATCCGCACGCAGTTCGGGGTGCTTTTTCAGGGAGGGGCGCTGTTCGACTCTATGACCTCGTTCGACAACATTGCCTTTCCGCTGCGCTACTTTACCGATGCCACCGAGGCCGCGGTCCGCGATCGCGTGCAGGAGTGCTTGGACCTGGTGCGCCTGTCGGGCGTCGGGCCGAAAAAGCCGTCGGAGCTCTCGGGCGGCATGCGGAAGCGCGTGGCGCTGGCTCGGGCGATTGCACTGGAGCCGCGCTACATCCTCTACGACGAACCGACGAGTGGGCTCGATCCTGAAACGTCAAACACGATTGACGACCTGATTAGCGACCTGGCCGACGAGCTCAGTATCACGAGCGTCGTCGTCACCCACGACATGCACTCGGTCTTCGCCATTGCCGACCGCGTGGCGTTCCTGCACGACTGCTGCCTGCACTGGGTGGGTCCGGTGGAGGACATTCACCACTGCACCAACTCGGAGCTCAACGCCTTCGTGCGCGCCAACGAGTACCACGTTGGCACCCCGGGGGAAGCCATCCGGCGGTCGCCCGCCTCGGCGACCTCCGACGGGGCGCCGGTTCCGTCCGACGGCCCGCGCCTCTCCGAAACCGGAACGTGACGGGGCCGGGCGGGTGCCACGTTCCTTCTTGCCTCTTGCTTGCCATTCATCACACGCATGGAGTACAGCAACGAACTCAAGATCGGCGCCTCCATTGTCGCCGCCATCGTCATCTTCTTCGTCGGCTTTCGGTATTTTCAAGACCTGCCGATTTTCCAGGACAGCTACGCCATGCAGGCGACCTTCGACGACGCCGGGGGACTTGTGAGCGGCAATCCCGTGACGATGAAAGGCGTGAGCATCGGCTCGGTGCAGTCGGTGCGGCTCGACCAGCAGGAGCAGGTCGTGCGGGTGCGCTTCATGGTCAACGAAGGGGTGCCCATCCCCGAGGGATCGTACGCCGATGTCACCGGGTTCAGTGCGCTGAGCGGGGTGCGGCTGAGCATTGAGCCGGGGCCGTCCGAAAACACGCCGCTCCCACCGGGCTCTGTGTTGACGGGTCCGCCCGAGGGCGACGTGCTGGAGCGCCTGTCCGACCAGGCCCCCGAACTCGCCTCCAAAGCCGACAGCGTGCTCAGGAATGCGAACACGACGCTCGGCGCCCTCGGACGGCAGTTCCAGAACCCCCGGAGCGACCTCCGGCAGTCCATTCAGGCACTGAACGCCACGCTCTCCAATCTGCAGCAGATGACCGGCTCGGAGGACGCGGCCCTGCGGCAGACGCTCCGAAACCTGGAGGCCATCTCGGGCGACCTGGAGCGCTTTACCGACACCGGCGCCGACTCGCTCAACGTGACGGTCGCCCGCCTGAATCGGGCGTTGGCGCGGGTGGAAACCAATCTGGCCCAGCTGGAGCGTACCACGCAGTCGCTCGGTGAGCTGACCACGAAGATGAACGAGGGCGACGGCACCATCGGCCGCCTCGTCAACGATCCGAGCCTGTACGTTCGTCTCGACTCGGCCGCCGCCCGCACCAATCAGATTTTGGACGATCTCCAGCAGAACCCGGGGCGGTACTTGAAGGACATGACCCTCATGAAGGTGTTCTAGCGCTCCGCGCGGTCTCGCACGGCCGCTCTTGTCGTCATCTCGCTGGAGGCCATGACCGACTCTCCGCGCACCAGTTCCGACCCCCCGTCCGCCGATCGAGAGCAATCGACGCCGGACGCGGTGAACGGGCAGGACCGGACGCCCGCCGAGGAGGAGCGCCCGGATCCATCCCTCGAGCCCGCAGCGTCCGACGCCGAGGCCGACGAGGAGGGCCCGCCGGCGCCGCGTCCGCGCCGCATGCGCCGCCGCGTGTTGCGTGCCATCCTGCGCAACCTGTCCCGGTCCGATGCCGAAGGGGCCACCGTCGAAGAGCCGCCCCGCACGGGGCAGGGCTACGCGCGCTGGTTGCCGGTACTGCGTGCGGTGCCCTGGATGCTCGCGGGCGTGTTCGCGCTCTCGTTCGTGTGGGACTTTCCCGGGGTCACGCTGTCGCTGGGGACCTACCAAATTGCGCTCGACGGGCTGCTTCGCATTGTGTCGGTGAGTGGGTGGATTGGTTTCCTCACGAACTGGCTCGCCATCACGATGCTCTTTCAGCCGCGAGAGCAGCGGCCCCTCGTGGGGCAGGGCGTCATTCCGGCGCAGCGCGAGCGGGTGGCTTGGCGCCTGGCCCAGGCCGTCAGCGATGAGCTCATCAACGAGGCCATCATCGGGGAGAAAATTCGGGACAGCGGCATCGCCGAACGGTACCGCACCCTCGTGCTGTCGGTGACCGAGGACGTGTTGGAGGACGAGATCTTCCGCGACGAGCTCCGGGCCTGGATCCGCCGCTACCTGCACCGGGTCCTGGCGACCGAGGCCGTCCAAGAGCAGATCGTGACGTTCACGGCCGAGCAGGTGGAGCAGTCGGTGGACGGCCTGCCGGGGCTGGCACTGCAGGCGTACCGGCTCTTCGACGAGAACGATTTTCAGGACCGCCTGCGGCGTGCCGTGCAACGCCTCCCGCAGTCCATCGACCCGATGCTGGAAGAGCTTGACCCGCTCCTGGATCGCATCCCCGAGGAGCTGGCGAAGCGCGGCGCGGCCATCGACGACTTCATCATGCAAACGGTGCTCCGGTTCGTGGAGCAGATCGACATTGAGCGCATCGTTCTCGACAACGTGCGCGACTACGACGAGCGGCAGCTCGAAATGCTGCTGAAGCGCACCACCAACGAGCAACTGACGTACATCAAGTACCTGGGCGGCGTGCTCGGCACGCTCGGCGGGCTCGTGATCTGGCGACCGGTCGTGTCCCTGCTCGCGTTTTTCGCCCTCGCCCTCGGCGTCTACGCGGTTGACGAGATGCTCCTGCGCGCACGGGCAGGCAAGCGCAAAGCGGGCAAGCGCCAATGAGCCCGCCCATCGGCCACAATCCTTCACGTCAATTCCAACTGGAATCGCGCCCCTGCCTTTGTATCTTCCGGGCAACCTACAGCCTGCTCCTCTGTAGCCGGCCGCCCGGCGTTCGAGGCGGCTCTCAACGACCTACCCATCCCGAGCTTCCTTTTTCCTTATGAGCGACGAACGTACCTACCGCGCCATCGTCGGCGATCAGAGCGTAGACGTCACCCTCACCGATGGAGAGCTCACGGTCGACGGCGAAGCGAAGCCGTACACCGCAGAGATGATTCGTGAAGGCTATCTTTCGCTGATCGTGGACGGGACGACCATTCCCGTATCCGTCGAGCCCACCGACGAAGACGCCCTCCGGGTGACCATCGATGGACGCCGTACAGAAGTGCACGTACAGGACGAACGCGATCTGCTGCTCGAAGAGTTCGGACTGGAAGACGACCTCGCGGGTGGCGGAGCCGTCGTGGCCCCCATGCCCGGCCTCGTGCTCGACGTGCTGGTTGAGGAGGGAGACACCGTGGAGGCCGAGCAGGGCCTTATCGTGCTGGAGGCAATGAAGATGGAGAACGAGCTGCGGGCGCCAGCAGCCGGCACCGTTACGGCCATCCACGCGGCCGCAGGCGACGCCGTCGATAAGAACGCAGTGCTCATCGAGGTCGAGGGAGAATAGATGGGATCATTGGGCCGTGGTCATCGGGGAATACAGTTTGTGCTCCGCCCGAGCATCTTGCCTGATGACCCGACACCCGTGTCCAGTCATCCGCTTGTCCCGTAACCCATGCCCCGTGCCTCAACCGTTCTCGTGACGGGGGCGACCGGAATGCTCGGCTCGGTCCTCACGCGGCAACTCGTTTCCGAGGAGCCCTCCGTCCGCATCTTTCGCCGCGAGACGTCCTCGCTCGATCTGCTCGGCGAGACGACCCACCGCGTCGAGCACGCCGTCGGCGATCTGTCCGACCCCCGCAGCCTACTGCAGGCGATGGAGGCGGTCGACCGCGTCTATCACGTGGCGGCGAAGATCGGCGGACAGGCCCGCGACCGTGCCGATTTGCGGGCCACCAACGTGCAGGGGACGGCGAACGTCGTCAACGCGGCATTGAAGGCCGGCGTCGATCGCCTCGTGCACACCTCGAGCATGGCCGCCTTCGGACGTCCGGCACGCTCCGGCAACGTGCTGGACGAAACCGCAGCCTGGCGCGACGCGCCGGGAGGCTCGGACTACGCGCAGTCGAAGTATGATGCCGAGCTGGAGGTCCACCGAGGGATTGCCGAAGGGCTGGACGCGGTCATCGTCAATCCCGCGCTGATCTTCGGTGTCGGGCGGCCCGGCGAGAACACGCGCCGCATCGTTGAGGCGGTCCGCTCCGGATGGCTTCCGGCAGTGCCGCCCGGTGGGACGAACGTGGTGGATGTCGAAGACGTGGCGGCGGGGCTCCGCGCGGCCATGCGGCAGGGCGAGACCGGCGAGCGGTACTTTCTCGGAAGTGAAAACCTGTCGTGGAAAGAGATCCTCGGGACGCTGGCTGGGGCGCTGGGGAGGACTCCGCCCCGTCGCACGGTCCCCGGATGGCTGCTTCGGGCCACCGCAACCGCGAGCGAAGCCCTCGCCTTCCTCACCCGCACCGATCCCCTTCTGCCACGGAGCATGGCCGAAAGTGCCGTCCGCCAACGCCGTTACGACAACACCAAGGCGCGCACAGAACTCGGCTGCACGTTCCGCCCGTTCGCCGCGACTGCACGCCGGATTGCAGGCTCTATCGACGACGGCCCAACGGCGGGAGCGGACGAAAACGTTGAGATTTGACGAAGTCGTGACCTCCGGTGTGGCTGTGCAACGATCGATGGGAGGACGGTACACAGTTTGTGCGTACGATGCACAAGGCAGAGCTTCTTCATTCCGTTCGAGCCCATCCGGAGGTGCCACGATGCTACAGCGGTTGCGACGTCTGGGAGCGACCGAATCGGGAACGGGAGCCGCGTGTTCAGCCCCGACCGAAACGCCGCCGCTTGTTCCGCGCACCCAGCGATGTCTCTATCTGGCCGTTGAATTTGCCGCCCTCTTCGTGGGCCTGCCGGTGCTCTTGTTCACCCAGCGCCACGCCCTCACCGGCATGATCGCTCCGGTGCTGCTGGTCTTGGCCGCTGGGTGCACGGCGCTTCTGTGGTGGGACCAAGCGTTTGACCGCAGTCAACTCTGGAATCGAAGTGCCTTCCGCCGCCACGTGGAGCGGACGCTGCGCTGGTTTGTCCCCGGGGCCGGGCTCGTAATCGTCGCGTTCGCCGTTCTACGGCCCGATCTGCTGATGTCCTTTCCACACGTTCATACCAACGTGTGGCTTGCCATCATGGTCACCTATCCCGTCGTTTCGGTCTACCCCCAGGAGGTAATTTTCCGCGCCTTCCTCTTTCACCGCTACGATGCCCTCTTTCCGGGGCGGCGCGCCAAGATTGTCGCGAGTGGCGCGGCGTTCGGCCTGGCCCACATCGTCTTTGCCAACTGGACGGCGCCGCTGATGACGACGGTCATCGGCGTGCAGTTCGCGCGGACCTACGCCAAATCCGAGTCCACCCTGCAGGCGGCGTTGGAGCACGTGCTGTGGGGCTCCTTTGCCTTCACCGTTGGACTCGGGTGGTACGTGTACAGCGGCGCCATCTGAGGGTGCTCAGGGCTGATGGTGGCGCACCATATTCACGGCTGGAGACCGCTCCTTGACGCCCGCCCCACCTGAACACCCGCCCCTACACCGCCGCACGCCCAACTCTTCATCTTCCTGAACACCCGACCTCGTGAACACCTGGAACGACTGGGTCGACCATCTCGATCTGCAGCCCCATCCTGAAGGCGGCTACTACCGGGAAATCTACCGCAGCGACGAGACCCTTCCCGCATCGGCCCTCGCTGATCGGTTCGATGGGCCCCGGAACGCGGCGGCGCTCATCGACTTTTTGCTACCGGGCGACGCGGTCTCGGCCCTGCACCGGATCCGGCAGGATGAGCTGTGGCACTTTCTGGCGGGAGCTCCGCTGACGCTTCACCACATTGGTCCGGACGGGTCGCTCAGCCGGCAGGTGCTGGGTCGAGATGTGGCAACGGGCCAGCACCTGCAGGCCGTCATCCCGGCCGGGCACTGGTTCGGGGCCACCGTTACAGATGCCGACCGCTACGCGCTCGTGGGATGCACGACGGCCCCGGCGTTCGACTTTGCCGACTTCGAACTTGCGGAGCGGACGGCCCTGATCGAGCAGTTTCCGGAGCATCGGGCCGTGATCGAGCGTCTCACGCCCGACCCGTAGCCGCGGATCGCGGAGGACGGCAGTCCGGAGCGCTACAGCAGTAGGCGTTGCGCGACCGCTTGCAGGTTGGGGCTCAGCATGGAGCCGAGGGCCAGCCCGCGGAGAATGAGCAGGACGCCGACGACCACGAGGCCAACAGGCACGAGGCGGTACAGGCGCTGTCGCCAAGTGACGGGCACGAGACGATCGGCCACGCTCACGCCGAACATCGCGGGGAGGGTGCCGAGCCCGAAGGCCGCCATGAAGGTCATGCTCGTCGTCACGTTCCCGGCCGTGACCGCCGTGGCCAGGGCCGCATAAACGAAGCCGCAGGGAAGCAGTCCGTTAAGGAGGCCCACGATGAACATCGCCCCGGCTCCGCCGCGCTTGTAGAGCGACTGAATCGGCTGCATCACTCTTCCGAGGTACTGGGCCGGCCACTGCTCGAGTGCCTGCACCTGGCGGCTCACCCACGGAACGGTGGCGCCGAGGATCATCACGGCCCCGATGCCGATGGACACCCACTGCTGGACGCCGGTCAACGACATGAGCATGCCCAGCGCGCCTACGAAGCCGCCGAGCAGCGTGTAGGTCACCGCCCGTCCCAGGTTGTAGACCAGGCGCTCGCCCACGAAGCGCCAGCGGCCCGCGCGGGCGCCGGGAAGGCTTAGCGCCAATGGACCACACATGCCCACGCAATGCACACTTCCGAAGAAGCCGAAGGCCAATCCTCCGAAAATCCAGTCCATCATCTGCGAGCTGTCAGGGGCAGGCTGCGACCACATGATTAGACCGAAACGCCGGCACGGCGGATCCACGATCTTCGTGTGAGATCGGCACGCCCGTGCGCGGACAGCCGCTGCCGGAGACCCGCTGCCGGCTTTCATATCCTCCCCGCGCTTCGTATGGTTTGAACCTGTCTCCTGTCTGCCTCATCCCGATCTGTTTGTGCCCCATGAGCCCCCTGCGACTTCGCGGACTTTCCGTGCTTTGGCTGTGTCTGGTTCTGCTCCCCACCGCCCATGCACAGAAACGCACCCTTCCCGTTGACACGGCCATCACCTCGACCGATCGGGTTACCGTGAAGGGTGAGGAGGTGCCCTACCGCGTGACAACGGGCACGCAGCCGGTGTACGGCGACGACGACACCGTCAACGCCGCGCTGCACTACACCTACTACGAGCGGACGGACGTGGACGACCGCTCGCGCCGTCCCATCGTCGTCTCGTTCAACGGTGGGCCCGGCTCGGGGTCGCTCTGGATGCACCTCGGCTACACGAGCCCGAAGCACCTCACGATCAGCAGCGAGGGCTATCCTGTGCAGCCGTACGGCGTGGAGGACAACCCGCACTCCATCATCGACGTGGCCGACATCGTGTACGTGAATCCGGTGAACACGGGCTTCTCGCGCGTCGTGGACGACGAGGTGGACGAGGAGGAGTACTTCGGCGTGAATGCGGACGTGGAGTACCTGGCCGACTGGATTGACACGTTCGTCTCGCGGCAGGAGCGGTGGCCGTCGCCCAAGTACCTGATCGGCGAGAGCTACGGCACGACGCGCGTGTCGGGCCTTGCGGGGGAGCTCCAGAACCGCCACTGGATGTATCTGAACGGCGTCATCCTCGTCTCGCCCACCGGGCTCGGCATGGAGCCGGCGGGCCCGTCGCCCCGCTCCGAAGCGCTCAAGCTGCCGTACTACGCGGCGACGGCGTGGTACCACGAGCAACTACCGCAGGATTTGCAGAGCCGCGACCTGACAGACTTGCTCGCCGAGGTCGAAGACTACACCGTCGAAGAGTACATCCCGGCCCTCACGCGCGGCGGCTTCATTGCGGACGACCGCCGCCAGGAGGTCGCGCAGCAGGTGGCGCGCTACGCGGGGCTCTCCGAGCAGTTTGTGCTCGACCACAACCTCGCCGTCCCGGCCTCTGCCTACTGGAAGGAGCTCCTGCAAGACGAGGGCCACACCGTCGGCCGGCTCGACTCGCGCTACAAGGGGCTCGACGTCAAGAACGCGGGCGATCGGTACGACTATCCGGCGGAACTCACGTCCTGGAATCACGCCTTTGCGCCGGCGATCAATCACTACCTGCGGTCTGAACTGGGCTTCGAAACGGATCTCAAGTACAACGTCTTCGGGTCGGTGTATCCGTGGGACGACGAGAACAACGACACGGGCGAGCACCTGCGGCAGGCGATGGCGCAGAACCCGTATCTGCACGTCATGGTGCAGTCGGGCTACTACGACGGCGCCACGGACTACTTCTCGGCCAAGTACGTGATGTGGCAGCTCGGTTCGCGCTCACACCTGCGCGACCGGCTCCGCTTTGAGGGCTATCGCAGTGGCCACATGATGTACCTGCGCGAAGAGGATCTCGCGACTTCCAATCAGCACATCCGTGAGTTCATCCAGGAGTCGATTCCGGAGGCGGGCATGCCGGCGAAATACTGATGCGTTGCGACGTTGAACGTTTGCACGTTGAACGGTCCAACGCGGTACCGAAACCCACCGCCGCGCCGCGCGCTACAAGGCTCCCGTTCGTGATGTTCGAACCGAGAGCCGCGCCCCATGCCGCGCCTGCCGATAGACGATGTTCTGCCGGAGCTTCGCGACGCCTTGCGCGAGCGTCCGGAGGCCGTGCTGCAGGCGCCGACCGGCGCCGGCAAGACGACGCGCGTGCCCCTCGCGCTCCTGGACGAGCCGTGGCTGGACGGCGACCGCATCCTCATGCTGGAGCCGCGGCGGCTGGCCGCGCGGGCGGCGGCCCGGCGCATGGCGCAGACGCTCGGCGAACAGGCGGGGCAAACCGTCGGCTACCGCG
>Ga0207797_1001115_pt1 | contig 19867 bp, 12 predicted proteins | sample PRCRCaboRojoPR_6_FD_187275 | JGI IMG/M metagenome (GOLD analysis project Ga0207797, IMG submission 187275) | Marine sediment microbial community from Cabo Rojo, Puerto Rico - PR CR 10% Liquid 1 (SPAdes) | ecosystem: Environmental > Aquatic > Marine > Coastal > Sediment | place: Cabo Rojo, Puerto...
CTCGATGTCGAAGACCACGTCCCGGTCCGAGCCGTCCAGCAGCTCCCAGGAGTACTCCTCGTCGGCGTCCCATCGGATCCACCCGCTGAGCTCCTCCCCGGACCGGGTCACGACGGTGCCCCGGAGGCGGTGTCCGCCGTCGAAGGCATGGTAGTCCGCCTCACCCTCCGGCTCGTGGAACCGCACGGAGGAGAACTCGTCCCACTCCACCTCCACCATCCCCAGGGCCGGATCGGAAATCTGCACGCCACGGTGGCCGTCGTCCACGTCGTTGGAGCCGGAAAGCTCCAGCTCCTCTCCGCTGGTGAGGATCACGCGGGAGCCGGGCCAGTCCTGCTCGATGGCGGCGATGGAATGGAAGGGGATCTCCCGATCTCGACCGTCCTCGTCCCCGTCCAGGATGTCGGAAGTGAGGATCTCGTCCAGGTCCCAGGAGATGTAGCCCGTGTACCGCCGGCCCCACTGGTCCTCCACCGTACCGTAGAGGCGTCGGGCCTCCGCCGTAACGGCCGTGGGAGCCGGACGGAACTCGATGGCGTCCAGATCCCGCCAATCCAGCTCCACTTCCCCCCGGTCGGGATCCGAGACCAGGATCTCCCGGATTCCGTCCCCGATGTCCGTGGACCCTCCCTGGAGCTCCAGGATCTCTCCGTTCTTCAACTCCAGCTCCACCCGGTCGTCGTCCAGGACGAAAAGACGCCGGACGTGGCCGAACCGGAGGCCGGACTCCGCCGTCTCCGGGAAGTCCGGGTCGTGGTCGTCCCAGGAGATCCGGAAGTTCAGGAACTCGATGGTGCGCTCACGGTCCCTGTCGTCCGGTTCGGCCAGGGCCGTCCAGAGCTCGTAGTTCTCCCAGGGAATGGTCTTGGAGCCATTCAGGAGATCCACCCAGCTGCCCTCGTTCCGGTCCCAGCGGATGAAGCCCTGGTAGACCTCCCCGCTGGCCGTCTCCACCCGCCCCCAGAGGCGATCCGAGTCTGGCCGCAGCCCTGAATCCCGTGCCTGGGCCTCGACTCCGGAAGGCGACGCGAGAAGGGGAAGCACCAGGAGGAGGGGCACCAGGAAGAGGGGAAGCGGACGGGTTTGGGGGCACGACCCCCGTTCCCGGGAATGGGAATCACGAACGTTCATGGTGAAGGACTCCAGCGAGACGGCAAAGGGATCCCGGTTGCGGAGCCCTACGAGAGCAGTGGGGTCCGGGTTTCGAGCCCAGGGCCGGAAGCCACCAGCGCATGCCTCCTCAGACCCCCTGCCTCCTATGGGTCGTATCGGGGGACGGATACCCCGGTCTACCGCCCTCCCTGCACCGCCTCCCGGACCCGCTGGGTCAGGTACCGGATGGAGAAGGGCTTCTGGACGAAGTCGATTCCCTCCTCCAGGACCCCATGGTGGGTGATGACCTCCTCGGAGTAGCCGGACATGAAGACGGCACTGACGTCGGGATGCGCCTTCCGCACCTCGTCCAGGAGGGAGCGCCCATCCATCCCGGGCAGAACCACGTCCGTGAGAACCAGGTCCAGGGGCCCCTGATGATCCTCCAGAGCCTCCAGACAGTCGGCGCCGCTGCCTGCGGAAAGAACGGTATAGCCCTGCCGCTTCAGCGCCGTGACGGCCAGCTTTCTCACCGCCGGCTCGTCCTCCACCACCATGATCGTCCCGGTGCCCTTCGCCTCCCTCTCGTCCCGGGGTCGGCGAGACGTTCCCTTCTCCGGGGCCACATGCGCAACCGGGAAGTAGCACGACACGGTGGTTCCCTTCCCGGGCTCGCTGGACACCCAGATGCTACCGCCGTGCTGTTTGACGATGCCGTAGACCGTGGCCAGCCCCAGGCCCGTGCCCGCGGATTTCGTCGTGAAGAAGGGCTCGAAGATCTTCTCCAGGACCTCCTCCTCCATCCCGCACCCCGTGTCCGACACGGCCAGAAGGACGTGGGGCCCCTCCACCGCGCCCCGGTGGGCCTCCACGAAGGCGGCATCCAGCTCTACCAGGGCGGTCTTCAGAACCAGCTCGCCCCCGTCGGGCATGGCGTCCTGGGCGTTCACCGCCAGGTTCATGATGACCTGCTCCACCTGGCCCCGGTCCGCCCGGATGGTGGGGAGCTCGGAGGCCAGTTCCATCTTCACCCGGATGTTCTCCCGGATGGTTCGCCGAAGGAGCCTCTCGAAGCCCGTCGCCAGGGCATTCAGATCCAGGGGCTTCACTTCCAGGGTCTGCTGGCGGCTGAAGGCCAGAAGCTGACGAACCAGGTCCCGGGCCCGCTCCGCCGCCCGGACGATCTCCTCCACCGACTCCCGACGCTCGTCGTCGGGTCCGAACTCCGCCTGGAGCATCTCCCCGTAGCCCAGGATGGGGGAGAGAAGGTTGTTCAGGTCGTGGGCCACCCCCCCGGAGAGTCGACCGATGGACTCCATCCGCTGGGCCAGGCGGAGCTCCTCCTCCAGCTTCTTCCGCTCCGAGACGTCCATGAGGATCCCCCGGAGTCCCACCATCTCTCCCTGGCGCATGATGGGTCCGGCGTGGAAGAGGACCGGAAAGGTCGTGCCGTCCTTTCGCATGGCCTGGTACTCCAGGGCACCCGGCTCCTGGCCCACCAGGCGGCGCTCCAGGTTGGCCCGGGCCCGGTCCCGGTCCCTGGGGGCGATCACGTCGAGACCGCTGAGACCCTGCTGAAGCTCCTCCCGGGTGTAGCCGAACAGCTCAAACCCGCGGCGATTCACGTAGGTGAGGTTCAGGTCCAGGTCCACCTCGAAGATGACCTCCGGAAGGAGCTCGGCCATCTCCTGGAAGCGCTCCTGGGCCTCCCTCCTTGGGGTCAGATCCCGGAGGATGCAGACATCGAACTCCCGGCCCTCGTGTTCGACGTGGTTGGCCCGGACCTCCATGGGGAGAAGCACGCCGTCCTTGGCCCGCAAACGGGCCTCGAACGTCCGGCTTTTCATCTCGGCCAGCTTCGCCCATCGCCGAGAAAGGTCCTCTTCTGCGAAGTCCGGGTCCAGGTCCGTGATCCTCTTGGACAGGAGCTCTTCCCTGGAGTAGCCCAGGGTCTCGCAGGCGTTGTCGTTGACATAGACGATCCGGCCGGAGGGACGGATCCACAGCACCGGATCCGGCCATCGGTCCACGGTGAGCTGAGTCAAAACGAGACGGTCCTGATCGTCCTCCACCCGGTCTGCCTCCGCCTGAGCATGCATCGCTGAATCCCTCACCGCACTCCTTCCTCTGGGGGTACCCTCGGTCCCGGTCCCTCGTTCTGCCCCATTGTCCTCCTCCATCCTCCGGGGGCTTCCCGGCTTCTTCCGATCTGCCAGCGGGAAGGCCCCTCTTGCCGCCTCCAGAGACCCGGCGAATGTCCTGTCGGGGCATCCCCCGGGCGCACCTCGGCCGGAACCCTGTCAGTATCGGGGACCTCCACGAATCCTTGAGGTCCGCCGGCTGCAGGAAATAAGCATGTTTCATGCCGTTCCGCCGCGACACCAGCGCTCCTGAAAGGTCCTCTCAGAGCTCCACCCGGACCAGGACCATGGCGACCCCTGGCCTCCAGGAGAGTCCGTGGGATCGGTCTGTGGGGAGAAGAACGGGACGGGGAGCCGGTATGCCCAGGTTCACGGAGCTCCCGGAGACCCTCAGCAGGCTTCCTCCTGTCGCTGCCGTCCGGCCCTCCCTGGCCCGTCCCTCGTCTCCGGTGATGGTTCCCTGCTCCCGGGTGACCGCGGCCCCCACGCCGAGTCCGAGAAGGCTCCCGGCCAGGGGGATGGCCACCAGGGCCTTCTCGTCCTCTGGCTGGGCCAGAAGGTCCACTCCGGCCCCCAGGAGCCCACCGATGACCCCACCGATGGAGACGAGGCGAGCCCGGTTGCGGCTCAGTCCCCATCCCTTCCCCAGGGCAGCAGCCAGAAGGCCGGCGTCCCCCCCCGCCAGGGCGGCACCCAGAAGGGCGTCTCCTTCCAGATCCGCCAACACGCCTCCCGCCAATCCGAACCAGCTCCCCCACAGAGCGCCGAAATTCACGGTGGTGGCCAGAGCGCCGGAGATGGGCCGTCGGGCCAGGACCGCGCCGGCGGCGACTCCCGCCAGGCCTCCCAGCACGCCTCCGGCCAGGAGCTCCTGTCCGTTGTCATCCTCCGGGAAACAGCCGAAGTCGCCGCAGACCTCACCTTCTCCCCAGTCCAGGAGCTCGGCCAGGGCGATGCCCTGCCAGATTCCCCACGTTCCCCCGAAGGTGATGGCCCGGACCTGTCCCTCGCTGAAGGGCCGGGATCGGGCCAGGGCCCTTCCGGCCAGGAATCCCCCGGGCACCCCCACGAGAAGGCCCGCACCGTAGGCCTCGGAACCGTCCGCTCCCAGGGCACCGGGCACCGCCAACCCGAGCCAGAGCCCCTGGAGGGTGCTCCATACCTGGAGCTCCACCCGACGGGCGGAGCTGGATCGGTCCACGGTCAGGCGGGCCAGGACATCCCGAGCCTGGGCTGCGGCCGGGGTGCCCCCGAAGCGTTCCCTGATCAGGTGGAGGAGCGCCTCGGCGACCTCCACCTGCCCTTCATCCCGAAACTCGCGGGCTACCGAGAGAAGCACGGCGGCGCTGTCAGTCCGACTCACCTGGGCTCGTGGCAGATGTGTCGGGGGAGTCTGGGCCTCCAGGAAGGAGCTCCCGGCCAGAAGAAGTCCGAGAACCACGGCCAGGCCTGCGATACGACGGGACATGGAGAACTCCTCTGGGAAGCTGATGGGGTGGGATTGTGGCCCGGGAGCGAGCCGCCTCCTCTTCCTACCGCAGCCGGAGCCGCAGAGGTCCTTCTCCTACCGCCTCCTCCCGTCTACCGCCTCCTCCCGTCTACCGCCGCCTCCGGCCGTCCCTCTCCTGCCGCCCCTGGACCCGGCGAAGGCCCATGAGGTACGGCCGTACGTAGACCGGCCCGTGGACCCAGACGGCGTCGAAATGGTGGCCGAAGGGATGGGCCGTATCGACGACGGGGCTCTCCTGGGTCCAATCCGGGGCGTCGTGGACGATGAGTCTCCTGGCCCGGGGTCCAGGTCCTATCGGGATCTCTATCCCGGAATTGCAACCCGATCCGTACTCTCGGCGGCCCGTTTATCCTCTATTGAGTGGACAGCTCCCGGGCTGAACCGGGAGTGGTGTGCATTCCAGGAGACCATCCGGTGAGAAAGAGGGGGGGTGCGGTCACCCCTCCCTCCGAGCCGGCTCCCGGACGCCCATCACCCGGAACGGGAAGCCAGAACGAGAAGATGGACGAAGAAGGGAAAGGAAAGAGAGACGATCATGGCAAACGAGGACCTTGGATCCAGGCACTGTGAGCCCTGCGAAGCGAGCCAGTCCCCCCTGAAGGGGCAGGAGATCGAGAAGCTGGCCCGCCAGGTGGACGACGACTGGAAGGTGGAGAACGAGCACCACCTGAAGCGGGAGTTCGAGTTCGACGATTTCCGTCAGGCCCTGGCCTTCACCAACGCCGTGGGGGAGATTGCCGAAAAGGAGGGTCACCATCCGGATTTCGAACTGGGATACGGACGAGTACAACTCCAGATCTACACCCACAACATCGATGGCCTCAGCGAGAACGACTTCATCCTGGCGGCCAAAGCCGACGCTGCCCTGGAAGACATGTAGAGGGCGATCGACGGAGAAGGCTTTTGACCAGGGGGCGGGGCCCGTGTCGCGAGCCCCGGACTCCGGACGCCTGAAAGACGCCGGGGAGTGAGAAGGCGGGTGAACGGTTCCCCCGAAAGACCCGTAGGAGGAATGGAGCTGACCCGGGAAGTGAGCCCCACAAGGGCCCACAAGGGCAAGGAGAGCTAGGGTATGTATGTCCTGATTCTACTGGTGCTGGCGGCCTTGGCCATCTGGTCCCTGGTGTCCGGCCTCCGGAAACGGAGCGGGATGCGGGTGGCGGCAGGCATCCTTCTGGGACTCGTCACGGCTGTCGTCTTCGGCGGGATGGACTTCTGGGGGGAGCTCCTATGGTTCGAGGCCCTGGGCTATCGCACCCGCCTCCTCACGGAAGTCTGGGCCCGGGTCGGGACCGCCGCTGCGGCCGGAATCGGTGCGGCCCTGGCCGTGTGGATCCTCACCTTCTCCGTGCCTTCCTCCGCCCGGGCGGCCCGATGGATCGCCGTGGTGGTGGCCGGGCTCGTGGGGCTCCAGCTCGGCGTCGCCCACTGGATGACCTGGCTCCGTTTCTGGAACCGGGTCCCGGGGGACGTGACCGAACCCATCCTGGGCCACTCCGTGGGGTTCTACCTCTTCACTCTTCCCTTTTTGGATGTCCTCTACCAGCTGGGGCTCTGGGTGGTGGTGGTGGCCCTCCTGACCTCGGGCATCGCCCTCTTCCTGGGGCTGAACGACGACGGGAAGGTCCGGCTGCAATCGCCGGGGGAGGACGCTTCCAAGCGCCTCCGATCCCTCTTCCTCAACGCCAGTCTCCTCCTGCTCCTCCTGGCCTTCGGACGGTACCTGAGCCGTTTCCACCTCCTCTACTCCGACTGGGGCGTGGTCAACGGCCCGGGCTGGACGGACGTGCACGTCCGCCTTCCGGCCTACCTGGCGGTGGCCGGAATCACCGCCCTCTTCGGGCTGGCCATCCTTCTCCGTCCCGTCCGCAGACGCATGGTCCCCAGCCTGCTCCGGCGGCTTCTTCACGGCTTTCCTCCACCCCTGGTGCAACTGGGATGGACCGGGGGCCTGGTGGCGGTGGTGTGGATCATCGGGTTGGGTCTGATTCCGGGCCTGGTCCAGTGGATCCGGGTGGAGCCCAACGAGATCACCCTGGAGAGGCCCTACATCCGCCACAACATCGAGTTCACCCGCCGGGGTTTCAATCTCCACGACGTGGAAGAGCGTGAGTTCCCCGCCTCCGGGGAGTTCACGGCCGACTTGGCCCGGCGGAACGAGGAGATCTTCCAGAACGTCCGTCTCTGGGACTACCGGGCCCTGGACGCCGTCTACAAGCAGTTCCAGGAGATCCGCCTGTACTACGAGTTCCACGACGTGGACATCGACCGGTACCACCTCTCCGACGGCTACCGGGAGGTCATGGTCTCGGCCCGGGAGCTGGAGGTGGACAACCTGCCCAGCGAGAGCCAGACCTTCGTGAACCGGCGCTTCAAGTACACCCATGGATTCGGGGCGACCCTGACCAACGTGAGCGAGTTCACCGAGCAGGGGCTTCCGGACCTGCTGGTGAAGGACATTCCGCCCCAGGTCCGGGACACGGCCCTGGCCCTGAATCGGCCCGAGATCTACTACGGCGAGCTCACCCGGACTCCGGTAGTGGTCAACTCGGCCACGGAGGAGTTCGACTATCCCAGCGGAGATACGAACCAGTACGTCCACTATCAGGGGGCCGGCGGGGTCCCCATCTCCAGCGTCTGGAGGAAGTTCCTTTTCGGCTGGAAGTTCGACGGCACCCGTTTCTTCTTCTCCAGCTATCCCCGCCCGGAAAGCCGGATCATGTTCCATCGGCAGATCCGGGAGCGGGTTAAGGAGCTGGCTCCCTTCCTGGAGTTCGACGCCGATCCCTACGTGGTCCTGGCCCAGGGCCGCCTCCAGTGGATCATCGACGGCTACACCACGAGCCAGCGCTACCCCTACAGCGAGCCCTTCACGTCCACCCAGGACACGGAGTATCGGGACGGGAGCCTCACCCGGGCCATGCGCCGGACCGTGGGCCGGGGCCTGGGAAGCATCAACTACATCCGGAACTCGGTGAAGGCCGTGGTGGACGCCTATTCCGGGGAGGTGAGCCTCTACGTCTACGAGGACGACGATCCCCTGATCCAGGTCTACCGGGGCATCTTCCCGGAGCTCTTCCGGGACCGGGAGGAGATGCCGGAAGCCCTACGCTCCCACGTCCGCTACCCGGAGGGGATGCTCCTGGCTCAGGGGCTGGTCTACGCCAAGTACCACATGGAGGACCCCACGGTCTTCTACAACCAGGAGGATCTGTGGGTGCGGGCCACCGAGAAGTACTACGGTGGGGTTCAGCCCGTGGAGCCCTACTACATCATGTGGAAGCCCCCGGAAGCCCAGGAGGCCGAGTTCACTCTGATCCTGCCCTTCACGCCGAAGAACCGGCAGGTCCTCATCGGCTGGATCGCCGGGCTCTGCGACGGGGAGAATTACGGGGAGTTCCTGGCCTACCGCTTCCCCAAGGAGCGGAGGATCCTGGGTCCCCAGCAGGTGGAAACCAAGATCGACCAGGATTCCTTCCTCTCCGGCCAGCTCACCCTATGGGACCAGCGGGGCTCCAACGTGATCCGTGGCAACGTCCTGGCCATCCCCGTGGGTGAGACCCTGGTCTACGTGGAGCCCATCTACCTCCAATCCGAGACCTCGGCCTACCCGGAGCTCCGGCTGGTGGCCGTCATGCACAACGACAACCTGAGCTACGCCGAAACCTTCGACGAGGCCTTGAGAGGTCTCTTCCAGCCTGGCGCCGTCCAGCCTTCTCAGACCCTGGCGGCACCGGGAGGGGAAGCCGCGCCCCTGGGCCGGCTTATCGACGACGCCCAGGCCGCCTTCCAGGACTATCTGAGCCATCTGGGGGAGGGTCGGTTCCAGGACGCCGCCGGCGCCCTGGAGCGCCTGAGCCAGCTCCTGGAGCGCCTGGTGGACCAGGCCCCCGGGACCCAGCCTGGGCAACCTTCCGACACGGAAGGAGGAGAAGGAGGATCCGGCGGAAATCGGTGACGAGAGCCGAGTCGCAGGCGGGGTGAGGGCCCGGCCAGTTCAGCCCGCCGCCGCCTCCCCGGCCTCACCCATCTCCACCTCACCGGGCCCGTGCACCCGTTCTCCTTCCTCGTCCACCCGCACCGTCCGGGTCCGGGCGGCGTAGTCCTCCGGCTCGATCCTCCGACCACGATGCCGGGCCCACACCTGGGTGAACTCCGCACCCAGGAGGAGCACCTGGGCGGAGAAGTAGACCCACATGAGGAGGAGGAAGAGGGAGCCGGCGGTCCCGTACATGGAGGCCAGGGCGTTCCGGGAGAGGAAGGCCGCCAGGGCGTACTTGCCCAGCACCAGGATGGCGGCGGTGATGAGCCCCCCGAACCAGACGTCCCGCAGGGAGATCTTCACGTCGGGAAGCACCCAGAACACGGCAGCCACGAAGAGCCAGAGGAGGAGGAGCGAGCTCCCCAGATCCGCCACCCGCACGAAGGGAAGGATGGCTTCCAGGGGATCCAGGAGGGGCCCCAGCCAGGAGACGGCCGTGCTTACGACCACAGAGGCCAGAAGGAGCCCCAGCAGAGCCAGGACCATGAGGAAGGCCGCCACACGGGTGCGGATGATGTTCTTGAGGATCTTCGTCTTCGGCTCCACGGCCCAGATCTGGTTCAGGGCTCCCTGGAGGTTGGCGAAGACGGCGGTAGCGGAGAACAGGAAGAGGAGGATGGTGAGGACAGCCCCCAGGGAGCCCAGATCCGGACGGCCCGCCTCCTCCATGACCACCCGGGCCATCTCCTGACCCCGGGGGCCGGCCAGAAGTTGGACCTGGTCCAGAATCCAACGTTGGGCCTCCCCGGTTCCCACCACCTTCCCGAGGATCGTGATACCCAGGACCACCAGGGGAGCCAGGGAGATGAGGAAGTAGTAGGCCAGGGACGCCCCCCAGTGGAAGGCGTCATCCCCCAGCCACGTCCAGAACGTCTCCTTCAGGATTCCGAGAAGACCGGCCTCCTCGGTGGACTGCTCGGTATCTTCACTCATGGGGCTCCCTTCGAGAGACCAGCCGGGGCCGTATCACCGGATTCCCGGGAAGGAGTGCTCAGTTGCCAGTAGACCCCATGAGAAGTAAAGATCCAGCGTCCTTCAGCTGCAGGCGGAACCACAGCCCAGAGGCAGGGTCTCTGGGAGTGGCACCCTGTCCCGGACCTTCCACCGGCCCGGACATTCCACCAGGGAGACACGCATGACCGACGCGTCCGACGCCATCCGCGCCCCGGCGGTCCTGGTCACCGGAGGAGCGGTGCGCCTGGGCCGGGCCTTCGCCCTCCACCTGGCTCGCCGGGGCTACGACGTGGCCCTTCACTATGGCAGCTCGGAGGACGCCGCGAAGGAGACGGCCCGGACCATTCGGGAGGAGGGACGGCAGTGCCGGATCTTCCAGGCCGACCTGGCCGATCTGGAAGGTCTGGGCACCCTGCTGGACCAGGTGCGGCTGGCCTTCCCGGGGCTTTCCCTCCTGGTGAACAACGCGTCGGTGTACTTCGAGCGCCGAATGACCACCACCACCCCGGAGGAGCTCCGGGCCTGCCTTCACGTGAATACCGCCGCCCCGTACCTCCTCACCGCCGCCTTCGCCCGGGGCGTGAAACGGGGAGATGTGGTGAATATCATCGACAACAAGATCCACTTCCACCAGGTCGACTATGCCCCCTATGTGATCTCAAAGCAGGCACTGGTGGAGGTCACGAGACTATCGGCCCTGGAGTTCGCACCGGATATTCGTGTGAACGCCATCGCTCCAGGCGTGGTGATGCCGGCCTCCTCCCGATCTGACGACTATGTTCAATGGAGGATTGACGGCATCCCCGCTCGCAAACAGGGAGACCGGGAGCACCTGCTCATGGCCCTGGACTATCTGTTGGATAATGATTTCGTGTGCGGGCAGGTTCTGACGGTAGACGGTGGCGAGGGTCTCATGCGGGAAGGACGCCATTTCGGCAACTATCCCGACTATCAATAGCTCCACTCCTATCGAGCCATGCCTACCAATACAGCCGTGGTATCCTTCGGCTCCAATATCGACCCCGAATTCAATGAGGGCCGGGCCCGGTCCATTCTTCAGTCCGAGCATGATCTCCTGGACGCTTCCCGGTTCTACTGGACGGATCCGGTGGGGGTCACGGACCAACCCCGGTTCCTCAACGGGGCCTATATGGTTTCCACGACCCTGACGAAGGATGATTTCCGCCAGTACCTGAAAGAGGTGGAGGATCGACTGGGCCGGGATCGAACGGGTCCCAAGGCCGGGCCCCGGACGGCGGATCTGGACCTCCTCATCTGGAACGGCAGCGTCGTGCATCACGACGTCCACGACGCCGACTACGTGCGCCCGGCTCTTGTGGAGGTCCTGGAGAAGAACGGTATGAAGCTGCCGGAGGAAGAGGGCTGAGCGGTGGCCGAGCCCATCCAATTCGACGCCGAGGGCAATATCGTCCTCAAGCTGAACTGGAGACGGGCCCTCCAGGTTCTGGTGATCCTGGCCCTGGCGGTGGGAGGATATTTCGCACCCCTGGAGGGGCTCACCGCCGCCTCTCGCATCAGCCTCATGATCTTCATCGGAGCCGCCGGACTCTGGGTCACCGAGGCCATCCCTCCCTTTGCCACAGCCATCATGGTCATCGTCCTCAACATCTACCTCCTGGGTCAACCGGGAGGACCGTTGGAGTTCGAGGCCACCGGCTACCAGGTCTTCCTGAATCCCATCGCCAGCCCCATCCTGGTGCTCTTCTTCGGAGGGTTCATCCTCTCCATCGGAGCCACGAAGCACGGCTTCGACGTCCGTCTGGCCAAGGCCTTCATCAAGCCCTTCGGCACCCAGCCGAACATGGTGCTCCTGGGGATCATCCTGACTACGGCCCTGTTCTCCATGTTCATGAGCAATACGGCCACGACGGCCATGATGATCGCCATACTGGGCCCCCTCCTGGGGCAGTTCGACGGCAGGACGCCCTTCAAGAGGGCCCTGGTCCTCTCCGTTCCCTTCGCGGCGAACGTGGGGGGAGTCGGCACCATCATCGGCACCCCGCCCAACGCCGTGGCGGCGTCGGTCCTGGGAGGGCTGGAGAACCCCATTTCCTTCCTGCAGTGGATGGTCTTCGGGGTCCCCATCGCCCTGGTCCTCCTCCTGGCCCTCTGGCTCATGCTCATCTGGGTCTTCAAGCCCAGCCGTGAGCGCTTCGAGCTCCTCTTCCCCGAGACCCTGGAAGTGACCTGGGACCTGGTCATCGTGGTGGTCACCTTCGTGGTGACGGTGGCCCTCTGGCTCACCGAGCCCCTCCACGGCATCCCCTCCGGCGTGGTGGCCCTGATCCCGGTCATGGTCTTCGCCATGTTCCAGATCATCGACCGGGAGGACCTGAAGAGCCTGGACTGGGACGTCCTCATCCTGGTGGCCGGAGGCATGGCCCTGGGCGTGTCCATGACCCGGACCGGCCTGTCGGACATCCTGGTGGGTCAGATCTCCGGGCTGGGCCTGGGCCCCATCGTCCTCCTGGTGGCCATAGCCCTGACCTCCCTGGTCCTGTCCAACTTCATGAGCAACACCTCCGCGGCGAACCTCATGATCCCCATCGTCACGTCCCTGGCCATGCTGTCTCCCAAGCTGGGAGCCGTGACGGTGGCCTTCGCCTGCTCCCTGGCCATGAGCCTCCCCATCAGCACCCCTCCCAATGCCATCGCCTTCGCCACCCGGGAGATCACCACCCAGGAGCTGGCCCGCTACGGGACCATGGTGTCGGTTCTGGGCATGGTCGTGGTCCTCTCCCTCCTCTTCACCTTCCACGGCCTCTTCGGGTTACCCTGACCGACCGGAGCGAGCCCGGCCACGTCCCTACAGCGGCCCGCACGCGCCCTACTCCTCCCTCAGCACCTCCATGGGAGCCAGGCGACGAACCCTGCGGGCGGGAATCCAGGCGGCCAGAACGCCGAGGCCGCCCAACCCGGCAGCGACGCCGAGGTACGTGGGGACGTCCATGAAGGTGATCCCGAAGAGGTAGCGAGAGAGGAATCCACTGAGGCCGACAACTACGAGAAACCCCGCCACCGTGCCCGCCACCACGGGCCGGAGGGTTTCCAACACCATGCCACGGGTCAGACTCGCCACCCGGGCACCCACGGCCAATCGGATGCCCATCTCCCGGCGCCGGGCTCCCACCCCCCGGGCCGTCACCCCGAACACTCCGGCGGCGGCGAGGAGAGCCGCCGTCAGGGCGAAAAGCGACAGGAGAGCCGTCCGAAAACCCTCGTGGCGCGCCGAGGCCTTCAACAGGGAGGCCGCGGACGTGACCAGGGGAACCGGAAGACCGGGATCCACCGACCAGACGGCTCGTCGCAGGTCCGAAACCGACGGCACCTCCCCTGTCCGGGTGCGGAGCACGAAGGTCATGCGTGTCGGGGCCCGCTGGAGAGCGGCTTCGTACACCGTGGGACGGGGCGGGGAATCGAGGGACTCGTGCCGGACGTACCCGGCGATCCCCACCACGGTGAGGGTGTCCCGGACCACGATTCGGGCGCCCAGGGGCGATCGTCCGGGCCAGAGGGATCGAGCCAGCCCCTCGCTCACAACGGCCACCCGCAGGGTCTCTTCCCGGTCCCCTTCGTGGATCCCCCGGCCCGCGAGGAGCGGAATGCCCATGGCCTGGAAGTAGCCGGGAAGGACTTCCCTCCCCTGGATACTGGGAGCGCCGCCCTCCGGCCCCGGGTCCTTCCCGGGCATCTGCACCGTGTAGGTGGTCGTCGGTCCGTGGAACGGCACGGAGCTGGACCCACTTACCCCTTGCACGCCGGGCACCCCGGACAGGGCCTGCCGAAGACTCCGCAGCAGGGCCGTCCTCTCTTGCTCCCGGGGGTAGCGTGAGAAGGAGAGGCGCAGGGGGACGTGCACCACCCCCTCGGCCCGGAATCCCGGGTCCACCTCCATGAGGGCGTCCAGGCTCCGGGCCAGGAGGGCCCCGGAGATCAGGAGAACGGCCGTGAGAGCGATCTCCCCGGCGATGAGGGTCTGCTGCAGGCGAGGGCCCGCCCGTCCTGTGGATCCCATACCGCGCCTCAGCACCTCACGGCTCCGGCTCTGTCCCAGGCGCAGGACGGGAGCAAGCCCGAAGAGGATTCCCGTGAGGATCCCCACGCCGGTGGAGAAGGCCAGGACCGGAAGGCTGACCCCCACCTCCTCCAACCGGGGAATGGGAGGGGCGAGACCCACCAGGGTCCGGGTACCCAACACGGCCAGCCCCATGCCCAGGGCACTCCCCATCATCCCCAGGAGGACACTCTCCGTCAGGAGCTGCCTGGCGAGCCGGGCTGTTCCGGCCCCCAGGGCCCGTCGGGTCACCAATTCCCGCTGTCGTCGAGGGAAATCGCCCAGGAGGAGGAACGCCATGTTGCCGGATGCGATGAGAAGGAGGAGTCCCGAGGCCCCGAAGAGGAGGAGGAGGGGATGCCTCAAACCCCGGGTCTCGGCCTGGCGCCGGGGAATCACCCGGGCCCCCCGCTCCTCCGGCGGACGGTCTCCTCGAACCAGGGAGGCGGTCTCGGCGCTGGCCTGTTCCAGGCTGACCCCCGGACGGAGGCGTCCGAGAGCCTGAAAATTGTGGCCCCCTCCCGTCACGGATGCCCATCCCGCCCCCACCGGGATCCAAAGGGGATAGTCACCCGAACCCCCTTCCCTTCCCAAGGACCGGAAGCGGAAGCCCCGGGGAAGGACGCCCACCACCGAAAACGGCTCCCCTTCCAGCAGGAGACTGCGTCCCAGAACGTCCGGGTCTCCCCCCCACCTCTCTCGCCAGAAATCGTGGGAGAGGAGGGCCACCCGCTCCGCCCCGGGTCCATCCTCCCCGGGCAGGAAGGCCCGACCCAGGACCGGGCGAACCCCCAGGAGGGGCAGGAGAGAGGCGCTCATGACCCCGACGGACACCTCCCGGGGCTCGCCGGCCAGCGTCAAGACCGACCGGTTCGAGTTGAACAGGGCCACACTCTGGAAGGAGGTTTGCCCGTCTCTCCAGCGCCGGTAGTCCGGGTAGGAGAAGAGGAAGCGGTCCCAGATGTCGGACAGCCCCCCCTCCCTGAACCGCCACTCGGGCACGGTCTCCCACACCGTGACGATCTCCCCCGGGTTCTCGTAGGGAAGACGGCGCAGGAGAACCCCTTCCACCACGCTGAAGATGGCCGTGGTAGCGCCGATCCCCAGGGCCAGCGTCGTGGCGGCCGCCAGGGTGAAGAGGGGGCGGTTCATCAGGCCACGAGCACTGTGGCGCAGGTCCTGCCAGACACCGGACAAGGTTCCTCCCAGCGAGGCGTTTCTCGGTTCCCGTTCCGTGGGGGACTCCGTGCATGGGACGCCGGGGCGTTGAGAAGGGTTGTGGAGAGGTCCGGCCGACCGTCTACGCCGTGGAGAGGTCCGGCCGACCGTCCACACCACGGGTCCGCCCGCCGCCGCGGCCGACTTGCATCGCCCGGGGCCTTCCCTCGATGTTCGGTGCCGGTCCCTCCCTGGAGAACCCGACCAGGAGGCCCTCAGGCCCCCTCCCTGTGGGCGACCGGCCGACGTACGATTCGGCGCGCCAACCGATACCCGGGAATCAGCCCATGACCTCATTCCTCCTCGACCCCACCTTCTGGGCGGCCCTCTTCAGTGTCACCCTGGTCCAGGTGGCCCTGGGTGCGGACAACCTCATCATCATCACGATCCTGGCCGGGAAGTTGCCGCCGGCGAAGCAGGGACTGGCGGTGAAGGTGGGCCTGGTCCTGGCCATGCTCTTCCGGATCCTTCTCCTGGCCGTAGTGAGCTGGCTTCTGGCCATCACCACGGGGACGCTCTTCACGGTGAACCGCTTCCTCCTCCCCGGCGTCCATGTGGACGCCGACGTGAATGGGAAGGCCCTGGTCCTGGCCATCGGAGGACTCGTTCTCCTCTGGAAAGGCGTGAAGGAGCTCCGGGTCAAAGCGAAGGGAGTGGAGGAGGAAGTCCAGGAGACGGAGAGCTTCGCCGAAGTCGTGGCCGTCATCGTCGGGATGAACCTCCTGTTCTCCGTGGACTCCATCCTCACCGTGGTGGGAATGACGGACCGATTCAGCGTCATGGTGGGCTCGGTGGTCATCTCCGTGGCCCTCATGCTCGTCTTCGCCAACCCCCTGGCCCGCTTCCTGAACGAGAACCCGGACTTCGAGATCCTGGGTCTGTTCGTCCTGCTCCTCATCGGCTTCGTCCTCTTCCTGGAAGGGGGGCACGTGGCAGGCCTCACGGTGAACGCATCGGAGTTCCCCTACATTCCCCAGTGGATCGTCATCTTCACCCTTCTTCTGCTCTTCGCCGTGGACCTTTACCAGAACTGGTGGGAGCGGAAGTTCCTCAGGCGGGCCCAGGCGCCCCTGCAGTTGAAGCGGAGAAAGAAATGACTGGAGAGCAGAAGAGCCGGTTCAAGGTTCCCCACACACTGGTCCTCCTCTTCGGGATGGTGGTCCTGGCCCAGATCCTCACCTACCTCCTCCCCGCCGGGGCCTTCCAGCGGGTGGAGAATGAGGCGGGTCGCCTCCAGGTGGTGCCCGGGAGCTTCGAGCTGACACCCGACGCCGAGGCCCTCTCCCCCCTGGCCATCTTCACCGCCATCCCCAGGGGCTTCAGCGAGGCCCACGAAATCATCTTCTTCGTCTTCATCATCGGCGGGGCCTTCGCCGTTCTCCGAGCCACCGGAGCCGTGGACGCCGCCCTGGGGGCCGTGCTCCGGCGCCTGGGCAACCAACCCTTCTGGCTCGTGGCCGGGGGCGTCGTCCTCTTCGCCGTAGGCTCCAGCACCATCGGGATGGCGGAGGAATACCTGCCCTTCGTGCCCGTGCTCATCGTCCTGGCCCGAGCCCTGGGCTATGACACGGTCACCGCCGTGGGGATCATGACCGTGGGCTACGGGGTGGGTTACGGCACGGCCATGATCAACCCCTTCACCGTCCTCATCGCCCAGGACGTGGCCGGACTCCAACCCACCTCGGGCCTGTGGTTCCGCCTGGTCATGCTGGGGGTCTTCCTGCCCATCGGGATCCACCACGTCTGGAGCTACGCCAGGAAGGTGGGCCAGGACCCCTCCCGGAGCCTGGTGGCCGACGTGGATCCGGTGGACGCCGCCTCGGGGGTGACAGGGGAGGAGGGAACGGCTCCCGGCCCCCAGGGCTCCGGTGGGAGCGCCCCGGAGGACAACGATCCGGGATCGAGCGGGGAAACGACGACGCCGGCAGGCAATCCAGGAGACGACCACCCCCGGATGACCTCCCGGCATCGCTGGGTCCTGGGCGCGGTGGGTCTGGTCCTCCTGGTCCTCATCTACGGTCTCAGCCGGTGGCACTGGTACCTGGTGGAGATGGGCGGCCTTTTCGTGGGCCTCACCATCCTGCTGGCCATCATCGCCCGAATGAGTCCGGACCGGACGGCCGTGGAGTTCGGGAAGGGGGCGGCAGAGCTTACCACCACAGCCCTCATGATTGGCGTGGCCCGGGGCATCCAGGTGGTGCTGGACGAGGGCGGGGTGGTGGACACCATCGTCCACGGTATCAGCCTTCCCCTCCAGGACCTCCCGGGAGCCCTCTCCGCGGTGGGGATGTTCTTCGTACAGAGCCTGGCCAACTTCTTCATCCCCTCCGGGAGCGGACAGGCCTACGTGACCATGCCCATCATGGCCCCTCTGGCGGACCTGGTGGAGGTGAGCCGGCAGGTGGCGGTTCTGGCCTACCAGTTCGGGGACGGCTTCACGAACATCCTGGTTCCCACGAATGCCGTCCTGGTGGGGTTGCTGGCCATGGCCGCCGTGCCCTTCGACCGCTGGCTCCGCTTCATCCTCCCCTTCATGGTGAAGGTCTGGATCGTGGGCTCCGTGGCCCTGGCCGTGGCGGTCCTCATCGGGTACGCGTAGGAAACGGTTGGGAAAGGGGGTCCGACTGCACGACTCGCCCCCCTTCGCCGATCAGCCTCCTGGCCGGGAGTGCCGGACAATTCGCGAGGCCTCGGGCATCCCGACCCTGGGATCGGCGGGTAGAGGGAACGCAGACAGGAGAAGGACGCCATGACGACGGACGTGCTGATCATAGGAAGCGGAATCGGCGGGGCCACCGCAGCCCTGCGCCTGGCGGAAGAGGGTGATCGGGAAATCACCGTCCTCACTCGCGCCCGGGAGCCCACCGAGTCCAAGTCGCACTACGCCCAGGGAGGAATTGTGGGCCGGGGCCCGGAAGACACGGCGGCGCTCCTCATGGAGGACGTCCTCCGGGCCGGCGACGGTCTCTCCTACCCTCCGGCCGTCGAGGTTCTGGCCGAGGAGGGTCCCCGTGTCGTCCGGGAGGTCCTCATGGAGAAGGCGGGGGTGCTCTTCGACCGAGACGCGTCCGGGGAGCTGGATTTCGGCTTGGAGGGAGCCCACTCCAAGCGCCGAATCCTCCATGTAGGAGACATGGCCGGGAAGGCCATCATGGAGGCCCTCATCCCCCGACTGCAGGAGGCGGACAACATCCGCCTTCTCACGGACCATACGGCGGTGGACCTCATCACCTTTCCCCACCACTCCATGGATCCCATGGCCGTCTACCGTCCCCTGGCCTGCCACGGGGCCTACGTCTTCGATCAGGGGAAGGAGACCGTCATCCCCATCACGGCGGCCCGGACCCTCCTGGCCACAGGAGGCCTGGGCCAGATCTTCCTGAACACCAGCAACCCGGCAGGGGCCAGGGGCGACGGCCTGGCCATGGCGCACCGGGCGGGAGCCCGGATCACCAACGAGGAGTACGTCCAGTTCCATCCCACGGCCTTCCACATGCCGGGCCGAACGAAGTTCCTCATCAGCGAGGCCGTCCGGGGTGAGGGAGCCGTGCTCCTGAACCTGGACGGCGAGCCCTTCATGGAGCGCTACGCCCCGGAGTGGAAGGACCTGGCGCCTCGGGACGTGGTGGCCCGGGCCATCTACTGGGAGATGTTGGAACGGGGGACGTCCCACGTGCTCCTGGACCTGGCCTCGGCCATGTCCCCGGAGGCCATACGGAAGCGCTTCCCCCACATCCACGCTCGTTGCCTGGAGCTGGACGTGGACATCACCCGGCGACCCATCCCCGTGGTTCCGGCAGCCCACTACTTCTGCGGCGGTGTCCTGGTGGACGGCTGGGGCCGGACCTCCGTCCCCGGGCTCTACGCCGTGGGGGAAGTCACGTGTACCGGGGTGCACGGTGCGAACCGTCTGGCCAGCACCTCCCTGCTGGAGGGCCTGGTCTGGGGAGACCGGGCCGCCCGGGACATCCGCCGGGAGGGTGGGGAGAAGGCCATCGCCGAGGGCGAGGTGCCCCCCTGGGACGACTCCGGTCTCATCTACGATCCCGACCCCAGCCTGGTGTCCGGTGACATGGAAACCATCCGCAACATCATGTGGCACTACGTGGGCCTGGTGAGAAGCGGCCGCCGTCTGAATCGGGCACTCCGGGAGCTCCGGAACCTCTGGATGGAGATCGAGAACTTCTATCGGAAGGCCCGCCTCACCGACGGACTCATCGGTCTCAGGAACAGCGCCCAGGCCGCCCTCATGGTGGCTCGGGCCGCCCGGATGAATCCGGTGAGCCGAGGCTGCCACTACCGGGAGGATGATCCTTCGGGAGACTCCTGAGGGCACGGCCATCGACTCCTGAGAGGCTGCCGCCGACTCCTGGGGGGAGATGCCCGTCGACTCCTGAGAGGCTGCCGCCGACTCCTGAGGGGAGATGCCCGTCGACTCCCGTCGGGGAACCGCAGCGGATGACCCAACGGATCTCGCAGGCAACTTCTTGGGACCGCAGCCCCCCGGTCCGAACCCTCGACGACGTATCGCTCCCTCCCCGGGGAGCTGTCCCGGAAAAGGACCCGGGTTCCCTCGTCCGGGTCCCAGGCCGACAACTCCCGACAGAGCACCGAACGGGGCTTCGGTGAGTGGTTGAAAGGGGAGGAACCCGGGCGAGGCCTGCAACTCCGGGGATTCACACCGTCTTTGCAGCAGAAGACGCCTTCCGCCACGTCTGTTGTTGCAAACACGGCGATTATTACCGTCTTTGCAGCAGAGAACGCCTTCCGCCACGTCTGTTGCTGCAAACACGGCGATTATTACCGTCTTTGCAGCAGAGAACGCCCTCCGCCCC
>Ga0207797_1001116_pt1 | contig 19862 bp, 10 predicted proteins | sample PRCRCaboRojoPR_6_FD_187275 | JGI IMG/M metagenome (GOLD analysis project Ga0207797, IMG submission 187275) | Marine sediment microbial community from Cabo Rojo, Puerto Rico - PR CR 10% Liquid 1 (SPAdes) | ecosystem: Environmental > Aquatic > Marine > Coastal > Sediment | place: Cabo Rojo, Puerto...
ATTGGGCCGTGCACGGAACTCCCGACACCAAGAACCTGATCAACTCCATCTACCTCGACCACGACGAGCTGGAGGAGTGGAACAGGCACCTGCAGGAGAAGTACAGGACCATAGAGGAGAACGAGGTTCGGGTTGAGCGCTACATGATGGACGATGCCGAGTACGTGGGCATCGGCTACGGCAGCTCCAGCCGGGTCATCCGCACCGCTGTGGACATGGCCCGCAAGCAGGGCATCAGGCTGGGCCTGCTCCGTCCCATAACCCTCTTCCCCTTCCCCAGCAGGATAATAGCCGAGCTCCCCGAGAGGGGCGTAAAGGGCATCCTCACCGTGGAGATGTCCAACGGGCAGATGGTGGACGACGTGAACCTGGCCCTGGACGGCAGGATGAAGTCCGACTTCCACGGACGCATGGGTGGAAACGTTCCTTCCGCATCCGAACTTCTCGCGAAGTTCAAAGACCTGTACGGGGTGTAGCCATGGCTGACAAGAAGATACTGAGAAAGCCCAGGGGCTTCCTGGACGTCTACAAGCACAAGCCCGGGGCCGAGAAGGACCGCACGCACTACTGTCCCGGCTGCGGCCACGGAATACTGCACAAGCTGGTGGCCGAGGCCATGGAGGACCTGGAGATAGTGGACAGCACCATCATGATGAGCCCGGTGGGCTGCAGCGTGTTCGTCTATTACTACTTCGACACCGGCCATTTCCAGGTGGCCCACGGACGGGCCCCTGCGGTGGCCACGGCCGTCTCCCGCGCCAACCCCGACAGCGTTGTGATAAGCTACCAGGGCGACGGCGACCTGGCCGCCATCGGGGGGAACAACATCCTCCAGGCCGCCAACCGCGGCGAGAACATCGCCGTCTTCTTCGTGAACAACGCCATCTACGGGATGACCGGCGGCCAGATGGCCCCCACCACGCTGGAGGGTCAGAAGACCACCACCACCCCCTACGGCCGCGACCCCAAGACCGACGGCTATCCCCTGCTGATGAGCGAGCTGATCTCGGGGCTGCACGCGCCGGTCTACGTCACCCGCACGTCCCTGCACGACTCCGCCAACATCCGCAAGACCCGCACGGCGGTGCGCAAGGCGCTTCAGAACGCAAAGGAGAAGAAGGGGTTCTCCTTCGTAGAGGTGCTCAGCATGTGCCCCAGCGGGTGGAAGACCGACTCCCCGCAGGCCCAGGAGTGGATCAAGCAGAAGATGCTGGACGTGTTCCCCCTGGGTGTCTACAAGGACATCTCGGAGGAGGCCGCTACCGTTGAAAGGCCCACCCCGGTGCACGACCGGGATAAGGTCCTGGAGGCCCTGGGCGTCCTGGAGGAGGAGAGAGCGGATCTGGAGAGGCCGCAGCCCGAAGCCGGTCTCGAGAACCCCTCCATTCGCATATCCGGTTTCGGCGGCCAGGGAGTGATGTCCACCGGCCAGGCCATAGCCACGGTGGGCATGCGCTACGGCTACAACGTATCCTGGCTGCCCTCCTACGGCCCCGAGATGCGGGGCGGAACCGCCAACTGCTCGGTGAAGGTCCAGGAGAACCAGATCGGTGCTCCCGAGGCCACCGATCCCAACCTGCTGCTGGCCATGAACAGGCCCAGCCTGGAGCGGTTCGAGAAGATCCTGCAGGAGAACGGAGCCATCATCTACAACAGCACCCTGATAGAGGTGGAGCCCACCAGGGAGGACGCCAAGGTCTTCGCGGTCCCCATAACGGGCATAGCCGACGACCTGGGCAACACCAAGGTGCAGAGCATGGTGGGAGTGGGCGCTTTCACGGCCGTAACCGGCCTCTACGACATAGACGAGGTGGTTGGGCTGATGTCGGAGCTGTTCGCCCACAAGCCCAAGCTGGTGGACCTGAACCAGAAAGCGGTACAGGCGGGCTACGACTACGTGAAGGAGAACTTCTAGGGTCGAGGCGCGGCAGTCGCGGCAGAGGGAGAGGGGGGCCGCCGGCCCCCCTCGTCGTTTGACTGGCAGCGTCGGCGCATTCTTATTCTATTCACTGTACATTGGCTTCGGAGTACCCGGCCGCGCACAGAAGGGAAGAGAGATGGGTCCTTACAGAAGATTCGGGTTGTCGCACCTCACCGTACTGCTCCTGGCTGCCTTGCAGGCGTTCGCCTTCGGCTACGGCGACAGCGAGGCAGACGGCACCGTCCTGCCCGGGATCCACGCCGCTTCGGTAAGCCTGGTGGGCGCCCGGGCGGTGGGCTTCGGGGATGCCGCCTCGGTCTTCCTCAATCCCGCCGACATCTACCGCGTCCCCGGCCGCGTCCTAAACGTGTCCGGAGGCGGGGCTGTGGTGGGCGAGCTCATGGAGGACACCACCGGAAGGTACACCCGGAACTACGGTGCGCTGGCCAACCTCTGCGTGGCCGCCAAGCTGGACCTCTCCCCGGGCATATCGGCAGCCGCCGGGCTGGCCAGGGTATCCGACTTCTCCTACGAGGGCATAAGGTACTTCTACGAGGACCCCTTCGAGCAGGACCTGCTCACGTCCTCGGAGAGCCAGCGGTCCTCAGGCGGCCTGTGGGAGGCCTCCCTGGGATCTGCGTACAAGTACGGACCCGTGATCCTGGGGGCATCCGGAGGCGTCCGATTCGGCTCGGCGGGCTACACCTTCACCACCACCGACTACGTCGAGAGCACCCAGAGCGACTCCACGTGGGACCGGGACTTCGGCACCGACCCCTGCTTCCATCTGGGGCTGATGGTGCCCTTCGGCCTCAGTCGCATCGGGATCAGCTACGCTTCGGAGACCGACTGGTTCGCAGACAGGCTGGCCATGGGGGGCATGGTCTACACCGGCAGCGCCAACCGAGGGGCGTTCGGAGGGGAGCTGGAGCTGGCGAACACCTCGGGTGAGACCGAGTACACCGGCAGGGTCTTCGGCCAGTACTCGCCCGGCACCTCCTTCACCTTCCGCCTGGGTCTGTTCGTCACCCAGAGGCCGGAGATGGAGGAATCGGAGAAGCTGGGCTTCTCCGTGGGCGGCAGCCTGGGGCTGGGCAGCATAAGCCTGGACTTCGCCTACTCATGGAGCAAGGATGAGAGGGAAACCGACATCTTCCGCAACCCCACCAACGGCTACTACGTTTCGGACAAGCCCAGCATAGTCAGCGTGGGGATGTCCTGGACCGGAGGACGGGGCTAGAGCCAGGGACGCACCGACAGGGTGTAGGCCTGTATCTCCTCGGGGTCGAAGAACAGACCCATCTCCCGGTCCGCTGACTCGCGCGAGTCGGAGGCGTGGATCATGTTGTGCCCCACCGTAGTGGCGTAGTCTCCCCTGATCGTTCCCGGCGAAGCCTCTGCCGGATCCGTATCCCCCACCATCCGCCTGACCAGGGAGACCGCCCGCTCGCCCTCCAGCAGCATTATCACCGAGGGTGCGCTGGTGATGAAGGAGATGAGGTCCTCGAAGAAGGGCTTCCCCTCGTGCTCGCGGTAGTGGCGACTGGCTGTCTCGCGGTCCACAGTTGTCATCTTCAGGGCCGTGATCTTCAGCCCGCGTCTCTCGAAGCGGCTTATCAGCTGACCCACCAGCTCCCGCTGGACCGCGTTGGGCTTGATGATCACCAGGGTCCGCTCCATCGGTCACCTCCATGGTCTACGTCCCCTGCCGCCAGTCTACCTGCGGGAAGGGATTGTTACCATAATAGAAGATCGATAGATTCCGATTCGGTTTGTCAGGCAGTTTCCTAACCCATGGGGGCGAAGATGTCCAGGACCCGCGTTCACGCACTTCCCTTGTATCTCCTCCTTACGGCTCTCGTCGCACTGTGTCCCCGGGCCCGGGGCTACGGCTTCCACGATGCCCAGTCCAGGGGAACGCTGGTTCCCGGATACGGCGTCGAGTCCATAGCCCAGAGCGGCTCCTGGACCACGGTGGTTGCCGGTCCGCTGGCAGCACTGGCGAACCCGGCCAGGATAGAGGCCGAGGGAGGGAGGATGGGAGTGACCGCCACCGGCGGCTTCCTCACCTGGAAGGAGGAGGTCCACAGGGACACCACCTCCAACCGGCGGACCGACTGGCTGCCCACATCCATGTCCCTGGGCGGCAGCTTCGCTCTCTCCGGAGGCATGGACGCTGCGGTGGCAGTGGGTCGGGCAAGCGACTTCTCCTACCAGGGGAACCACGAGATGCCCGAAGACCCCTTCGAGCCCGGAGCCACCGACAGCCTGGAGAGGCTGGAGGTTTCTGGCGCCCTCTACGAGGCCGCCGCCGGCGTCAGCTTCGACGGGCCTCTGGGCATCAGGCTGGGAGCAGGATCCGGTCTGGTGTTCGGCGGGGCGGACTACGAGTACAGCATAGTGGCACAGGGGGAAGCGGACAGCCTGGGGCGCACCGAGACCTGGAGCTGGACCCATGCCAGGCCCACGGGCCACGTGGGCATGAGCTACCGGGGGAGCCTGGGCCGAGTGTCCGCCGCCTACATCTCGGGTACCTCCCGCTTCACCACCCGCCTGGCCGCCTCCACCCAGATTCTGGCCGAGCGCATAGGTCACACCCTGGTGGGCTTCGAGGCCGAGCTGCTTTCCCCGCTGGCCCGAAACGTCTTCGTGGGGCGGTACCACATGCAGATACCGCTGCGGAGCAGCATCAGCATGCTCACCGGGATGTCGTTCCGGGAGAGCCCTGACTCCTACCGGACTTCCCTGGGGTTCTCCTTCGGCTGCATGGTCAACGTACATGATGTCGACGTGGGGCTCTGCCTGGACTGGCGGTCGCAGGATCGCCAGGGAAGCAGCTTCCCAAGTGAGAAAGCCGACCACGTCTATGACTCCGGCACGATTGTGGCGCTGGAGATAAGCACGCTGCTCTAGCGGCATAGGCAGTCTAGAGACAGGGAGGAAACGGCTCTGCGGTCTTGGGTTCGCCTGATCTTCCGACCCCTCGAGGGCTTCGTCTTCGCCGCCGGCGACTGCCAGGGGCTTCTCGGCGTGGAGGGCCGCGTCCTACTGGACAGCCCCGAGCCGCTGACCCTGCTTCCGGAGTACATGAGGGACCTGCTTCTGAACGGAGACCCGGACCAGCCGGCCCTCCTTCGGGGGGAATCGGCCTGCGGTACCGCCCGTCCCACCGATGAGGGCCTGGAGATACTCCTCTTCCGCTCCGAGGGCTGGAAGGGTGAGGGAGGGGTCCTGGTGGAGGACCTGGCCGCGGGTGTGGCCGGCCTGGACGTAAAGGGCGTGGTCCGGATATGGAACCGCACCATGGAGAACCTCTTCCACATACCCAGGGACTACGCCATGGGCAAGCGGCTGGAGGACCTCCTCAGGCCCCCCCTTCTGTTCAGCTGGGACACCGTGATATCGCGTACCCTCCAGGGCAGGCAGATGAAGGTGGAGTGCCGGCCGGGCCAGGACAGGCGGGTGGAGGCCAGGTTCTCCCAGACCAGCAGCGGGGCCGTGGGAACCTTCCTCGACACCACCGAGAGCTACCTGACGGAGAAGCGCCTTCGCACCAACCGGAAGATGAACCAGGCCTACTTCCAGAGCATCAGCTCGGGTCTGGTTCTCTTCGGCTCCGACTTCCGCATACTGGTTTCCAACCGCGCCTTCGGGAGACTGTTCGGGGCCAGCGAGAGCCTGCTGGGCATGCCCCTGTACGAGGTCCTGCCAGAGGAGAGCTTCCGCAGGATGGAGTCGGCTTCCAAGGATGTCTTCGACGGCCACGAAAGTGCAGAGTCGGATCTGGGTGTGGTGGAGTACCGGCGCCCCGACGGCTCCGCAGCCGTAATGACGCAGCGGATCAAACCCCTGGTGTCGGAGGAGGGGCGGGTGACCTACTGCGTGGGAATACTGGAGGACATTACCCCGTCGGTGAGGGCGGAGAGAGACCTCCAGCTCTGCATGGAGAGACTGGAGGCCGGGGGCCGGCTGGTGGCGGCTTCCCGGCTGCGGTCGGTGGGCGAGGTGGCCGAATCATATGCCGAGGCCCTCGTTGGGGCCCTGGCCGCTGATGCAACAGCCGTTTACCTCTACGACCCCTACTCCAAGACAAACCTCGCAGGCAGCGCGGGTCAGTGGCCGCAGCCGCCTCCCCAGGATTTTGCCGACCTGGGGCTTCCCTCCAGCGTATGGACCTCGGAGGAGGGCGTTCTTCTGCGGGAAGACGAGATGGGGGGCGCCTGCGCTGGTCTGGGCTGCTACCTGGTCGTTCCGGTGGGAGAGGGCTCCAGTACCTCCGGCTTCCTGCTGGCGGCCTACAAGGAGGAGTCAGGGGGAAGAGACCTGTTCGAGATGGGCAGGCTGGCGGCAAGGCTCCTCTACCTGCGCCTCCAGACCCTGAAGGAACGCTCGGAGAGGGAGCGCCTGGAGTACCTGGTGGACAGGCACGGGAGCTTCCTCGCCTCCATGGCGGGGGAGCTCTCCATACCCTTCGCCCTCTTCGGCGGCGACATGAAGGTGCTGGCCTGGAACTCGGCGATGGCCGATGCCACCGGACTCAGCCTGGAAAAGGCCACCGCCAGTCCGCAGAATGCGGTGGACACCCTCTTCCAGCCCGCGGGCGGGTTGGGACAGGTGCGCAAGTGGATGGGGGGCGCCAACGAGGCCGACCTGCCCATGATATGGTCGCTGGACGGGGACGGGAAAGCCTCGAGATACGCATGGAAGGTGGCCCTGCTGGAATCTCCGGTGGGGGTCAACGTGGAACAGGTGATGGTGGTCTCCGGCGTTCCGGTGAAGGACGGATCTCTCCTGGAAAAGGCGAACAGGGCGTGTGACGCCTACAGGAAGCTGGAGAGGGCCATCCTCCGCATATTCACCGCGGCTGACGACCAGGTGGTGGCGGACACCCTCTCGGAGACCCTGGTGGACATGACAGAAGCAAAGCGGACCCGGGTGGAGCTGATGACGGGTGCGGTTTCGGAGCGCGCCAGCTCGAGCAGGTCGGAAGGCGGGGAGATGGCCTCCGAGCTGGAGATCGTCTGGAAGAAGCAGAGCCTGGGCTCCTGTACTGTGGAGGGAGGTACGGTCTCCACTCAGGCCAGGGAGCTGGTATCCGCAGCCGCCACGGCCCTTTCCAGCCTCTCCTACAGGAGACTGGGCAGGATGCTTAGCCATCGGGAGGCACAGACTGGCCACTTCTTCACCGACCTACAGGGACAGGTCCTCTCCTACCTCAGGGACAAAGGGGGCAGCATATCGGAGATACTGACGGATGTCCCTCAGCAGGCCCTGGAGGAGGTGCTGGAGCTGGCGGCGCGGACCGGGCGCGGCGTGCACCGCTCTTCGGGGCAGGGGGAGGAGCGATTCCTGGTGGCCAGGAGAGTCACCTGTTCGCAGGCCGCCGAGCATGTCCTGCACTGGGCGTGGGCCGACTGTGCCGAAGAGGACGGCGGAGCCCCGGCAAGCAGTTGCGCAGACGCAGTGGGCACCCGGCTCATGTCCCTGCTGGGCAAGCTATCCGCCTCCCTGCACTCCAACCTGAACGCCATAGCCAGGGTCCTGGAGAAGGACGATCCTGTCAAGAGCGCCGTAAGCTCGTCCATCTACGAGTTCGGTGGCATGGGGAGGGTGATCTTCTACATGTCGCTGTTCGAGGCGGTCAAGCGAAAGCCCCGAAGGCCGCTGAGCCTGGAGGAGCTTGCCGACAACCTGGTCAAGAGGGCCGTCCGCAAGGGGAACCGCCCGCCGGACATCAGCATGGGCGAAGGCCTCCCACCCGCCATGGGGCAGCGCGACGCCCTGCTGGACCTTGTGGAGAGGCTTATGATGCTGTCCCACGCCAGGGGCATCCTCTCCATACATTTCGACTTGCTGGAGTCCCGTCCCGAGGGAGACGAATCGGTCTCGAGCCTGGGAGGGGGCCCGCTGCTGGCGGTGACCCTGGGCTTCGGGAGCGACACTCCGGAACCCTCCGGATTCGCCGACCTGCTGATGGAGGCGGACTCGGGCTTTCTCAGCAGGGCCACCGAGCTGGGCATGCTGAAGATGCTTATGCGCCTGTCCGGTGGCGATCTCGTCGCCCATCCCGACCGTGGGCTGGTGAGCCTGGTCCTGCCGGCGGCGGAGAAGGGCTGACGGCGGACGGCCCGGGAACCAACCTGACAGACGAGTCAGATATGCCCCTGCGCTCGTGGGGGACATCCGGAAGGAGTGGCTTTGGGTGCTGTGGAGAAGCTGATCAAGGCGGTCTGCGATGAGGACGCGGCCGCGGCCGCGAAGGCTCTGAGGGAGGGAGCCGACCCCGACGCAAGGGATGAAGACGGCTGGCCGGTGCTGGTGCTGGCGGCGGCGGAGGGGGACGCCGAGACTGTGGGCGTGCTCCTGGGAGCCGGGGCAGACGTGGATGCCAGGACCCCCACCGGAGAGACTCCACTCATGATGGCGGCCGCCGACGGGTTCATCCCGGCGATGGAGAAGCTGCTGGACGCCGGTTGCGATCCGAGCCTCACCGACGAAGGCGGGGCCACTGCGCTCTCGCGGGCGATGGAGTCGGGGGAGGAGGATGCCGCGGAGCTTCTGATCGGCCGCGGAGCCTCGCCCTCGGCCCGGGACCGTTTTCTTGCAGCCCTGCGCGGCTGCGGCAGGGAGGAGGTCGCAGCCTCCCTTGAGGCGGGCTTCGACCCCACTATCCTGCAGGGCACCGACTCCTCGCCGCTACACATAGCATTCGGAAGGACCGGCGGGGAGGGTCTTCGCGAGGGTCTAATGGACCTGCTGGCGGATTCGGGGGTGTCCGTGAACAGCCGGGACCACCAGGGAAGGACGGTTGCGTTCTACGCCGCCTACTGCGGCGACTTGGAGGCCCTGGAGTACCTGCAGGGGAAGGGTGCTTCCATGCACCTGGCAAGCGATGAGGGGTTCACCCCGCTGATGGCGGCCGCCCAGTCAGGTCGTGCGGAGGCCATTGCCTGGCTGCTGGATCGAGGTGTCGATGTCAACGCCACCACGGAGGAGGGAAGATCTGCGATTCTGGCGGCTGCCAACAGGGGCGACTGGCCGGCGGTGGAGCTGCTTCTGAAGCGGGGGGCCGACCCGAACCTTGCGAACAACAGGGGATGGACGCCGCTGATGGTGGCATGCAGGCAGGGCTACGACGATGCTGCCATGTCACTGCTGGAGGGCGGCGCAGATCCCAGCCTCTTCGACAGCGACGGCTGGACCGCGCTGATGTCCGCCTGTCTCTCGGGGGATGCCTGTCTGGCCCGGGCACTCATGGAGGCGGGAGCGGACGTGACCGCCGTGAACGCCGAAGGCTGGTCTGCCGTGGAGTTCGCCCTGGAGGCCGGCAACGCGGAGCTGGCCGCGGAGCTGGCCGTGCAGGGGGCTCCGGTCAGCCCGGAGGCCCGGCTGTTCATGGCTGTGGCCGATGCCGATGCCCGGGCCGTGAAAGACGCCATCTCCCGGGGTGCCGACCCCGATGCCGCCCATATCGGCCGGTTCACTCCCATGCAGATGGCATGCAGCCACGGGAAGAGGAACGTGGAGGTGGTCCGTAATCTACTGGACGGCGGCGCAGACGCAGCTTACGACGACCCCGATGCAACCGACCCACTGGGGGTGGCGGCATCCCACGGGTTCACCGAAGCGGTGGAGCTGCTTCTGGACAGGGATGCCCCTCACTCTCCGGAGAAGAGCAGCTACACGCCGCTCTGCCGAGCATGCGAGTCGGGGCATTCGGCGGTGGCGTCCCTGCTGCTGGAGGCCGGGGCCGATCCGAATGGGAGTGACGCCTTCGGGCGCACGCCCCTGCTCCTGGCCGCGCACAGCGGGCATGCGGACGTTCTGTCCCATCTTCTGGACTGCGGGGCGGACCCCGGGCTGGGAGACCGCAAGGGCAACGCCCCTCTGGCAAAGGCCGCCGGAGGTGGGCATGTGAAGTGCGTTCGCACCCTCCTCGACCATGGAGCCGACATAGATGCACGTTCGGAGAGCGATACGGATGCCCTGATGATGGCCGTGGTGGGCGGCCACGCCGAAGTGGTGCGGATGCTGCTAGACGCAGGGGTGAACCCCGGGGGCGGACGGACCGATATCGGACATACGGCCCTCATCGCCGCAGCTGAGAAGGGCTTCACCGAGATCATCGGGTCGCTGCTGGAGGCCGGCGCGGACGTAAATGGAACCGGCCACGACGGGTGGACGCCTCTGCTTACCGCCAGCTACTACGGAAATGAAGATGCGGTGGAGCTGCTTCTGAAGCGAGGCGCTTCGCCCGACGCCGTCACCGGAAGCGACTCCGCCTCCTCATTGATGTACGCCGCCGAGCGCGATTTCCCGGGGATAGCCGGGATGCTCCTGCGCGCAGGTGCTTCGGTGGATGCGTCCAACCGGAAAGGATGGACGCCCCTGATGGAAGCGGCCCGCGCGCAGAATCCGCGAGTAGTGGAGATACTGCTGCAGCACGGCGCCGACCGGGCGATGACCAACGTTGACGGAAGGACGGCGGAAGACCTGGCCCGGGAGGCCGCAGCCCAGGGCGGCGAAGTCTCCGAAGGGCTGATCGAGAAGCTCGGAGGGGACGGGCGGTAGCGCTCCCCGGCATCTTTGCCCGTAAGCGGGGCCTTTCGTATACTCCCCCTTCATTCTGGCGGATTCCTGGAAGGAGGCAAGGCAGTGGACAGCTACGACTACGCCGAGATCGAGAAGCGCTGGAAGCCCGTATGGCGTGACATGGGCCTCTACCGCACCGGCACCGACCCCAGCCGGGAGCCCTTCTACTGCCTGGACTTCTTCCCCTATCCCTCGGGGGCCGGGCTGTCTGTGGGCCACTGCCGCAATTACGTTCCCACCGACGTGATCTCCCGCAAGAAGAGAATGGACGGCTACAATGTGCTGCATCCCATGGGCTGGGATGCCTTCGGCCAGCCGGCCGAGGAGTACGCCATCAAGACCGGCACCCATCCGGCGGTGGTCACCGAGAAGAACACCGCCACCTATCGCAGGCAGATGGAGCTGATAGAGGCCAGCTACGACTGGGACAGGGAGGTCAACTCCAGCGACCCCGACTACTACAGGTGGACCCAGTACTTCTTCCTTCTGCTGTACGACCGGGGCCTGGCCTACCAGGCGGACAACTACCAGATGTGGTGCCCGGAGTGCAAGATAGTCCTCTCCAACGAGGAGGCTGCCGGAGGCAGGTGCTGGCGCTGCGACGGGGAGGTAACCCGCAAGAAGCTGCGCCAGTGGTACTTCAGGATTACCGAGTACGCCGACCGGCTGCTGCGCGACTTGGACGGCCTGGACTGGCCCGAGGGCATCAAAGCCATGCAGCGCAATTGGATCGGCCGCTCCGAGGGCGCTGAGGTGGACTTCACCGTGCAGACGGCGGACGGCACGGTGGTGATCCCCGTCTACACCACCAGGCTGGACACCATCTACGGCGCAACCTTCTGCGTCCTGGCCCCGGAGCACCCTGACGTTGCGCGGATAACCACAGCCGACATGCGATCAGAGGTGGAGCAGTACATCCGGGAAGCAAGGGCCAAGAGCGACCTGGAGAGGCTGGAGGCCAGCGAGAGGGAGAAGACGGGAGTGTTCACCGGTGCCTACGCGGAGAATCCCTACAACGGCGAGGAGGTGCCGGTATACGTGGCCGACTACGTCCTGGGCGGCTACGGGACCGCGGCAATCATGGCCGTCCCCGCCCACGACGAGCGAGACCACGCGTTTGCGAAGCGGCACGGCCTGCCCATCATTGAGGTCATTGCTCCAGGCGGCGTCCCCCAGGGAGTGGAGGAGCACGCCACCGTGGCCGACGGCAGCCTGCTGAACTCCGGCCCCTTCGACGGCATGGAGTCCGGTGAGGCGCGGCGGAAGATGGCCGAATACGCCGAGGAGAGGGGATTCGGCCGGGCCGATGTGCGCTTCCGGATCCGCGACTGGCTGGTGAGCCGCCAGCGCTACTGGGGCGCTCCCATACCCATGGTCCACTGCGAGAGGTGCGGCCACGTACCCGACCGCGACCTGCCGGTACGCCTGCCCGAGGTGGAGAGCTACGAGCCCGACGACACCGGCCGCAGCCCCCTGGCCCGTGCCGAGGGCTGGGTGAGCACCACCTGCCCGGAGTGCGGGGGCCCCGCCCGCCGCGACACCAGCACCATGGCCGGCTTCGCCTGCTCCAGCTGGTACTTCCTCCGCTTCGCCTCTCCCCGCGAGGAAAGCCGCCCCTTCGATCCGGAGGCGGTGCGCTACTGGCTGCCGGTGGACCTCTACGTGGGCGGCGCCGAGCACGCGGTGATGCACCTGATCTACGCCCGCTTCTGGACCAAGGTGATGTACGACGCGGGGATGGTGGAGTTCGAGGAGCCCTTCAGCACGCTGAAGAACCAGGGCATGCTGCTGGGGGAGGACCACGTGAAGATGTCCAAGTCCCGGGGCAACATCGTCACCCCCGACGAGATGGTGGAGCGCTACGGCGCCGACGCCCTGAGGCTCTACATACTGTTCATGGGCCCCTTCGAGGCCGAGCTGGAGTGGAGCGAGGAGGGCATCGCCGGAACCGCCAGGTTCGTAGGTCGCCTGTGGAACCTGTTCTGCGAGACCGGTGAGGTGGAGCCGGCAGATCCCGACGAGGACCTGGAGCGGGAGCTGTGCTACCGCCTGGCGCACACGGTGAAGAAGGTCACCGGGGACGTGGACTCCTTCCAGTTCAACACCGCCGTGGCCGCCATGATGGAGCTCACCAACTACATGTCGGCCAACCGCGAGGCCGCCTCCGCTTTCGGCCCCACCTGGCGCGAGGCCATCCGCAAGATGCTGGTGATGCTGGCCCCCATGGCCCCCTTCGTCTCAGAGGAGCTCTGGCACCGCCTGGGCTTCGCCGACGGAGAGCGGGACACCGTCCACCTGCAGTCCTGGCCGGAGTACGAGGAGGAGGACCTGCAGCGGGAGACGGTGGAGATCGTGGTGCAGGTGAAGGGCAAGATCCGCGACAGGGTCCACGTTCCCGCCGACGCCGACAGGGCTGCGATGGAGGATCTGGCCCTGAAGAGCGCCCGCATCCGCGAGATACTGGGAGGAAGAGAGCCCAGCCGGGTGATAGTTGTCCCCGGCCGTCTGGTGAACATCATCCCCTGACCCCCGGCCCCGGCAGCGCAAAGAAGAAGGGCCCCGGCAACTGCCGGGGCCCTCTCTGCTGTTCGGGCGTATGCTGCGCTAGCGGAGCACCGTCATCCGCTGCGTGGTCTCGCCCATCGGCGTGGATGCCTTCAGGAAGTACACGCCGTTGCTCATGCCGCCGGGCACCGTCCAGCTGAAGCTGTTCGAGCCCCGCGGCACCTCTCCGCTGTGGACCGTGGCGATGTTGCGGCCCGCCAGGTCGTAGACGGAGATGGTAGCGTCGGTGGCCATGCCGGAGTAGAGGGTGATCAGCGCCGATCCCCTTACGGGGTTGGGGGTCACTCGGGACAGCTGCAGGCCGGGCTGGCCCACCGCCGCTCCCGTGCCCTCGGCGATGTCCACCAGCTCCAGGGCACCCAGTACCGCAGCGTAGATGTCCACTCGGCCGGCGCCGTAGTAGTTGTCCTTGCCGGTGGCGCCGAGGTCTATGGATGTGACCTCCAGAAGCGAGTCCATCTGCGCGTTGGTCAGGTTGGGGTTGGCGTTCAGCATCAGCGCCATGCAGCCCGCCAGGTGCGGCGTGGCCATGGAGGTGCCGCTCATTGTGGTATAACCTGCCTCGTTGTTGTAGTCGCAGCTGAGCACGTCCACTCCGGGTCCGCAGATGTCGGGGTCGATCAGACCGATCTCCGGGTCGCTGTCCGGGTAATCGTTCCATGGGGCGTCGTACATCCAGGTGGAGTATCCCAGGCTGGAGAAGGACGCCAGGTTGTCGTTGCTGTCAGTGGCGCCTACGGTTACGCAGGCCGTCAGCTCGCCCGTGGTGGTCTGGTCCGGGTGGAGCCAGGGCGGCGGGCAGTCGCCGGGAGTGCGGATGTCGCCCCAGTCGTCGGGGTTGCCGCTCTCGTTTCCTGCGGCTATTGCGTGATGTATCCCGGCGGCGAGTACGTTCTCCTCGCCCTCGCGCCAGGTCTGGCGGTCGGGGTTCTGGGCCTGCGGCCACCCCAGCGAGGTGGTGATCACATGGGCGCCCTGCTCGATGCTGAACTCGAAGGCGTCCCATACGTCCTGCTCGTCGGAGAAGCTCACGCCCACTCGCAGGGCCATGATCGTGGACTGCGGCGCCACGCCGCAGGTGGTGCCGGCGTTGCCGTTGCTGGCCACCGATCCTGCGCAGTGGGTGCCGTGGCCGTACTCGTCCATGGGGTCTCCGTCGCCGTCGTCGAAGTCCCAGCCGTAGTGGTAGCCGGCGTCGGTGTCGTGCCACATCTGGTTGTGAAGGTCTATGTGGTTGTAGTTGACCCCGGTGTCCACGACGCTGACGATTATGCCGTCGCCCTCGTAGCCCATGTCCCAGACGTCGGGGGCGTTGATCTGGTCCACGCCCCAGGCGTTGGCCCGGCCCAGCTCCTCGCCGGTGGCCTCACGCTCGTCTACTGGCTCTATCAGGATGTCCTCGAAGGTCTTGATGTCCACCCACAGAACGTCGTCCCTGGAAGCCATGTCCCGGATTACCTCCGGTGTGGCGTAGCAGCCCACGGCGTTCACTATCCAGTTGGTGTGGATGTCATCAACTTTGGCATCCGGATAGCTCTCGAGAGCTTCCAGAATCGGCTGCTGGGTCTGCTGTGCCGTCTCCTGCATCACCTCGACGGCGAACTCCCGCCGTTGCTGCGGCGTCATGCTGGCCGCGACCTGGTTGATGTAGTCCACATCGGCCCTGCCCACCGGCTTGATCAGCACCGGTATCAGCTGGTCGGAGCCGGCCAGGGCCAGCTCGTCCCGCAGGGGCTGCGTGACCGATCCGGCCGCTGCCACAGCCGCCAGAAGAGCCGCGATAAGGAGGACCTTCTTCATCTCTCTCCCTTCCTTTCCGGGCCGTGTATGACCCGCTTACGGTTGTGTCCCTGGACCGGATCACTCCGGCCGTTTCCCGACTAAAGTAATATACTTTGCGCTTTCAGGTAAAAATAGCCATCGGGAAGAATCGGTTCCCGCCGGAAGGCGAGATGAAGGAAGGCAGGTCCCGACCCCACTCCAGTATCTTCAGAGATGCAACCTCATGGAATAGACTAATAACCTGGAGGGGCGTAGTCTAGCCCGGGTATGGCGAAGGGGGCGCTCCGTGGGAGCGCCCCCTGAGCAATGCGACCCTTGAGGGGCTTCTAGCGAAGCACCATCAGGCTCCTGGACGCGGTGAACCCCGGCGCCCGAAGCCTTACGTGGTATAGCCCGGCCGGCACTCTCGCCCCAGAGCCGTCGCTGAGGTCCCACACCACGCTGTGCATCCCGGCGGCAGTCTCGCCGTCGATCAGCGTGCGGACAATGCGCCCGGAAATGTCGTAGACGTCTATCCTGATATTACCCGAGCCGGCCAGCCCGAAGGGTATGGCGGCCTGGGTGGTGGTGGGGCTGGGACTGACATGGCCAAGCATGTTCACGTGGACGCCCCCGGTCTCGGGTGCGTGGGTGCCGCTGGTCACCGCGATGCTGCTCTGGTGGGGGTTGTGGTTGTGGGCCCAAGCGGTGACGTCGATGGTGCCGGTGGTGGCGGCGTTGACCGTGAGAGTCACCTCGCCGGAGCCGTTGGTTATGCCGGTCTCGTAGACCTCTCCGGTCTGCCAGTCTCCCTTCTGCAGGCAGACCCTGGCGCCGCTCACAGGCGATCCGCCGGAGGTCACCGTCACGGTGACGTTTGTGCTTCCGGTGCCTATCTCGGCGGGATGGTCGGCGCTGAGGTCACCGGCCTCCTCGGTCCACATGGAGATCTCGGGGTCGCCAAACAGATTGTACTCCTTGATGCACCAGTCCATGTAGTTGCTTGTCGGAGGGCAGAAGAAGTTGACGCTGGTGGCGTTGGCCGGGCCCAGCTGCAGCGTTCCGTTCTCCCAGTGCTCTATGTAGAACTGCTGCGTAATTATCTCGCTGGGGCCGTTGCCCGCGTCACCCGGGCTGCCCCAGCCGTAACGGGAGTTGAAGGCCCCGAATCCGCCTCCTTCGGGGGAGTTCAGCCAGGCCTCACCGCAGCACTCATAGTCGTCCAGCCAGCCGATGTGGCAGGCTATGGAGTTCCAGATGGCGGGCAGGTGGCCGCTGGAGATGTTGGTCTGGTCCATAATCTGGCTGGTGGTGTAGCTGGAGTAGGCCGAGGTCCACATCGACGTCTGCGACCCATGGCTGGCGTGCATGACGTGGTGCGGGCCGTCGTTGATCATGTTGAAGGTGATGGTGGAGCTGTTGCCCGAGCCGGACTCGCAGCAGAACTCCTCCTCCCACGTGCTGGCCGGCACGTACTTGCTGATGGTGTCGGCGTTGGCCTTGCCCGGTGTGTAGGGGCTGCTCCAGAGTATACCGGTGGTGTAGCCTACCCGAAGCTCCCTGGGAGCGGTCTCGAAGTAGTCGGCCCCACCGGGCATGGCGCTCTCCACGCCCTCGTAGATGAACACCTTTTCGTTGAAGATGTCGGCCTCCGAGGTGGAGGTTACCGCGGCCCTTCCCACCCAGAGGTCGGGGTCCCACTGGATGTTGTCGCTGCCCTCGCCCCAGATGCCGTTGCCGTTGCTGTCCCACTGGTCGGCACCGGGTGCGGTATCGTTCAGATCCTTGAAGTACAGATCCGATGGCAGCTCGTTGTATGTGCTGCCGTTTACATACACCATGCGCATTTCAATCTTGCTGTCATCGCCGTAGATCAGTGCGAACTCCGCGCCCTCGTCCACGCAGTCATGGAAGAAGGCCCGTATGTCCTGCTGCAGGTCCACCGTGCTGTACTGGCTGTCCACCCAGTCGGTGGTGTAGACGTTGGCGGGCACGCCCTTTGCCGTCTTCCAGTTCGCCAGCTCCTGGGCCTGGGTCTCGTAGTCGGGATGGGTCACGATGACGTACTGGCCATAGGCCAGCTCCCGGGGAGAGACGATGGCGGCGCCGGAGGCGGAGACGCCCTCGGGGTTCACCACCATGTTCTCGACTATGGATCTGGCCCGGCTCTCGCTTTCGGCGGTGCGGCGTGAGACGGTCATCATGTCGTCGTCGTACTCGTAGCGGACCCTGACGGTCATGGAGGACAGGACCTCGATCCCGCCGTCGGCCGCGTTCCAGCGGACGGGGTAGACCACAGCCGTGGCTACGGGTATGCCCATGAAGGGGCCGGAAGACCGGAACTCGGCACGCCTCAGGGGGAAGGTCACGTCGCCCTCGTACACGTTCGGATCCGGCTCCACAGGGACGATTCTCTGCTCAACGGAGAAAGGTACGGGGGCAGCAGAGGGCATCACCCTGTGGCTGCCGCGCAGGCTTGTGTACTCCGCGTCAACTACTTCTATGCCCCGGGCCCTGCAGCCGGTGGGCAGAGCGACCCGCACCGGCATTATGGGCAGAGCGGGCAGGCCTTCTCCGTGGTAGGAGGGCAGGCCCTGCACGCCGACCTTCGTGTACGGGCCGGCGTCGTCGAGGCTCACACTGGACTGGTCGAAGGGGATCTCCACCGTAAGCTCGGAGGCCGCCAGGGGCACCGCGGCCAACAGCAGAATGCAGACAAGAAGAAATCGCATCTCCGCTCCTCTCACATGGTAAGTTTTTTTGTGTTTGTTCTACATGCCTTAATACGATAGGGGCGGCTACGGTTCCCATGCACCAGAGAGAAAGATCATTGTGGAAAAGAGATACCCCCGGAGTCAGGGCTGGTCAAGAGCCTTCTACCTGGGAAGGGACTCCCGGACCATCTCCGATACGACCTCGGCATCGGTTTCCTGCAGGGTGTCGGAGGCCAGCTGCGCTCCCTCTCCGTCAAGAAGCTCCACCCTCAGCAGACCACCGTCCAGAGGCTGCAGCGACAGGAAGAGGTCGGAGGAGAAGAAGTCGGCCACCATTCGGGCCTTCTCGGCGGAAGTGTAGCCCTGGCCGATGCTCACCGGGCTGGGGTCAACATCTATCGGAGTGTCCGCCAGGATGACTCCCAGCCGCGTGGCCAGCAGCTCCGAGGCCGCTCCCCCGTCCTCGCCCGGAAGGGTCTCCACCACCAGGGCCAGCGATCGGGCCTCTTCCTCCCCGGCGTCTTCTTCCGCCCGACCTTCAGCCACGGGTACGCTCTCCCAGTCCACGCCCGTGTCCTCACGGGAAGCGGCGGCGGACTCGGCTGCCTCCTCCTCCCGGGCGGCGTCGGAGAAGACGTCGTAGAGGATGATGGCCACCACCACGGCCGTGGCGCCCACGGCCAGATAGAGGTCGGAGTTCTGGGACTCCTCCTCGGAGGACCCCCCGCCGGGGTCTCCCAGCGGGGAAGCCTGGGCGGCGGCCCCGCTGAAGAGCAGCACCGCCGCCATGAGGGCCGGAAGGAGGCCGGCAGGCAGGGAGCGTCTACTCATCCTCCTCGGCCGCCTTTCTGTTCTCCTCGGCCACCTTCTGCTGGATGTCCCTGGGTACCTTCTCGTAGTGTGAGAAGGTCTGGGAGAAGCTGCCCCTGGCCTGGGTGAGAGACCGCAGGCTGCTGGTGTACTGGTAGAGCTCGGCCTCCGGCACCTGGGCCTTGATGATCTGGAAGGAGCCCTCGGCCTCCATGCCCTGTATCTTGCCCCGGCGGGAGTTGATGTCGCCCATGACGTCGCCCATGAAATCCTCGGGGACCATGATCTCCAGCTCCATCACCGGCTCCAGCAGAATGGGCCCTGCCTGCATCATGACCTCCTTGAAGGCCCTGTTGGCCGCGTACTTGAAGGCCATGTCGGAGGAGTCCACCGGATGGTAGCTGCCGTCGGTGACCACCGCCTTGATGTCCACCACGGCGCATCCGGAGAGGGGGCCCTTGTCCATCGCCTCCTGGAAGCCCTTCTCCACCGCGGGAATGTGCTTGGTGGGCACGTTTCCGCCGGTGACCTCGCTGTCGAACTCGAAGCCGCTCCCCCTGGGCAGGGGCTCGAGGCGGATGTGGACGTGGCCGTACTGGCCACGGCCTCCGGTCTGCTTCTTGTGCTTGTACTGACCGGCTGCGGCCTTGGTGATGGTCTCGTGGTAGGCTATCCTGGGCTTAACCAGCTCGGCCTCAACTCCCGTCATCTCCTTCAGGCGCTCCAGCATCACGGCGTGGTGCTGCTCGCCCATGCCGGATACGGTGGTCTGGCCGATCTCCGACTCGTTGCGCACCACGTAGGTGGGGTCCATGGCGGAAAGGGTGGAGAGGCCGCTGCCCATCTTGTCCTCCTCGCCTCGCTTCTTGGCGTAGATGGCGGCCCTGTAGACGGGCTCGGGAAAAGCGATGGGCCTCAGCTCCACCTGGTCCTTCTTGGTGCAGAGGGTATCGTTGGTCATGGTGCTCTTGAGCTTGGCCACGGCGGCTATGTCGCCGGTGACCAGCTTCTCGGTCTCTATCCTCTGGCCGCAGCTGATGTAGTAGTAGTTGTTCAGCCTCTCGGCGGTCTGACGCTCGGTGTTGTAGGCCTCCTCGGTGCCCTCCACGCCTCCGCGGAGGACGCGGATGAAGACCATGTCGCCCACGTGCTTGTCCACCTTGGTGCTGAAGACCCTGGCCACGAAGGAACCGTCGGGGTCCGGGGCGATCTCGCCCTCGCCCGTGGCGTCGGGCTGGGCCGGCCTCTCCAGGGGGGAGGGGACGAAGGAGACCATGGAGCTCAGCAGCTCCTTTGCCCCCAGGCCGGTTGTGGATATCCCGCACAGAACGGGGAAGAGGTCCCTGGCGGCGATGGACTTCTTCAGTCCCCGACGCAGCTCCGCCTCGGTGAGGGTGTCGTTGGCGAAGTACTGCTCCATCAGCTCCTCGTCGGACTCGGCCGCCGTCTCCATGAGCTCGTTGCGAAGCTCGTCCAGGCGACCGCGGGCCTCCTCGGGC
>Ga0207797_1001117_pt1 | contig 19858 bp, 15 predicted proteins | sample PRCRCaboRojoPR_6_FD_187275 | JGI IMG/M metagenome (GOLD analysis project Ga0207797, IMG submission 187275) | Marine sediment microbial community from Cabo Rojo, Puerto Rico - PR CR 10% Liquid 1 (SPAdes) | ecosystem: Environmental > Aquatic > Marine > Coastal > Sediment | place: Cabo Rojo, Puerto...
CCATTTGCCCGAAGTTTTTTACGGCCGTTTTCCGGCCAGGGATACCTCCCAGTTGAAGGTTATGATTGATAAAACCCTGGAATATGAGAAATACGGCATGCAGGATCCTTCCTACCTGAAAGAAGCATTACTTGTAGCCGGCAATGATGAAGAATACGAGGATACCTATGCGAACGGCCAGATTAATTACGGAACCACTTACTATTTTAACAGCGAAAACGGGATCAATGCCCACGATTTTTTACAGGATCCCCCCAACGGAAATGAGGCAGTAAGGGATTCCATTTTAAACAGGGTAAACAGCGGTATGGGCTTTGCCACCTATTCGGCCCATTGTATCTCCGAGGGCTGGAGCAATCCTTCTTTTCAACTGGATGATATTGCCTCGTTAACGGATAACGGAAAATTTGGATTGTGGATCAGCAACTGCTGCTTCAGCGTAAAGTTTGATGATCCCGAAAGTTTTGGTGAAGCGGCGCTCAGGGCAAATAACAAGGGAGCCATTGGCGCCATCGGGGCATCCGACGACACCTATTGGGAAGAAGACTACTGGTGGAGCGTAGGCTTGACGGGCAACATCCTGGCCAATCCATCTTACGAAGAGACCGGGTTGGGTGTTTACGACCGGATGTTTCATACCCATGGAGAAGATCGCTCGGAATGGTACGTAACACAAGGACAGATGATCGCCGGCGGGAACCTGGCGGTGGAAGCTTCCTCATCTAATCTCAATAATTATTATTGGGAAGTGTATCATCTGATGGGTGACCCTTCGCTAATGCCCTACCTCGGGATCCCCGATACTCTCTCCGTTTCCCACTCACCTTCCGGTTTTACCCTTGGAATGGATTCCATTACAGTAGAAACCGCACCCCATACATATGTAGCTATTTCATACAATGACCGCTTGATGGATGCCGGTACAACTGACGATGAAGGAATGGTTGGTCTTTCATTCCCTGAACTGAAAAGGCCGGGTGAGCTTGAGCTGGTGGCAACGGGTCAGAATAAGCAGCCATACATAAAAAAAGTACAGGTCAAACCCGCCGATCAACCCTATTTGATCCTGGAAAAAACCACCGTTCAGGATTCAACCGGTAACGATAACGGAAAAGTAGATTACGGCGAGTCAATCGGGCTGGACATTACACTCAAGAATGTAAGCGATTCATTTGCCGCTTATGATGTGACCGACAGCCTCTACACCGATGATCCATATATTGAGGTAACCAGCAGCTACAAAGAATCCGGCAGTGTTCTCCCCGATACCCTTTCAGAAACAATCACCGGGTTTGAATTTGCAGTGAGTGATTCAGTGAAGGATCAGCATATGGCAAAATTCAACCTGGACATCCGGGGACGGGATGATGAGGACAGCAGCTATCTGTGGCAGTCTGAATTTCATCTCAGGATCAATGCCCCTTCTCTGGAAATAGGAGAATTGATTTTGGATGACGGACCGGGTGGAAATGATTCCCTGGATCCCGGGGAAACCGTAAGACTTTACACCGAGATTCATAATGAAGGTCATGCCGCTGTCAATAATATAACCGGAATGCTGGATATTGAGAACAAAAAGGATTACCTGTTTATAGAAGATGGAGAGGCTAAGACAGGACCTATAGCTGCAAACAGCACCGATACAGTTATGTTCCGTATTTCCGCACATGCTTACGCGCCCGAGGGCGTTCCTGTTTATTGCAATATAAGCGCCACCGGTGGCTCAAGGGGACAATATCAGGCTTCGGGTAGAAAAAGGATCATTCTTGGGGAACCTGCTGCCTATAAGATCAGTGAGGCCGACACCATACCCGTCTGGTATGGCCTGTTTTATGATTCTGGAGGGCCGGGTGGCAATTACAGCAATGATGAAGATTATAAAACAACCTTCATTCCGGAGAAGAACAATCATTATTTGAAGGCTTCCTTCAGATCTTTCGATGTGGAATCCGACTTCGATACGATGTGGGTTTATGACGGAGCTTCCACGGAAGCGCCTTTAATAGGAGAGTATGACAGCAAGAACAAGCCGGAGGTCATCACGGCTAAGGGTCCATCAGGAGCGCTTACCTTTGAGTTCCGGTCTGACCAGTCCATAACAAGAACCGGATGGGAAGCTGAGATCATTGGCGAGCCCAGGGATACCCTCACCTTCATCATAAGTAACGGCAAATCATTGATGGAAGGAGTTGAGGTAGTGCTGGCAGGGGATACAGCCCTTACAGATTCCAATGGAGAGGTTTCCTTCCTGCTAGCCGAGGGTTCTTATGAATATAACCTAACCGATACAGGTTACCGGGATATGAGCGGAAGCATTGAGATACAGGGTAGCACGGAAAGGACCTTGGTTATGGAGAAAGAAGCGTATGAGGTTACGTTTGAATTGTACGATAAGGATGTTAAAACCCCGCTGGATGGGGAAGTGTTCCTTGATGGATCAAGGGTAAGCACCGATCAGGGTTCCTGCACTTTTGAGGATGTCTGGGTTTTAGGTGTCCATGATTTCCAGGCAGTTGCTCCCGGATACCAGCCTGATTCCGGTTCCTTTAAGCTCAATTCCGATACTACCATTAATGTTGCATTGGAAAAGATCAGGTACCCCATTCATGTGATCGTGGAGGATGAAGATGGAAATCCACTTGATTCAGTAGCCCTGGTCCTGGATACATTGAAAAAGTACACCGATCAAACCGGCGAAGTCGACCTTTTCCTGCCAGAGGGAAATTTTACCCTTTCCCTTCATAAAGATGATTATACAGAATTTACAGATGAGCTGGTTATAACCGATACCACTTCTCTGACCATTAAGCTTTCGAGGTTATATACCCTGGCGTTTAATGTAATAAGTGAAGCGGACAGCCAGGCAATAGACAGTGCAACAATTCAGATAGATACCCTGAATCTCCGGACGGACTCACTGGGAAAGGCAATAACCGAACTGACAAAGGGTGAATATACATTTACCGTGGAAGCTGAGGGTTATAAAAGTTATCAGTCAAGCATCAATATAGGTGGAGACCGTACCATACAGGTGGCTTTATCTGATGCGTCCTTCGGAGGAAAGCCACTGGATAGCCAGGATGTGCTGCTTTATCCCAATCCCAGCAGTGGCCTTGTGAAAATCAGGAATAAAACGAATTACAGCCATCTGATGATTCGGGTATACAACCTAACAGGCAATATGATATACAGTAAGATTACTGAAGGGCCTGTAACCACCATCGATTTAAGAGATCAGCCGGAGGGCATGTACCTGATCCGCCTCCGCAAAGATGACAACCAGATCACCCAAAAATTACTCATTGAATAAAGAGATATGAAGCATAAAAAACCCGGCAGTGATTTGCTGCCGGGTTTAATGTGTTGCAAGTACAATTTTATGCCACCTTCAACCGGTGCATATTCACCTTTCCAAGTTTTTTCTTTGCATAATCAAGTTTGATCTCAATCTCGGTATCTTCCATAGAAGGCATATCGTACATCACATCAGTCATAATGGCCTCACATATTGATCTCAAACCTCTTGCGCCCAGCTTGAACTCAACAGCCTTCTGTACAATATAGTCCAAAACTTCTTCCTGGAATGTCAGTTGTTTGCCGTCCAGTTCAAAGAGCTTCTTGTATTGTTTGACGATTGAGTTCTTGGGTTCCGTAAGGATTTTCTTAAGCGCCGAAGGATCAAGCGGGTTGAGATAGGTCAGTACGGGCAACCTTCCCACGATTTCGGGTATCAGCCCATATGATTTCAGATCCTGTGGTGCAATGTATTGCAGAAGATTGTCCCTGTCGATTTGATCTTTTTGCTTACTGGCCGAATAACCGATTACCTGGGTGTTCAGTCTCTGGCCGATTTTCCTTTCGATGCCGTCGAAAGCACCACCACAGATAAAAAGAATGTTGTTGGTATTCACCTGGATCATTTTCTGATCGGGGTGTTTCCTTCCACCCTGAGGGGGAACGTTGATCTGGGAACCTTCCAGCAGTTTCAGCAGCCCCTGCTGCACTCCTTCTCCCGATACATCCCGGGTGATGGAAGGATTGTCGCCTTTGCGGGCGATTTTATCGATCTCATCAATGAACACAATACCCCGCTCGGCGGCTTCCACATTATAATCGGCGACCTGCAGCAACCGCGAGAGGATGCTTTCAATATCCTCGCCAACATACCCTGCTTCGGTTAATACGGTGGCATCTACAATGGTAAAGGGTACCTGAAGCATTTTGGCAATGGTCCTGGCCAGAAGGGTTTTCCCCGTTCCTGTTTCGCCTACCAGAATGATATTCGATTTGTCGATTTCAATATCATTTTTTTGATTGCTGCTGTGATGCATCAACCTTTTGTAGTGATTGTAAACCGCCACTGAAAGATACTTCTTCGCCTCTTCCTGCCCAATCACATACTGATCTAGAAATTCATTGATTTCAGCAGGCTTAAGCAATTGTACATCGTTGATGTCAAAATCGCTTTTCTTTTTAACTTCTTCCTGAACAATGCTGTAAGCCTGTTCGATGCATCTGTCGCAAATGTGTCCTGATATTCCTGCAATCAGCAGATTGGTATCCTTTTTTTCCCTTCCGCAAAATGAACACTTTTCCATAATAAATTATATCCTTCTTGTGGGTTCGTCAATACAAATTTCCCGGATTGAACAACCGAAATATGAGCGACGGATTATTCGTTTTCTTCCTCGCTATTATCCTCCTGCGTGCGTACAAGCACTTCGTCAACCATACCGTATTTTTTGGCTTCTTCGGCGGTCATCCAGTAATCCCTGTCGGAATCTTTTTCAATTTTTTTATAGCTGTTACCAGTGTGTTTGGCCAGTAAATTATATAACTCTTTTCTTAGCTTTAATATTTCCCTGGCGGTAATTTCAATATCGGCAGCAGCACCTTCTGCACCTCCCATAGGTTGATGGATCATGATCCTGGAATGAGGCAGGGCTGACCGTTTGCCTTGCTTCCCTGCCGCCAGTATTACAGCACTCATGGAAGCAGCCATGCCGGTGCAGATGGTGGCTACATCAGGATTGACATATTGTATGGTATCATAAATGCCCAGTCCTGAATGCACTTGTCCTCCGGGAGAATTCAGATAGATCTGAATATCCTTTGCCGGATCCGAAGATTCCAGGAATAAAAGCTGTGCCTGGATAATGTTTGAAACATCATCCGTTACTGGTACTCCTAAAAAGATGATTCTGTCCATCATCAGTCTTGAGAATACATCCATCTGGGCCACATTAAGCTGTCTTTCTTCTATAATGTAAGGTGTAATATAACTATTATAGAAAGAAGCATATTGATCCAGCTTCATGCTGTTAATCCCCAGATGTTTATTGGCGTATTTTCTGAATTCTTTACTTGAGTCCATATTTTTGTGATATTTAATAATTAAATAGAGTCTTACAATTTATTGCTGGGTTTGTTTATTCTGTTCTTCCTCCAACATTTGCTGGAATTCCTCAGAGGTTACTTCTTTATCTTCCAGGGTGATTTTTTCTTTGATGGAATCGATCACCTTTTCTTCGTATTTGCGCTCGTAAAATTTCCTGCGGTCTTCCTCCTTCTTAAGCATCTCGGGGGCATATTGCTCCAGCTGTTCATCAGGTAAATTGCCCAACCCGTATTGCCTGAATTGCTGTGCTGTTACCTCTTTGGCCAGTTCAAGCACTTCTTTTTCATCTACCTGGATCTCGTTTTCCTTGATGATTCTGTTTTTGATCAGGTCCCATTTCATTTCCTCCTCAAATTGGGGAAATTCATTTTCAATGTCCTCTTCTGACATGTTCTCACCCTGTTGCGTTTCTTTTAGCCATCTTTTAAGAAAATCGCTGGGGAGCTCCGGATCGAGTTTTTCTACAAAATGTTTTTTAATATCCTGTGCCAGCTTTCTTTCACTTTCAGGTTTCAGGTGTTCATCAAGTTCTTCTTTTATTTTCTGCCTGAATTCTTCTTCCGAGGTTACATTGCCTTCGCCGTAAATCTTATCAAACAGCTCCTGGTTCAGTTCTGCATTTTCAAATTGCTGTACATCCGTAACAGAAATTCTGAAAAGTCCTTCCAGGTTTTCGGCTTTTTCTTTATCGATGTTCAGCATGGAAGATATCTCCGTATCATTGGGGAATGCTTTCTTCAGGTCGATGTCAATCTCATCTCCTACCTTTGCACCTTCAAACTTGTTCTTAATTTCTTCATCCTGTATCACCTGAAGGGAAAGCCTGGCATCATCCTTAACGATTCCGCCTTCCTTGATGTTGCTTTCCTCGTCGAGCTCACTGATATGGGCTGAAATGATTTCTTCCTTGGTTTGAACAGCTTCGATTGATTTAAACTCACCGAATCGTTGCAGGTAATTGTCCACCTGTTTATCAATCAGCTCATCTGTAACTTTTATGGTATAATAGGGCAGCTTGTCTTCTTCGGAAATGTCCAGTTCAAATTCCGGAGCTACGGCAATGTCAAAAGCAAATTCAAATTCGTTGTCGTGATCCCAGTTGAGGGATTTTTGCTCATCATGGCTGGGCAAAGGTTTGCCCAGTATTTGCAGATCTTCATTTTGTATGTATTCCGATATTTTTTCGCTTACGAGCTTATTAATTTCTTCAATTCTTATGGACCGACCATACATTTTTCTGATCAAACTTTCAGGTACCTTTCCGGGCCTGAAGCCTTTCATTTTGGCCTTTTTCTTGTAATCCCTCACTACCTCGTCCACTCTTTCCTTATAATCCTCAGGCTTAACATGAACTTTCAATACAGCATTCAGATCGTCTTTATTTTCCTTATTTATCTCCATGATTTCACACTTTTGTTTTTATTCCATCTAAAAAACCGCTAAAACCTGATCACCCTGGTTTAGCGGTATGTTTTCGCAAATATTTACAGTGCGGATGGAGGGACTCGAACCCCCACGCCCGAAGGCACCAGATCCTAAGTCTGACGCGTCTACCAATTTCGCCACATCCGCATAAAGGTGGTGCAAATATATGTAAATTTTTAATTCAATGGATGATTCATCCTAAAAAATCAAACCGTATCGTATTCAAATTCATAATATTTCTGAAGGATCTCTATCAAAACGGCCAAATCCATAACGAATAACGGCTCTTGTTATTTTTCGCGGATTACGGTTGTTTGATTAAGAATTTTCAAATTTTAACTGAGATTTCTTAATTCGAAATTCTTGCCAAGGTAAACTTTTCTCACTTGTTCATCTTCGGAAAGTTCCCTGGAGGTGCCTGCCTTCATGATAGAACCTTCAAAAAGCAAATAGGCCCTGTTGGTGATGGAAAGTGTCTCATGCACATTATGATCTGTAATGAGTATACCGATATTCTTCTGCTTTAACCGTGTGACAATTTCCTGGATGTCTTCCACGGCAATCGGGTCCACGCCAGCAAAGGGCTCATCAAGAAGCATGAATTTCGGGTTCAGGGCCAGTGCCCTGGCAATTTCGGTTCTTCTTCTTTCACCACCCGATAGCTGAACACCCAGGTTTTTACGGACCCGATGAAGCCCGAATTCATCAAGAAGGCCTTCCACCCGCTTTTTTTGCTCAGACCTGGGGATATCCGACATTTCCAGCACGGCCCGCAGATTGTCTTCCACGGTTAGCTTTCTAAAGACCGATGCTTCCTGGGCAAGATAGCCAATTCCCATGTTGGCCCGTTTATAAACCGGTTCCCTGGTGATGTCCTTGTTATCCAGAAAAATATTGCCGCTGTTGGGCCGGATCAATCCCACGATCATGTAAAATGTGGTGGTTTTACCAGCCCCGTTGGGGCCAAGCAAACCGACAATCTCACCCTGTGTTACCTCTACGGAGACCTTTTTAACAACTGTCCTCGATTTGTATTTTTTGATAAGGTCTTTTGTAAATAATGTTGCGCTTTCCGTCATCTGTTACCTCCTTTTGTGTCAACAGTTTTTACTTTCTACCCGGCCAGGTCTTCTTCTTCCTCTTCTCTTTGTTTTTGTCTTTCGATCCTTCGTGAAATAACAATTCCCACTTCATACAACAAGACGAGCGGAAGCGTTACCAGTGCCAGACTGAACACATCCGGAGGGGTTATTACTGCAGCCAGGATGAAGATAATAATAATGGCATGTCTCCGGTAGGTCTTGAGAAACTCGGGGTAAACCAAACCTGCCTTGCTGAGAAAGTAAATCAATATGGGCAGTTCGAATATTAGTCCCGCGGCAAGAGCTACAGATGCTATGGTTCCGATATAGGATTTCAGATGAATCGTATTGGTAACCTGGTCACTTACCTGGTAAGAACCCAAAAAATGTACCGATAAGGGTATAATGACAAAATAGCCGAATACTACACCCATCAGGAACAGGAGCGAGCTGAAAAAAACTGCGCCTCTGCTGTATTGGATTTCTTTTTCATATAACGCGGGTTTAAGAAAGCTCCAGAATTCCCAAAAAATATAGGGAAATGCAAGTATTACACCCAGCACAAGGGAAATCATGATGTGCATGGCAAACTGGCCCGTCATTTTAATGTTAATGATTTCCAGGGGGGTGCGGTTTATGCAAAGATTATCCACGTTCAGTCTGTCAGCCAGATTGCATAACAACCGGTTGGTGAAAAATTCCGGATTTTTAGGGGCCAGTATAATATTACTGAAGATGTAGTCCTTTGCTAAAAAAACAACAATGGCCACAATTACTATAGCAATTATGGAGCGTATGAGATGCCATCTCAGTTCTTCAAGATGTTCTAAAAATCCTTGAGCGTTCGATTCTTCTTTTTTCTTTTTACTCATTTGAAATGTCTTAAACGATCCCTTCTTTTAATATATCATGCAAATGGACCATGCCCAGGTATGATCCGTTCTCCATTACTATCAACTGGGTGATATTGTGTTCTTCCATCAGGTTAAATGCATTTATTGCCAATTCATTTTTTTTGATGGTTTTTGGGCTTGTGGTCATAATGTCACTGGCTTTCAGGTGACCTATTTCATCGTGTCTTTCAAGCATGCGACGAAGATCCCCGTCTGTTATGATTCCGACCAGTTTGTTATCATTGATTACTGCACTGGCTCCCAATCTTTTTGAGGAGATTTCCATAATGGTTTGTTTGATGCTGTCACTTGCATTCACTTTTGGAACCTCATTCTGCTTGTAAAGCTTTTCAACTGTCAGGTAAAGCTTTTTGCCAAGGGCGCCGCCGGGATGGTATTGTGCATAATCTTCCCGTGAGAATCCCCTGTATTCCAGAAGAGAAACAGCCAGTGCATCCCCCATCACAAGCTGGGCCGTGGTGCTGGTTGTAGGGGCGAGGTTGTGAGGGCAGGCTTCTTTATCAATCGTGGTTTGGATGATGTAGTTGGCGTTTTTTCCAAGAAAAGAATTGGTGTTGGATATCATTGCAATAAGCGGATTATTCCGGTACTTGAGGAGTGGTACGAGAACTTCTATTTCCGGAGTACTCCCGCTTTTCGAAATACAGATCACCACATCATCTTTTTGAATGATGCCCAAATCCCCATGAATGGCATCAGCAGCATGCATGAAAATCGCCGGGGTACCTGTGCTGTTCAGGGTTCCAACAATTTTTTCCGCTATAATGGCGCTTTTCCCTATACCCGTAATAATCACCCGGCCTTTAGAATGATATATGAGGTGTACTACTTGTTCAAAATCTTCGTTTATATAATTTGCAAGATTCCTTACCGACTCAGATTCCTGGATAATGGTTTCTTTTGCTAGTTTTTGAATGTCAACTTCCATATTTGCTTATTGTATGGATCATGATTTTTATCACTTTTATCAAATAATCTGTAAATAAATTGAAACAAAATTTGTGATAGATGAATAAAATGATGTAACTTTAAATCTTTGTTTATATTAGTTCCGTAAAAAGTGTCAAAGAAAATAAATATTCGGTGCAAAATTAATTAAAATTAAAGTGTAATTGTAAAAATATAGAAGATTGGAAAAATGAGTGTAGGAGCAGAAATTTCGTTGAAAGACTACCTGAAGAAGTATTTCGGGTTTGACAGGTTTAAGGGAAACCAGGAAGCCATCATTCGTAGTCTTTTATCTGGTAATGACACTTTTGTAGTCATGCCTACAGGCGGTGGTAAGTCGCTTTGTTATCAATTGCCCTCCATGATAACAGAAGGTACCGCCATTGTCATTTCACCTTTGATTGCTCTGATGAAGAATCAGGTGGATGCCATGAGGGGGTTTAGTTCAGACGAGGGAGTTGCCCATTTTTTGAATTCCTCTTTATCCAAAACACAGATGCAGAAAGTTAAGGAGGATGTGCTTAACAAGAAGACCCAATTGTTGTATGTAGCTCCTGAATCCTTGACAAAGGATGACAATATTGATTTTCTCAAACAGGCCAAGATAGCATTTTACGCCATAGATGAAGCCCATTGTATATCTGAATGGGGACATGATTTCAGACCTGAATATAGAAGGATCCGGCCTATGGTCGACAGGATAGGCAGGGCTCCCATTATTGCCCTTACAGCAACAGCTACACCCAAAGTGCAGCACGATATTCAGAAAAATCTCGGTATCCTGGATGCTGAAGTCTTTAAGTCATCTTTTAACCGGCCAAATCTTTATTACGAGGTTCGGCCCAAGAAAAATGCCACCAAGGAAATCATTAAATTCATAAAGAACAATCCTGGCAAATCGGGTATTGTATATTGCCTGAGCAGGAAAAAGGTAGAAGAGCTTGCCGAAACCCTTAAAGTAAACGGCATTAAAGCTTTGCCTTATCATGCCGGTATGGATTCTGCAACGCGCACGAGTACGCAGGATAAATTCCTCATGGAGGATATCGATGTCATTGTGGCAACCATTGCTTTTGGCATGGGTATTGACAAACCCGACATCCGGTTTGTTATCCACTATAACATTCCGAAGAGTCTTGAAGCATACTACCAGGAAACCGGACGTGCGGGGAGAGACGATGGCGAAGGAAAGTGCATTGCTTTCTATACCTATAAAGATATACAGAAGCTCGAAAAGTTCATGCAGGGCAAGCCTATTAATGAACAGGAAATAGGTAAGCAGCTACTACTGGAGACCACTGCTTATGCTGAATCATCAGTATGTAGAAGAAGACAGTTGCTGCATTATTTTGGGGAGGAATACCACCAGGAGAATTGCCAGAATTGTGACAATTGTCTCCATCCAAAAGAACAGTTTGAGGGTGAGGATTATCTGGTTAAGGTGTTGAAGGCAGTTCAAGCATTGAAAGAAAAGTTCAAGCACGATCATGTGGCCAATTTCCTGGCAGGTAATGCTACCAATTCTGTTAAATCATATGCCCATGATAAACTGGAGCTCTTCGGTTCGGGAAAAGATTATGAGGCAGATTTCTGGAAAACGATTATCCGAAGGGCCATGGTTAAAGGGCTGCTTGACAAGGATATTATCAACTATGGTTTGCTGAAATTAAGCGACAGGGGTAGGGAATACCTGGAGAACCCATACAGCATTAAGATCAGCAAAGATCATGATTACGACCACATTGATGACAACCAGGGCAGCCAGGATGATGGCAAGAAGCGAGGCACGGTTGATAATGAGCTTTTGAGCATATTGAAGGATCTGCGTAAAAAGGTATCCAGAGAGCACAGCCTGCCGCCGTTTATTATTTTCCAGGACTTTTCACTGGAGGATATGGCCATCCAGTATCCCATCACCATGGATGAAATGAAAAACATCGCCGGTGTAGGTACGGGAAAGGCCCAGAAGTATGGTGAGCCATTCATCAACCTGATAAAGGATTATGTGGAGGAGAAAGACATCATCCGCGCGCAGGATATGGTGGTCAAATCGGTGGTAAATAAATCAGGTCTGAAGGTTTCCATCATTCAGAGTATAGACCGGCAAATGCCCCTGGAAGACATTGCAACTGCCAAAGGGCTGGAGATGCCGGATCTTCTCGATGAAATAGAATCCATCGTGCAGTCGGGCACCAAGCTGAACCTGGATTATTATATCAATCAGGTAATTGATGAGGACAAACAGGAGGATATTTATGAATACTTCCTGGAAGAAGCTGAAACGGAGTCGGTACAGGAAGCTATGGATGAGCTTGGAGAGGATGAATATTCAGAAGAGGACATCCGGCTGATGAGGATTAAATTCTTCTCTGAATATGGCAATTAACCCACTCAGCTATGGCCTCTGATTCAATACTCGAAATTCGAAACCTGTCCAAAAATTACGGCAGCCTGAGAGCCCTCGACGGTTTAAACCTGCATGTGAGGCAGGGGGAAATTTATGGTTTGCTCGGGCCGAACGGCAGCGGGAAAACCACCACACTGAGCATCGTTATGGGTATTTTAAGGGAAACAGCCGGTGATTATTACTGGTTTAACCGAAAACCCGGTTTTAAATCGCGGTTGAGAATTGGGAGTCTGATCGAAGACCCCCATTTCTATCCCTATTTGACCCTTTACGATAATCTGAAAATCATCACAAGTATTAAAGATATTCCTGAATCCCAGATCAATTATTCGCTGGGCGTTACGGGGCTCTTAAAAAGGAAATATTCAAAATTCAGAACCCTTTCTTCAGGGCTTAAACAAAGGCTGGCTATTGCCGGAGTACTTGTCGGAGATCCGGAAGTGATCATTCTGGATGAACCGACCAAAAGCCTGGATCCCGAAGGGTTTTCCGACCTGAGAACAATTATTCAGAAAGAGGCGGAGAAAGGAAAAACCATCATCCTTTCCAGTCACATCCTGGATGAAGTGGAAAAGGTGTGTAGTCATGTAGGCATTTTGAAGTCAGGTGAGCTGATCACACAGGGGAAAGTGGAAGACATACTGAGCGGTAAGGAGGTGGTTTTCATTGCCACTGAAGATACGGAAAATTCCGGGCGGGTCCTTGACCAGTGTCCGTTCATTGAAAAGTACGAAAAGGTGGATAGCCGTGAATTTAAACTGTTGCTGAAGAAGAAAGGTTCCCCCCGGGAGCTCAACCAATACTTTTTTGATCAGGGAATCGTGCTTTCCAAGCTGGTTAAGCAAAAGAATACCCTGGAATCGGAATTTTTACAACTGATGAAATGATGAAGTCATGCAGAAATTAATTCAGATTGAAAATATCAAGACATTTTCTTCCAATACCTTCCGGGTGATTCTCACGCTTCATTTCGTATTTTATATCCTGGTGATTCTCGCTGTTTCGAGAATAGAACTGAGCCTTGGCCAGTTTTCCATTTCAAGGCTTTACGACTTTCCAAATGTCTGGGAATTTTTTTCGTGGGTGGCGAGTTGGTTTAATATACTGCTGGGTGTTTTGGTTATCGTACTTATATGTAATGAATTCAGGTTCTATACCTTCCGTCAGCAAATCATGAATGGTCTTAATGAAGTCCACCTGTTGCTGGGGAAAATCTATATGATGGTTGTTATAGCCGTTTATGCCCTTATTTTGGTTATCATTTCCTCCTTTGTTTCGGGTAATTTAACAGGCAGTGAATCTTTGGGATTATCTCAGTTTTCAGGAATGGAAATGGTGCTTGTATACTTTTTGCAAACACTGGCTTATATGAGCATGGCCATGTTGTTTGCCATGATATTTAAAAACAATGGGCTGGCCATTGTTACCTTTATTTTGTATTTATTTCCGGCTGAAGTTATTCTGAGAAGCCTCCTTTTCAGAAATGTTCAGGAATATTTTCCAGCAAAGCTAATTTCCGGGCTTACCCCACTGCCTTCTATCTTCAGAGACCAGGCATCATCTCTTAAAGGCATCGGAATGGATTTCAACACCACACAAACTACTGATCTTGCTTTCGTTACTCCAGAGGAAATCGGGCTCACCGTGTTATATATTGCCGTATTTTTAGCAATAGCCTACTGGATATTGAAACGTAAAAGTTATTAGTTCTAAGATTTCTTTTTTCTCTTGTTCAACAACTTGTTGCAGGTTTCGTAATCTTCAATTTGTTGGTAATAACTTAAAAGCTCGTTAAAAAATTTTTCATCCCGGTAAAAGGGATGATCCTCATTAAAGGGTATTTCCCCGTTTATTGTAAGTTCCAGGACATTTTCCCTCGAAGGATCTTTGCCGGTCTGCCTTCCTCTGTTTGAATCCCTTCTTATTTTGCGTTTTTCATACTCCTTGAGCTCATTATAGTAATTTTCTATGAAACGTGTGATCTCAAACTGGATATGCATGGAATCGTTGTTTTCTTTCAGGAGTTTTCTGTTTTCCTGATACCGTTCTTCAATTTTGGCCGATCGTTCTTCCGAAAAAGGCTCTTTTAACATGGCCTTGACGATCTGGTCATTCATATGGATAATCTCAAGGTTCCGTTCTGCCCGTCTTCGTAAGATATCCAGAGTTTTCCTGAGATGGTTGATCATTTTCCTGTTCGTTTTAAAATCGGTTATATATAAAACGAAAACAGGATTCAGGTTATTCTTATTGTAGTTTTCGTATCGAAGGCGTCCCTTAATCCATTACCAATTAGGGTGAAAGATAATACGGTAAGCATGATGGCCAGTCCGGGTAGTATGGCCAGGTATCCCATGTCGACAAGGATGTACCCATAATGTTGTTTAATCATGGTACCCCATGAAGGAACAGGAGGCTGAACACCAATGCCCAGGAAGCTCAGTCCGGCTTCAATCAGGATGGCGGTTGCAAAGTTGGCGGCTGAAATGATGATCACAGGGTTGATGACATTGGGCAGAATGTGACGGAGTATGATCCTCCCGGAATTGAATCCCATGGCCCTGGCTGCCTCAACGAATTCTTTCTCACGTATGGAAATGATCTGGCCTCTGACCACCCTGGCTACTTCTACCCACATGGTTAATCCCACGGCTATAAAAATTTGCCAGAATCCTTTACCGATGACAAGCGTGATGGCAATTACCATGAGCAGGGTAGGGATGGACCATACCACGTTGATCAGCCACATGATCAGGTCATCTGCCCTTCCGCGGAAATAACCGGCAATTGAGCCTAAAGTGAGGCCGATCAGCAAAGAGATAAATACCGAAATGAAACCAACAGACAAAGATATCCTAGCCCCTATAACCAGCCTGCTCAGCAAATCCCTTCCGAACCGGTCCGTTCCCAGGAGAAATTTTTTTTGTACCACATGGTTTTCCTTGATTTTTTCTTTTAGGTCTTCCAGGGATACCTGCCTTTGATTGCCCTGAATGTCAGTGAAGTGATAAATGTTGCCCCGGAGGGTTATGGAACTGTCTGTATTCAGAGCATAAATCACATCTACCGGGTTGTATTCACTGATGAATTTTTCCTCCCCGGCATATTCTGTATATTCTTCAACCACCAGCATGCCATCCCGGAAGGAATAATCATTGATGGGGACTTTTTGATAGAGGCTGGGTTTGCCTGTGAACATGATTTCCAGCCAGGTTTTGTCTTGTTCCGCTTCATTTCTTCTTATATGAATCATTTTAACCGTAAATCCCGGCTTTTTTGTAGTGAGGGCAATATGCTGGCTGTTGGCATTGGGTGTGGAGTCGGGAGTAATTGAATATCCCAGTAAGGCAATTACAAACATGATCACAAGAAAGATCAAACCACCCATGGAGAATTTGTTGCGGTTGAATCTTCTCCATGCCAGTTTGCCCGGAGAAAGCTGTTTCTGAGCTGGCCTTTGCTGGTTCTGATCTGTTTCCATGATGAGGAACAAAATAAAAACATTTTATTGAATTTACCCTGCCTAATTCAGAAAGGAATGAAATGAAGTTTCAGAATTATTTTTGAATGGTTCAGGTTGCATGATAATACCGATTTTTCCATTTAAAACCTGAAAGCTTACCTCCCAGTGCCGAAGCCGCTACATAAAACGGGTATATAAGCTGGGAGGGGAGATATGCTTTTAGCAGGTTATATCTTTTGTAGCGGCCAATAACAGGAAACAGCAAAATAGCATCTATAATGATCTTAAAAAGAAAAAAGGCGATGAAATAATAGATGAATAGAGGATTTAAGAGCATTAGTATTAAAAATATTATTAACAACAAATTGGCTCCAGCAACGATGAATGCAGTGGCAAGAATATCAAAATCACGATAATGACTGCTTTTTGAAACCCATCGTTTCCGTTGGTTCCAGAAATTTTTCAGTGTTTTTTCCGGGGCAGTTTCAACCATTGCCCGGGATTCGCTGTTGAAATGAATGTTTCCGGGATATTTCCTTTTTATGCTGAGGAGCAGGAGGGTATCATCTCCTGAAGGGGTATCTGAGGAAAAAGGATCATAGAGCTCTTTGAATATTTTTCTTGTGAATGCCATATTGGCTGCATTGCAGAAAAGCGGACGGTTGAGTGCAGCCGCCCCGGCTGATGTTGCCAGCAGGCTGATAAATTCCAGGGCCTGGAAAAGCTCAAATGCACTGGATTTTTGGTAGCTGTAAAGCACAGGACCCAGGATCATATGTTTTTTTTCACTTTCATAACATGTCACCATCGATTCGACCCACTTTTTCCCCATAATACAATCGGCATCTGTTGTAAGGATCAGTTCACCCCGGGCATTTTCAATCCCGTTTTTTAGGGCGGCCTTCTTGCCGGATTCCGATGGTTTATTATTTAACAGCCTGATCTTCATATCTGATTTTTGTTGCCATCCGTATATTATTCCTGCAGTATCATCCCGGGAATGATCATTGACCAGGATGATCTCAAACAGATGCGTGGGATAATCCTGGGCGGTTAAATGACGGAGCAGTGAATGCAGATTTTTTTCTTCATTCCTGACCGCTACCACAACAGATACACCCGTAGCGGGATTTGACATGGATTGTGGTATTTTCCCATGCTTTAATTTCAGCCAGCCATAGGTGAATCCCGCTATACAAAGTCCATATAGAAGAAAAGTTACACTCGCTAATATTATTATGAAAGAATAAGCCATAGACTTTGGATAAAAAATTATTTTTATGTCCTGTCCTGAAAAATAAGGGCTAATTGTATAATCCCTCAGGCAAATAATCCTGACAAAACAACAATATATTTTTTATTTTGTAAATTAATTTATAAACTTGTTTTGTCGAACAAAGATTTTAGCCATCTGTGTACATATTAAAATAATATATGTAAATTGGAACAAATTGAATCTATTTATTTACATTTGCGTAAATTAACCACGAGAAAAAGGAATCTTACTAATATATGGATAAGATTAAATTAAACGTGCTGGGAATTTCATACAGCCAGACTCAAACCGGAGCTTACGCTTTGGTATTGACTGAAGAGAAGGGTGAACGACGGATTCCCATTATTATAGGCGGATTTGAGGCTCAATCGATTGCAATCCAACTGGAAGGCTTAAAGCCGCCCCGACCTCTGACCCATGATCTGTTCCACAATTTTGCCCTTACGTTCAAGATCAATCTGAATGAGGTTGTTATTTATAAACTGGAAGAGGGGGTGTTTTACTCCAAACTGATCTGTAACAATGGTGGCGAAGATGTTACCATTGATGCACGTACTTCCGATGCCGTGGCACTGGCTCTGCGTTTTAAATGTCCCATTTATACTACAGAGGAAATTCTCTCCAAATCCGGAATCGTCATCGATCTGGAACAGGAAAAGGGCACAGGGGAAGCGAAAAGTGAGAAGAAAACCAAAAAGACTACCAGGAGCTCATCCCAAAAATACCGGGATATGGACCTTGAAGAACTGGAAGGTTTGTTGGAAGAAGCCGTCAAGAATGAAGAATATGAAAAAGCTTCTGCCATCAGGGATGAGATTAACAGAAGAAAAAAACAGTGATATATTGAATAGCTCCTAATATATCTATCCATATGAAACTCATCAGGCATTTTATTGCTGTTCTGCTTTTTTTACCTGTCCTGGCTAACGGACAGGGGATACCCGATAACGAACACGATTATCTTATTACGCTTTCCACAGACTTTGGGGAGATTAAAATGGTGTTGTTCGATGAAACCCCGATGCACAAGATGAACTTTGTTGAGCTGGCAAAGGCAGGTGTTTACGATGATGTCACCTTTCACAGGGTGATCGATAACTTCATGATTCAGACAGGTGATCCGACCACACGCAATCAACCACCGAATTACGATCCTTCCATTATACAGGAAACCATACCGGCCGAAATCCGGCCACAGTTCAAAAATGATTATGGAGCAGTTGGTGCGGCCCGAAGAAGCGATAACCCGGCAATGGCTTCCAATGGCAGCCAGTTTTATATCATCGAAAATCCTAAAGGTGCCAGGCATCTGAACAATAAGTACACGATTTTCGGAAGGGTTGTAAGTGGATTCAGAGTAGTGCACGAGATCGCCGGTGTTCCTACCGATAAGAGCGATACCCCTAAAAAAGACATCCGTATGACCGTTAGCGTAGATACGGTGGAACGATCAGAAATTGAAAAGTTTTATAATTACGATTACTGATCCGTTGAAAAGGAGCAGACATTATGCTGTATAAATTCAGATTTTAAGTGATTATTTAAATCTGAAATTTTGAATGTTTCTATGTTAAAGTGGATGCCGATGAAAATTTTGAATGATTGGTAATTATTTCCTGGATTATTTTGATTTCAGAGTTTAATGGATGATATGATTCATTATCTTTACCATTTGTTATTATCTAACTCTAATACAATTGAAAAAATCTATCTTTTCTGGAGAAAAAAATCATGAAGAACAAACAATGGTTATTGATTCTGCTTATATATATTAGTTCTTTAACAAATATTTATGCACAATCTGGTCCGATCCAAATTGAAAACCTCCCTTATGAAATATATCCGGAAATTAATGATAATAAGCCTGATTTGCCCTCTCCATTTACTGGCTGTAATGATAAGGAATATGTTATTGCTGTTACCCGGGGAGGGAAACACGCCATAATCCCGGTAACACTGAGTAATGACCGGGAAATTTGTCCCCAACTTGTTGTTGATACCACCGATTTTCCAGTTTTAGCCGAGACAGGTTTGCACTCAGAAAAAATTCTGGATCAAATAACAACAATTACCGGTCGTTCCCTGGGTGAAATAAACAGGCTCGGGAAACCCCGAGCATTATCTCATTCCGGTTTTTTTGCACAGGATGAAGATATCATCTCAGTTATCAGGGCTGATAATCGTATTGTCAGAAATATGGGACTCACACATCCTCAAATGGCAAAACCCTTGTTTCACGTATTGAATATGATGGATACTGACTTGAAATTAAACCGTTGGAATATGGTAAAACATAAATGGGAGAATATTAAGTATTTTTATTACAATGGTAAAATAGTATTTGTCGAGGCAGAGGATACAAAAGGAGGTCAGAAATCGATCTTTCATGATCATATAGAAGGAGGATTTTACATAAGACTCTGGCGACAATTTGATAGTGAAGAACTAACATACCTGAAAAAAAACTACAGCCATTTATCTGAAGAAAAATTCAGTGAACTGAAGAATTGTTTAAGCATAATCAATACAGGAGAGATGGAACCGCAATATATCATGAGATATGGCTTTTATGAAGGCCATACTTTCTGGAGAACCGACCCTGTGGCTATATCATTTATTTTTGGTTTAAAAGGCCTTGATGAGTTAAATGGAACTTTTAATGGGAAGTTATATTCAATTCTTAACCAGCATTTTACTGAATTGAGAAAATCGGATTTCTTCTAAAGAAATTTAGAAGAAAAGATTCAGCAATAAGAAAGATGGATCTTTTTGAAATTATTTATACATCATTGGTAGTGATCCTGATGACCACCTTTCTCATAAAGGAAGTAACCAAACCTTCAGTAATATTGTTTTCCAGCCTTTTGTTGCTTATCCTGGGAAATGTAATTACCCTTAAAGAAGCCCTTGATGGGTTTTCAAACCAGGGTATGCTTACAGTGGGG
>Ga0207797_1001118_pt1 | contig 19855 bp, 14 predicted proteins | sample PRCRCaboRojoPR_6_FD_187275 | JGI IMG/M metagenome (GOLD analysis project Ga0207797, IMG submission 187275) | Marine sediment microbial community from Cabo Rojo, Puerto Rico - PR CR 10% Liquid 1 (SPAdes) | ecosystem: Environmental > Aquatic > Marine > Coastal > Sediment | place: Cabo Rojo, Puerto...
TCCCCGGCGGCCACGTTGCAGCCGTAGAGCAGGAGGTCCCCGCCCGGCCGAAGGGCGTCCTTCCAGGCCTGGAGACGGGCTGCGTCCGTTTCGAGGTCGGCCCGGCGCACCTGGCGGTTGCCCAGGCGCAGCACGCCCGCGCCGCCGTGGGAGAGGATGTGGACGGCCCCGGCGTCCCGGGTCTGCTCCAGGGTCTCGGTGATCCGGGCGAGGCCGTCCTCGTCCGGGTTCAGGACCACCACCTTGTAGCGGGGCTGGGCCTCCTCCCGGGCTCCGTCGCTGGAGCCCTCCGGGACCGGGGTCCCGCCTTCCTCGCCGTCCCCCGCTTCCAGGTCGATCGGGGAGCTTTCACCGCCCTCCGCTTCGGCGTCCCGGGGCTCCGTGTCCTGGTGTTTTGCTTCGGCCCCGGTCTCGTCCGCCTCGGGCTCCCGGGCCCACGAGCCCAGGTCGATCTCCGCGCCCCGGGAGCGCAGGTCCTCCAGCAGGGTCTCCGCCTCGGGGACCGAGGCGTCCACGAAGACGATCTCCACGGCCGCGTCCCGGCTCGCCCAGTAGGCGGCCTCGGCCGCAAGGCCGTCCTGGGGGGAGGACAGGAGGGAATCGCTCGAGGTTTCGGCGCTCGAAGCGGCCGGGTCGGCCGATCCGCCGCCCGCGTTCCCGGTTTCATCTCCTGCTTTCGCGGCCGGGTCGGAGCCGTCTCCCTGGGCGGCCTCGGCCCCGGCCTGCTCGTCGGCCGCAGCGTCCTTCACCTGGGACGGGGCGTCGCCTTCCTCTCCGCTCTCCGGGCTGGAGGGCTCGGCCCCAGCCTGACCCTCCGCGCTGTCGGCGGAGGCCTCGGTCTGAGGCGCCTGCCCCGCCTGTGCCTCGTCTGCCGCCTCGCTCCCCGGCGGGCCGGCCGGGTCGGACGCCGCCTCCTCGGGAGGCGGGCCCTCCCCCCCTTCGGCTTCCGCCTGCTCCGGCGGAGCCTGAGGCTCCGCCTCCGCGACGATGGTCTGGGTGTCGGGCAGGAGCTCGGGGTGGTCCTGGAGGTCCTGGCCCGCCAGGACCGGGTCGGCCGACAGGAGCAGCCGCTTCTCCAGGGTCTCGAACTGGATCTTCCGCCGACTGGTGCGGCCCGGGGAAGGGTTCTTTCTCGATCGCGGCTTGCGCCTGCCTGAGAGCTTCTTGAATCGTTTCAGCATCGTTCGGCTTCTCCGAAAGGAAAACGCATCATGGACCGAAAAGGGCCCTCATCGCTTACTCCAGCCATCCGTTGACCTCGGCCAGGGCGTCCTCCGAGAGGGTTCCCACCGCCGCTTTCAGACGGAGGCTGTTCAGGAGATAGTCGTACTGCGCCTTGGCGTGGTCCTGCCGGGCGAGGTGGAGGTCCCGCTCCGCGTCCAGGACCGCCAGGCTGGGAAACAGGCCCGAACGGAACCCCCGCCGCTTGGCCTCCACGGCCACCCGGTGGGAGAGCACGGACTGCCGCAGGGCCCTGGCGCTCTGAATGGCCGCCTTGACGCCCAGGAAGGCGGCCTTGGTCTCCCGCCGCAGGGCGCGCTCCTCCCGCTCCAGATCCTTTTTCGCCGCCTTGTGAAGCGTGCGGGCCTCCCGCACCTTGGACACCACGCCGAACCCGTTGAAGATGGGGATCTTCAGCTGCACCATGCCTTCCCAGGTCTGCACGTCGCTCTCGCCGCCGAAGAGCGACCCCCCCTCGTCGTTGCGGTTCAAACGCCCCACCAGCTCGAGCCGGGGCATGTGGCCGGCGTTCTGCCGGGAGATCTCCCGCCGGGCCACCTCCACCTCCTGGCGCTTCGCCTCCAGGGTGGGGTTCTGCTCCCCGGCCGCCTCGATCCAGGCGCCCGCGTCGTCGGGGTCCGGGGGCGCCAGCAACGCATCGAGCGGCGAGGAGGAGTCGGACGGCGGCTCGGCGTCCTCCCCGGGCGCGGCGGAGGACTCCGGGCGTCGGGTGATGGCGGCCCGGTAGTCGCCCCCCTCCATGGGCTCCTCCTTCAGGGACGCGAGGTCCTCGAGCCGCTCGCCCGTCAGCTCGCGGAGGGCCTCGAGGGCGTCCTCCATCCGGTTCTGCGCCTCGGCCTTTCGCGCCTGGACGTTCGCCAGCCTCGCCCGGGCGTCGTGGTAGTCCGTGATGGGCGCGAGGCCGTTCCGGTACCGCCCCCGCGCGAGGTTGAAATGGGCCTGGACGGCCTCCTCCTCGGCCCGGGTGAAGGTGAGGTTGTCCCGCGCCTCCAGCGCCCCCATGTACGCCTCGGCCACCCGCAGCATGAGCTCCTGCTTCGCCGCCTCGAACGCCAGGTCCGCGCCCCGGACCTCGTGCTTCGCCTGCATCACGCCGACAATGGCGTCGTACCGCCACAGGGGCTGGGTCAGCGTCAGGGTGTACCCGCGGGTGGGGTATCGGGCCTCGCCCGATCCGAAGACGGCCACGTCGCTGGAGATGATCTGCTGCTCCCTCCGCTGGTAGCTCGCCTCCGCCTCCAGGGTGGGCAGCAGGTCCGCATAGGCCTGGTTGAGCGCCTCCGGTGACGCCTCGTGGCGGAACTCCTGGGCCTGGAACCGGGGGTCGTTTTCCAGGGCCAGGTTGTAGACCGAGAGCAGGTTTTCGGCGGCCGCACCCGCAAGGGACGTCCCCCACGGGAGGAGAAGGATCCCCGCCACAAGGAGGCAGAGGATGGGGCACCGTCCGCCTGAGCTGCACTCGAAACGGCCTTCCTGCCGGTCCATAAACACTCCTCCCCGTCGCCTTTTCGTCCTTTCCAAAGCGAATCGGGTCATCGATTGTATTTTTCTGTTCTCAGGGTGCCTTGGTGCTCGATTCAGAAGGCATCGCTTTTCAGGAACAGATCGTAACTCAGCAAAAACGTCCCGCTCCGGCTCAGGCCAGGTCCTCAGAATCGCCTTCCTGCACACCGTGTGGGGGGCTTGGTGCGCCGTTCCATCCCTCTAAACCGCCGGAATGGAATGAAACAACCTACCAGAATGTGGAATCATTTTACACAACCTCGGGGGGCGGGACCAGCCTTTTTCGTGTGAAAATGGTGAAAACCGGGAGGTGCGTCCCGCGCCGGGCCGCCGCAGGACACAAAGAAGTATTTCTTAGTCCTTTCGGTTGCCTACAGGACAGCCCGAAGCCTTGCCACCCGCTCCTCCAGGCGGTCCCTCGCGGGGGACGGGAGGTCGCAGGCGGCCAGGACGAAGTCCGCGGTCCGGACCACGGTCTTCAGCCTCGGCCTCTTGGGAAGGGTTCGAAGGTTGAGGTACTTGTCCAGGGTCTGGGTCCGCTCGTATCCGTCCGGGGTGACGTAAACCCGCCAGAGCTTCGACGCCCGGGCGAGCTCCGCCCTGCCGTCCCCGGTGGCCTCCTTCCAGCAGTCCAGGGCCGCGTTCATCACCTCCACGGCGAAGGCACGCCGCTCCTCGCCGTCCACGTCGCCCTGCAGCGTCCTGGCCATCTCCTCCAGGGCGGCGTCCACGGCCTTGAGCTCGCCGACGGCCCGGCTCGTCTCCGGGCCCTTTTCGAGGAGGCCGTTCAACCCCTCTTTCAGGTCTCGAATCCGGCCCCGGTTGCGGTTCAGCTCCTCGACCAGGGCGGCCACGGGAAGGGGAACGAAATCGGAGGGTTCCCCGCTTTTGCCGGAGGCCTCCGGCGGCACGACCAGCAGGCTCAACGGCTCGTCCTCCACCTCCAGGGGGAGAACGTGCACGTCCCGGACCAGGGGGGTTGCGTCACGGGTTTTGAGGGCAATATCGGTGTACTTCCGGATCCCTGCATCTGCCTCCTGCGCACCGTTCAGGTTGCAGAGGAGCTCTCCGGCCGTCCCCCGCCCCGGGCCGGACCCGGACGACACCAGGACGCACTCGAAGGTGCGCCCCAGGAGCTCGTCGGCCGGTTGCCCGATCAACTGTTCAAAGGCGCGGTTGCAGAAGGTGATCTCGCCGTTCTCGTTGACGGCGAGAAGGGCCTCCTCCACGTGGTCCAGCATCCGGGAAAGCCGCCTCTGGGTCATGCGCATCTCCTGCTCGGTCTGCTTCCGCCGGCTCATCTCCTCCTTCAGACGCTGGTTTTCCCGAAGGGTTTCAACGGCCTCCCGGACCTTGAGCTGAGCACGCACCCGCGCCGCCAGCTCGGCGCGGGCGAAGGGCTTGGTCAGGTAGTCGTTGGCCCCCGACTCGAACCCCTCCACCAAATCGTTGACCCGGTTCCTCGCCGTGAGCAGGATGACGGGAAGCTCCGCGGCGGTGTACCGCTCGCGCAGGACGCGGCACACCTCGAGCCCCGTCATGCCGGGCATCATGACGTCCAGCAGCACCAGGTCCGGCGCGCCCTCCCGCTCCACGGCGTCCAGGAACTCGGACCCGCCCGAGGCGCCCCGCACGCGGATCCCGCCCAGGCCCAGGTGGTTGCGCACCACCTGGATGTTGATCGGCTCGTCGTCCACGATCCAGACCCGGGGGGCGCCTTCCGGGACCTCCGCCGCCTCGAGAGGCTCGACGGGCTCGTCCGCCCCCGGGGAGCCCGCTTCCTCCGGGGAGGGGCCGACCGGCCCCGGTCCGCTGGAAACGGGAGGTTCGGCCTCGGACGCCGGCGTCCCGCTGCTCACCGGGATGGCGAAGGTGAAGGTGCTCCCCTTCCCCTCCTCGGAGTGGACCCGGATCTCCCCTCCGTGGAGCTCGACCAGCCGCTTGGTGATGCTCAAGCCGAGACCGGTGCCCCCGAACTCCCGGGCGGCCGAGGCGTCCCCCTGCTGGAAGGGGTCGAATACGGCCTCGCACCTCCCCCGGGGGATCCCGACGCCCGTGTCCTCCACGGAGACCCTCACCATCCCGTTCTCCTGCACCGCCGACAAGCGGACCCGCCCCTCTCGCGTGAACTTGACGGCGTTCCCCACCAGGTTGAAGAGGATCTGCTGCAGCCGGTCCTCGTCCCCCTCCACCGGGGGGAGGGTGTCGGGCAGGTCGTTGCTCGTGACCAGGCCCTTGGCCCGGGCCAGGGGCTCCGCTACCCGCAGGACCACATCGGCCAAGGAGTGCAGATCCACGGGCCGGGTGCGAAGCGGCAGGTCCCGGTTCCGGAGCCTGCTGAAGTCGAGGATGTCGTTCACCAGGTTGGAGAGGCGCCTCCCGCTCGCGGCGATCATCTCCAGGTTCTCGGTCGCCGCGGGTCCCAGGCGGCCGGCCGCCCCCGCAATCAGGGACTCGGCAATGCCGATGATGCCCGAGAGCGGCGTCCGGAGCTCGTGGGAGGTGTTGGCCAGGAACTCGTCCTTGAGCCGGTCGACCTTTCGCAGCTCCTCCGTGACCCGCTCCTGGGCCTCCAGCGCGGCCTGGTGGGCCCGGAGCTTCTCCCGGCGCTCCTCGGCGATCCGGTCGGCCAGGGCAAAGGCCAGGAGGGTCACCTCGAGGGCCGAGCCGATCTCGATGGCGTGGCCGGTCAGGAAGCCGGCGGGAAGCCAGCCGAACCCCCGGAGGGCGTAGACGATCCCCCCGATCGCGTAGGCCGTGACGGCCGCAAGGAAGTAGCGCGCGGGACGGTACCCCCGGACCACGCACACCCCCGCGATCCCGATGACCAGGGCCGCCTCCAGCACGATGCAGGCGTGGCTGAGCTCGATCACTCCCCGGTACAGGCCCGCCGTGGCTGCGGCCGAGCTCAGCAGAGACTGAACCATGAACAGGGAAAGGAGGCGATTCATCCAGGGTACGTGCTCGGCCGTGCGCAGAAAGGATTTTGCAAACCAGGCCATGGAGAACCCTGTGAGGCCCATGAAAAAGAGGATGCTCTGGTTCGCCCACCAGGGGTGCTCCGGCCAGAGGTACTCGAAGCCCAGCCCGTTGAGGGAGGCCAGGAACAACAGGGTGGAGGCGGCGTAGAGCACGTAGAGGAGATAGTTCCGGTCCCGGATCGCCAGGAAGAGGAACAGGTTGTAGAAGACCATCACCAGCATGACGCCGCAGTAGATCCCGAAGCCGTACTGGACGTCCTTGGCCCGCTCCGCAAAGGCCGCCGGAGACCAGAGGGTGAGGGGGATCTGCACGGGCCCCTCGGACTGGACGCGAAGGAAGATCTCCAGCGGCTCGCCGGAAGGGGTGCGAACGCGAAAGACCGGGTTGTGGTAGTGCACGTCGCGGGCCCCCATGGGCAGGCGGTCCCCGGAGCGACGCACCTCGAACCCGCCTCCGGCAAGGGGAAGGAAGAGGTCCACGTGGTCCAGCAGGGGGTAGCCCACCTCCAGCAGCCAGCCCCTGTCCGCTGGATCCGTTTCCCCTCGATTCAGCAGGACCAGCCGGACCCAGTGCACCGAATCCGAGTACCCGAGCAGCGGCACCTCGGAGGCCACGGGTTCGAATGCACCGGGCCTCGCGGCCGCCGCGTCCTCGATGCCCATCGTCCCGGACGGATCCTCCAGGTAGGCCGCCCTCCGCCCCAGGGGAACCCTGCCCGTGCCCTCGTCCAGGATCACGGGCTCCGGGGAGGACGAACCGGCGCAGACCGGACCCGGAGCGCCCGCCAGGACGAGCCAGGCGGTCAGGACCGGAACGAGGACCAGGAAACGGGGTGTGCTGATCATGTCTGATCCAGGATGGTTTCGGCGGCCCGCCGGACGATGACGTCCACCTCCTCACGCCCGTCCAGGACCAGGTCGGCGCCGGCGCGCACCTTCTCGGCCTGAACCAGGAGCACCTCGCGAAACACCTGGAGGTAGTTGGCCACGAAGTTGTCCAGCCAGATCAGGCCGTCCGGATCCCGCTCCTCGCGAAACCGGGCGATGTACTCCCGGATCTTGCGGGCCAGGGCGATGTCCGGGGGCACGTCGATCCAGATGACGAGGTCGATGTACGGAGCGGTCTCCGCGTGCTCCCGGCCCAGGGGCATCTCCACCAGGACGCGCTCCGTCGGTTCCACCCGCCGCCCGGTGAGCGGGTCGGCGACCGGAACGCCGTTCCGGACCGCCTTCAGGTCGCGGGCCAGGTTCGGGGCCTCGAACGCGCTGAAATCCGCGCCGTCCTTCAGCCACTTGAGGAGCCGGGACGCCGGCTTCTTCGTCTCCACCTCGTACCGGTCGAAGTGGAGGACCGCCGCGCCGCCCAGGGACCGCGACAGGGTCTCCACAAGCGTCGTCTTGCCGCCCCCGATGGGGGCGGCGATCGCCACCACACAGCTCATCGTCTCCTCCGTTCCCGGGAGGGCATCGTGACGGGGGCCGGTTTCCCGCCCCTGGAAACCGGCCCCGGGCGGAGGCTCCGCCCAAGGGTCACCGACCGTTTGACATCCGGGGACGGTCGTCGCACAATCCCCCGAGGGTCGAGCAAGGAGGGAATGGCGTGAGAACCAGGGAACAGGACGGGGACTCCCCGGAAGACCGCCCGGAGGTTGTCTGGAACGAGGAGCGGGCCGACCGTTTGCGTCCCAACGCCTTTCACGTGTCCTACTCCCGGGAGGAGGTGGCGCTTCAGTTCGGGGAGGGCCGTCGAGACGGCGCCTCGGAGGATCTGGTGCTGGAGCAGCGGGCGCAGGTCGTTCTCTCGCCGGTGCTGGCCAAGCGCCTGGCCGTCCGCCTGGCCCGCCGCCTTCGGGATCACGAGCGCCGTTTCGGCCCCCTCGACCTCACGCCTCCGCAGAGGGCGGAGACGGCCCCGTCGAGAACGATCGGCCGCACCGCCCGACGACTTGAATCGGAAGACCTCCCGGAGACGGCCCGCCGTCTGGTGCGGGCGGTCCGGGACCTGGGGGTCGTCCACGGTCTGGAGCGGTCCTTCAAGTTCCTGGAGCGCACCCTCCTGACCCGCCGCCTCCTGACGGGGTTCCGCCGGGACGCCCTGCCCCCGGACGGTCCGGAGCGCCTTCACGACATCTGCCGGCGGTCGGGGATGCCTGCGGATCACCTGGCCACCCTGGACGAGCGGCTGCCGGAGGCCGCCGTCGTGCTCCTCGGCTTCGAGCAGGACGACGCCGGAAGCACGGTCCGGGCCTACCTGGAGTTCCCGCCCCCCCGCGATCCCTCCGGCGCCCCTCGTTTCCGGCGGGGGCCCTTCACGTCCCACCTGGGCTTCAAGTGGGACCCGGCGGATCCGGGACGGAAGGCCGTCACCCGCTACACCTGCCACCCCGGGCTCTCGATCGAGGAGATGGGGGAGCGCATCGACGCCCTGTACGCCGGCCGGGAGGCCGAGGATCAAACGGCCGTTGTTCACGGCATCCTCGAGCACGCGGCGAGAAAGGGCCCCGGGGACGCCTTCCTCTACTTCGAGGCCGAGGAGGAAGGCAACCCGAGGATTTCGTTCGATCTCAACCTGTACGCCGCCAACCTCCGGATGAACGACCTGACCGCCTTTCTGTCCGACCTCTGCCTCCACTACGCCGTCCCTTACCGCGACTTCCACCGCCACTACGAACCCGTCCAGGACCGGATCTTCGGCCACCTGACCGGCGGCCTGGACCGGAAGGGGCGGGACTTCACGACGGTCTACTTCGGCGAGAAGGGGACCACCCTGTAGCCGCGCCGGGCTCTCCCACCTCGCATCGCCCTCCGGGCCGCGCATCCCGGTCACCGTGCCTGCGCCTTTCTCCCCCGGACCAGGAAAAAGGGCGTGTCCAGCAGCAGGTGACGGACCCGGACCTCCCGAAACCCCAGCCTCCGAAGGCGTTCGACGTACCAGTCCGGCGATCGGAACCACGGGGAGAACAGGAGAAAGGGAAGCGAGGCGAGGGTCCGGCCGCCCGGCCTTCCGCCCACGGGGGCCCGCTCGAAGATCAACAGGGTCCCGCCCGGAGGGAGGGCGTCGTGCGCCCGCTCCATCAGACGCCCGGCCTCGGCCTCGGGCCAGTCGTGGAGCATGGACTTGAAGCTGATCAGGTCGTGCCCCGCGGGCAGCGGATCGCGCAGCGCATTCCCCTCCACAAAGGCGATGCGGTCCGCCTCCGGCTCGCCGGCCACGTGCTCCCGGCCGATCCGGCAGACCGCGGGAAGATCCAGCACCGTGCCCCGGAGGTCCGGATGACGCCGGCAGATCCTCAGCAGGAACTCCCCGCTGTTCCCGCCGACGTCCAGCATGCGGCGGTGGGGTGCGAAGTCGAAACGCCGCATGCAGGGCCCCGCCTCGTAGCGGGCCCACGCGGTGGTGATGCGGACCCAGCGCCGGGTGTGCTCCACGTTCCCGGGGGTGCAGTCGACGGCCCGGCCGTAGTCGAACAGATCGAAGAGGCGGGAGGCGCCCGTGAACTGCGGCGGGCTTCGGAGCAGCGTGGTGAAGCCGCCGATGAAGTCGGGGAGGGCCAGGCGCAGCAAGGAGAGCTTCGCCTCCAGCAGGTCCCGGTAGGCCAGGGCGGAGCGGAACCCGGGCGTGAGGCGGACCCCCGCCCGGTCCGCCTCGACCACGCCGTTCCCCCCCAGCAGGTCCAGCAGAAGCCCCATCCCCCGGCGGTCGGCGCGGCACACCGCCCGGAGATCGGCCGCGGAGCGCCTCGAGCCGTCGGCGAGGGCGTCCACGAGCCCCAGCTCCAGGGCCGCCGCCAGGGCCCTGGCGTCCGCCAGGCTCCCGAGGAAGCGGTCCACGCAGAGGTAGTCGTCTCGCAGCGCCATGCGGCCTCCCCGTGACGGAATCGACGTAGCGGGCAACGGCTGAAGAACCCGGTTCAGAAAAAGCCGTAGTAGCCGCTCTTGAGCACCTCCAGCCCCCCGCCCGCCATGCGGTAGTCGAACCCCACGTCGTAGAGGAGATGGTCCAGCTCCGTCCGGTGCTCCTCGACGAACCCGGCGAGCACGGACGGGTAGCTCATCTCCCGGAGGAAGAGGAGCAGCTGGTCCACGTCGATCCGGGAGAAGTAGATGCAGTCGTTCTCCTGCTTGTTCGCCACGCAGAGGGTCCGGCACCGGGTCAGCCCGGGCCGGAAGACCGCCTGCGCGTCGAGGACCGTGGTGTCCAGGTGGGCGGAGCAGGCCGCCTTGGCCGCCGCGTCCTCGATATGCCGTTCCGTGTCGAAGAAGAAGTAGACGTTCTCGAGCCTCGTCCGGTCCTCCTCCAGGGCGTAGCAGATCCCGGAGGAAACGCTGCTTCCGGGGTTTCCGATGTACATGTGCACCCGCTCGAGGGGCTGCGTCCCCGCGAGCAGGGCCGGGGTGACGTCCACGGAGAACATGAAGTAGGGGAGGTTCTCGTTGGGACGGATCCTGCACGAAGCAAAGGGACGGAGGATCTCCAGGAAGCGGGAGATGGACCGCCGGCGCTCCCGTCTCCGGTAGTCGTAGACGTAGAACTCCCAGGAGAGCTCCCCTCCCCGCCACTTCACCCCCCAGACCGTCCGGCCGGCGCCGAAGCCCTCCCGGAGGGCCCGGACGAACATGTAGGCCTCCTCCCCCCAGCCCGCCGCGTCGAAGGAGTGGTACAGGAGGTTCACCGAGCGGAACTTCCCCCGCCAGCCGACGGCCGGCGTGTACTCCCAGCGGCAGTAGTCGTAGAACCGATCGCGGGTGCCGGCGTACTCGAGCCGGCTCTCGAGGGTGGTCATTCGCGGTCTCCCGCCGGGCGCCTTGGTCGAGCCGCCCGGCCTCTCTCACGGGATCGGGCTCAACCGCTCCCGCTCGTCCCCGTACTTCCGGACGTAGGCCTCGGACAGGCCCCAGCACTCGCGGTCCGAGCAGCGTTCCCTGTGGGCGCACTGCCCGAAACGGTTCTCCTCGAACCGGCGCCAGAAGGCGTCGGGGAGGACGGTCACCGGGAACCAGCTGTCGAAAACGGCCGGCGGCTCCAGGCGCAGGCACTCCGGGAAGCTCTTCAGGACCAGGGCCGTTCCGTAAGGCGCTGCGGCCTCGGCGACCCGGGAGAGGACGTCCGACACCGTCCCGAGGTCCGGGACCAACCCGCGGGAGTCCTGGGGCTCCATGGGGAAGTAGTTCCAGAGGTGGATCTCCCGGACACCGATCCGGCAGAGCAGGGACACCAGCGGGACCGCGTCGTGGACGTTGGCGGCGGTCAGGACGGTGTTGGGGATCGCGTTCACGTCCAGGGACGCCAGGTTCTCCAGGCCGGCCACGGTCTCGCGGTGGGAACCGGGCACCCGCGTGATGGCGTCGTGGGCCCGCTCCATCCCCTGAATGCTCACGAAGAACTCGTTCACCCCGGAGTCCAGGAGGTGCCCCAGGTAGCCCTTGTCCGCCAGCCTCCGGCCGTTCGTCTGGATCTGGATCCTCCCGAACCTCCCCGTGTCGGCCGCCATGCGGGCGTAGGCGTCCAGCTCCGGGCAGGTGGTCACCTCCGCGCCCGAGAGCACCAGGTTGTCGAACCGGCCGTCGGCCGCAATCCCCCGCAGGAGCCGCTCGAACCGGGCGGGGCCCACGGGCGCGAGCCGCTCCTTGAGCCCGGAGAGCATGCAGAGGGAGCAGTCGTTGTTGCAACCGTACCAGACGGGGACCACCACGTAGGTGGAAAGATCGATCCGCTCCCCGGGCCGCGCCTCGGACGTCGCATCCCTTCCCCGCGCCATCAGGCGATCCCCGGCGCCGTGTCCCCGGTCCACGGATCGTGGGGGTCGAGACGCCCCCCTCCGTGGTAGAAGGTGAGAAACCCGCGGCCCCGGCGGTCGATTCCGCCGGACAGATGGCCGAGGGTCTCGCGGCCGATCCGCTCCGACAGGGGCTCGAGCGCGGCCGCCGGGATCGAGAGCCCCCGGGCCGCCCGGATGAGCAGGGATCGAAGGTCCCCGATGCAAAGCTTGGCGTCGTAGACGTTGACGTCGAAGGAGCGGCGTCCGCTCTCCTCCTCGACCACGTCGAAGTAGTTGACCCGGTCGTGGGGCACGCGCTCGGAAACCAGCCCCAGAAGGTCCTCCAGCACCGCGAAGGGGAGCCCCCGCTCCGATCCCTGGAGGGTCCGGGAGGCCCGCCGCAGCATGTCGCCGAAGGGCAGCCCGGGGTACCAGTGATACCGGGTGAGGGCCCGATCCCGCGCGTCCTCGGGGTTCCACTTGAACCCCAGGAACATCAGAAACGGTTCCAGGCCCCGCATCATGGAGCGGAGTCCCTCCGGGTCGTTCTCGGCCATCTTCTCCAGCCGGGTGGAGAACTCGAGGTACACCTTGTAGAGGCAGCGACCACCGGCCTCCTCGAAGCCGAAGTGGACGAAGTCGGAGTCCGGGAGATCCCCGGCGAGGGCCTCCAGATAGGCGTCGGGGGCCTCCAGCTGCCCACAGAGGTGCAGGAGCCTCTCCTGCGGCCCCGGCCCGATCTCCCGCTTGGGGAGACCCAGGAGGAAGCGGTTCGGCTCCACCGTCCCTTCCGACAGCTTGAAGGACCGCTCGAACAGGGGACGGACGCCGAAGGTCTCGACCAGCGCGATGAGTCGGCCCGACCTGGAATGGGACCGGAGCGCCTCCACGGACGCCTGGACCGGGACCTCGGCCCGGGGCCTCGCCGGTTCCCCGGGCCCGAGCGGGCCGAAGCGGTCCTCGTAGCCGGCCAGCACCCGGTCGAGCAGGAGCGCGAACCGCTTGGCCACGTGGGGGCTCAGGGTGACCGCATCCGACCAGCGGACGGAGGCCTCTCCGGAGGACCGGTCCGCCCGTCGCTCCGTCCCGAAGCGCAGGACGATCTCCTCGCGCGTTCCGGTGACCCCGGCCGTGTTCGCGTGCACGGTCCGCATCCGGTCGTCGTTCCAGACGACCCGTTCCCTGCCGGGCACGGGGCCCGCCGCGGGGCCCTCCCGCTCCCGGCGCCTGTCTTCCGGCATGACCCTTCACCTCGCCTTCAACGCTCGTGTGGTTCTTTCGAGCGACACTCCAACGATACCGCATGACCCGGTGCGAGTAAAGGAGCGTTCCGGTGAGTCGGCTCAGAGGGCCTGCTGCGGGGGGGAGAGGCTGCGGAGGAGATCGCGGACCACCACCGCCGCCGCGTGGGCGCAGCTGTGAGCCATGCTCGCGTCCAGGATCTGCCCGCGGGTGGGCGCCCCCATGGCGTAGATGCGGGGCGAGACCCGGCCGGGGCCCCCGGGCGCCCCCTGCATCACCCGGTGGGTCTCCGGATCGACCCAGACGGCGCCGGTCTTGTAGACCCGGTTCGCGCTCCCCGGCAAATGCAGGGTCTCGATCCGGACGGTGCCGGAGGCCAGGAGGTTTCCCGCCAGGGGTGCGGGGTTGGTCTCGAAGGAGCGCTTCTGTCCCCGGGCGTCCACCACGTGGCTGCAGGGCTCCTCCCGGGTCCGCCCCTCGGGATCCGTGTACCGGAAGACAAAGGGCGGTTCCCCCCGCCCCCGATCCAGGGAGTAGGAGCTCCCGAGCCTCACCACCCGGACCACCCCGGCCCGCATCAGGGCGAGGAGCTTCTCCGCGTTGGCGGGCGGCATGGGGGACGCGAACAGGAAAAAGGGCGTGGTGAGCTCCCGGTCGAAGCGCTCCCTGTCGGCGGGCGACAGCTGGAGGTAGACCTCCCGCGCCATGGGGAAGGTCTGGTGGAGCACGGTCTGCCAGCGGAGCTCTCCCCCGGGGCCGTCCCCGCAGCGGGCTTCCCGCAGGTGCCCCTCCAGGAGGGCCCGCGGCGTGCCCCGGGGACGAACGGCCCCCTTCCAGTCCACGGCCCGGCCGTAGCAACGCCTGAGGTCCGCGTCCAGCAGCTCGTAGAGGTCCTCCAGGAAGAGCACGCCGCCGTTGGCCAGGCGCCGCTCCCGGAGGCCGGCGCGGGTGAGGTGCACGTTCCGGTAGGGGCCGGCCCGGCCCCGGACCCTCGGCAGGAGGCCGCTGCGGGAGTAAAGCGTGATGCTCCGGGGCCGCCCGGAGGGACGGTAGGCGAGCCCGCCCGACGCCCCTCGAACGAAGGCGCCGTCCGCTGTCAGGGTGAGGGCGGCGTCCAGGGCCGACAGGCTCGTGCCGATCACCCCCACCCGGGCGCCCGGCGGCACGGCCTCCGCCAGGGACCGCGGCGGCCACGGCGAGGGGAAGAACCGGCCGTCCGGGGACGCGTCGAACCAGTGGCCCGTGGCCAGGAGGACCCGGTCGGTCGCCAGCACCCGGGTTTCGCCCCCTCCGGCCCGCCGAAGAAAGACCCGGAGGGCGCCCCCCTCCTCTCGAAGATCCTCGGCCTCCCACCCCGGCAGGAGCGTCACCGAGGCCCCGAGCCGGCGGAGACGGTCCGCGGACTCCCGGAACCGCTCCTCCAGGTAGACGCCCATGACGCCGCGCGGCACGTAGGTGCAGGCCCCGTCCCGAAGCCACGGGCTCTCCAGGAAGGGCCGGTAGCCGGGGAAGTCCCGGGCCAGGGCCGGCCGCCGCTCGTCCAGCCAGTCCTGGAAGTCCTCGGGCCGCCCGTCCAGCACGCCCATGTCCCGGGCGCACATGTTGATCAGGTGAAAGGGCAGGGCGTTCCGGTCGGCGTGGGGAAACCCGGGCCCGAAGGCGTCCTCGCGCTCCACCACCCGCACCCGGAATCGGCCGGGGTCGGCGGACCCGCCCGCCGCGCCCCCGCCCAAGGCCCGGGCCAGCTGGAGGAGGGTGGCCGTCCCGCTCGCCCCGCCGCCGATGATGGTGAAATCCAAGGGTGCGCCCCCCGTCCGCTCAGGCCCGGTCGATCTCCAGAAACAGGTCCCCGGCCGCCCCCTCGAGCCGCCGGCCCTTGCCCCGCAGGCGGAGCCGGGTGCCGGGTCTCGTCCCGGGCGGGACGCGCACCCGCAGGGTCTCCCGGCCTGCGTCCCGGGGGACGGCCACGGTCACCGAGGTGCCCGCCCTCAAATCGTCCTCGTCGAGGGCGATGCGGTAGGAGAGGTCCGGGCCCCGACCTGCTTCCGCGACCCTGGCGGGGACCGTCCGGTTCCCGCCGGCCCCCAGGGCCTCCGCGATCTTCCGGCCCGCCCACGAAACCGCCTTGAGAAGTGGGGGCCTCCCCGCCTGGAGAGCGGGAGAGCGGCGACCGGGGACCCGGGACGGACCGTGGGGTCCGAAGACGAAGAAACCGACCATGAAGAGGCCGCGTCCCCCGAAGAAGACCCGGTCGAAGAAGCGCCGGTCCGAGCGAAGCCCGGCCCGCTGGAACTCCCGGAAGAGCTCGCCGGCCATCCGCTGGAAACGCGGGTCGCGGAAGAGGTCCCGGAAGATCTCCTGCTGGGAGTAGCCGAAGCCCCCGCCGGCCCCGGGGGCCTCCCGGTGCGCGCCGGCCGCCCGCGCCGCGTCGTACTCCCGGCGCTTGGCCGGGTCGCTGAGCACGCCGTAGGCCTCGGCCACCTCCTTGAAGCGGTCCTCGGCCGCGGCGTCCCCGGGGTTGCGGTCCGGGTGCCAGCGGAGGGCCTGCCGACGGTAGGCGGCTCGAACGGCCTCCTCCGAGGCCGCCGGTTCGACGCCGAGGATGTGGTAGTAGTCCTTCATGAAACCGGGCCGGATGCGAAATGTCGGCGAGCGGGTCGGGCGCCCCCTGGGGGGCGGACCCGAACCTGAAGGCCTATCCTACCCCGAACCCGGAATCGTGAAAAGGGGATTCGGACCCGGACGGGCCGAAAAGGACGGCCGGGAGGGGCACAGGCACGGGTTGGCGGACAACGGAGAAGGGTCGCCCCGCAGACCGCCGGGACGAGGGGTCACGCCTTCCGGGCGAAGGCCGCCGCCTCGAGGCCGGCCACGCACCCCTCGCCCACGGCCTTGGCCACCTGCCAGGGAGGGCCGCAGATGTCCCCGGCCGCGTAGACGCCCGGAACGCTCGTCTCCTGCTTTCGGTCGACGGCGACGTACTGCATGCTCTCCGGGTCGAGGGCCACGCCCAGGTTGCCGGCGAGGGCCACCGCACCCCGGGCGCCCAGCTCGACGAAGACCCCCTCGACCGGAAGCTCGGTGCCGTCGTCCAGCGCCACGGACGACACGGCGTCCGTTCCCCGGATCTCCCGGATGCCGCGCCCCAGGTGGAGGGTGACGGCGCTCTCCGCGATCTTCTCCGCAAGGGCCCCGGACACCTCGAGCTCCCGGGCGATCAGGTGGACCTCCGGCGTGTAGAGGAGCAGGGTGAGGGCCCCGTGGACGGCCGCGCTGGCGCCGCCCGCCACGGCCACGGGCTGGTCGCGATAGAAACCGGCATCGCAGTCGACACAGTAGCTCACGCCCTTGCCGAACAGCGCCTTCTCGCCGTCCACGCCCAGCTTGTTCCTGGAGACGCCCATGGCAAGCACCAGGGCCGCCGTGGAGATGAGGCTCCCGCTTTCGGTCTCCACGCGGAAACCGTCGTCCGCCGGCCGGACGTCGAGCACATCCTCCTCCAGGAAAACGGCGCCGTGTCCCTCGGCCTGGGCCCGGCCTCCTTCGAGGAGGTCCACGCCGGCCACCCCGTCCATGCAGCAGTAGTTCTCGATGTGGGCCTTGAACGCGCTGCTCTTTTGGGCGCGTCCCAGGACCAGGACCCGCACCTTCTTGCGGGCGGCGTGGATGGCCGCCTGAAGGCCGGCCGGCCCCGTGCCCAGAACCACCACGTGGTAACGCTCCTCGCTCATGACGCCCTCCTCGGCGAACGGTGCGTGTCCCTGCACTCCGATCCCGCCTCCACCCGGCCCGGGCAGAGGGGGGGCGGCTACGAGAGCGCGACCTCCCTGGTGCTCTCCCAGAGCCCGTGAATGTTGCAGAGCGATGCGGCGTACAGGGTGCCGGGCTTTCCGGTCTTCATGGAGACGGTGGCCGCGTGGTGGGTGTACACCGGCCCCTTGTCGGCCCCCTCGGCCGACTCGCCGTGGGCCGTGAACTCCACGGTCGCCACCTGGTAGGGAAACTTGGCCCCTTCCGGGTGGAAGTAGAGTTGAATCCACCGGATGTGGTGGTCCGTGGTGTTCGGGTGGGCGACCTCCTTCCCGAGGGTGACGGTCACCTCGAACACCTCGTCCGCGGCCACCTTGTCGGGGCAGTCGATCACCGGAACGTGCTTCTCCGATTTCCAGTCCGCGCTCTGATACAGATCGCCGATCTTGGCCATGATGGTCTCCTTTCCTGGGTTGTGGAACGCACGGCGCGCCGGCCCGATCGGCCGGCACGGTGAAGCGGCCTCGAAACCCCTTCAGGATAGAAGGGGGCGCAGGAGGCGACAATGGGGGCTTGCCTGTATTTGATTCCCGTTTCGCCCTACCGGGCCGGAACCGTTTCCTCTTGCCTTTTTTCCCTTCAGGAGGTCTGCTGGGATGCCGATGCATGGAAAGGCCATCTCGACACCGGAGGCTCGCCGTGGACGTGATCGTCACCCACAAGAACGCCGACTTCGATGCGGCCGCGTCGGCGTTCGCCGCCCAGCTGCTCTACCCCGGGGCCGTTCCCGTGCTCCCGGCCGGACTGAACCCCAACGTCAGGCAGTTCCTCTCCATTCACAAGGACGTCTTTCCCTGGAAGCAGCCCCGGGAGATCTTCTGGGAGGACGTGCGTCGACTCGTGGTGGTGGACACGAACGACTGGAAGCGGCTGGACGGCGTGAAGTTCGCCGACGGCGGCCCCGGGCCGGAGGTCCACCTGTGGGACCACCACCTCAACCCGGCCACCATCGAGGCCGCCTGGGAGCACTCCGTGGCCGTGGGGGCCACCACCACCCTGTTCGCCCGGCGCCTGGAGGAGGAGGGGACCCCCGTCTCGCCGATCCAGGCCACGCTGTTCCTGGCCGGGATCTACGAGGACACCGGGAACCTGACCTTTCCGTCCACCACGCCCGTGGACGCCCAGGCCGTGGCCTTCCTGCTCAGGCGGAAGGCCGACGTGGAGATCGTGAACACGTTCCTTCGGCCCGCCTACGGACCGAAGCAGAAGGACGTCCTGTTCGACATGCTCCAGGCCGCCGAACGGACCAAGCTCAACGGCTACACCGTGAGCGTGAACCACTGCGAGATTCGGGGGCACGTCCAGGGGCTCGCCCTGGTGGTGGAGATGTACCGGGACATCGTGAACGTGGACGCGGCCTTCGGGATCTTCACGGAGGCCGGCAGGGACCGGGCCATGGTGATCGGCCGGAGTGCGGTGGACGACCTCGATGTGGGGTCCGTGATGCGGACCCTGGGCGGGGGCGGGCACCCCGGTGCGGGCTCCGCCCTGATCAAGCGGGAGGCGGCCCCGGAACGGATCCGGGAGCGGCTCCTGGCGCTCGTCGAGGCCAGTCAGCGACCCGCAGCGCGCATCGGGGACCTCATGTCCTTTCCCGTGTTCACGGTCACGGACGACACCCCCATGAGCGAGGCGGCCCGCATCCTGCGGGACAAGGGCTGCACCGGCCTCCCCGTGGTCCGCGACGGCGTTCTGGTGGGCGTCATCTCCAGGCGGGACTTCAAGAAGTTCCGCAACAACGGAAAGAAGGACCCCCCCGTGAAGGCCTTCATGTCCAGGGAGGTGCGGACCATTGCGCCCGAGCGGAGCGTCATGCACGCCGCCCGCGTCATGGTCAAGAACGACATCGGCCGCCTGCCCGTCCTGGAGGACGGACGGCTCATCGGCATCGTCACCCGCTCCGACACCATGCGCTACTACTACGACCTTCTCCCCGACTGAAAAACGGGGTGAAAAATGGGGTCAGGTCTTGAATTTTGACATTTTTCGTGTACGCTTGCGACATGGCCAGACCACTTCGAATCGAATTCCCCGGGGCTCTGTACCACGTCACCACCAGAGGCAATGCGCGCCGGGCCATCTTCAAGAGCGACTCGGACCGCTGGCGCTTCCTGGAGACCCTGGACGACACGGTGGAAAGGCACCACTGGTTCGTCCACGCCTACTGCCTCATGCCCAACCATTATCACCTCCTGGTGGAAACGCCTGAGGGCAACCTCTCCACCGGCATGCGCCGTTTGAACGGCGTGTACACCCAGAAGTTCAATCACCGCAACAAGCAGGTAGGCCATCTCTTCCAGGGACGCTTCAAGGCCATTCTGGTGGACAGGGAAACCTACTTCCTCGAGCTGTGTCGATATATCGTCCTCAATCCAGTGCGGGCCGGCCTGGTCGACGTTCCGGAGGACTTTGCCTGGTCAAGTTATCGGGCCGTGCTGGGGCTGGCGCCCTCACCCGACTGTCTGATGAAGGAGACGGTGCTGGGTTACTTCGGCAAGGATGGGAGACTCGCACGGGAGGCCTACCAACGGTTTGTCCGCCGGGGTATGGGTGGGAAATCCCCCCTGGAGGACGTGCGGGGCCAGTGTCTTCTCGGCGGGGAGGCCTTCGTGGAACGCCACCGCAGCCACGTTCAAGGCGCGGGAGAGGACCGGGAGATCTCTCGGGTCCGGAAAACCTTCGGCAGGCCTCCCCTGGAGGACCTCTTCTCCGAAGCGGACACCAGGCCCCGGAGACATCGGGCGATCGCCGAGGCCCATCTCGAACACGGCTACACTCAGCAGGCCATTGCCGGGCACCTGGGGATACACTACTCCACGGTGAGCCGCATTGTCAGAAAGGCCCGGGACGCGCCCAAAACGTCAAAATTCAAGACTTGACCCCATTTACGAAAATGCCCCGGGCGGGAGGCGGGGCCTCCGTGCCCGGGGCAGTGTTGTCTCCGGCGGGTGTCACACCCCGCGCGGTGTTACTCGTAGATTCCGTTCAGCCAGTAGTCCACCAGCTTGGGGTACTTCTCCACAAACTTGGCGGCCGCCGTGTTCTCGTCCACCTGATACATGTAGGTCAGGTCGTCGCACACGGCAATGGACATGGTGAAGCGGCTGAGAAAGCGGCTCACCTTGTTGGGGAAGACGGCCATGAAGTCCCTGCGGCCCACCATGTGGGAGCGCTCCTCCTCGCCCAGGATCCCCTTGGGTTCGTCGATGTAGCGGATGTCGAACATTCCGAACGCGTGATGCGGCCTCCACAGGGTGACCACGATCCACTCCTCCCGCTGAATGCTCCGCTTGAGCTCGGCCACCATGGCGGCGTCGC
>Ga0207797_1001119_pt1 | contig 19848 bp, 16 predicted proteins | sample PRCRCaboRojoPR_6_FD_187275 | JGI IMG/M metagenome (GOLD analysis project Ga0207797, IMG submission 187275) | Marine sediment microbial community from Cabo Rojo, Puerto Rico - PR CR 10% Liquid 1 (SPAdes) | ecosystem: Environmental > Aquatic > Marine > Coastal > Sediment | place: Cabo Rojo, Puerto...
CCCCCGGGCGATACCCGATATTTCCTGCGCGATCGGCATACACAAAATTCTGGCCGGGAACATGAAACCGGCGCGTTCCCGCGCTGAACTCCTCCCAGTCAGAAGCCGTATTGATTTTGTACAAGGCATCGAACTCATCGGACATCTCATGTCCGGTCCACCGCATACTGATCGCCTGCTCCATTTGATTACCTGCCGGGTGAACATCTGTGATAACCGGCCCGTGATGTGTTTCCCGGATGAGCATGGTGTCATCCGGCGCATCTTTCACACGAATGATTTCCTGATACGTCTCCATCGAGCGCCACTCCCCCTGATACCGATACTGGAGCGAATCCCCGGGATTCAGGGTTTCAATAAAGAAATCCGCATCATCCGCCATTACATTCGTTAACCCCCATGCGATGGAATCGTTGACACCAATAACCACACCGGGCGCTCCCGGAAACGTCATCCCGCGTACATTGATCTCAGGAGTACGCAGATGCATTTCATACCAGCGACACGGCTGCATAAGCAACATATGCGGATCATTGGCCAGAAGTGGTTTTCCGCTCGCTGTCCTGTCTCCGGAGAGCACCCAGCTGTTACTCCCCATATGCGTACCCATCCCACCGAATAAACCGCGGATTTTTTCATCAGTCCGCAGAACCGGCAGCAATCCTCTTGTGAACTCACCGGTACCCTGTGGAATAATGTACGGTTTGGAATCCGGGTATACCGGAAATACCTGCCGTGCCATTCGTTCTCCAAGCCGGTCTACCATTGCACCCAGCACAACATCCAAATGCCATGCAATATTCATTTCCCAGGCAAATAATCTTGTAAGCAGTATCGTGTGATCAACGGTCCAGGGTTCAGGCCGGTAGTCTAACAACCGATATTCCACTGGCAGTTTGTTCCGGTAGTCATATAAATAGGCATTGATCCCGTTGGCGTAGGCCTGGAAGGCAGCAATAGTATGATCACTGAGGAAATCCCGTAACGCGGCAGCTGTCCGTTCCAGTCCGATTGTACGCATAAGCCTGTCCATTGTAAGCGCTTCACTTCCAGCCACCTCCGCTAATCTGCCCTGAGCCAAAAGACGTTGAGTGTCCATCTGCCACATCCGTTCAGATGCGGCAAGATAACCGGCAACCGTGTAGAGATCGCTTTCATTTGACGCCTCGATGTGTGGAACCGTGTACTTATCAAACACCACCCGCACTCCGGAGTCCAATTCCGGTAACTGGATACGACCCGAATAGCGTGGTTCCGCAGTTTGCATCACCTCGAGATGAATACTGATTACAATGAGGACTCCAAAGATGAAGAGAGCGAAAATGCCGGCGACAAAGAGAATCCATTTTTTCATCAGTCAACACCCGTTATACGCAATTATCGTCAGGGGTCATCAGCGCAGACGGCAAACACAACTCAGAAGAAAAATTGTCAACTTCAAATAATGAATCCCGCCCGGGGCAATCCCGGACGGGAGATTGTACTCCACAGCGGATCGTTGGAATTTGTATCACTGGGATTGTTGTTGCTGCATGGGATACCTGAGAAATGCCCCGATTCCGTCAAATTCTTCCATTCCCGTGAAAAGGGTCTCAGCCGCGCCTCCCTGTTTTAATACATTCAGAATCAGATTGTCAACCACATCCGGCGTCCTGTACAGCTGGGAACCGTCAATCGGACAGGTTTTCTGGTCTTTGTTTGTCGTCAGGTAATAGCATTCCCTGCAGAAGAAGCCTTTCCTGGAGAAGTCTTCCTGAATCAACAGCGTCTCCACCTGACCACGCTGCTGCGCATGCAGAATTGCAGTTAATCCCCCGATCCCTCGCTGGCGACTCCCGATTTCATCGCTCAGCTGTTCCAGACGTTGTTGTTCATATTCCTGTCTGGACTGTTCCTCAGCCTGGGAGGCTTTCTCCAGCACCTCCTCAATGGGGGCGTGGGGCTCGACCACTATCTGTCCCAGTAATCGCTCTTTGACATAGGAATGCAGGTGGTTTTTGAACTCGTTGATGATCTCCTGCCGACCTCCGATATATACCCATTTATAATCATGCGCCTGTTGCAGCTCCATCGCTTTCTCCGCCACGTCTTTTAAATGCTGGTGAACATGATCATTAATGTGTCTCTCAATCCGGCGCTCACTCGTCCCCCCGAAATTCCCTTCTTTAACCTGATCCGGCATGTCTTCCTCCCGCACCCGGACATGTTCTATTACTCTTCCCAGCCTCACCTCGAGTATGGCCGCCTTGGACCGGTCGATCAGAATGATAGCATAATTGCGGTGCTCACTGGCGGCCTCAACAAGCGGGCGGAGATACGGATGTGGGTTGACTACCATGGACGTCTCCATCGGAACATTGAAATGCATGGTCTCCCAGAGATCCTCTGCGGAACAGGAATATACGGCAATGCTCTTGCTCCCGGCATCCTGCCCATATTCCATGGTGATATAATCCTCGATCCGGTCGAAATCGTCACGAACAGATTTCTGCGCGTTCTCACTTAAATTTTTAAAATACGTTTTTTCCGTTTTATAGCGGAACAGATCCTTCAACATGATTTTATGTTGTTTCTGTTTCTTGGCTTCTTCATCAAAACTGAGATACAGAGTAGTAATCGGCGCACTGTCAGGCTGAAAACTTAAGATAGTCTGCAATTGATCCGCAGTAATCATTGTATCCCATCCTTTCCTTTAGGTTATATAGATATGAGGTAAGAAGGCAGAACTGAACTGGTGAGAGGTGAGTCAGCGTTACCACATCATCCCCGTTTAACGACGTGTTCTCAAATGAATATAAACGGACGGGTGAAATGAGTCAAGCAGACCCTGATAAATCCGATCCCGGATCCACCGGTTTAACCCAAGACTACCCGGCCAGCGTAAGCAATCCGTACTTTTTCAGCCATCGGTCAGCAATATCTCTGTATCGGGAATGTGGATACTGGGTTCGAAACTTCATGAGAAACTCTCTGGCTTTGCCATATTCCTCGAGTTCCAAATATGCATAAGCAATCATAATCAGGGAGTCTTCCACCTTATTGGTATTGGGATAGCCAAAGACCTGTTCGAAGGCTCTGATCGCCTCCGGATAGACCCTCCGGGCAAACAGGCATTCACCTATCCAATATTGGGTATTATCCGCGTATGTCCGGGGTGGATCCGAAATGAGCAGCCGGCGAAATATCCGCTCAGCCTGCTGGTATTCTCCCGCCCGAAACGCATCCAAAGCATCATTGTACGTCTCAAGAAAGCCCGCTCCCCCCGACCCGCTGAACTGATATGGCTCCACTATACCTGCTGAACCCTGAACGCTCTGGTTACCGGTGGAAGGCTCCTCCCGGTTCCGGTTCATGGATTCTGCAGTAGTTGATTTCTCTTCTTCCCGCACTGCATCTCCGTTTTCTCCTGGCATAACCGGTGATTGCGTCTGGTCGGCGGAGGGAGGGGTTTCCCCATTCTCTGTCATGGATGCATAGTCACGGGATTCCACTTCCTGTACTGCGCTCTCTGTGGTTGTGATGCTGCCCGGAGGTCGTGAAGAAAAATACCACCATCCGAATACAAGGATGGCAACAACAAATCCGGCAATGATAAATATCCATCGGGTCCGATTGCGTTTTTTCCGCCGGGGAGGCCAGTCAAATGTAGAATCACCCTCGGACGTCTCTTCCGCTGTTGCGGCCTCATCTCCAGCAGATTCTTCAGCCGGGACAGCGCGGGGCCAGTCACCGAATTCATCCTCCTTCCCGGCTTCCTCCCCCTGATCAGTTGAGTCCTCCGGGGGAGCATACACTCCGCCAACGTGGACCTCAAAGTCCGGGGTGTCTTCTGAGGCTTCCTGAGGAGATTCCTGTGGCTCATCTTCGGCTTCAGTTCCGGAATCATCCTTCTCCCCGGGATGTGGTTCTCCTTCTTCAACCAAAGTATCGGAGGGAGACCAATATGGAACCCATCGGCCTTCAATATCGATCTCTTCTCCGGTTTGAGGATCACGTCCCGTTCGCCCCTTCCACCATCGCACACCAAACTTCCCAAAGCTGTAAATCTGCGTCTCTTCCTGTTGCATCATCCGGTTACGAATAAGTCGAAGCCACTCTTCAAGAATTACTCTGACTTCGGATTCATCGATCCCTTCTTGTTCGGCGATCTGCTGAATTAATTCATTTTTATTCATAAGGACGTCCCTTTAAACCAGTTGGACAGACCAGAGGAATCGGTTTCCGGGAAATGGAAACCAATTCACCGCTGCCGGTCTTGGTGACCTGCGAATATCCGGAAGAAGTATGGGCCTCTGCAATCAGAAGGACAAGAGAGAGTTCGCCGGTGATGTGCGAAGAAATCAATTCCCGGTTTCGGTTCCCTGGATGGTCTCATTCTGCAGCTGCTGCAGCAAATCGCGCAGCTTCTGCTGCTGCTCTCCATATCCTGCCCAGTCTCCTTCTCTGAGGAGTTCCTGAGAACGCTGGAAAACTTCCAGCGCCGACTTGGCGATTGAAGGAATGTTCAGTTGATCCAACTGAGCCTGCTGTGCCTGGTCCTCCCCAGCCGGCTGCACGGCCTGCGCCTGCTGCGGGATTGGTTCCACCGCTCTTGCTTCTCCAAAGATCGCCGCCAGAGATTCATTTAACGTCGCACGCATGGCTATCTGATTCTGATAAGCAACAATGACCCGTTTCAACTCAGGCATTTGTCCCTGTTCTGCGCGGATATAGACCGGTTCTACGTAGAGAAGGGCACCTTCAATGGGTATCACCAGCATATCCCCCCGGATCACATTGGAGCCTTCCTGACTCCAAAGCGTCAGCAATTCTGAGATATCAGGGTGCTGATCAATTCTCGCCTCAATCTGCATTGGCCCGAAGATGAGCTCCTTCTTTGGAAATTCATAAAGAAGTAACTTACCGTAATGTTCACCATCCGAGCGCGCAGCCAGCCAGGAGATCATATTATTTTTGTTCACCGGCGTGAATGGAAGAATAAGCAGAAATTCTTCCTCTTGATTTCCTGGTAGCCGCATGATGACATAGTAAGGCTCCATCTGCACTTCATTGCCCTGATAAATCTGAGTGGGAAATCGCCACATGTCCTCCTGATTATAAAACACATCGGGATCGGTCATGTGATATGCCTGATATACCTGCGATTGGATGATAAACAAATCCACCGGATACCGGAAATTATCCACCAGTTCCGCCGGTGCTTCATCCACGTCAGTGAAGAGATCCGGGAAAATTTTCCGGTAGGTTTGCAGGACGGGATCCTGCGTATCCACCACATAGAAATCCATCGTTCCGTGGTATGCATCAATGACCACTTTCACCGAATTCCGGATGTAATTCACATCACTTCCCTGCATGGGTTCTGCGTAGGGAAAATGTGAGCTAACCGTGTATGCATCCAGTATCCATTTCAACTTCCCGTTCACAATGGCCATATACGGATCGCGATCATACCGGAGAAACGGAGCTACATGTCTCGCCCGCTCTTTAATATTCCGGTGATAGTGAATTTTCGAGTTTTCAGTAAAGTATCCCGATATCAGGATTTTCAAACTTCCGTACTGGTAGGCATACAGCAACTGCTGCCAGAGTCCTGGCATCGGCACCCCACCATCCCCGTCATAGGTGGTAAATTTGTTTTCATCACCCACCGGATAGTCAAACTCATCCGCCGTAGTGCCGGTAAAGACATAGTGATTGGTCTCTTCGCCATAGTAAATTCCGGGCCGATCAATGGTGATTCCCACTTCCGAAACAGGGGGGATGTCCTTGATAAGCAGTTTGGGTAATCCTTCGGGGGTCACCACATTCACCGGACTCATGACGGCACCATAGCCGTGAGTATAGGTCAACCGCTGGTTTTGCCAGGTCCGCGCCCTGGACGGCACCTGATTATAGGCAAACTCTCTGGCCGACAACATCACCTGCCGGTAATCTCCGTCTATCGTATAGCGATCAATATCCACATCATTAAACTTATAGTAGAGCCGGATTTCCTGAATCTGCCGATAGGTACTTAACAGCGGCTGCGTATCCCAGAGTCGGATGTTCTGGATTGTGGGCTGGTTTGCACTGAGAATCTGCTGATTCAGTTCTCCTCTGACCGGATAGCTTTCCCGTTGCACATCGTGGAGATCATATGCCAGCCTGGTAAAATCAATATTGTGCTCGATATACGGGCGCTCTTTATCAAGTTCAGTCGGTTCCACCACAAATTGCTGTTGAAACCAGGGGTACAAGCCGTTCAGCAATATCAGGGCGACAATAAACACGCCTATTCCACTAACCAGCAGCGTAATTCCCTTTCGGAAAAGCGAAATAATGAATACAACGGCTATACCCAGGGTGAGGATGCTCATAATCCAGTATGACAGCAACTGTGCATGGACATCGGTGAATCCTGCGCCAAAGACCACTCCACCGGTGGAGAAGAGAAGATCAAACCGATCCAGCCAGAATCCCAGTGAAATCAAAATAGCGACCAGTGCTAACAGAATGCTGAGATGCGTTTTTGCGCCGCCGGAAAGCACCGCCCGGCGGGACCGGACAAACTCGATTGCCCCTTTAAGAAAATACACAATACCGGAGAGCACCAGGCTAAGAACAAACAAGGTCAGCAACCAGCTCTGTGCTCCGTTAAAGAAAGGCAGTTTGAACAGATAAAAGCCAATGTCCCGTCCATATATCGGATCGCCGGCACCAAAGGCGCTGGAGTTCAGAAACTTCAGAATGGTTTCCCACCACGGAAGCGTTGCTCCGGCCGCAATAAAGGAAACAACCACTATGATCAATCCAACAATAATGTTGAAAATCTTCTGTCCCGGGATCCGGAAATCCGCCCCCTCGAAAGTCCGGAAAGGACGATGCCTGGTAAGGTGGGAGGCGATTCTGAAATTCACGTATAAAAACAGGCCATAGAGAATAAACGCAGCAACCCAAACAATGACTTTCCAGGAGAGAATGGTCCAGAACACACTGCTGAAATCCACGGCGGAAAACCACCAGACCTCGGTGATCAAATTGGTGATATTGGTCAATACAGCGACGATAACCAATATGGCGGCGATAACCCAGAGGAACTTACTGCGGAATAAATCCATACTTCTTCTCCATTATCAAACAATTCAACCGGACTGTTGGAAAGATAAGATGGCGGGGAATCAGCTTGGTTCCTGACTCTCCTGAAGTTCGTTCAGTTTGTCCCGGATTTCCGCGGCTTCTTCATAGCGCTCTAACCGGACAGCCTCTTCCAGCTCGGATTCGAGCTTCTCCAGTTTACTCAGGGGTTTCTTTTCCTCCACAGTCTCCCGCCATTCTTTCAGTATGCGGATCTCCCGGGAGGATTCATCAGACTCTTTCATTCCCCACTTTTCATTAAATGCCCTGATCGTCTCTATACTATCATCGATCATTTCCATCCCTTCACTGTACCGCTCTTCCTCCAATGCAAGCTGGACTTTCGCCTGGGTATGCATCATCTGGATATACGGAAAATATTGCAGAAATGCCCAGGCACTTTCCGCATCCTCCGCAAATTCTTCCACAAATTCCAGGACCTCAAGATTATGGGCGGTATCCCGGACAACTTTATCATGATCCCCGAGTTCGGCAAAGCAAAGATATCTATGATAATACTGTATCGATTCCTGCTGAAGGATCCTTAGTTCTTCAGAAGAAAGAACAAAATCCTCTCCATCTTCCCGAGCCTGCTCATACTCTGACCGATAAAACTGAAGGAGGTTTTCCATCTCATGGGGCCGCTTTCCATCGGGGCGCCCGTCCTGTTCCATCTGCAGCACCCCCAGATCAAGCCGCAACTGGATCTTCTCAGTCCCGTCCAGACCTTCTATTTTTCGCACGTTTAATTCGTCAGGGTCAAATTCCCAGTTTTCCAGTATATGTCCTATATCTTCAGATACCATAATGTCCTCCTCAACGGACAATCTCCAATGTTACAGAGGAAATTAAGAGATAAGACCTCCATGTGCAACGACTGAAGAAAATACTATTGCTTGTATACTAATTTTCTAACATATTCTTGATGGGGATCAACTCAAAATCATAATTGGGGGAACGCAACCAAATGGACTGGTTAAACCTCACAGACGTTGCGGGATGGATACGTTCTCCCGGGAAGGCTACCGAAAGTCCGGACGGATTTCCAATGTTCCAAACAACCAATGTCAAAACGGTGAAAAAGAAGGAAGCCGGAGTATCCGGGCAGGGTTCGCTTGTACTGGCAGAGAATGTTGATACTATCTGGTACGTCGAGACAAAAGACAGGAAAACTAAATTCGCTCAACAAGACGGAGAACGGTTTCTCCATATTCAGGATGAACTGCAAACACAGTATCCTGAGCTATATGTACGGGGGATCATGCTCACCTCCGCCCCTCTCAGTCAACAGGCCAGGGATATGCTTGAAGAAAACGATTGTCTGCTAATCCAGGTGCCTGGTTCAGAAAAAGCTCCAGCAGAATAACAAGCACAAGAACACGAAGAAGCGGTATGGCTTTTTCTTTCCTTCCCGATCAAATCCAGGCAACAGTTGAGTCCTCCAACAACCGGGATGAGCTAATTGAACAGATCGTCAAACAAATATATGCAGCCCGTGATCATTATGACTGGGTGGGAGTCTATCTGGTATCAGATCATACTCTGAAACTCCCGGCATCGTACTTTAAGGGTCCTGATACTGTGCACAAAACCATTCCCTTCAGTGAGGGTATTTGCGGAGCGGCCGCAACAGCAAAACGAACGATTGTCGTGGATAATGTCAATGAGGATCCGCGATATATTGCCTGTAGTATCGCCACCCAATCAGAAATTGTAGTCCCCATACTTCATGAGGATAACCTGTACGGGGTACTCGATCTCGACAGCGACACACAGGCTGCCTTCAGCCCCGATGACCGTGAAATTCTCGAGCGGATAGCGGATCTCCTCGGGAAATATCTTGCCAGTCACCCGTGAGTTCCAGTATTCTGAAACATGCACAGAACGTTCTCCTCAAGGAGTGTAAGGACATTCCAGTTACGTATGACACGACAGCTATAACATGATTTATCTGTTCCTTGTACTCAGCATATTCCTATTCGTCACCCTGGCGGTTATCGGTATTGGGCACCATGCGTTTGCCATAACCCCACAGCCAAACGAAGAGCCGGAGCAACTGGCCGGCAGGGGATTCCGGGATGTTTTTTTTCCGAATAATAATCAGGAAGCCCTCCACGGCTGGTGGATTCCGGATCCAAAAGCCACTCTGACGGATCCGAAACCAACACTTGTGCTCATACATGGCTGGGGGCGTAATGCCGGTCGTATGTTGCCGTATTATCAAGTATTGAAGGACCATTCGCTGAATTTTCTGCTTCTGGATGGACGCGGTCACGGAGATAATGCTCCGAACAATTTCATCAGTCAACTGGGATTTTCCAGAGATATTACGGCCGCTCTTGACTGGCTCGTGCTGCAACCCGGCGTCGATGTCCGGCGCATGGGAGTCATTGGTCATTCACTCGGTGCCGCGGCCGCACTGTTCGCCGCATCCATAGACAAGCGAATTTCCCTTCTTGTTGCCGATTCATCCTATGCCGACCCACTTTCCGTCATTAAACGCATGTTGAAAGCGCGCAATATCCCATACCTACCCCTCGGCTGGTTGATTAAGCACTACATCCAAGCCAGATTACGGATGACGATGGATCGCATTTCCCCACTCAACGCAGTCAGAAATATCCAGAACCCAACTCTCCTGATCCACGGTACTGACGATACAACCACCCCATTTGATGATAGCCGGAAACTCCACTCGGCGGCCGGAGACAACCATTTCAGATTCCTTCCGGTATCCGGCTCCAACCACTCGGATACCATACACCACCCGGAGGTCCGCTCAGCAATACGCGCATTCATCACCGATCACTGGATCTCCTCATCGAATAATCACTCCGAAACTTTTAATCCTTATCTCTCGGATTCGGATATCATTTAGCCAATTACCAGCCACCCCAGTCACGCTGTTGCCCTTGCCTGAGGACTCCACTTACACTGGCCCCCATAAATGTGATTACCGAATATTGTCATAATGAAAAACCATGTTTCATATTGAAACAATTTCCCGTGGTTTCCGGAGAGGACCCCGGAAACATACTTGTCCGATAAAACGCCGCAACCCCCTTTCAGTTAGACTTTTCACCCAGAGTGTTGTATTTTTCATCGTCATTGGCACATTGATTGTAACTTACATAAACAATGAAGTTGTCTTTGACGAGTATAAGGAGAGTGTATGATCGTTTTTAGGGTGCTGCTCCCGGTCTTCTATGGAATGACCGCTGCATTGTATGCTGTTCACTTCTTCTCGGAGGATCGCCCGGTGGAGCGTTTTCTTACGCCAGCTCTGGGTGTCACCCTGCTTCTTCACGCCGGATGGCTGACGCTGCACACTATTCAATACGCCCATTTCCCCATGGCCTCTCCGGCTGAAGTGTTTTCGGTAATCGCTTTTGCAACCGCCCTGATCTATCTGTGGATCGAATCTATGATTGCAGTAAAAACCACAGGGTTATTTATTCTGCTCGTGGCAACCATATTTCAGACAATCTCCTCGCTGACCATCAGTCAGATTGCGAAAATCGATCCTATCCTCCAGTCTCCGCTATTCGGTGTCCATACAGGTGCTGCTATTCTCGGTTACGCAAGTATCGCAATCTCCTCGCTGTACGCACTTCTCTACCTGGTACTATTCTACGACATCAAAGGAAGCAGATTCAGCGTGTTTTTTAATCAACTGCCGTCACTGGAAGTATTGGACACCATGAACACCAAAGCAGCATCAGCCGGCTTCACTTTCCTCACGCTCGCTATAGTTTTGGGAACCATATGGATCGAAATTGCGTACGGCCGATTGATTATGCTGGATTGGAAGATCGTTGTGGCGTTTCTCACCTGGCTGATCTTTGGCACACTTGTTCTGAGCAAATACCTGCTTGGGTGGAGCGGAAAACGGATTGCCTATCTTTCGCTGACCGGCTTCGCCACTGTGTTGATCTCGCTGACTGTTGTTAACTATTTTCTCACGTCTTTTCACAGGTTCTATTGATGAACCCAATGAAATTGAGTGCAATGAAGCACAGGACATCATCATGAACGGTTTCGACATTTACGTTATTGGAATCAACCATAAGACCGCAACTGTGGATCAGCGCGAGTGTGTAGCGGTTTCTCCTTCTGATATGACCTCCCTGTTACAGATTATCCGAAGCGCCGGACACTGGTCCGAAGTGGTGGGCCTCTCCACCTGTAACCGCACGGAGTGGTATGTTGTGGGGCCGAATAAACCGAATTACATGCAATGCCTCAGAACGCTGCTCAATATCACCGGGGGGGTGGAATCGTGGTCTGATCCGGAAATCACCTATGTGAAACGCCATACCGAAGCGGTAAATCATCTCTTCCGGGTGGCTGCCGGACTGGATTCGCAGGTACTGGGGGAATCACAGATTCTCGGCCAGGTGAAGGATGCATTTACCGTGGCAATGGAAACCGATACCACGGGACCGATTCTGAATAATCTTTTCCAGACCGCTTTCCATGTTGGGAAACGAGTCCGCAGTGAAACCGATGTGGGGGGCGGTGCCGTGTCAGTGAGTTCTGCAGCGGTGGAGCTCGCCTCCAAGATATTCAGTGATCTCTCCCGTCGAAATGCCCTGCTGATCGGAGCGGGAGAGACCGGGGAATTGACCGCCAGGCACCTCAAGTCCCGGGAAATCCGAACCCTGTATATCACGAATCGCACCTTCGAACGGGCGGAATCACTGGCGAAGGATCTGGGGGGCCATGCCCTCCCATACGACTCGTACGACAGACAAATCAATGAAGTGGACATCGTCATCTCCGCTACGAATTCGAGTGAATATACGGTCTCCCGTGAGATGTTGAAGGACGTACTGCCTTCACGAAACCACCGTCCCCTGTTCTTTATCGACATTGCGGTGCCCAGGGATATTGATCCTGAGCTGAACAAGCTGGACAATGTCTTCGTTAACGACATTGACGATTTGAATACCATTGTGAATAAGAATCTTGATCTGCGCCGGGAGGAGGTACCGGCAGCCCAGCAGATTATCGACGGCGAAGTGGCCTGTTTTGCAGAATGGCTGAAAACTCTGGAGGTCAAACCGGTTATCGCCTCCCTGCACAAAAAGTTCGAGGCGTTACGTAAACGTGAAGTGGAGAAGAGCCGTAAGTATTTCCGTGAAGAGGACTGGGAGGATCTGGAAAAGCTGACGACCAGCCTGATGAATAAATTCCTTCACGAACCGCTCATGCATTTACGGGACGCTGCCCAGAACGGAAATGGTCAGCTGAGGCGGGTGGAAGCGGCTTATGAACTTTTTGACCTGGGGGAAGAGGATGAAGAATAACCACCTTATCATCGGCAGTCGCGGCAGTGATCTGGCGCTCTGGCAGGCCCATTGGGTGAAATCCCAGCTGGAACAGCATCATGCGGATCTCTCCATTGAAGTTGAAATCATCAAAACCACCGGAGATACCATTTCGGACGTTGCTTTATCAAAGGTCGGTGGAAAGGGCCTGTTCACCAAGGCGCTTGAAGACAGGTTGTTTGATGAAACCATTGATCTGGCTGTGCACAGTTTGAAGGACCTTCCGACAGAACTGCCTGAAGGACTGGGAATTGGGGCTGTCAGTGAACGTGAAGACCCCAGAGATGTGTTTCTCTCCCCGGACCGCACCCATTTATCCGATCTCCCGGAGCACGCAAAGGTGGCCACGGGAAGCCTCCGGCGACAGTCCCAGTTGCTCAATTACCGGTCCGACCTGAAGATTCAACCCCTGCGCGGGAATGTTCCCACCCGCATTCAAAAGCTGAAGGATTCCGACTGGCAGGGGATGGTCCTGGCCAAAGCCGGATTAAAACGGCTGGAACTACTTGATGAAGCCACAGAAGTGATCGATGAAGAGATTATTCTTCCCGCAGTCGGTCAGGGTGCACTCGGCATTGAAACCCGGTTGGGGGATTTTCAGGTAAATGCAATACTTGCCCCTCTGAACCACGCAGATACCGAGGCCGGCGTCAGGGCGGAACGGGCAATGCTGCACCGGCTGGAAGGTGGTTGCCAGGTACCCATCGGCGCCCATGGTGAGGTTGTTAACGGCGAGGTACATTTACGTGCCTATGTCGGAACACTGGATGGATCGAACGCCGTCCGGGGTGAAATCTCCGGCTCTCCTGACGATGCTGAAGAACTCGGCATTCGTCTGGCCGAACAGCTGCTCCGGCGCGGTGCAAGTGAGATTCTAGAAGCCGTTCGAGAGGCTGAAGCACAGGATGAGTAAGTTCGATCTCCAGGGAAAGCGCCTCCTGATCACCCGCCCCCGGGCAAAGGCAAAATCCACTGCTGACCTGGTACGTGCCCACAATGGCTCTCCGGAAATTTTTCCAACCATTCGCATCACCGGACCGACCTCATGGGATGCGGTCGACAGCTCAATTGAATCTCTGGAGGATTTCTCCTGGGTAATCTTTTCAAGCGGCTACGGGGTCCGGTATTACATTCAACGTCTGGACACGCTCGGCAAATCTTTGCCGGTATCACTCCGGGTTGCCGCGGTTGGGAGCAAAACGGCTTCAGCGTTGGAAAAGCGGGGTGTCCGGGTTGATCTGGTCCCTGAACATTTTACCGCCGATCATCTGCTCAGAGCATTCGAGGAAATCCCTCTCTCAGGGAATAACATCCTCCACGTCACCGGTAACAAGGGGCGACGGACGTTGCAGCGTGGACTGGAATCCATGGGCGCCCGCGTACAACGGGCTGAGGCCTATCGGAATGTTCAACCATCCCATGAATCGGTGAAATCTCTTGTCAGGAAACTGGAGCAGGGAAAACTTGATTGTCTGACGTTCACCAGCCCCTCAACATTTCACAATCTCTGGAACATTCTCGCCGGGGAGACGGACTCGCCGGAGGAACTGCTCAACTCCTGTGTGATCGCCGCAATCGGACCGGTGACCGCCGGAGCAATCGAAAGCTACGGAGTTTCTGTTACTGTTATCCCTGGGGAATCAACTGTCGAAGGTATGATCCAGGCAGTGGCAGAGATGACAGATACCGAAGTGCACCATCATCTGGAAACTCATGACGATAAGGGACAATGAGATGTCAACTGAGCTTCAGAATGATTTGATCTTGCGCACGATCCGACATGAACCGGTCGGGCGGACACCGGTATGGATGATGCGTCAGGCGGGCAGATACTTGCCGGAATACCGGGAGGTCCGGGAAAAAGTGGATTTTCTGACACTCTGCAAAACCCCCGAACTGGCAGCAGAGGTGACCATCCAGCCTGTCGACATCGTCGGTGTGGACGGTGCGATTATCTTCTCAGACATTCTGACTATTCCCGAGGCGATGGGACTCGATCTGGAATTCGTAAAAGGACAGGGACCGGTATTTCATAATCCGGTGCGCAATCACCGGAACATTAAAGAATTGAGCTCTGAAGTCACGGAAAACCTTGCCTATGTGGGTGATGCGATTAGCGAAACAGTACAGCAACTTGATGGGCGCGTCCCGGTGATCGGGTTTTCAGGTGCCCCCTGGACGCTGTCCACCTATATGGTGGAAGGGGGCTCAACCAAGGACTTTTCCGTCATAAAGAAGTTACTATACTCCGAACCCGAGGTGTTCCGCGCGCTGTTAGACAAGCTGGAACCGGAAATTGTTGAGTATCTTGCCATGCAGATTCGGGCGGGAGCGGATATGATCCAGATCTTCGATTCCTGGGCCGGAGTGTTGGCTCCGACTGAATTTGAAAAGTTTTCTCTCCGGCCAATTTCCCGTGTTGTGAAGGAGCTGAAATCCCGGTTTCCCGGAACTCCCGTAGTTGTCTTCAGTAAGGGTGCAGGGGTGCATCTGAACGCACTGGCCGAGACAGGAGCCGATGCGTTGAGTCTTGACTGGATGACTGATCTGCATAGCGCCAGAGAAGTCTGCGGGAATCGTGTAGCTCTTCAGGGAAATCTGGATCCTGGGGTGCTGTTGACCGACCCGGACATTATCCGGCGGGAAACAAAACAGATGCTGCGGGCGTATGGAGACGGTCCCGGGCATATCGCCAATCTGGGGCACGGAATCACACCGGACGTGCCGGTTGACAACGCCCGGGCGTTCGTCAGCGCCGTAAAAGAACACAGTGGAAAGTACCATAAACACAATGATGAATGATTATCGATTATTGATAAATGGAAAAAATTCACCTCAATCATTCATTGAATTCCGGATCAAGGTCGGGGTAATAATCATAAATCAATCATCAGTAAACATTTTTTAGTTAAGGAAATCATGGCCGTGAACCAAAACGTCATTGTTGATATCGATCTGTTGCAGAAGTACGACAAACCCGGACCGCGGTATACCAGCTATCCCACGGCACCGCATTTTCACGAAGGGTTCGGGCCGGCGGATTTTTCAGATGAACTCGGGCTTACAAATAACCGGCAGAATCCGCCGGATCTGTCTCTGTACTTCCATTTTCCGTTCTGCGATTCGCTCTGTCTTTACTGCGGCTGTAATGTGGTGATTACCCGACGCCCGGAAAAGATCGACGAGTATCTGAAATACCTCAAACAGGAAATCGATCTGGTTGCCGGCTATCTGCCGGAATCCCCCACCAGAAAAGTCCGGCAGTTCCAGTGGGGCGGAGGTACCCCATCCTATCTCACTGCGGATCAGATCCGGGATATCATGACCCATGTACACAGGCGGTTCGAGTTTTCGGAAGATATCGACGCCGGCGTGGAACTGGATCCCAGAGAACTCACAGCCGACCGGTTAATTGCTCTCCGTGAAGTGGGATTCAACCGTGCCAGTATGGGGGTACAGGATTTTGATCCCCGGGTACAACGCACAGTAAACCGGATCCAGCCGGAGAAAATGACCCGACGGCATTTTGAGACCCTGCGGCGGCTGGGATTCAGCAGCTTAAACCTGGACCTTATCTATGGCCTGCCCTTTCAAACTCCCGATAGCTTTCAGTATACCATCGAGCGAATAATCGACATCGATCCGGACCGGATTGCGCTGTTCAACTATGCCCACGTTCCCTGGCTGAAACCTCACCAGAACTATTTTCATGAGGACTGGCTGCCGGAGCCGAGACAGAAACTGGAGATTCTGAAACTGGCCATTGACCGGTTTACCGAGGCCGGATATGTGTTTATCGGCATGGATCACTTTGCCAAACCCGATGATGAACTCACCCTGGCCCAGCAGCAGCGAAAACTCTATCGGAATTTCCAGGGATATTCATCCCGTGCCGGCCTGGATCTCTACGCTTTTGGGGTGACCGGTATCAGCCAGACGCAGGATGTGTACGCACAAAATGTGAAGACCCTGCCTGAATATTATCAACGGCTTGACACTAATACGCTGCCCGCCTTTAAAGGATATCGTCTGAACGAGGATGACCAGATCAGACGCTGGGTAATCACGCGGCTGATGTGTGATTTCGAGCTGCATCCGAAGGAAGTGGAAGAACATTTCGGAATAGACTTCCACCGATACTTTTCCCATGAGCTCGGTCGTCTTCCGGAATTCGAAAAAGACGGGCTTCTGGAACTTGCCGGCGACTCCATTTTTGTGACATCTCTGGGACGATTGCTTATCCGGAATATTGCCATGACATTCGACAAATATCTGCAACAAAAGGAAAAGAAAGAAACGCCAACGTACTCACGAACGGTATAAGCATACAATATGACTGATCATTCCAATGAAAAGGAATCTATCGGAGTTGTACTGTTCCAGCTGGGTGGACCGGATTCCTACGAAGCGGTAGAACCGTTCCTGTACAATCTGTTTATGGATCCGGATATCATCGATGTCCCGCTGGGATTTCTTTTGCGAAAGCCCCTTTCCAAATTCATTTCCAGCAGGCGCAGCAACAAGGTGGTGGAAAGCTATAAGGAGATGGGACAACCTTCACCAATCAGAGAGATAACAAATGCCCAGGCTTCGCTGTTGCGGCAGGAGCTGAATGACCGCGATCCGGACCGAAACTACCGCATATTTGTGGCTATGCGATATTGGCACCCCCTCACTAGTGAAACAGTGGAGCAAATTAAAAGTGTGGAGGTGGACCGGCTGATTCTGCTGCCACTTTATCCACAGTATTCTACCACCACCACGGGAAGCAGCCTGAATGAATGGAAGCGCCAGATCCGGGGAACGTCGGTCAGTGAACTGCCGTCACAACTGATCGAACACTACGAGGATTACGGTCCGTACATCGATTCGCTCGTAACCCAGATAGAGCGGACCATCGAGGACTGTTTCGATTCCGACGACCGGCTCCACCTGCTCTTCTCCGCACACGGAGTGCAATTGAAGAAAATTCAGAACGGCGATCCCTACCGGGATCATATCGAAACCACTGTCAAATTAACAATGGAGCGCCTGTCCACAAGTTATCCACATCATTTAAGTTACCAGAGCAAAGTGGGGCCGGCCAGGTGGCTGGAACCTGCCACAGTGGATATGCTGGAGCATCTCGGGTCCGAAGGGGTGACTCATCTGCTTGTTGTTCCGGTGGCTTTTGTCAGCGATCACCTGGAAACACTGCATGAGCTGGATATCGAGGACAGGGAAATCGCCGAAGAGGCCGGGATCACTCATTACCACGTGATGCCCGCACTGAACGAGTCCCCGAAATTTATTGACGCGCTTGCCAGGCTTGTATTGGAGGAGGCACAGAAATGACACCCCACACTGACGTTGTTGTAATCGGAGCGGGAATTTCCGGTCTCGCCACAGCCTACTGGCTGCATAAACGCGGCCATTCTGTCAAAATACTCGAACAGGAAGACCGGGTTGGGGGCTCAATTCAAACCACCCATGAGGACGGCTACCTTATAGAGCATGGTCCAAACAGCGGGCTCGAAACCAACCCCCTTATCGGAAAGCTCGCCCGTGAACTCGATATTCATGACCAGATGATCTACGCCAATGAAGAGGCGAACAACCGGTATATTGTTCGGGACAACCGGCTGCACGAACTCCCCATGTCCCCGCAGAAATTTCTCTCCACCGACCTGTTCAGCTGGAAAGCCAAACTGCGGGTGCCCGGAGAATTCTTTGTGGGTTCCGCTCCTGACGGGCTTGAAGAGACGGTGGCGGATTTTGTCAGCCGACGGCTGGGACAGGAATTTCTGGATTACGCCATTAATCCGTTTGTTGCGGGTGTGTTCGCCGGAAATCCCCGAGAACTCTCGGTCCGGGCAGCCTTTCCAAAACTGGTAGCGCTGGAAGATAACTACGGTGGAATATTCAAAGGTGTGATAAAGGGCCGCCGGGAACGGAAGAAGCGTGCCGAATCCGGTGAAGAATCCAAACAGAGCGCCAGGATGTTCTCCTTCCGCCAAGGCCTCGGTACTTTGACCGACACCCTGGGCGAATATCTGAGCGCCGGATTAATTCTTTCTGCGGAGGCCCGGACCATACGGGAATCCGGCGAAAGGTGGGAAGTGGCTTACGAACAGGACGGAAAGACGGAACGCATCGAGGGTGATGCCGTAGTTATGGCGTCTCCCGCATATGTATCAGCCGGATTTATCCGGGATCTGGACAATATTACAGCTTCCGTACTGGAAGAAATACCGTACGCAAAAGTTGTGATGGTTCATTCCGGCTTTGATATCGATGATGTTCCCCGTGAACTGGACGGTTTCGGTTATCTGATTCCTGAAAGGGAGGATTTCAACATTTTAGGGACCATCTGGACTAGTACGGTTTTCCAGGAAAGGGCTCCCGAAGGGAAGGCTGCATTCACCACGTTTATTGGCGGAAGACGCCAGCCGGAAAAACTTCAGATGACCGACGAAGAGTTGGTTGGGGAAATGCGCGGGGATATGCGGGAGCTCATGGGGATTGAATCCGGTCCTGAGCATGTTTTCATCCGCCGCTGGCCCCGGGCAATCCCGCAATATACCCGGGGACATCTGCAACGGGAGGAGCAGATGGAGGTATTCGAACGGAAACACCCGGGGCTTTTCATTACGGGAAATCACCGGGGTGGGATTAGTGTGGCTGATTGCATTAAAAACTCCGGTCCCCGGGCTGATGCCATTGAAGCGTTTTTGCGGCAACGGCAATCCGCAACAGTTAATCTATAAATATAGAGCACTGAACTTCGATTGATATCGATCCCAAGAGGAGAAACCGAATGCAATTCCCAGTGACACGAATGCGCCGAATGCGCCGAACAGACAATATCCGGAGAATGGTCCGGGAAACCCATCTGGCTCCGGCCGATTTTATCTATCCGATCTTCGTCAGACCCGGATCGGATATCCGCAATGAGATTCCCAGTATGCCAGGCCAGTATCAGCTTTCCGTCGACCGCGCTGCAGAATTGTGTGAAGAAGTATATGATCTGGGTATACCTGCGGTTATCCTGTTCGGTATCCCCGAGGAGAAGGATGAGGTGGGCTCGAGTGCATATGCTGATGACGGAATTATCCAGCAGGCGCTCCAGAAGATAAAATCAACCGTACCCGATCTTGAACTGGTCACCGACGTGTGTCTCTGTGAATACACCGACCACGGGCACTGCGGAGTGATTGAGGACCGGGATGTGGCGAATGACCCGACGCTGGAATTATTGGGCAAGGAAGCGTTGAGTCATGCCGAAGCCGGAGCGGATATGGTTGCTCCGTCGGACATGATGGACGGCCGGGTGGGCTACATCCGGGAAGTGCTTGATGAACACGGTTACGGCGATTTACCTATAATGGCTTATTCTGCGAAATATGCCTCTCATTATTATGGG
>Ga0207797_1001120_pt1 | contig 19842 bp, 25 predicted proteins | sample PRCRCaboRojoPR_6_FD_187275 | JGI IMG/M metagenome (GOLD analysis project Ga0207797, IMG submission 187275) | Marine sediment microbial community from Cabo Rojo, Puerto Rico - PR CR 10% Liquid 1 (SPAdes) | ecosystem: Environmental > Aquatic > Marine > Coastal > Sediment | place: Cabo Rojo, Puerto...
CCGGCCGCCACGTCGAGTATCGCGTCGGCGGTGACCACGCCCTGCAGCCCGTTGTTGTCGAGCACGGGCAGCATGTAGACGCCGCTTTCGACCATCAGCCGGGCGGTTTCCTCCGCAGTCTCGTCGGGTGAGAGCTTGGGGACATGCGTAAGATACGTTTCCGCCTTGCTGTTCAGCGGTATCTTCGCCCGCATGACGTCGCGTTCCCGGAGCACCCCTCGGTAGCCGTCCTCGCCGGTGACTATGAGGCTGTCGACCTCGCTGAACAGGTGGATGGCCTTCGATATCGGCGTGTTGGCATCGATGCGTGGAAAATCTGTTTCGAGTAAATCATTTGCAGAAACCATGTTTTCCCTCTAGGTATTATGGCCATCCTTCTTTATAAATATTGGTGAAGGGGAGACGGGGCTACCGCTGCCTGATGGCGGCCTGCGCCGCCGCCAGTCGCGCGATGGGTACCCGGTAGGGGGAGCAGCTCACGTAGTCGAGCCCGACCTCGGTGACGAACCCGATGGAGGCGGGGTCGCCGCCGTGTTCGCCGCAGATACCCAGCGATATGCCCGGCTTTGTTTCCCGTGCCCTGTCTACGGCCATCCTGACCAGGGCGCCGACACCGTCCCGGTCGAGCGTCTGGAAGGGGTTTTTCCGCATCACACCCTCTTTTTTGTAGCCGTCGAAAAACTTGCCCTCGCTGTCGTCACGGGAGAAGCCGAACGTGGTCTGTGTCAGGTCGTTGGTGCCGAAGGAAAAGAAATCGGCCATCGCTGCGATTTTATCGGCGATGAGGCAGGCGCGCGGCAGCTCGATCATCGTCCCGACCTTGTAGTCGAGGTCGATATCCGCCGCGGTGATTTCTTCCTCAGCGATGGAGCGGACCATGTCCTCCACGTGCTCCAGCTCCTCCTCCAGGCTGACCAGCGGTATCATGATGTATGGTTTCACGTCGGTGTCCGTCTCCCGTTTCACATCAACGGCGGCACGGATGATGGCGCGGACCTGCATTGCAAAGATCTCGGGATGGATGATGCCCAGCCGGCAGCCACGGAACCCGAGCATCGGATTTGCCTCCTCCAGGTTTTTGACCTTTTTCAGCATCCTGCCCAGCCTCGTCAGGTCCCTGCCCTGGAGGGAGCGCTCAACGACCTCGCCGAGGAGTTCCTCCCGGGCGGGCAGAAACTCGTGCAAGGGCGGATCGAGCAGCCGGATGATGACCGGGTAGCCCTCCATGACCTTGAAGATACCGGCGAAGTCCCCCTGCTGCATGGGCAGGAGCTTGTCGAGCGCCTCCTGCCGTTCCTCGATTGATTCGGCGGTGATCATGTCCTGCATGATGGGCATGCGGTCCTCGGCCATGAACATGTGCTCCGTCCTGCAGAGGCCGATGCCCTCTGCGCCGAATGAACGTGCCCGTGCTGCATCCTCGGGCGTGTCGGCGTTTGTGCGCACGCCGATGGTCCGGAACTCCTCGGCCCATTCCAGCAGCGTTTCGAACTCGCCGGAGAGCTGCGGGTCCTTCATCGCCACCTCGCCGTCCATGATCTCGCCGGTGCCGCCGTCGATGGTGATAGGGTCGCCCCTGCCGTACTCGCGGTCTTTGAACCTGACCGTCTGGTTGCTGAGGTCGATAGCCGCGTCCTTGCAGCCCGTGATACAGGGCTTGCCCATGCCCCGCGCGACGACCGCCGCATGTGACGTCATGCCGCCGCGCGACGTCACGATGCCCTCCGCCGATACCAGCCCGTGGATGTCCTCCGGCGAGGTTTCCGGCCTGACCAGGATAACCTTTTCATCCTGCTCCTTGACCAGCCGCTCCGCCTCGTCGGGGTCGAACACGATGTGGCCGGATGCGGCGCCGGGCGACGCGTTGAGGCCGGTTGCGATGACGGTTTTGTCCGCCTCGGGGTCGATGCGCTTGTGCAGCAGCTGGCTCAGGCTCTCCGGCTCGATGCGCATCACCGCCGTCTCCCGGTCGATGACGCCTTCCTCGGCCATGTCGACCGCTATCTTCACGGCTGCGTCGGCAGTTCGCTTGCCCGTCCGGGTCTGCAGCATCCAGAGCGTGCCCTCCTGTATGGTGAACTCGAAGTCCTGCATGTCCCGGTATTCCTCCTCCAGGATGTCGCTTATCTGCTGCAGCCGCTCATAGGCCTCGGGTATCTGCTCTGCGAGGTCCTCGATGGGATGCGGGGTCCTGATGCCCGCGACGACGTCCTCGCCCTGCGCGTCCAGCAGGTATTCTCCATAGAGCCGGTTTTCTCCCGTTGCCGGGTTGCGGGTGAAGCCCACACCCGTCCCCGAGTTTTTGCCGGTGTTGCCGAACACCATGGCCTGCACGTTGACCGCCGTGCCCATGTCGTCCGGGATGTCGTTCGCCTCCCGGTAGCGGATGGCGCGCTCGTTGTTCCATGACTCGAAGACGGCGTCGATGGCCATCATGAGCTGCCGCCAGGGGTCCTGGGGAAAGGTTTTGCCATGGCGTTCGATGATGTTTTTGAAGCGGATGACCAGGTCTTTCAGGTCGCCGGTTTTCAGGTCGGTGTCGTTTTTCGCACCCACCGATTTCTTGACGTCGGAGAGCGCCTCCTCGAAGGCAGCGTGCTCTATCCCGAGCACCACGTCCCCGAACATCTGGATGAGCCGGCGGTAGGAATCCCAGGCGAAGCGCTCGTTTTCGGTCTGTCGTGCGAGGCCTTCCACCGAGTCGTCGTTGAGCCCGATGTTGAGCACGCTGTCCATCATGCCGGGCATGGAGATGGCGGCGCCGGAGCGGACGGAGACGAGCAGGGGGGTGTCAGTGCTGCCGAACGTTTTGCCGAGTTCTTCCTCCACCTTGGCCATGTTGGCCTCCACCGCGTCCATGAAGCTCTCGGGGTAGTCGTCGTGCTCGGTGTAATAGTTGCATATCTCGGTGGTGATGGTGAACCCGGGTGGGACGGGCAGCCCGATGCTCCGCATGCGCCCGAGGTTGGCGCCCTTGCCACCCAGCAGTTCCTTGTCGACCGGCCCTTCGCCGAAGTAGTACATCATGTCGTGCTCAATCGCGTGTTCGTTCATATTGTCACCTCTTGCAGCATTGATATAATCCCGGCGGTAATGAACCCTTTCCTTTTTATATTTTTCCCACCGTATCTCTATAGGTCTCTATAGACATGCTGGCTTTGAGAACGGGATAAAAAAGACACCTCATCTGGAGAGGTCTACGGCATGCATCCGTCGGGCAGATAGTCCTCCGGGTCGATGTCGAGGGGCAATGGTTCTTTCACGAAATGTTTTTTGTCCCGGCCCGCCGGTATCGTCAGGTCGAACCCGAGCTTGGTGGTCTCCCTCGTATCCAGGTCCGAGGACGGGTCAAGCGAGGAGCCCTTCTCATGCCTGGTGACAAGGTCGCGGTCGCCCTGGAAGCGGGTGGCCATCGCCCATTCTATCTGCTCGCTATCATGGATGTCGATGTCGTCGTCGACGACGAACACGTGCTTCATCGACGAATGGCCGCGGAAGGCGGCCTCGATCGCTTTTCTTCCATCATCCTCGTGCTGCTTGTTGATGCTGACGGCGCCGTGCAGCCATGAGCAGCCGCCAGGCGTGATATAGACATCTTGGACGTCACAGACCGTGCCAACCTCCCGGTAAATCGTTGGCTCACGGGGCATCCCCATCAGGGTTTTGTGTTCAAGCCCGCCGGGCAGCAGCCCGTGGAAAAAGCCGGCGGGGCGGGTATAGACACGTTTCACCCGCGCGACGGGCTGCCGGCGGACGATATCAGGCGTCTCAGTTAAATCGAGGAATGGCCCTTCGTCGTGCATCTCGCCGGTCATCTCCGCGATCATGACGACCTCGGCCGGGGGCACCATGTGGCCGTCGACGTCAACCAGAGACGTTTTTTGCAATGCGTTGGCGATGGCGAGCTCGCTCACCTCCCTCCCGGCGGAAATCGCGGCGGCGATCAGCACCGACATCGGATTGCCGATGCAGATGGCGAACTCGTCGAGCCCGCGCTCCAGATAGGCGTGGAAGTCGCGGGGCAGGATGCGCAATACCAGCCGGTCTTTGCTGACCTTCATCATCCGGTGATAGGAGGCGTTACGGCCGTATTCGGGGTCATCGGCAACGACGACGGCTGAGGCGATGTAGGGGCCTCCGTCGGAGCGGTAGTAGGTGAGGATGGGCAGGTCGTCGAGGCTGTCCAGCTCCTCGTAGGCGACGCTGGCGCTGCCCTCAGGCTCCTCGGGTGTGTCGATGGCGTCGCCGATGGCGTGAATGATGTCCCCGGGTGCTATCTCCAGGCCGGCGGCGACGAGCTCCCTGGTCGAGGAGATGTTGGCGACCACGGGCATCTCATGGCCTTGCACGTTGCTGAACAGCAGCGGGGTGCCGTCGAGCTGTTTCATCAGCGTCGCTATCTCATACTCGGGTGACACCTCCCGCGATATCTCGACGAGGGTATCCTGCTGCCGTAAAAACGAGACCAGCTCTCTGAAATCCATCGCCGGCATATCGGCAAAAAATTTAAAAGCATTGGGGTGTGGATGTGAGGATTCCCCACGATAACAAAACATTTAACTACCGTCGTATTTAATCCAGATAGATTGGTGAACGACAATGACAGAAGAAGACGACCAGGTTTTAGTGAACGTTAAACGGCGTGTCGGCAAAACACCGCTCGTCCGGGCGCGAAACCTGGAAAAAGAGCTCGGCATCCAGAATATATACCTCAAGCTCGAGGGCAACAATCCCTCCGGGGAGCGCAGCGACCGGCTCGCATATCTCATCATAAAGGATGCACTTTCCAGGGGCAAGGACACCATCTGCCTGGGCACCTATGGCACGATGGGCGCCTCGCTGGCGTTTCTCTCACAAAACTTTGACATCAACCTCGTTTTGTATGTGCCCGACAAGAGCACGTTGCTCCGCGCAGACCTGCTCGAGGAGGCACCGAACATACGCATCATCGAGCACGGCACGACCTACGAGGACACGGTGGAGAAAAGCCGCGCCGAGGCCGAGGCACGCGGCTGGTACAACGCAAACCCGGGACTGCAGAACAACTTTCTGGACCTCTTCGCGTTTTCGTATATCGCCCGGGAAATCTGCGAGTATCTCAGCGACACCTGCCCGGACACGGTGTTCTGCCAGATGGGCAACGGCGCCTCCGTCTCGGGGCTGCACCTGGGCTTCAAACAGATGTGGATGGAGGACAAGGTCCGGCGGCTGCCCCATCTATACGGTGTCAGCACCTCGGAGGGCAACGCCATCGTCGAGTCGTTCAAGCAGCGGAATGACGAGATGATGGAGCTCGACGCGGAGGAAATCGCATCGAACCGGACCGAGTACAACGCCGACCTTATCAACGCGCGGTGCTACAACGGACAGGATGCGCTGAACAGCCTCTACGCCACCGATGGCATGGCCATGGGCATATCCGACGGGGAGCTGCTGGAGAGCGCCGAACGCCTCAAGGCGCTCGAGGACATCGATTTCAAGGTTGCGAACTCGTATCCGCTGGCCGCCTTTTTCAGGGAGGCCGATGCCGGCAACCTGTCCGACGGAACCCATGTGTTGGTGCTCAACGACGGCAAGGTAGATCTGGACATCCGGGTGCTCGAAAAAGATGACCTCACCATTTCGTTCCGGCGGTTTTTGATGAAGCTGGATGACTGGCTGATAGAGTTTTCCGACCCGCTCGACGAGATAGAGGAGGCCGTGGACAACGCCTTCAACCATGGCTACGTGCTCGGCGCCTTCTATCAGGGTATGCTCGCCGGTATCGCCATCGTGTCCCGCTCACGCTTCGACACGTTTTTTCCCCGCTATCATCTCTCATATATCGCCACCAGGCAGGACACCAAGGGGCGAGGTATCGCCACCGAGCTGTTGCAGCAGGTCATCGACCTCACCAGGGGTGACCTGTCGCTTCATGTCGAGACGGACAACGAGCGGGCCATCAAGCTCTACGAAAAAATGGGCCTCCGGAAAAAATACTACCGGATGATGTACCAGGGCGAGGTCATCACGTAGCCATGGAGCGTGCATGATGCCATCCGTTCTGGTCGCCGGGCTGCGCGAGGACGCCGGCAAAACCAGTGTGGCCTGCGCCGTCCTGACGTTTCTCCAGAGGCAGGGCATTGGGGCGTGTGGCTTCAAGCCGATGGCCGGTAACTCGTTCTGGTACGACCACGGGCTGGTCCGGGAGACGCTGGCGGAGGGACGGCTCTACGGCCATGATGCACTGCTGCTCCGCCGCTTTTCATCGGGGCCGTTGCCGGAGGAAACCATCAACCCGGTGCACCGGCTCTGGCCCGAGCGGGCGCGCGAATCCCGGCCGGGAGGCGTGCCGTCGTTCATCGCCGACCGCGTGACGCTGCCCGAGGAGGAGATGCTGGTAACAAATGGCACGCTGTCCGGCGTCGACGACGCCGTTGACATGGTCCGCCAGAGCAGCCGGGCATCCACACGACGGGAGATAGCGTCACTTGAGGACTACAACCGGCTGATTGAGCAGGAGTATGGCAGCGCAGTTGCCGCCGCAGCCGAGCGGGTCGGCCAGGCAGCCGGGTACATGGTCTGCGAGAGCTATGCAACGGTCGCGCTGCCATGGCAGCATCTGGAGCCCGCCGTGGTGCTCGTGGTTGAGCCCGGCCGGGTGTCCGCATATGACGGTGACGCCTTTCTGGATGCCGCATCGCTCATCCAGTTCCGGGAGGCATCGACTGAGCGGGTCGTCGAGTTCCTGCAGCCCCTTGGCAGGGCGGCGCTGCCGCCGGTTGCCGGCGACGTCGTGGAGACGCTGGCCGGGCTGTCCTGCTGGCATGACATGCTTCCCGGGCTATAATCGCATGCCTTATATAGCCCGTTTTGTATCGAAGGTGATGGCACCGCGCAGACATCGACGGGGACGGCGGCGCTGCCGGCGGCGGGTGACCGGGTCGCCCTCTGTATCGCGTTTTGTGCCCCGCGGCGGCGCGGGCGGCGAGCCCGTGCACCTCTTTATCGAGGAGTTCGAGGCGCTCCGCCTCGTCGACCTGGAGGGCATGACGCAGACCGATGCAGCGACGGAGATGGGTATCTCGCAGAAGACGCTGTGGAAGGATTTGCGGGATGCGCGGGTCAAGGTCGCGGAGGCGATCGTCAACGGACGACCCATCGAGATCGAGCAGGGTTACGGGGAAACCGGCGAGTAGGGGTGGGATATACGGTGCAGGTATGTGTTTCAGGCTGCCGGATGACCGGCGGCAATAGATAGTTTTATAAGCCATGTGTCGTTCTATGCTTTTAATGCAACGTTTTGGTGATGGGCCAGCCAGGATGGGAACGGCGATGATGTGCATCGCCTGCATCGGCATGCTTCTCGGCACCCTGATGTCATCGGAAGCCGGCGGTATCGATAGCGGTGCTGCCGCGGCTGAGCAGGAGCATTGTTTGCAGCCGCGGACGTATCACAACGCCACGCTGTGCATACTCTCAAATATATACTACGTGAAAGACGTTGATGACGATGCGATACATCTGAGCTATCGGCTGCCGTTTCTTCCCGGGATTTTTTATGTGGGGGACGAGCACGGGATGCAGGAGTTTACGCTGTATGGCGGATGGGGCGGCACACGGGTTGAGATACACGGCTTCGAGGGATGCTTTGACGGCGAGGGACTGTACACGGTGCTGATGGGTACCTGCACCATGATTTCCATCATACCGGTTAGACATCGTGCGTAAGTTGCCCGGTACATGGGCAGCGTCCCGGACCCGGCGCGTGGACAATTTTTATATAGAACCTTAAATATATGACACCGTGGCAGCAATAGGTTAATATAACTGCCAATCTTAATGGGAAAAGGAATCACAATGGCACAGGAAGTCATGTTACGCGTATCGGAAGCGCTCTCACAGGATGTCGGCTCCGGCCGCGCCCGCCTCGACGGCAAAACCCGTATTTCGCTGGATGTCACCCCGGGCGACATCGTCGAGATAAAGGGAAACAGCACGACGGCCGCCGTGGTATGGCGCGCACGCCCCATCGACGAGGGCAAGAGCCTCATCCGCATCGACAATCTTACACGGAAAAACGCCGATGTCGGCATGGGCGACAAGGTCGTCGTCCGCAAGATAGAGCCGCCGACCGCCGAAAAAGTGGTCATGGCCCCGGCGATATCCAAGGGGCAAAAAATCCAGTTCGGCCAGGGCATCGAGCACCTGGTGAAGCGCGGGCTGCTCAAGCGACCGGTGAGCCAGGGTGACACCGTCGTCATCCCGGGCATCGCGCTGTTCGGCAACTCGCTGCCATTCGGTGTCATCAAGACGTCCCCCAAGGACGTCGTGGCCATCGGCGAAAAAACCGAGGTCGAGGTCCGCGAGGAGCCCATCAAGGAGGGCATGCTCGAGGCACCGGAGGTCAGCTACGAGGACATCGGCGGTCTTGAAAACGAGATCATGAAGATCCGGGAGATGATAGAGCTCCCCTTGAAGCATCCCGAGCTGTTCAAGCGGCTGGGCATCGACCCGCCCAAGGGCGTCCTGCTGCATGGCCCCCCGGGCACGGGCAAAACGCTAATCGCCAAGGCGGTCGCCAACGAGTCGGGCGCCAACTTTTTCACCATCAACGGCCCCGAGATCATGAGCAAGTTTTACGGCCAGAGCGAGGAAAACCTCCGCAAGACGTTTGAGGAGGCCGAGAAAAACGCGCCGGCTATCGTGTTCATCGACGAAATCGACGCCATCGCATCCAAGCGGGAGGAGGTCCACGGTGAAGTGGAACGCCGCGTTGTCTCCCAGATGCTCACCCTGATGGACGGGTTGAAAGGGCGCGGCAACATCATCGTCATCGGCGCCACGAACCGCGTTGACTCGCTGGACCCCGCCATCCGCCGCCCCGGCCGCTTCGACCGCGAAATCGTCATAGACGTTCCCGACCGGCAGGGACGCGAGGAGATACTGGAGATACACACGCGGGGGATGCCCAAGGCTGACGACGTCGACCTCGACCAGCTGGCCGACAACACCTATGGATTCGTCGGCGCTGACCTGGCGTCGCTGGCCCGGGAGGCCGCCATGAACGCGCTCCGCCGTTATCTGCCGGAAATCGACCTCGACGAGCCCATCCAGACGGAGGTGCTCGAGAAGATGCAGGTGATGATGAAGGACTTCCGGGAGGCGCATCGCTCCATCGAGCCGTCTGCGCTCCGCGAGGTCATGATCGAGATACCCAAGGTCGGCTGGGTCGACGTCGGCGGTCTCGACGAGGTCAAGGAGCGGTTGAAGGAGGCCGTTGAATGGCCGCTGTCCAACCCCGAACGGTTCAGCCGGCTGGGTATCAATGCCCCGCGCGGCATCCTGCTCTATGGCCCGCCCGGCACGGGCAAAACGTTGCTGGCGAAGGCGGTCGCCAACGAGTCCAACGCCAACTTTTTGTCCATCAAGGGACCCGAGGTCTTTTCGAAATGGGTCGGTGAAAGCGAGAAAGCCGTCCGTGAGCTGTTCAAAAAGGCGAAGCAGTCAGCACCGTCGATTATCTTTCTCGACGAGATCGATGCGCTGGCACCGCGCCGCGGTTCCCATGAGGGTTCACGGGTGACCGACACCGTGGTCAACCAGCTGCTCACCTCGATGGACGGCGTTGAAAGCATGGACGACGTCGTGGTTATCGGCGCCACGAACAGGCCCGACATCGTCGACCCCTCGTTTTTGCGTCCGGGCCGCTTCGACGAGCTCATCCATGTCCAGCAGCCCGACCAGAAGGCCCGGGAGGAAATCTTCCACATCCACACGCGGGACATGCCGCTCGATGACGACGTCAACATCGTCGCCCTGGCGGAGATGAGCGAGGGCTTCGCCGGCGCCGACGTCCAGTCGGTCTGCCGCGAGGCTGCCATGGTCGCGCTGCGCGAGGACAGCGAGGCAACCCAGGTTGCCAACAAGCATTTCATGGAGGCCTTCGAACACGTCCGCCCGTCGCTTGACGAGGAAATGATCCAGTACTACAAGCAGATATCCGACAAGCTCGGAAAGGGCGTCGCCAAGCAGGAGATGGCCAAGGGCATGGAAGTCATGTAGCCCCCGGACAATGGCTCGGGTAGCGACCACAAGATGGCAGGCAGAGGGAGCGCCATCACCATGTTTTTTATACCATGCCCGGATAGCACGGACATGCCCGTGTGTGATTACTGCGACCGGGAGATAACAGGGGATGCGGTGCAGCGCGGTGGCAAACACTGGCACCGTGACTGTTTCCGGAAAATGGTCCGCGAGGAGGGCTGCTGACCGGCAGAAGCTATTTGTAGCCCGACATCTGTTCTATCTATGACATCTGACATGCCCGACCGGGCGGCCGAGCTGGCCAGGGAATACGAACATGAAATCGGCAGCTGCCCCCAGTGCGTCCTGGCCGCTCTGCATGAAACCCTTGGCGTTGCCGGCCCCGAGGTCATCCAGGCAAGCGACGGGCTCGCCGGCGGAGGGGCGCTTTCCACGGCCGGCACCTGCGGCGCGCTCGTCGGCGGACTGCTCGCCATCGGCAGCGTCCTCGGCAGAAGCTACGAGGACTTCAAAGCTGGCACGGGGGAGCGGCGGGTGTTCGTCCACGGGCAGCGACTCTACCGCCGTTTCACAAAAAAATATGGGTCATCGGTCTGCTGCAGCGTGCAGGAGCAGGTGTTCGGGCGGACATATGACCTGCTCGACGCGGAGGAGGCTGCCGCCTTCGCCGAGGACGCCACCCGGGACACCTGCCCGGGGGTCGCGGCCGACGTCGCCCGGTGGACCGCGGACATCATTCTCGGGCTGCGCGACAGAAAAAAACCCTAGCGGATGTCGGCGAGCAGTTGCTTGACGTGCCGCTGGATATCGTCTCTGACCCTGCGGTATACCTCGACTGGTTTATCCCGCGGGTCTTCGATGTCCCATGCAATGGTTTTCTCCCGCGGCGTTACAGGGCAGCCGTCGGTGCAGCCCATGGTTACGATGACATCATACCCGTCGTTCATCTCCATCGTCAATGGTTTTGGATGCTGCCCTGAAATGTCAACGCCTGCCTCGGCCATGACCCGTACCGCCACCTCATCCACAGCCTCGGCCGGCCGCGTTCCCGCGCTTTCCGCCTTGACATGAGGCGCCAGCGCGGCGCAGAAGCCCTGTGCCATCTGGCTCCGGCAGGCGTTTTCCACGCAGACGAACAACATCTTTTTCATGTATACCCTCCAAAGTTGTCCCGGGTTCGATTGGCCAGTGCGACCAGGCTCAGCATGACGGGGACCTCAACGAGCACGCCGACGACGGTGGCCAGCGCCGCTCCGGAGCCCAGCCCGTAGACCGAGATGGCGACCGCGACGGCCAGCTCGAAAAAATTGCTGGCGCCGATCATCGACGCCGGCGCAGCGATGCTATGCGGCAAATGCCAGAGATAGCTCCAGCCATATGCCAGCCCGAAGATGACATAGGTCTGGATGGTCAACGGAACCGCGATAAGCGCAATGTGCAGCGGGTTGTCAAGGATTTTTTCGCCCTGAAACGAAAACAGGATGACCAGGGTGAGCAGCAGCCCGATGATGGTGACCGTGTGCATCCGCCGCAGAAACACGCGGTTCAGCCATGCCTTTCCTTTGCGTTTCAATGCCCACCGCCTGGTCAGATAGCCAAACATGAGCGGGATGACAACGAACAACACAACGGAGAGCACCAGCGTGTCATAGGGGACCGTCAGCCCGCTGATGCCCAGCAGAAACGACACGATGGGGACATAGGCGACAAGGATGATGAGGTCGTTGCTGGCGACCTGCACCAGGGTGTAGCCTGCATCACCGTGGCTCAGATAGCTCCACACGAACACCATCGCCGTGCATGGCGCCGCGCCGAGGAACACCGCCCCGGCAATGTACTGGTCCTGCATCACCGGGCTGATAAAGTCGGCAAACATGTAGGTGAAAAACAGCAGCGCAAAGAGATACATGGTGAACGGTTTTATCAGCCAGTTGACCGCCCAGGTGACCAGCAGGCCCCGCGGCTTCCGGGTGACCTCGAGAACGCTCGAAAAATCCACCCGCACCATCATCGGATAGATCATCAGCCATATCAATACGGCGACGGGCAGCGACACCCGTGCATACTGGAGATCGTCCAGCATGTCGGGGAACCAGGGAAACACCGTCCCGATGACGACGCCGACCAGGATGCACAGCGCCACCCAGAGGCTCAGATACCGCTCGAAAAACCCGAGTTTTCCTTCCGGCATATATTCATTTCTCCTTGCCTACCATACGTAGTGTCGACCGGGCCCCTCCACGCCACGATGAGGACTGCTCTTTTGTTTCATGTTTTATCTCTTCTTTTCCCTGACATCTGGTTTCATGTCCAGTGCGGTGAAGACCGCCTCCCTGATGAGCTCCCCGGGGATTTCCTCGTAGGTCTCTCCGTCATGGTGTATCGTTCTGCAGTATGCATCTCTGCCGGTCAGGCAGGAGCACGACGAGCAATAGTTTTCGCCGGCTTCCGCACCGGCAAGGATGTCCTCCAGCGGCCGGCCGTCTACGAGAATCAGGTTGGACTGCGGGAGCTTTTCCTCCGGGAGCGTCGTCTCCGTGAAGGACAGCTCGATGCCCCGTGGCTTCAGTTCTTCCTCAAGCCCCGCGATGACCTGCCGGAGGCTTTTGCCCGTCCGGGAGCACCGGATGCAGGTGCCACCGTCCAGGTCGATATGCCGCCATTCTATGTCCACCGTCATCATGTTATCGCTACTCCGGGCAGCAATGGACATGGTTTTTCATCAATTCCTTGTAATCGTCGAGGACATCGTGAACCCAGCAGTCATCGTTGCCGGCGCTCTCCCGGAAAACCAGCGCCATGATGTATGCCAGCTCCCTGAGCGCGGCGCCGGCTTCCAGCGCTCCCTTGAAATGCTTTCGGACGCAGGGTGCCGACCGTCCGCGGATGGCCAGGGCGAAACAGATGAACTGGTAGGTTTTTTCATCTATCATCCGTTTTTCCCGGTAGAGCTCGTCTATCTCGTCCAGTTCCCCGGCGAACTCGGGGAACCATTCTTCAAGCAGCCGCATGCTATCCTGTCTCCTCCAGCAGCTCTCGTATCTCCGCTGGGCTTGGCACGCGACCCACGATTTTTATGTCGCCGTCGATGGCCACCGCCGGGGTCATCATCACCCCGCGCTCCATGACCTGCTCGATGCTCTCGACCTTCTGGATGTCCACGTCGATTCCGATTTCTTCGGCGACCTGCCTGACCACTTTTTCCGTCGACCGGCATTTCGGGCAGCCGGTTCCCAGTATCTCTATCTTCATTTTTTTACCTCATATATCTTTTTCAGCGGAACGACTACCTCCCGGCCATGGGAGGTGAGCGAGTAGATGAGATAATTGCCGAGATGCTCCGGCTCTATCAGCCCGGCATCCTTCAGCCTGGCGATGTGGTACGAGCACTTCGAGTAGGTGCAGCCGGTCAGCTCCGCCAGCATGCAGACGCACATCCGCTGCCGGGCCAGCGCCAGGAGCATCGTCAGCCGTTTCTCGTCTCCAAGCACCTTTGCCATGGCGGCCATCGCCGCCGTGTCATGCCTGGACAGCGACCGGCATATCTCGTCGAAGCCGCCCTGTTCTTCCACCTCCCGCTCGATTATGTCGGGGATCTCTACATCTATGTTTTCAAGAGAGCAGCATTTTTTCATGCTATTCCTCCATACAGGAATCCAACCAGAGTTGATATAAGCACCACCAGGAGGATGTACACGCTCGCTTTTTTGAGGCCCATCACCCGGACGATGACCACCATGTTGGGCAGGCTCAGCGAGGGTCCCGCAAGGAGCAACGCCAGCGCCGGTCCCGCTCCCATGATGCCCGACCCATAGCCGAACAGGTCGTTGACGATGGGGACCTCCAGCAGCGTCGGCATGTACAGCACGGCGCCGATAATAGAGGCGGTGAAGCAGGAGGTGAGGCTGTTCCCGCCGATGTAGTCCTTGACCAGCACGCCGACCGCTTCCTCCGCTGGCGCATCCACGAACTGCGCCGCGACGCCGCCGATGACGCCGACCAGGAAGACGCCGCCCAGCAACACGGGAGCGATGCGCCTGGCAAGGAACCAGGTCTGGTTGCCCCATTCTTTGACCTCTGCCCGGCTGTAATAGAATATGAGGAGGACGGCGATGAGGATGGTGAGTGCGTATATGATGGGGAACTTGGTCATCCAGGAGATGCCGGTGGTGGCAACAACAAGAATGGCGACGAGGGCGATGAACACGGCGAGCGACGGCCACCTCTTTTCGTCGTCATCGCTCTCCTGGTACTGGAAGTCCGGGCTGGATTGTGTATCCCGGTCGTGCTGCCGGAACACTGCCGCCATGCTGAGGCCGATGACGATGGCCATGGTCACGGCGGCGGCGGCGCGCGCGATGCCCATCTGCCATCCGAGTATCCGGGCGGTGAGCACGATGGCGAGGACGTTGACCGCTGGCCCGGAGTAGAGAAACGCGGTGGCGGGGCCGATGCCAGCCCCGCGCTTGTAGATGCCTGCAAACAAAGGAAGGACGGTGCAGCTGCAGACAGCCAGGATGGCGCCGGAGACGGACGCGACGGAGTATGAGACGTATTTTTTGGCCTGCGCTCCGAAGTATCGGAGGATGCTCTGCTTGGAGACGAAGGCGGCGATGGCGCCGGCGATGAAGAAGGCGGGGATGAGGCAGGTGAGCACGTGTTCGGATAGATAGCTTGTCAGCATGTCGATGCCGGCTTGGACGATTTCTATCATGGCATCACTGTTTCAATATATTTTGAAATGATATACCGTGCAGATATAAAAACGTTTCTATTTCAACTTATTTTGAAATAAAAATGATGCCTTCGTATCTGTTGGCCGTCAGCCGACCGGGAGGAGCAGCGTCCATACAATCGCGTCGCTACAGTCCCAGCAGCATCGCTATCTTCTCAAGTGCCTCGTCATCAACGGACAGCTTCCAGTCATCCTCAAGCATCTCGCGCACTAATTGCTTTTCATCTTCTGTATGCGGAAGCATACCGATAAACCGGCGGTAGATATCCGGCGTCACCTGGTACATGTGCACGAGCCCGTCAATCGAGACGTCGATGTCAGCTATGTCACGCGGCGTCGCCATGCATTTTTGCGGCATCAGCGGGCAGGTAATCGTATCCCGCTGGATAGAAAACTCGAAAAATTTCTGGCACATCGGACAGAAATACCGTCCCATCGGGCTGTCACCAAGGATGGCTACGTCATCAAACCGTATACGCCGGGGTATCCCGAGATGTTCAGCCAGGTGTGGCACCGCATGCTCCAGGATTCTGAACAGCACATCCCGGTCCCAGACCTTATCCACGTCCATGACCACGAAGGTGACCTCGTCGGCACCGACGCGCTGTGCGGTTTCGCATCCGCTGGCTATGATAATGAAGCTCTTCAGCGTCTGCAGGGGCTGCTGCCGGTATCTGACATGCCAGTCCTCGAGAAATTCCAGGTAGCTGTCGGCCCATCCCTCGGCGATTTCTTCCACGTCGTCCGGCATCAGTCTCGCGGCCAGCCGCTGCGGTATCTTCGGGTAGAACAGCCCGAATCGTTCCAGTCCCTCCGTGGACTCCGGCGGCAGATTTTCAACGGCGATAGGCGTGTTAAGACACATCTTCGGCATGTACGGACACCGCGGCCCGTCGAGCTCGAACAGCTTTTTACAGGTCACACACCAGTACCGTCCCGAGGGCGACGGCTCCCCGGATGGTAGCGCTTTTACCTTCTCCATGACCTTTTCTTTGCTGCCGAACATCGTTAGTCCTCTCCTGCGAACCGTTTCGATGCAGGCACCCCTCCGATGCCCCAGTGGGTCTTCGGTACCTCGGTGACCACGACCTCGACGGCTTCACGGGGAATGCCCCGACGTTCGAACATCGCCGTTGCTTCCTCGATAACCTGCCGTGCATTGTCCGCTCCAAATCCTTCCCACACTTTTATCTCGACGATTGGCATGCATATACCTCCTCCCGAGTATATCCTCCGCCGTATTATAAACCATCCGACTTGCCGGGTGGTTACTGCTCTGTTATCGGCACCTGGATACGGGCGGAAAAAATCATCTTGCCCTTCTTTATCTTCGGCCTGCTCCGATATATCTCCATCGACGGCCCTGCCGCCTCGCATCCATGTTCCGCCGTCCATGCCATGATGTCCCGGTAGGCATCGCCGAGCATGGTGGAAGGACCCTTGAACGTGAGCTCGGCGACCCGCATCGCTGGCAGCTCCTTCACCTTCACGCCGCCATCCGACGAGGCATCGCCATGGATGGGAATGGCGACCTCGCTGCGGCATGCCTCCGGCTGCACGTCCTCGGGATTGTCATGGTAGATGCCGATGGCGCTGAAGCCCGGACGGACGTGGTGTTCCTTCGCCCACCCGTAGAGCCGTTCCATGTACTCCTCCCAGGGAACCTCGCTGTAGGGGCCGATGTGCTCAATGTACGCTACCGTCATGGGTTTCGTAGTCTTTGCCTTGATTTTTGCCATATCGCAACCTCCACAACGGTATCCGGGATGACCACATAAACTTTCCTGCCCGTCATCCATGTGACAGCCCCGCCAGCACTCCCGGCAGCCATCCAAACAATTTATATAACCCAATGCTTTTCAGGGTTAAAATGGCCAAAGGACTCTCTCACTATTTACGAGACGCATGGAAACAGCCCGAGACCGGCCACCAGTCGCCGCAGTGGAACCGTCTCATCCAGTGGCGCAAGCAGGACAGCGTCGTCCGCGTCGACCATCCCACGAGGCCGGACAGGGCACGCAGCCTCGGCTACAAGGCAAAACAGGGATACATCATCGCCCGCTCCAGAGTCCGCAAGGGCAGCCGGAGAAAAGAACGACCCCGCGCGGGACGACGACCCGCCCGCATGGGCGTCAAAAAAATCACCGGAGCGAAATCGATACAGCGGATGGCCGAGGAACGCGCAGCGAAGCATCATCCCAACATGGAGGTGCTCAATTCATACAAGGTCGGCGCCGACGGACGACACCATTATTACGAGGTCATCCTTGTAGACCCCAGCCATCCCGCCATTGTCAACGACGACGACATCAACTGGATAACCCGGGAGCACAGCCGCGTGCACAAGGGCAAAACCTCGGCGGGCAAAAAAGGACGCGGCCTCCGCACCAAGGGCAAAGGCGCCGAGCATATACGCCCCAGCGTCAACGCCAACGACGGCAGAGGCAAATAGGACATGGAGCCCCCGTTCCACTACGTCCGCATCACCGCTTTTTGTTACGGCACCGAGCGCCAGGACATGGTCCGGAGAGCGCTCTCATACATCGCCCATGACGAGCCCGACAGAGATGACATACAGGCGGACACCATCGAGGGACAGTTCGGAGACACCATCACCGTCATGTATGTCAGGATGGAACGCTCCCGCGACATCCGTATGCTCAGCAGAAGGGTGCTGCCGTTGCTCACCGCAAAGGACATCGAGGAACGGGTCGACAACAAATGGTTTTTCCATCTCCGGTTCGACAAGGAGGCAGCCCTCGAGGGCAGGCTTGAACTGTCAGCGGGAACGAACGTTGTCACCCTGAAAGGCAAAATACAGGTATATCCGGCCAGCCGAGAGCGAGCCATCGCCCGTCTCAGGGACTACGTCGAGTCCAATAACCATTAATACCGGAAACGCATATTACGATGATGGCACCGACCGTTGTGACCTGTCCCAACTGCGAGACCTCCTTTCCGGTAGACGTCAACGCCACCCGCGGAAAATGTCCATCCTGCGGCATCGCGCTCGTTTTCGAGGACGTCCCCGCCGAGCAGTCGCCGGAGACCCCCCGGCAGGAGCCGGAGCCGGCAATGGAGCGACAGGAGAGCATGCAGGAGACGGCGACGCAACAGCCTGACAGGCCGTCCCCTGAGACGGTGAAGGAAACAGTCGACATCGACCGGGTAGAGGCAGCCGTTGACGCCATCGTCGACCGGAGCACCAGGGGCAGACCGACCCGTGCCGCTGACCTCGCAGCCGTGGAATCCATCGAGCCGGAACGGGACTACTCCGACATCGAAAACAAAGTCGAAAAACTGCTGGCTAAAGGGTAAACACCCATATCTCGGGCTCGTCCGGCAGATCGCTTTTATCCACCTCTATCTCGTTGGCGACGTGCCGTATCATATAGTCCGGGCGGGCGGCGTCGAGAAACGCGTCGATGCGCTCAACCGGCAGCGACAGCCCGCCGACCTTGTAGTGCATGGGGATGACCACCCTGGGCTTGATTATCCGGCAGACATCCAGGGCTTCCTCGCCGTCGATGGTGAACACGCCGCCGACCGGGATGAACAGCACGTCTACATCCCCGATCTGCTCGGCGAGCTCGTCGTCGATGGGATGGCCGAGGTCGCCGAGATGGCAAAAGGTCAGCCCGTCCATCTCGAACCGGAAAATCGTGATGGCACCCCGCTTGGCGCCCTCCTCCCGGTCATGATGGGCCTGCCATGACAAAATCTGGATGTCCTCCACGGTTTTGCCGCCCTCTCTGACCACCGTCGTGGTATCCTTTTTGACCGCCTTGACCTTGTTGTGGTCGTAATGGTCATGGGACACCAGCACGACGTCGGCCCGCACGCTCGGTGGCTGGATGCCGATTGAGCTGCCGTCATGGGGGTCGGTGACCAGAGTGACGTCGTCTGTCAGCTCGAAGCAGGCGTGACCGTGCCATCGGACCTTTATCATTATATCCCCAGCATACGCTTGATCTTGTCCATGAGACCCTCTTTTTTCACGGGAACATTGCTGTGCCATGTCTCGTTGAACCAGAGATGCGCGGTGCCGGTGCTGTCCATGTGCACCGCCATTTTTTGGTCCTGCGCGATGGCCTCCATGCCGTCGCCGCGGAACACCGGCACCCGTTCATGGGTCGTGCCCTTGATGGTCACGGATGCCTCGTCGCCCCTGACATGGATGGATGCATTGTCGGGGCCGATGGGCTCGGCGACCCGGGCTTTTTTGGCCGCTGGCTGCTCCGTTCCAACCATCTCCCGCGCCGCTTTCACCCATTTTTTGAACCGTTTTCGTGACACGTCGACGTCGTCGGCCATGCATGGGTCGGCTACGGCCAGATCCTCCGGCGTGGTGACACCCTGCTCGTGGAGCCGCTGGCTGTAGGCCGGGCCGATGCCCTGTATGTCGGTGAGCATCTGTATATCCCGGGCGCGCTGCCGCCATTCCTCGAGGCGCTGCGCCGATATCCCGGTCCTGTCGGCGATGCGTTCGACGTCCACCTCCCGCAGCGTTTCGATGTCCGTGATACCCGCATTGTTCAGTTTTTTTCCATACTGTCGGCCGATTCCTTTGATCGATGTAACGTCCATGTTCCCCACAAACTGTATGCGCATTTCGATATAAAAAAGTTCGTGGGTGCTGGATGATGCAGTGGTGTCCGAGGGCCCTGGCATGGGCAGACACCCCGGTATAGACGGGAGGCATCCAGGCCGGGTACATGCCGCAGCTCTTGTGCCCTTCGTATGAACGCCTACGGAAAATGGGTAAGAAAAAATGCTGTCGTAAAAAGTATGGTTCGCGGGGTGTGTCGGCGTCGATGCTGTTTCAACAACTATTTAAAATATCAGCCCATACTCTCTCCATGGTACTGCCAACCGACCTGCTGGAAAGCTCGCTCAACAAGGACATCTCGCTCCTGCTCAAGGACGGACGCGTGCTCGAGGGGCGCCTGTCCGGCTACGACCAGTACATGAACCTGGTCATCGAGGACACCCGCGAGGCGAAAGGAGACGCAGAGCGACGCCTCGGCAAGGTCGTGCTGCGCGGCAACAACATCGTCAGCATTTCTGTCCAATAGGGATGC
>Ga0207797_1001121_pt1 | contig 19839 bp, 14 predicted proteins | sample PRCRCaboRojoPR_6_FD_187275 | JGI IMG/M metagenome (GOLD analysis project Ga0207797, IMG submission 187275) | Marine sediment microbial community from Cabo Rojo, Puerto Rico - PR CR 10% Liquid 1 (SPAdes) | ecosystem: Environmental > Aquatic > Marine > Coastal > Sediment | place: Cabo Rojo, Puerto...
GGAATCAGGAGATGCCGTTTACGAACTATGTGGAGGCGTTCGTGGCCGGGATGAACGCCTACGCCGAGGCGCATCCCGATCGGCTTGACGATGCCCGTGAGGTCGTGCTGCCCATTGAACCGAGAGACGTGTTCGCCCACACGCTGCGGACCATCCACGTCACCTTCGTCGCACGAGGCGACCTGCAACGGGCGCAGCGCTGGCGGCGCCCCGGGTCCAATGCCTGGGCCATTGGACCGTCACGCAGCGCGAGCGGCAACGCCATGCTCCTCACAAACCCCCACCTGCTTTGGGACGGCCGGTTCACGTGGTTTGAGACCCACCTCGTGGGGCCGGGCTTCGATGCGTACGGGGCCGCGCTCCTCGGCATGCCGTTTCCGGGCGTCGCGTTCAACCAGCATCTCGGATGGACGCATACGGTGAATCCCATCGACGCCGCCGATCTCTACCGCCTCCGCCTCGTCGACGGGGGCTACGCCTGGAATGGCCGCACGCGTCCCTTCAACACCGACACCAAGGTGCTGAAGGTGAAGCAACCCGACGGCTCGATGCGGACCGACACGATGGTCGTGCGGCGGTCGGTGCACGGGCCCGTCGTGGCGCAGCAGGGAGACGAGGCGCTGGCGCTCCGCATCGCGGGCCTCACGCAGGCGGGTCTCTTCGAGCAGTACTGGCGGATGCTCCGGGCTACCACCCTGTCGCAGTTTGAAGCGGCCCTGCGACGGCTCCAGATGCCCATGTTCAACACCGTCTACGCCGACGAAGACGGGCACATCATGTACCAGTTCGGCGGGCGCGTGCCGCAGCGGAGCACGGGCGACTGGTCGTACTGGCAGGGCGTGGTGCCGGGCGACACGTCGGCCACGCTCTGGAAATCGGTGCATCCCTATGAGGACTTGCCCCGCGTCGTCGATCCATCGAGCGGGTGGGTCCAGAATGCCAACGATCCTCCCTTTACATCGACGGTGCCGCGGCGGGTCGAGCCCTCGTCGGTGCCCGCGTACATGGCGCCCCGCGCCCTCTCGCGTTCGGCCTCTATGTTTCGGGCTCAGCGCTCCATCGAGATGATGGCCGGGGACTCGTCGATCACGTTTGCGGAGCTACAGGCGTACAAGAACGACACCCGGATGCTCGCCGCCGACCGGCTGCTCGACGACCTGCTCCCGGCGGCCCGGCAGTCGGGAAGCGAACGAGCCCATCGCGCCGCCGCGGTGCTGGCCGACTGGGACCGGACGGCCGACGCGGAGAGTCAGGGCAGTGTGCTCTTTTCGACGTGGCTGCGGGCGATGGTGGGAGAAAAAACGCCGTTCGAGACGTCCTACCGGCCGAGTGTTCCGCGCACGACGCCGGACGGCCTCGCCGATCCCGACGCCGCGGTCCAGGCGCTCGATCAGGCGGCCAGTCGGGTGACGGCGCGGTACGATTCGCTCACGGTTCCATGGGGAGCGGTGCACCGGCTCGCGGGACCAAACGGCACCTATCCGGCTTCGGGCGGCAACGGCCTGTTTGGCCTCTTCCGCGTGCTCTGGTTTGGGAACAGCGAGGAGGGCCCTCGGCGGGCCGTAGGAGGCGACTCATACGTGGCGATTACCGAGTTCACCGACGACGGGCCGCGGGCGAGGGCCGTCCTGCCGTACGGCAACGCGTCGCAGCCCGGCTCGCCCCACCGCGGCGACCAGCTTCAGATGTACGCGGAAAAAGAAATGCGGCCGGTGTGGCTGGAGCGCGACAGCGTCCGTGCCCACCTCGAATCACGGACGACGTTCTGATCTGATCGGCCACTGTACGAGAGATGAATCCGCCGTGCAGCGGGGACGACTCGGGGGCACAAACGTACCTGTGGCTGCGTGCCCTCTCCAATTCGTCGTTCCCGCTATGTCAACGTTCGAAGAGCACATTATTGAGCGGTTCGGCCTGGAAAACGTAGACCGCCGCATCGCCGATTGGATGCACCGCTACGGCCTCTCGGTTCTCCGCGTTGGGCTGGCCATCGTCTTCATCTGGTACGGCATCCTGAAGCCGCTGGGCATGAGTCCGGCCGCAGAGCTCGTGCGGCGCACCGTCTACTTCGTCCCGCCCGACATTTTTATTCCGATCCTCGGTTGGTGGGAAGTGGCGATCGGGGTGGGGCTGCTGTACCGCCCGCTGAATCGCACCGCGATCTTTCTGCTGTTCCTGCAGATGCCGGGGACGCTTCTGCCGCTGGTGCTGCTACCGGAGGTGTGCTTCACGCAGGTGCCATGGGGGCTCACGCTGGAGGGGCAGTACATCATCAAGAACGCCGTTCTCATCGGCGCGGCCCTCGTGGTGGGCGGGACGGTGCGGGACCCCGAGTCGTCGGGCGTTGAGGCGACGTCTCCGTCCGAGTAACGCCTCGATTGGCGTTCGCGGGGCCTCACCGATAGGTTATGCCCCGCGGCCGTTTTTCTCGTCCAATGATCCTCCACGCAGTACAATGCGTCCTCTTCGATTCGTCGCCCTCCTCATCGTATTTGGTCTATGTGGAGCCGGGGCCGTCTCCGGTGCCTTCGGCCAAACCATCGTCTCCGACACCACCGCTGACCGCGGCCCTGGATCGCTGCCGCTAGAGCCCACCCGCACCTTCGAGATGACCGCGACCGAGGGCTCCTGGCTCTCGGTGGACGTGCATCCGAGCGGCGAGCGAATCGTCTTCGGGCTGCTGGGCGATCTCTACACCGTGCCCACTGATGGGGGCGATGCCACGCGCATCACGCACGGCATGGCCTTCGACAGCCAGCCGCGCTACGGACCGGAGGGGGAACGGATCGTCTTTGTTTCCGACCGGAGCGGATCGGAGCAGGTCTGGATCCTGAACCGCAGCGAGGAAGACACGACGCAGGTGTCTAGCGGGGACAACCTGCGCTTCCACTCGCCGGAGTGGACGCCGGACGGTGATTACGTGATTGCCTCGCGCCAGACGAGCCTCGGCGATCCGGCGAAGCCGTGGCTCTACCATGTGGAGGGCGGGTCGGGGACGCCGCTGGTGGGGGAGCCGGAAGAGATGCGCCTGAGCGGCGCGGCGTTTGGGGACAATCCCGAGCACGTGTGGTTTGCGCGGCGCTCCGGGGCGTGGGACTACAACGCCATCTTGCCGGAGTACCAGCTTGCCGTCTACGACCGCGAGACCGGCGATCTCTACGAGCGATCGTCCCGCTTCGGCTCGGCCTTCCGGCCCACCCTGTCACCGGACGGGCAGTGGCTCGTGTACGGTACGCGACACGACGCTCAGACTGGACTCCGGCTGCGCAACCGAGAAACGGGGGAGGAGCGCTGGCTCGCCTATCCCGTCCAGCGGGACGACCAGGAGTCGATCGCGACCCGGGACATGTACCCCGGCATGAGCTTTACGCCGGACTCAGAGGCCCTCATCGCCTCGTACGGCGGCAAAATCTGGCGTCTGCCCATCGACGGCGGTGAACCGACCGAAATTCCGTTCACGGCGGACGTCGAGATTCCGATGGGACCGGAAGTGGACTTCGACTATCCGGTGTCCGACGCGTCCCAGTTCACCGCCCGACAGATCCGCAACGCCGTGCCCTCGCCCAACGGGTCGCAGCTGGCCTTTACGGTGCTTGATCGCCTCTACGTCCTGGACGATCCGAACGGCACCCCGCGACGGCTGACCGATCAGGATCTCATCCAGGCCCATCCCACGTGGTCGCCCGACGGATCGTCGATTGCCTACGCCGCGTGGTCGCAGGAAGAGGGCGGGCACCTCTACCGCGTCCCGGCGTCCGGCGGCACGCCTACCCGCATCACCGAGAGGTCGGCCGTGTACCAGCAGCCGGCATGGTCGCCCGACGGGGAGCGTATCGTAGCCTTGAGCGGCCCGGCGCGCGCCTTCCGCACCTCGTCGAGTCCCACCGCCCCGGGTGCCACGGACGACCTTGTGTGGGTCCCGGCGGAAGGGGGAGACGCCACTCAGATCGCCCCGACGGAAGGGCGCCACCATCCGCACTTTACCACCAACCCGGATCGCATCTACGTCTACGGCCAGGCGCAGGGCCTCCAGTCGATGCGCTATGACGGCACGGACGTGAAAACGCACCTGAAGGTGGAGGGCCTCCGCCAGCCCCTGAGCGACGAGCCGCTGCCCGCCTCGCTGGCCCTCATGGGGCCGAGCGGCGAGCAGGCCGTGGCGCAGGTGCACAACAGTCTCTACCGCATGGCCGTCCCGCTGGTCGGCGGGGAGGCGCCCACGGTAACCGTTACCACTCCGGACGCAGCCTCTATGCCGGTGCGCAAGCTGACGACCGTGGGTGGGCAGTTTCCGGCGTGGGGAGCGGACGGGGAGCACGTGCACTTCTCGGCCGGCAACGCGCACTTTCGGTACGACCTCGCTGCGGCCCGGGCCGCCGAAGACAGCGCGGAGGCGGTTCCGGATTCCCTGAAAGAGGACGAGAGCGGACCCGCGTACCAGCCCCGAGAGACGCGCATCGAGGTGGAGGCGCCCCGAGACATTCCACAGGGCACCGTCGTTCTACGTGGCGCCCGCGTAATCACGATGGAGGATGACGAGGTCATCGAGAACGCCGATCTCGTGGTGGAAGACAACCGCATCGCGGCGGTCGGCGAGCAGGGCACCGTCGAGGTGCCCGACGGCGCCGAGCGAATCGACGTCTCCGGCCACACCATCATTCCCGGCTTCGTGGATACACACGCCCACCTGCGCCCGTCCTGGGGCCTGCACAAGACGCAGGCATGGCAGTATCTGTCGACGCTGGCCTACGGCGTCACGACGACGCGCGACCCGCAGACGAGCACGACCGACGTGCTGACTTACGCCGACAAGGTACGAACCGGCCGCATGCTCGGCCCCCGCATCTACTCGACGGGGCCGGGCGTCTTCCAGAGCGAGCAAATTGAGAGCCTGGATGATGCGCGCAACGTGATGCGCCGCTACAGCGACTACTACGACACGAAGACCGTGAAGCAGTACGTGGCGGGCGATCGCGAGCAACGGCAGTGGATCATCGAGGCCGCCCGCGACCTGGAGCTGATGCCCACCACAGAGGGTGCGCTCGACCTCAAGATGGACCTTACCCAGATCATCGACGGGTACCCGGGACACGAGCACACCTTCCCCATCTATCCGCTTTACGACGACGTCATTGGCCTCACGGCAGAGTCGCAGACGGCCTATTCGCCGACCCTGCTCGTGACCTACGGCGGGCCGTGGGCCGAGAACTACTTCTACACCCGCGAAAACCCGCACGACAATCCCAAGCTCCAGCGCTTTACGCCCCATTCCGAACTCGACGAGCGCACCCGGCGGAAAGGAATGGGCGCGGGGCCCGGGCCGGGCGGCTGGTTCATGGAGGAGGAGCACGTGTTCGACGAGCAGGCCGAGACGCTCCGGGACATCGTCGACGCTGGGGGCCGCGCAGGCGTAGGGAGCCACGGTCAGTTGCAGGGCCTCGGGTACCACTGGGAGTTGTGGGCGATGGCCACCGGCGGCCTCTCCAACCACGAGGCGTTGCGCCTCGCCACCATCACCGGCGCCGACGCGATTGGGCTCGATCAAGACCTCGGGTCGATTGCCCCGGGCAAGCTCGCGGACCTCATCGTGCTCCGCGAAAATCCCCTCGACAACCTGCGCCACACACAGAATATCCGCTACGTCATGAAAAACGGGCGGCTCTACGACGGCGACTCGCTCGATGAGGTGTACCCGCGATCGCGCCCGCTGCCCCCGATGCAGTGGCAGCAGCGCGGTCCTGATGGCGAGGTGCCGGGCGTGGAGCAGACGGTGGAAGGCATCTCTCTCGACGAGAGCCTTCAAAACTGACCGGTCTGCGCGTTTGGGCTCTACTGCGAGGCGCCAAGTCCCGGAAGCTCCCGACGAATGGTGCGTACGATATCCTCGGGGGGAGCGTCCACGTCCACGATGAGGTTCGTCTCTGGCCCCGGTTCCTCAAGAGCCTCAAACTGGCTGTCGAGCAGATCAGCGTCGAAGAAATGATTGGTGCGTGCCTCCATCCGCTCGCGGATGAGTTCGTAGGCCCCCCGGAGGTAAACGATCTGAGCACCGTCGTTTCCATCAAGGAGTGCGTTGCGGTGCGTCTTCTTGAGCGCCGAGCACGCGACGACGGCAGGCTCCTCAGCCGTCAACCGCTCTTCGATGAACGCCCGGATCGAACGAAGCCACGGCCACCGGTCCGCGTCGGTCAATGGCTTTCCGCGACGCATTTTCTCGACGTTGGCGTCGGGATGAAAGTCGTCGCCGTCCACGAACTCCCAGCCCAGGGCGTCCGCAAGGCGCCTGCCCACAGTCGTCTTGCCTGATCCCGAGACCCCCGTCAGAATCACAACCATGGGTGCAGGAAAAGAAGAACGGGGGCTGAGTCGAAGAAATGGTTGGCTCAGGACCGAGGAGCAGCGTCCGGAATTCCCCAAGCCCGGCTCCATCGTTCTACACGTCCCAGGTCAGAATGTCCTGCTCGGATTTGTCTTTTTCCTCCCACTCCTCGGCGTCGTCGAGGGGCGGGGTCTTTTCGGTAATGTTGTAGCCCAGGTCGCGCCACTGATTGGCAAGGTACTCATTCCACTGCGTGTAGTGCTCCCACTCTTCCGGGAGCTGGTCCTCCGGATAGATGGCCTCCACTGGACAGACCGGTACGCAGGCGTTGCAGTCGATGCACTCGTCGGGCTGAATGGCGAGGAAGTTGGGCCCCTCGTAGAAGCAATCCACCGGGCAGACCTCGACGCAATCGGTGTACTTGCAGTTGATGCAGGGCTCGGCGACAACGTAGGGCATACCAGTTTGGGCAGCGAGACAGACGCTCTGGTGGGAGGTGGGAATTTCGTAGTGTGATAGGTCGGTCGGAAAGTGCAGTTCCGGACTCATCACGGCGAGGCCCCTGTTCGCGAAGACGTCACAGGACCGTGGAAGGGTAGAGGCTTTGGATGCATGGAGGCTATGGAAGCGTGGAAGTGTCCGCAGCCCCAAATATTTCGTAGCCTCCACGCCTATTCTTGATCGAAGAGGTCCTGTTCGGAGGAGGGGGAGGTGCGGTCGAAGTGGTCGTAGGCCCGCTGGAGGGCGACGCGACCCTGGGGCGTCCGTTCCATGAACCCCTCCTGGATGAGGTACGGCTCGTACACCTCCTCGATGGTGCCGGACTCTTCACCAACCGACACGGCGAGGTTCTTCAGGCCGGTGGGCCCGCCATCGAAGTTGTCGATGAGGGTGAGGAGGATGCGCGTGTCCATGTCATCGAGGCCCTCCTCGTCCACGTCGAGCGCGTTGAGGGCCCGGTCGGCAATCTCCTGCGTAATCTCGCCGGTACCTTCGACCTCCGCGAAGTCGCGGGTGCGGCGGAGCAACCGATTCGCCACGCGGGGCGTCCCGCGGCTGCGGCGCGCAATCTCGAACGCGCCCTCTTCAGTCGTTTCCACCCCTAGGATGCGGGCCGAACGCTGCGTGATTTTCTGCAGGAGTTCCGCCGTGTAGTAGTCGTAGCGGAAGTCGATGCCGAAGCGGGCACGGAGGGGGGCGGTGAGGAGTCCCTTCCGCGTCGTGGCCCCCACCATCGTAAACGGCGGCAGGTCAATCTGCACCGTGCGTGCATTCGGCCCGGCGTCGATCACGATGTCGATCCGGTAGTCCTCCATTGCCGAGTAGAGGTACTCCTCGACGACGGGGCTGAGTCGGTGAATCTCGTCGATGAACAGCAGATCGCCCTCCTCCAGATTCGTGAGCACGCCAGCGATGTCGGCGGGCTTTTCGAGGACCGGTCCGCTGGAGGTACGGATGCGCGCGCCCATCTCGTTGGCGATGATATGGGCGAGGGTGGTTTTGCCGAGCCCCGGCGGTCCTGAGAGCAGAACGTGGTCGAGCGTTTCCCCGCGCTGCAGCGCCGCTTTCATGAATACGTTCAGATTTTGCTTAATCTTCTCCTGCCCGATAAATTCGTCGAGCGACTGGGGGCGAAGGAGTTTTTCAACGTCGGTCTCCGAGCGGTCGGCCTCCGGGTCGAGGGCCTCAGATCGGGGATTGTTCATAGACGATGGCGGGGTAGGGAGTGAAAAAGAGGGATGTGGCTTCGTTCAAGCAGGGAGCCGGCGGTGGGTTTCATGTGTGGGCATTGTGTGGCCCCGAGGGATGGGTGCCCCACCAGAAATGAGCGGTGGAGCAGAGGAGACGTCGGTGTCGCCCGGCTGCCGTCGTCTCAAACTTTCGCCTGTCCAACCTGTAACATAGTTTTGAATCGGAGGAATGGATTTTGCTTCGGTTCTTTACTGCGGTCGACCGGAGGCAGGAACCGGGCCGCAGGACGGGCGGGGACTCACGTCTTTCGAACTGCTCCAATCTCGTCCATAGTCCTATGGGTAACGTTCTCGAACTCAAACAGGAACAGGAGCTTCAGCAGAAGCTTTCGCCGCAGCAGATTCAGTATATCAAGCTGCTCCAGTTGAATACCTTTGATTTGGAGCGGCGGATCGAGGAAGAGCTCGAAGAAAATCCCCTGCTCGAAGAAGGGCAGAGCGAGGAGCAACAGCGGGAGGAAGAAGAGCTCGACGCGACGGCCGAAGAGATGGAGAATGAGCTGGAGACCGACGATGAGGAGGAAGACTTCGACGTGGAGGACCTCCTCAACAATACCGACGATATGTACGGCTACAACGCCAAGCCCGGGTACAACCCCGACGAGGAGGACCGGGACCGGCCCATGCCCGCGGATCAGACTCTCGCCGAGCAGCTCCAGGAGCAAATCTCATTTCTCAACCTGGATGAGACCGACGAGATTATTGCCGACCAGATTATCGGCTCCATCGACGAAGACGGCTACTTGAAGCGGGAGATCGACTCGATCCTCGACGACATTCTCTTCAACCACGGGATTGAGGTTACCGAAGAGGATGTGGAGGCGGTGCTGCGGCAGGTGCAGTCGCTCGACCCGGCGGGCATCGCCGCACGGAATCTCCGCGAGTGCCTGCTGCTCCAGCTCTACCGCATGCCCGAGGACGTGGACGGCCGCGACACGGCCATCGCCATGCTGGAGGACGAGTACGAGAAGTTTACCAAGAAACACTTCGATAAGCTCGAAAAGCGCCTGGGCGTCGACGAGCGGGAGCTCAAAACGGCGTTTGACCTCATCCGGCAGCGGCTCGACCCGAAGCCGGGCGAGGGCGAGTTCTCCGAGGAGACCAACTACATCACACCGGATTTTTCGGTGCGGTACGTTGACGGCGAGTTCGTGATTACCCTCAACGGGCGCAACGCGCCGGACCTCCACGTCTCGCGGCACTACCGCAAGATGCTGGAGAAACTCAAGAAGCAGAAGGAGTCGGAGGAGGCCGACGAGGTGGACGAGGAAACGGAGGAGTTCCTGAAGGACAAGTTCAGCTCGGCCCAGTGGTTTATCGACTCCATAAACCAGCGGCGGCACACGATGTACCTCGTGATGGACGCGATCGTGCAGCTGCAGGAGGACTTCTTCCGCTACGGCGAGGGGCACCTGAAGCCGATGATCCTGAAGGACGTGGCCGAAATCATCGACATGGACATCTCCACGGTCAGCCGCGTGGTGAATGGCAAGTACGTGCAGACCGAGTGGGGGGTCTATGAACTCAAGTACTTCTTCTCCGAGGGCCTGGAGACGGTGGATGGGGAGGAGGTCTCCAACAAGGAGGTGAAGGCCGAGCTCCAGCGCATTGTGGATGCCGAGGACAAGACCGACCCGATGTCCGACCAGGACCTCGCCGATAAGTTGGAGGAGAAGGGTTTCAAGATTGCGCGGCGCACCGTGTCGAAGTACCGCAAGCAACTCGGCATTCCAGTGGCGCGGCTTCGGCGGGAGATAGTGCTCGACGAGGAAGAGGAGGGACAGCCGGCGTGAAGGAGACGGGAGAGTCTACACGCCTGCCGTTCATCGGAGGTAGGAGATCGAAAGCGTCAATCCGCCAATCCATCGGAACTCCCCGTCGCTAAACAGGGCATTCAGCCCGGTTCCCAGAAGGATGCCAGGCTGGACCGTCTCTCCGTTCAGCATGAACGAGGCCACTGCGCGGTGGGTGCTTCGTCCCTCGTTCAGGGGCGAGTCCGTGAGCACAGGGCGGCCTACGACGCTGAATCCAGTCAGGAACTGGTCACCGTTTCGCCAGAGCTGGGCGCTGTAAGGCAGGCGCCAGGCACCCTTCCGCCCGTCGGCGTTTGGGCGATTTTCGGAGGCATACGACAGGCCCGTGCGGAGACGCAGGGTGGTGCGCCGTCCGATTGCAAGGCGGCCGTTCAGGAGGGTCGACGCCGAGAACGCCTCGTCGCGGAACGCCGCAGTTCGTCCCGCATCGGCACGTCGTCCCGCCTGCAGCGCCTGATTGGACGGCACCGCCGGAACCCGCACGCCGAGCTCTAAGAGAATTGGGTTTCTGGTGCTGCTCAGTCCAAGGCCGATGTAGGGGTTCCCCACGGCTGTGGCTGACGTCCCACCCGCGGCGTAGCGGGCCATTGGAAGCTCCGTCACCAGCTCAAGGTTGTCGTTAAACGAGCGGGTAAACGAAAGGAACATCCCCCCCGACCAAAACGAGACCCCATCGCTCGGAAACTCAGGGATGATCGCCTCGACCGCGATCTGGTTCGGCTCGTAGGGCCGGGACCAGATGGTCTGGGCCTGCGCCGGGGTGAGCAGGCCCCCGAACAGGACCGCAAGGAGGAGAAGACGGCGCATCGACGATGGGGACGAAGACAATGGAAAGCTGATCCGGAATACATGGAAGCGCCTGTAAGCCTTCGGTGCAAGCTCCCCAGCGGACGGGCTGCATCTCTCGATCCTGATTGCTACGTTATCGCATAGAATTCAACCGATGAAGTGCCGTCCCTCTTGCAATTCACGCTCGATGCCATGATCGAATCGGCCCCTACGTCCCGCATCGATCCTCTCGGCACCCGCTCGGAGCGACAGAACCGCCTGGAGGCCCTGCGCACCGCTTTTACGGGGCTCGACACCGAGTACCCCCTCGCCGACGGCACCACGGCCCCCCGCACCTACCTTGACAGCGCCGCCTCCACCCTGCGCTGCACCGTCGCTGACGACATTGTGCAGCGCGCCCTCCGGCACTACGCCAACACCCATTCCACGCTGCACGCCGGGGCTCGAATCATGACGCACCTCTACGAACGGGCACACGAGATCGTGGGCGCCTTCGTGGACGCCCCCGACGACTACACGGTCGTCTTCAACGGGAGCGGCGTCACCGGCGGCCTGAATCGGATGGCGCGCGTTCTGGCCGAGCGGCGACCCGACCGCGACGTCGTCATCACCACGATGATGGAGCACCACGCCAACGATTTGCCCCACCGCAAGCACGTGGGGGAGGTGGTGCATGTGCCATTGGAGAAGGATCCGGATGGAGAGGCGGGACGGGTCGACATGGACGCGCTCCACACCGCCATCCAGGAGCACGCCGATCGGCTCAACTACGTGGCCGTCACTGCCGCCTCGAACGTGACGGGGATTGTGAACCCGGTCCACGAGGTGGCGCATCTGGCTCACGAGGCGGGCGCCCTCTGCGTGGTCGACGCGGCACAGTCGGCCGCCCACGTGCCGCTCAGCGTGCAGGGGCAGGACGCGGACGAGACGCTTGACGTGCTCTGCATGAGCGGGCACAAGATCTACGCGCCCGGCAGCCCAGGCGTCATCGTGGCCCGCAAGGACGTGTTCGAGGGACTGGAGCCGCAGGAGGTAGGGGGCGGCATCGTAGATCGGGTTGAAACTGGGTCCTACGAGATTATGGACGAGTTGCCGGAGCGGGAGGAGGCGGGCACGCCGAATTTGCCCGGGGCGCTGCGCCTGGCCGCAACGCTTCAGCTCCTCGGTCGCATCGGGATGGACCTCATTGAGGAAGACGAGCGCAAGCACACGCAGTACGCCCTGGAGCGCTTCGAAGCGATCGAAGGGCTCAAGATCTACGGCTCCCACCGCTTGGAGGTGGCCGAGCGGATCGGGGTCATCACGTTCAACCTCGATGATCTCCCGCACGGGCTCGTGGCGGCGGCGCTCAACGACTATTTCGGCGTCGCGATGCGGAACGAGTGCTTCTGTGCACAGCCCTTTGTGCGTCAGCTACTAGGGCGCACGGGAAGCAACGGAGCGTCCGCGTCTGGAGAAGAGTGCGGGCCCGAGACGCAGCCGGGCATGGTGCGGGCGTCGCTCGGCGTTTACAACACGAAAACGGACGTGGACCGGGCGGTGGAGGCACTGACCGATCTCGCCGGCCGGCCCGACTGGTACCGATCACAGTACCGCCCGCGGATGGACGGCAGTGGCGATTGGATCCACCGCGAGTTCGAACATCCCCCAGGATCGGAGTTTTCGCTGGAGGGAGAGGTCGATGCGTGGCTCCAATCGGTGTGAAGGAGAACGGAGCCCTGCGACTGGGCCTGCACGGGTGCTCTGACAAAGATGTCGCACCGACAACTGTCGCGTGTCAATCCGGCCGTATGGATTATAGGCTCTACACGAGTGCTAGGGTGCGAAGGCCAGAGATCATGCCCTTGCGGTGCTGGCGAAGTAAATCGAGTTTGGAGCGACGGGGGGACAGTAAGGCTCCAGGTAGGAGTGCTTCAAGAATTTGCCAGCGTGCTCGTGCAAATCCACTACACGTCTGGCGCCTCGATTCCGGCGGACTGTCCGTCCATGGCCATCGCTTCTTGCCGGTCCACCGCCTGGGCCAGCACCTCTAACCAGCGGCGCACCTGTGTGAAAACGAGGTAGGACTCCGAGACCCGACGCCGGGCGTTGCGGGCCCACGTCTTGCGCTCCTCCTCCGCGCTCAGCATCTCCTGGAGCGTGTGGGCAACGCTCTCCGGATCCTCGGCTTTGGGATTGCGGCGCCCATGAATACGGTCTTTCACCTGTTCGCGGAGACCGGCGGCGTTGGTCCCCATCACAGGCTGACGCTTCCACATCGCCTCGGTCACAGTTAGTCCAAAGCCCTCCTGCAACGAGTTCTGAGCCACGACCGTGGAGCAACGCTGCAGGGCGTTCACCATGAGGGCGTTCACGCGGCGCGAGGTCATGGGCAGCGTGATGACCGCTACGTCCCGCTGGATCTCGGGGGGAAGATCGTGCCAGAGGCTGCAGATCTCGTTGAACACCTCCTGGCCCTCCGGATCGTCCGAGACCGACTCCGGCTCGGGACCGGCCAGGATCAGGCGGGACTGCGCGAGGCGTCGCCGGTCGCGGTCGGAGGCGGCGTTTCGATCCAAAAAGTTGGGCTCTTTCATTCGAGTGAAGCCCTGAAGAAGGGAGGAGAACCCCTTCAGTTTGTCCCACCGTGAGATTTGCGTGACGATGGGGCGATGCATGAGCCCGAGATCCTGGGGCCGGGTGGCTGGGGCAAAGGAACCGTCACGCTGGAGTCGTCGGGCCGGCGGAGAAAAGTCGGCGTCGAGGGTGGGGTGGCACGACCCGGACAGGCGGGAGCGCCGGAGGATGTCCGTGAGTTCAGTGACCGAGAGGGTCCGGTTCTTGGGACTGAGGGGATTGATCGCCGGTTGGATAAGGTCGGATCGACCTTCCAGAAAGTCGGGCACATACTCGCGGAGCGAGAAGATGGTTTTGTTGTAGCGCTCGGTCCACGGCTTCAGGAAGTTCCAGGCCGTCTCGGTGGCCGCGTTGCTCTCGTCGAGCCCAATGTGACAGCGCCAGAGCGCGGGGATGTCCATCTCCTCCTTCAGCAGGGCGCCGGTGCCCAGCGGCTGGGGATCGTGCACGACCACCGGATCACCGGGCTCCACGCGGCGGCTCAAACGGTCGGCCATGTTTTCGCTGACAGACCGGTAGAGTGACCGGTCTTCGTCACTGAGGTGCGGATCGCCCGTTCCGTGGATGAGATTATGGATGTGCTTTGTGAGCTGGAAGAACCGCTCCTCCTCGCTCACAATCACGGCCCATTCCGTCGAGACGCCGAGCTCACGGAGCATCGACACCACCATGGGAAGCATCTCAGCCACACCGCCGCCTTGAGCAGTCGAGTTGACCATCCAGACCGTCCGGTCGTCGAGCCGGTCGGCGTACTGCTCCGCGACGGCTCGGAGGTCCTCCACGGGTCGCTGAAGCGATGCGTGGGCCGCAAAATCGTCCAGGGCTCGTTCCGTGTCAACGTCGACGATCGTGATCATAGAGGGCAACCAGTCTAGTTCGTAGGATGCAGCGGGTTGCAGGGCAAAAGTCGTTCCGTAAAGCGAGGGTTGCGCGGATGTCAAAAAGATCACACGAGAGCATACGGATGGCTTCAGCCGGGCCTAGGCATACGTCTCCCGCAAAACACTGCCACACCCTAGACGACATGCAGGGCGAGGTCAAGTACGGAACTGCTCCTTCGCCTGCGGTCTCCGTCATTTTCAAGAGCATCCTACATTGAAATCCTCCGCAGGCAGGGAGGGAAGCTCTCGGGTCGGGCGCCGGCCGAAACCGCGTTCTACGCGGCGGCCTGAGCCGTGGCCTCTTCTACGACCTCTTCCTGCACGTTGCCCGGCATGGCTTCGTAGTGACTGAACTGCGTCTGGTGCAGCCCGCGGCCTTGCGTGAGGGAGCGGAGTGTCGTCGAGTATTGGTGGAGCTCCGCCTCCGGCACCTCAGCGGTGATCTTCTGAAGCGGGCCCTGCGTGTCGATGCCCTGCACCCGGCCGCGCCGCGTGTTGAGATCGCTGATAATGTCACCGGTGTAGTCGTCGGGGGTCGTGATCGTGACCTTGTGGATCGGCTCCAGCAACACCGGGTTGGCCTTCTGGAACGCCATCCGGAAGCACTGGAACGCAGCTCGCTTGAAGGCGGCCTCGTTGGAATCGACCGGGTGCATGCCGCCGTCGTAAATCACGACACGGGTATCCCCCACCGGGAAGCCGGCCACGGGACCTTCCTCCATGGTGTTGAGGACGCCCTTCTGGATGGAGGTAAAGAACTTGTTCATGTCGATCACGCCACCGACGATAGCGTCCACGAAGTGGATCTCGGCGCCCCACTCGGTCTCTACCGTCTCTTCGCCGCGCACGTCGACGTAATCGGGCGGGCGAAATTCCCCGTCAAGCGGCTCCACGAGCATCGAGATGTCGGCAAACTCGCCGGCGCCGCCCGACTGCTTCTTGTGGCGGTAGTCGGCCGTGGCGCGGTTCTGAATCGTTTCGCGGTACGAGATGCGCGGCCGTATGAACTCCACCTCGACCCCGGCCTGATTCTCAATGCGCGACTTGGCGATCTGGAGGTGCATCTCGCCAAGGCCGCTCAGCGTGAGCTGGTTGAGCAGCGCATCGTGGTTGAAGACGAGCGACGGGTCCTCGTCGGTCACCTGATGGAGGCCCTGCGCGAGCTTGTCCTCCTGGCCCTCCTCCACGGCGCGGACGGCCATGCGGTAGCGAGGGGACGGGAACTGGATGGGCGGGATAACCGCATCGGAGTTCTCCGCCCGGAGTGTGTCGTTCGTGTTGGTGTCTTCAAGCTTCACGAGGGCGCCGAGGTCGCCGGCCACGAGCCGGGGCGTGTTGTTTCGATCCTCGCCGTTGAGCTCGTACATCTGCCCGATCCGCTCGGTGGACCCGGTGCGGGCGTTTTCGAGGTCCTGCCCCGATTCGATCGTGCCGTCGAAGACGCGGACGTATGAATATTCGCCCACGTGCTCCTGCGCCATCGTGCGGTAGACGAACCCGATGGGGATGTCGTCCGGGTCGGCCGTGAGTTCCTGGCCATTTTCCGTTTCCACCAGGCGGCTAGCCGGGGAGGGGCACACCCCGCCGATAAAGTCGAGGAGGCGCGACACCCCGATCTCCTCCGTCGCGCTGGTTACGAACACGGGATACAGCTCCCGGTCGATCATGGCCGCGCGGAGGCCATTCCGCATCTGGTCCTCCGTCAGCTCGCCCTGCTCGAAGTAGGTCTCCATGAGCGAGTCGTCGCTGGCGGCGATGTCCTCCACGAGCGTCTCGTGAAGCTCGCGCGCCCGATCCTCAAAGTCGTCGTTTATGGGCTGTTCCTCCGGCTCGGTCTCGCCTTCGGGGTAGTGCAATTGGCGCATCCGTAACACGTCGACCACCGTGCGGGTGCCCTCGCCCGCCGGCAGCTGGACCACCGTGGCACCCCGTCCAAAGCGGTCCTCAATCTCATCGACAATCGATGAGAAGTCGGCGTTCGAGTGATCGATGTGGTTGACGACGAAGAGGGAGGGGGTGTCCGTCTGATCGCCGTATCCCCAGGCCATCTCCGTACCCACCTCCACGCCCGAGCGTGCATCCATGACGTAAACGGCCGTGTCGGCCACGCGCATGGAAGCGATCACTTCGCTCGCAAAGTCCGGATAGCCCGGGGTGTCGAGGATGTTGATTTTCTTGTCGTCCCACGAGGTGTGGAGCAGCGTGGTGAAGATCGACATCTGCCGCTCCTTTTCGCTCTGATGGTAGTCGCTTTTCGTGGTCCCTTCCGTCACGGAACCCGTGCGAGGAATCGCTCCGCTAGTGTGGAGCATGGATTCGGCCAGGGCAGTTTTGCCGCTGCCCTGGTGGCCGACCAGGGCAATATTGCGGATCTGCTGGGTGTTGGTCATCGTCATCGGGGGTTGAACTGTTGGGGATCGGCGGTCGATGTGGGGCCGGGACCGCGGGGCAGGGTCCCGATCAGGATCATTCTTAGTTTACACAACGAATGGGGAGAATCAAAGCGCTTTTTCTGGGGGACGCAGGGCGGAGAGGCGGCACCAAGACAGGGCTCGCTTACGTTGAGAGGCTCTTCTGTGGGGGTAGGCCTTCGATGCAAAGTGAAACACCGACCCGCTGGTCGGGTTTTCAGGAGCGTCGCACGTTTTCGGCACTCAGCCCAGCCACCTATGTCGTTCGTTCCCTCGCAGTGGTCGCACCTGAAGGCTTTCGGGGTGGGTATCGTCCTGGCCGTTCTCGGCCTTGGGGGATACTACTATTTCGCTCCCACGGCTTCGGCCAATCTTCCCACCGTCACGGTCTACAAGAGCCCGTCTTGCAATTGCTGCAATAAGTGGGTGACGCACATGCGGGAGCAGGGGTTCAAGGTCGAGATTGAATCGCGATTCGACGTGCAGCCGGTGAAGAAGCAGGTCGGGCTGCCCTCGTCGCTCGCTGCATGTCACACCGCCGTGGTGGATAATTATGTGGTGGAGGGACACGTGCCAGCGGAGGACGTGAAGCGGCTCCTCCGCAAAAAGCCGGACGTGCGGGGCCTCAGCGTGCCCGGTATGCCGGTGGGGTCGCCCGGCATGGAGCGGGGGAACCGGGTGGAGCCGTACGAGGTGCTCACCTTCACACCGGCGGGGGACACGACGGTCTTTGCGCAGTACGGCCAGCGCTAGAGAACAGCTCTCCAGTTTCACTCGCGCGACCCCCGGCGACGAAATGTCCACCGCTCGTTTTCTGCTTTTCGGCCTCATCGGGATGACCGTCCTGGCCTGTGGGGGGGAGGCCGGGTCGACGAGCGACTACGAGCAGGCCGTCATGCAGGCCCGCGTGCAGCGCGACATGCAGATGCGGGAGAAGACCAGCGTGATTCCCCCGAGTCGCCTCGACGCATTTCGGGGGCTGGACTTCTACGAGGTCGATCCCGACTACCGATTCGTCGTGCCCCTGCGCCGATTTCCGTCGCCGGACACCGTCATGATGGCCGAGAGCACAGGCGGGGTCCGGGCGCAGGTTCGGGCGGGAGAGGTGACTGTGACGTTGCCGGGGGACACAACTAGTCTGATGGTCTTTCGGGGCCAGAGCGACGATCCAAGGGGCCGGCTCTGGATTCCGTTTGCCGACGCCACGAACGGGCGCACGACGTACGAGGCCGGACGGTACGTCGACCTGACCTCGGCGGAGGGGGATTCCGTGGTGGTCGACTTCAACCGGGCGTACAATCCCACCTGCACCTACAATCCGGAGTTTGCCTGTCCGTTGCCGCCGCCCGAGAATCGGATCGATGCACCGGTGCCGGCAGGGGAAAAGACTCCTCTTTTCCAAGAGGGTGCCCCCTCGTAGCCGCTGAACAGTGTGATCGAGATCTCCAGATGATCCTTCTCGCCCTCGAAACCGCAACCACGACCTGTGGCGCCGCGGTTCTTCAGGACGATACCATCCTCGCGCAGGTGCACCTGCACCGCCCCCGCATACACTCCGAGCGCTTGACCCCGCTCGCAGAAGACACCCTAGATCACGCTGGGGTCGGAAGCGGAGATGTGGACGCCGTGGCGGTCTCCATGGGACCCGGCTCCTACACCGGGCTGCGGATTGGGGTGAGCACCGCGAAGGGATGGGCGCTCGCGACGGATGCGGTCCTCGTCGGCGTGCCGACGCTCGACGCCTACGCGGCGCAACTGCAGTCCATCGCAGCAAACGGCGACACGGTCTGCGCCCTGTTGGGTTCACGGCGCGATGAGGTCTATGCCGGGGCCTACCGCGTGACGTCGGACGGTATCGAGGAGCACGCCCCCACGAAGGCACTGCCTGTGGAGGCGCTGCCCGACTGGCTCGGAGAAGTGGCGGGGCGGCTCTGGTTGGTCGGCGACGGCGCACCCAAGGCCCAGGAGTCGCTCGCTACCGTGGAGGCTCCACAGACCCTCATTCCGGCGGACGACCTGCCGCCGTCCGCGACCTGGGTGGCGCGACGCGGACGGCAGCGCCTCGACACAGAGGGCCCCGACGACGTGGAGACCTTCGAACCGTTCTACGTCAAGGACGTGCACGCGACTCCGGCCCCCTCTCCCTTCGCCTGAGTTTTGTTTGGACTTTGGGGACGGGATTCCTGATCTTCTCAGGAGGCTCAGGTTCGTACGGAGCCCCCCACTCCACATTCCGCACTCCACATTCCTCACCCCACACTGTCATGCCCTGGTTTCGTCGCGAGAAGGCCGGCATCCGCACCACCCGCGAGGAGCAAAACGAGATGCCCGAGGGGCAGTGGGTGAAGTGCCCGGAGACCGGCGAGATCATCAATCGGCGCGAGCTGGAGGACAACCTGCTGGTGTTCCCGAGCTCGGGGTACCACTTCGGCATGGACAGCCACAAGTACTTCGACTTCCTCTTCGACGACGGCGACTACGACCTGCACGACACGGACCTCCGCTCCGTCGATGCCCTCGATTTTGAGGACCGGAAGTCCTACGCGCAGCGGTTGGAGAGCGCGGTGGAGGATACGGGGCAAAACGAGGCGGCGCAGGCGGCCACTGGTCACATCGGGGGCCATCCGGTGTCGATGGCGGGGATGGACTTTAGCTTTATTGGCGGATCGATGGGGTCGGTCGTTGGCGAGATTGTGGCGCGGGCCATCAAGCGGGCGTACACGCAGGAAGTCCCACTCATCACGATCGCGCAGAGCGGCGGCGCCCGCATGATGGAGGGGGCGCTCAGCCTCATGCAGATGGCCAAGACGAGTGCCCATCTCACCCGCCTCGACGAGGCCGGGCTGCCATTCATCTCGATCCTCACCCATCCCACCACGGGGGGCGTGACGGCGTCCTTCGCGATGCTGGGCGACATCCACATTGCTGAGCCGGACGCGCTCATCGGCTTTGCCGGGCCGCGCGTGATCCGGGAAACGATTGGGTCGGACCTGCCAGAAGGATTTCAGAAGTCCGAGTTTTTGCAGGAGCATGGGTTTGTGGACATGATCGTGGATCGCCGCCGGATGCGCCGCCGCGTCATTCGCCTGCTCGATCTGATCATGGAGTAGCTATCGCTACAGTTCTGGGAATCCTCATCCGCGTCAGCCTCTTCCGGGCTGACGTTTTTTGTTTCGCTCTTCTGTAGCTTTCGGCAGCGAGTGTACAGAGACCTCGGAGGTCTCTGAGGCGGCGTCCCAAACGTGCGTCCTCGTCGCC